>Ga0209636_10007477_pt1 | contig 11140 bp, 9 predicted proteins | sample DeeMarSWOR152_54_FD_187464 | JGI IMG/M metagenome (GOLD analysis project Ga0209636, IMG submission 187464) | Marine sediment microbial communities from White Oak River estuary, North Carolina - WOR-1-52-54 (SPAdes) (version 2) | ecosystem: Environmental > Aquatic > Marine > Intertidal zone >... | reverse complement strand
CATAAAGGGTTACTTCTTTAGGCTCTTTTTTCTTTTCAGCACCTGGAAAAACAACTAAAGAACGATCACGCTGAACAGCAAGAGAAACGACATCACCTTGCTTTAATTCGTTCAACCTCACCCAATGTTTCGGAAGAGAAATTACAAGGGAGGACCTGCCCAAAGCCATGATCTTGCGTTCCATAATTTTTTCACCAAATAATATTAGTTTATTCCACCCTATTAATACACATAAAAGTAGATATATGTTTCAAGTGCAACTATGTTTGGTTAGCATATGATATTTGATTGAAATCCTGTCAAAAGTCTTCTGAATGAGTGAGTGCAATAATAAGGCAAACTCAAGATGAAGATTGAAGTTGATATGATTAAGAGAGGTTATGGAAGATTCGAAGAGGATCTCTGACTATAAGAAGACTTTTTGAAGTTGCTAAGAAGGTGATTCTTGAAAAATTTTAAGAGAAAAAGAAACGCAGAGCCGAATTGAAAAAACACTAGCTACCTTTAAGCACGGTACCTTAATGCATAGCCCTCTGTTTTTTCGGCTATTCTGTCCAGTTCTTTCCTGTCTGGCAATTGTTAACCGCGCATCCTATATTCTCTAGATTCGGCACGCAATCTGAATACTTATCTGCCCAACTAAAGTTAATAGTATTTTGGATCACCCTAAAAAGAAAGTTTAAAAGCTTAACGGTAAGAAGGCGGTGACGAGATGAACATTGCAACTAACAGCCTCAAAAACTTGAAACGCAGAAAAATGAGAACAATCCTTGCCATACTTGGCATCACATTGGGCGTTATGTTGATAACCTCTCTCCTCACCGTTATGGATGGTTTACAGAGTAGCATAGCCGAATCCCTTAGGCTCTTAGGCGGAAACCTAATTATCCAAGAGAAGGGAGCCATCGACCAAACACTCTCTATAGTTAACACCTCTTTAATAGAAACTCTGCAAAGCAACAAGGACGTAGAAGTCATAAGCCCGGAAATCTACGTTGCCAGAACATTGAAGGGAGAAGTTGGACCAAGATTTGTCACCCTGATAGGTATAACAGATTCTTACGGTGAGATTGTCTCCCCCGGATACATCAAAACTGGCTCTTACTTCCATGAGAATGAAAGCGGCAAGATACTTTTGGGAACCAAAATGGCTGACCGCCTAGGACTTAAAGTGGGAGAGAACCTTACAATAGACTCTACCAAGTTTAGCGTAACCGGCATCTTCGAAACAAACACAATAGCTGACGCTGTGATCGCCTTAATCCCTATCGAGGACGCTAGAGCCCTAAGAAACCTGTCCCAAGATCAGATCAGTGTAATAGAGGTTAAACCTACTGACCCGGAGAAGGCGGACGAGATTAGGTCGTATATAGAATCGAATTTTGAGGAATATGAAGTGGTCTTTCCAGAAGATCTCGTGAGTGAAGCAACAGAAATTTTGAGTACTATGCGAAGCGCCATCTGGATCATCTCCGCAATAGCCGTGTTGATAGGAGGTATCGGCATAGCCAACGCTATGTTGATGAGTGTGATTGAAAGAACTCCAGAAATAGGGTTGTTGAAGGCGACAGGGTGGAGAAATATTGACGTCGGCCTCTCTGTGTTAATTGAGTCTCTTGGAATAGGTCTCATAGGTTGCTCAATCGGCCTGTTACTTGGTATAGTTGCCGCGCAAATGGCTCAGAACATGATTCCAGCGTTAATGGTGCGTTTGACCTTGGCAACAATCCTCGAAAGTTTAGTATTTGGTGTGGGATTGAGCGTGGTAAGCGGCATATATCCTGCAGTTAAAGCCTCTCAACTGTCGCCTATAGAGGCGATAAGGGGGGAGTAGAGATAGCGAGAGAAGTTATTCGAGCTGAGAATTTAACGAAGACCTATAGACGTGGTGAGTCCATAGTTCGCGCCCTTACGGGAGTGAACTTGAGGATAAACGCGGGTGAGTTCTTGAGCATCATAGGTCCCAGTGGAAGTGGAAAAACAACGTTACTTAACCTTCTAGGTGCCTTAGATCTCCCAACTAGTGGCAAAGTATTTTTGGATGGTGTCGACTTGACACAGATTCCCGAAGGCAAGTTGTATGAAGTTAGACGAAATAAGGTCGGTTTTGTATTTCAGCATTTTTATTTAATCCCAACCTTGACAGCGATTGAGAACGTCTTTGTCCCTGTCATTCCAATGAAAAACAACACACGTTTCAAGAATAGAGCTAAAGAGCTTCTTTCCATCATTGGGTTAGATGAAAGAATGAATCATAAGCCAAATCAACTTAGTGGAGGCGAACAACAAAGAGTAGCGATATGCAGAGCTTTGATAAACAACCCGGAAGTTCTGTTCTGTGATGAAATAACTGGAGAACTGGACAGCGCAACAGGAGAGAAAATAATCGGTTTACTGAAAGAGATAAATCAAAGAGAAGCAGTAACCGTAGTCTTTGTAACCCACGACCCTAACGTCTCCTCAAAAAGCAACCGAATAATAACGTTAAAGGATGGAAAGATCACATCCGACAATTATGTGGGTGTAAAAGGAAAATAAAGAGGCGTTGGACACGGAAGCATTTCTTCGAAGCTTATTTATGCTCACCTAGTGAAGGACGCCGGATACACACCGCAACATCTAAAAGTCTGAAAGAAGATGAAGAATTCTCCAAGGTCGGGTTTGCGTATGCTAAAGAAAGGGATGGAGTCAAAATCTGCAGGAGGCGCAACAGAGCTAGAGGTTGTGGATCATGGGGAAGGCTGGTTTAAGGTTCAACATCGCCAGACGGGAAACATTTGCGCCATAATGGATACTTTCGCCGAGATGTTCCCTTTATGGGCTGGTCGCATATTAATTACAGCTTGCAGTGAAAGGTGGGCTTTGACTGCAGCGGCTACTGCAACCGGTTTCGCCACAAGTGTAATCATGTCTCCAGCAGAAGCAGGTGTAGAAGGTATTGTGCCGCCAGAGAAAACACCAGACAACCGGGCAGGTGTCTTAATCCAGATATACAATCGTAACAGGTTTGAGCTGAAAAACCAGATGATACTGCGCATAGGACAGTGCATAATGACATGCCCAACAGCTTCAGCCTTCGACGCAATGCCAAACGCCAAAAGAAAACTGAAAGTTGGCAGAAGCCTAAGACTGTTTGGTGACGGATTCCAGAAGAAAGGCATGGTCGGAAACAGAAAGGTCTGGAAAATACCTATTATGGAAGGCGAGTTTATTGTTGAAGACGTCTTTGGCGCAGCTAACGCCGTAGCTGGTGGAAACTTTTTAATCCTAGCCAAAGATGGGTCTTCTGGACTTAAGGCGGCTGAAGTAGCAGCAAAGGCCATAAAAAACAAAACAAGTGGAGTCATCCTCCCCTTTCCCGGCGGGATCTGCCGCTCAGGCTCGAAGGCAGGCTCCTTGAAATACAAACTTCAGGCCTCAACCAACCATCCCTTCTGTCCACAGCTAAAGACACTTGTGCCCGATTCGCAGTTGCCAGAAAACGTTAACTGTGTCTACGAAGTTGTCATAAACGGCTTGACCGTCGAAGCGGTTAAAAGAGCCATGGGTGAGGGAATAAGAGCTGCCGCAAAAATTCTAGGGGTTGTTAGAATCTCGGCTGGCAACTATGGAGGCAAACTTGGTCCATATAAGGCATTTTTGAAGGAAGTTTTTGAATTAACGTAGTCTTTGTTCCTAAACTCTTATTTGATGCCTCGCAATGTAGCTTACGGCTGAGAACTAAAGGGATTCTAGTTGAGCAAGAAGAGAACTTCGTTGGAGCTGTTCAGACTAAGAAAGACACTGAACACACTAGCCAGCAAAGAGGGACGGGGAACCGAACTCGTTTCGCTCTATGTTCCACCGGGAAGACAGATAAGCGACGTTATGAACATGCTTAGACAAGAATATGGAACTGCTTCAAACATTAAGTCTACAACAACCCGCAAAAATGTTCAGGACGCCATTGTTAAGGTTCAGCAACGCCTCAAACTTTTCAAGGAAGTTCCGGAAAAGGGACTCGTAATATTCTGCGGTGCAATCCCCCAGAACGGGGCTGGAAGTGAGAGAATCGAAACATATGTAATCACCCCACCCGAACCCATAAGCATCTACTTGTACAGGTGTGACTCAAGGTTTCACACCGAACACTTGCAAGAGATGCTGAGGGAAAAAGAGATTTACGGCATACTTCTCATCGACGCCTCAGCAGCCACGTACGCAACATTACAAGGAAGAAGACTTGAGATACTGAGACAAGATACATCAGGTGTGCCTGGAAAGACCCGTGCTGGGGGACAATCTGCAAGGAGGTTTGAAAGACTGCGGGAGATGCGGATGCAGGAGTACTTCAGAAGGGTGGGTGAACACGCCAATGAAACGTTTTTGCCAATCGATAATCTGAAAGGGTTGCTAATTGGTGGTCCGGGGCCAACAAAACTCGATTTTGAAAAGGGCGACTACGTGAATTACGTTCTGAAAAGCAAGGTGATAGACGTTATTGACACGGCTTATGTGGGTGAGCAAGGCGTCAAAGAGGTTGTGGAGAAGGCTCCAGAAATAATGCGGAAAATTCGCTACATAGAGGAAAGAGAGGTAGTGCAAGAACTTCTTTACGAAGTCGGACATGACACGGGGTTGGCAACGTACGGCGAAGAAGAAGTTAGAAGAGCTTTGGAATCAGGCGCCGTCAAAACCTTGCTGCTTTCAGAGGGACTAGACATAATGCAGGTTACAGTAGAATGCAACGCCTGTGGGTACCAAGAACAACAGACCTTAAAAAGCCAGATGCTAACAAGTTTTGAGCAAAACCTCACTGGAAAACCTTGTCCAAAATGCAAGGCACCAGCCTTGAACATAAGGGACACACAAGACCTCATAGAGAATTTTGCTCAGCTGGCTGAACAAACAAACACAGAAGTAGAAATGATCTCCGACGAGACAGAAGAAGGAGAAATGCTAAAGAGTTCTTTTGGTGGAATAGCGGCAATTCTTCGATTTAAACTTCAAAACAGGTAAAGCTCCCTTAACTCAAGCATTATTGTTGGAAGAATTGTATTCTTATTCCATAGTTTTCTAGTAGCCTGTAAGGTTACTTTCTTTTTCTGAACGGTTTGAAACGGGTTATCAGAAGGGTTGATATGACTCCGGCTAGGGTGGATGCTGCTCCTAAGAGAATTAAGAGGAAGATCATTGTTGGAGGCAAGGCTACTTCAATGTTTATTGTGGGTTCTGTGGTTGGTGACGCTGAGATCATCAAGTCCCTAGTTAGCCAACTAGTTTTCCCATTGAATTTGAGGACAGTCAACCAAGCTTTATGCTGGAAGATTTCCCCAATTCTGAGGTCTATCTTGGATAAGTCGCCTTTTGAAAGCACAAACTCTATTGGCTTCATATTTCCGGTGAGAGGTCTGTAATGTGCCTTTTGGAAAAAGAAGTAATCCACCAACTCGATCGTGTCTTCCGTAAGAACAAACAGGGTGATTTCAGTGTCTCCACCCACTGGGCTAGTGATCAATAGAGGATAGTAAAGAAAGTCTGAGCTGAATTTGTAGAGTATCGGGTCCGCACTTTTTTCCTCCGAAGAGACAGTTATCAAATCCAAGACGTAGTAGCGGAAGCCTCTATCCATGTAATCTTCAATTACTGACTCAAAGCTTCCTAAAGATACCTCATATTCAACACCGCTATTCTCCAGAAAGTCCTGCATCCAGGTGGCAAGTTCAGAGGTGACGCTTGCAGTAACAACCGTGATGTTGTGGGCGCCTATCACTTCGTGGAAAACAACTTCAACGCTTCCAGAGCGGGCTTGTCCTTCCGTACCATACCAGAACATGTTCAAGCCTTCATTCCAGATAAGGCGTTGAATCTCCTCGAAGGATTGGAAGCTTGCAGCCGCCACAGTAGGTTTCGAAGGAAGAGGAAGAATTTCAACAACAAGGGTCTCTTGGCTTGAAGTTATGTCTGTTGAAAGTATCATTACCTCTTCATGTCCATTCCAAGCAAGAATGGCTTTCTGTCCAGGCTCGTAAACTGAAACTTCAGGGTCAACAGGTATCATCCCTCTGTCAGCATAGACAAGAGGAAGACAGAAGGAACAGAATAACAAAACTGCAATCAAGAAAGAATAACCTGCTTTATTCAAATCAATTCCCTCCAATTCATAGTCACACTTCTCATATAATGCTAAGCATTAGAACAGCTCGCCAAACACCGTTCTAGAAAATGGAACAAAGTAATTAGAAACTATCTGCTTCTACAAAACATATGTAGTATACATAAGAAAAAAGAAGAAATGTAGCACTCTTATATGACTACCCTCGTTTTCTAAACAGTTTAGAACCCTTCCAGAACTGCAATTAACCTCTTAACAGATTCAGTGGCATTCAATTTGTTTTTGATAGAATTTCTAAAAAGTCGGTTTTGAAGGATTTTATGCGCGCGCATTTTTGGTTCGGTCCAAAATTTTAAGAATAGTTCAACATATTATAAATCGACGGGATGCTTCAGCATGATTTGTGATTGTGGGGGTTTCCCCTGAAATATTTCAACTTGAAGGAAACGAGAAGAATGAAGTTAAAGGCAATTACGGGAATAGCATTGACGATGTTGTTATTGGCTGTGGTGTCACCGATAGATGTTTCTGTTGGAGTTGTGGATTTCGACGGCGGGTCTGGAGATTTTGTGGCTCAGTCTGGTGTTGATTGGTGGCCAATGTTTCGCCATGACCTGAATCACACGGGATACTCGACTTCAAAAGCACCAAACACAAACAACACAATCTGGAAATACACAACAGGCGATCGGGTGATTTCTTCTCCTGCTGTTGCTGACGGCAAAGTCTACGTGGGATCAGATGATGACAAGGTTTACTGTCTCAACGCTTCCACGGGAGCACACATATGGAACTACACAACAGGCTACTTGGTGCAGTCTTCTCCTGCTGTTGCTGACGGTAAAGTTTACGTAGGATCAGTACTAGATGGCAAGGTTTATTGTCTCAACGCTACGACAGGAGCACACATATGGAACTACACAACAGGCGGCGTGGTGTTAGCTTCTCCTGCTGTTGCTGATGGCAAAGTCTACGTAGGATCATATGATAGCAAGGTTTACTGTCTCAACGCTACAACAGGAGCACACATATGGAACTACACAACATACTCCTACTTTTCTTCTCCTGCTGTTGCCGATGGCAAAGTCTATGTGGGATCACATGGTGGCGCGGTTTACTGTCTCAACGCTACAACAGGAGCACACATCTGGAGCTACCCAACAAACATCGAAGTGAGTTCTTCTCCTGCTGTTGCTGACGGCAAAGTCTATGTGGGAGATGAGAGTGGCTGGGTTTACTGTCTCAACGCTACAACAGGAGCATATATTTGGAACTACCTAACAGGCTGGCCTGTGTATTCTTCTCCTGCTGTCGCTGATGGCAAAGTCTACGTAGGATCATACCAAGATCAGAAGGTTTGGTGTCTCAACGCCTCGTCTGCTTCCATGACTCCAGAGGAGAGAGAAATATGGAACTACACAACAGGCGGCGTCTTTGGTGTGAGGTCTTCTCCCGCTGTTGCCGATGGCAAAGTCTACGTGGGATCAATGGATAGCAAGGTCAATTTTTACTGTCTGAACGCTTCCACGGGAGCACACATATGGAGCTACACAACAGGCGGCTATGTGTCGTCTTCTCCTGCTGTTGCTGACGGCAAAGTCTTTGTGGGATCATATGATAGCAAGGTTTATGCTTTTGGGCCAGACACAACTCCCCCGAACATAACAGATGTATCTCAATTTCCGTTCAAGAACAATGTGCTACCAGAAGATGAAGTCCAAGTCAACGCTACAGTCACGGATGACCTGAGCGGAGTAAAACAGGTGACTCTAAACTACACTAATGGCAACGGAACATGGATCAACGTCGACATGACAAACCTTGAAGGAAACGTTTGGAACGCCACCATACCTAAGTTCCCCTACTGCACTAACGTAACATATGCAATCATAGCAGAAGACAACGCCGACAACACAATTACAACAGGAGAAATGGGATATGAATACCAATATCACGTAATTCCAGAGTTGCCATCATTCATAATCTTGTCACTTTTCATGCTCTTCACTCTCATTGCAGTTGCACTAGCAAAGAAGATTCGATGCAAAGTGGCAAAAACCTACCTGAACCCCTTTTTTTATTAACCCTGAAGGTTGATCAAACATGTTATGTGCATATTTGGAAAGTTGGTATATCGCGCGCAATGGGACAAAAGATAATATATTAATATCTGAATAAGTGGTCGCGTATAAAAAATGGATAAAAGATGGAGGCAACGGGAACACAGAGAATATTGGAGAGGAGCTTCACAGGAGGATCGTCATGAGTGTCTCGTTGATAGCCCCCTTTTTCCTCTGATGAGATGAAATCGTTTCATGAAAAGGAAGAAAGTGTTCTTATTTCAGCTATTATACAAGTAAGTGGAACGGCATCAAAAGTAGACGGGGTCATACAAAAAGTGGCCGGGGTGAGGTAGTCTCGGCAGAAAGTGGAGATGTCTCCCGGTTCACTCCCTGCAAATCCCCCCCGTTTTTCTGCTGTGTGAATCTGCAAAGCCTTCTCCATTTTTTCAGTTCTTCAATGGTTTTTTGCAAATGCGTGCGCGCACATATCTCTAATCACCAGTAGATTGAATACTGTTGCTTGACCCTTACAGAGATTGGCATCGCCCCTCCAGTTTTTATCGCTTTTTGCGCACACGCATCTGCATGTCTTTTCCTACGGTTCTACCAAGTTCGTATGCTTCCTGCAACTTCTCGTTACAAGTTGAAACATGTCTGTCGTTACGACTGTTCTGGTCCCAAGAGCAGTAGATGAGGGTATGTAATTGAACGTCCTCGTAATAGCTTTCTATCGCGCGTTTGAAGAATGCAACTAAGGTTTCGTGGTGATGCCAGCAAGTGATTATTACAACGAATGTTTTGTGTCCAAAGTATCTGTTAGAAGCGAGGGCTTCCAGTCGATCTAACACCGTTTTGAGTTGAGCAGTCATGTAGCCCCAGATTATCGGTGTCGCAAAGACCACGATGTTTGCTTCAGCGAAAGCTGCGTAGATAGGGTGCATATCGTCGGAAATGATACAGTTGTGGGGTGTGAGTTTGATTCGCTCAGGTTTATTGCAGGATCCACACATTTGACAAGGAGAGATGTCCAAATCATTCGAATAGAATTCTCTAATCTCACTGATTCCACTCGTTCTTAACCCCCGCAAGAAATACTTGACCAGTGTGTCTGAGTTGCCATCTCTTCTTGGACTTCCATGGAGAACGACTGTTTTCATGTGCGAATGCTCCTAAGATAATTACAGTAATTAATTTTTGCATTTGAACTTTGCGCGCGCGAGTTCTTGCAGCATTAAGGGAAAGAGTGGAGACTAAAACGCGGAGGCGACATTCCAATGAAGATTGATGGCGATTCACCGATAAAACCGAAAAAAAACCTGGGATCCAAGGGGCACGCTGCAAGAAAAGCGGACAAAAGCTTTGAAGAAGATGAATTCACGGCGAGAGTGGACCATTCAGAGAAGGAGGCATGCGATCTGGTGGAAGCAGGCTTCCAGTTCGTGTGCGACTTTAACGGAAACAAAATCTTCAGAAAACGCAAGTAATAGCCAAAAACCATTTCAAGTGTACCGGGATTTGCTCCAGTGGACCGGGGGGGATTTGAACCCCCGACCTCCTGAGTGCAAGTCAGGCGTTCATGCCAAACTGAACTACCGGCCCTTAAATCGAATTCAACCTTGTTGAAGCGTCATTTCCTTTTAATCTTTACGCTGGAACGATTTACCTTAATATTTCAGCTTAAGGAATCAAAAAACGTGCTAACCCCTTCCATCTAATCTTGAAGATTTGCGATAGTGCTTGCTGCAAAGGTTGCAGAGCTAGAAGTGAAGATCGTTTAAATCTTAAAAACAACTTAATACTAAAACTGCTACGAGGTCTAGCCATGCTTGAATTCAAAACAGTTGAAATTGAAGTGCCAAAAGACTGTAATGTAGTTTTGGGCGCGGCGCATTTCATAAAAACCGTTGAAGACTTGTATGAGGCTTTGGTTAACGCTGTTCCAAACATAAACTTTGGATTAGGCTTCTGCGAAAGCTCTGGTCCATGCTTGGTACGGCATGAGGGAAATGATGAGGAGTTAAGACAGTTGGCAGCGAAGAAAGCCTATGAAATCGCATGCGGTCACAGCTTCATAATTTTCTTGAGAAACGCTTACCCAATAAACGTCTTAGATAAGATCAAGAATGTTCCAGAAGTATGCACAATTTATGCTGCTACTGCAAACCCCCTAGAAGTTATAATCGCAGAAACCGAACAGGGCAGAGGAATAGTTGCCGTAGTTGACGGATTGAAGAGCAAGGGCATAGAAAAAGAGGAAGACATCAGAGCAAGGAAAGATTTCCTGCGAAAAATAGGCTACAAGCTCGGCTAAGCAGTTTTTAGAGAAATAAACGACGCAGGGTGAAGTTGCCGACAACCCCGGAGGATTATTGAACAACGAACCCACAAAGCTAGTTTTTAAATTTAATGCTTTACCCGTGTGCCATTAATTTTTGTTGTAGTTCAGAAGGAATTTTTTCTTGCATTTTCTCGGAAGCATAAGCGACTAAATGTTTATACTGCCTTTCTGTTAGGACATGGTATGCTCTTGACAAAATTTCAAGGCAAACCTCTTTAAAAACAAGGTCGGCGCAGCCTTTCTTTGCGTCATCAATTAGTTCCTTGCAAGCTTGAAGAATTTGTTCACTCAAGACAATTCACCCTGCAATCAAATAGCTAGGCTCTAAAACATTAAAACTCTTATGAATTTAGAAGCAGAATTAACAATTCGTCTTTAGAGTCTATTCAAGCTGGATGCAAGTTTTCATTTGATGTTAGTCTTGTATTCGCTATGATAAAAAGAGTTGGAGGATGCTTAGAGCCCACATGGCCCTAACCCTTGGCCCCCTCTTTCTTCTGTTGAACCGTTTTCGCCGTTTTGTTTGCTCCAGCAAACGCTGACAATCCTAGAATCTCCCCTTTCACCATATCCATGGGAATCGCGAACACGATAGTATTACTTTGGTCATAACTGATGTCCTCCAAGCTTGACAATGTACGCAAA
>Ga0209636_10007475_pt1 | contig 11141 bp, 12 predicted proteins | sample DeeMarSWOR152_54_FD_187464 | JGI IMG/M metagenome (GOLD analysis project Ga0209636, IMG submission 187464) | Marine sediment microbial communities from White Oak River estuary, North Carolina - WOR-1-52-54 (SPAdes) (version 2) | ecosystem: Environmental > Aquatic > Marine > Intertidal zone >... | reverse complement strand
AGGAAGAGGAAAAAGCTGCGGAGAAAAAGGCTCCCGAGGAAAAAACCCCAACACCAAGAAGATCCAGGGGAAAGCGAGAGTAGGGCTTTCATAGAGAATCCAGTACTTTTGGGAAATGGTCGGAGGGTATTTCTGCTGATTCCCCTCACGCACTGGAAAACTCCATACGTTGTAAACAGAGGCACCTTATCCATTTCAGAGAAGAGGTAAGAGGCATGAATTACGCCAAGCTCATTATCTTCGTCTTTGTCTTCATCCTGGCCGTTTCATTCGCGGCGCAAAACACCCAACCCCTTACCCTCCGCTACTACTTCAACTGGGAGACCGGATCCTTTCCCATGTACCTTCTGATGTTCATTCCCTTCTTCGTCGGCATCGTGGTGGGGAGCCTCATCGCGTTTGGCAGCCGGCTCCGATTGAAGAACACGGTAAAGCATCTTACCAGAACCAACAGGGATTTAGAGGAAGAGCTGAAAAGGGTGCGGGAGCCTCAAATCCCCAAAGGGTTAGAGACGACCAATGAGGAGGAAAAGCCAATGGTTTCGGGGGAAGTTTCCATTCCATGATGACAACGATCTAATTACCTCATCTCATTGACTGCGGATTGGCTCAAGGAGGTTGTCAGAAATACCGGATCGGTTCACCTTTAGGGGCTGCCTGGACCGATTTTTTACCGTATTGTAAGGATATTGTTAAGGGGAATGATGGTAAAAAAGGTTCTCTGGCTCCCGCTTCTTATTTCCGTGATTACGGTGAGTTCCGACATGAGTGGCAACGCCATGGCTGATCAAAAGACCGTTATCGGATGGCTCGAAGCGGTGTATCTACCCGAATATGATTTCTTGATAACAGCGAAGATCGACACGGGGGCTAAGACCTCTTCCATCCATGCCACGGATGTAGAATACGTTCAGAGAGGGAAGGGCGGGAGTGGTAGAATACGCTTCAAAACCACGGATCTCAAGGGCAGATCCCGAATCATCGAAGCCGATGTTTTGAGGCAGGTGACCATCAAGAAATCGAGCATCATAAAGAGAAAGAGACCGGAGATCGAGCTGGAGATCTGCCTTGGAGGGGTGAGAAAACGGATTCGGGTAAATTTATGTGACAGGGGTGGAATGAACTACAGGATGATTCTCGGTCGGACTGCATTGGAAGGGGATTTCACGGTGGACGTAAGTAAGAAATACATCGCGGAGCCGCGGTGCGGCAAACACGAGACGAGATAGGATGAGCACACAATGGACATCATCCGCAGAAAAGGGGGAGTTCTCCTCTTAGCCTCCATCTTCTTTATCCTTTTTTTGGGACCGTTTACGTACAAGCTCCTCTTCCTCAAGTATCCCATCCTATCGAAATTCGTTGAAAACCTCTGGACCATCGAAGTGAAGATCCAATTCCGTGGCAGCGGCGGGCAGGGTATAGTTCGTCACCACATCCCCGGTGATGATGTGGGGCAGATGGTTTTGGGGGAGGAATTCGTCTCGAGGGATCTCGATTTCTTCATAGGGAAGGAGACTGGGAACACCTTTGTCCAGTGGAGCGGAGACCGATTGAAAGGAATCGTTCACGTATTTTACCGGGCGACGGTTCAGACATGGCCGAGAACGAGAGGTTTGCTCAGCAGCGCAGCCAAGGAAAAAGATCATTCGAGAATATCCCACTATCTCATCACGAAACCCGAAATGAAATCTATTTCCGTCGAGGCCCAAGAATTCCTCGAAGGGCTCCCGGGGAAAAGGGAAACCGACCTTGAGAAGATAGAGGCCATCTATGAATTCCTGGCGTATAGTGTTGAAACAGTCCCCTTTTCCAAGGAATCCAGTTTAATCGCACCCCTTAAAACGAAAAAGGCAACGATAACTCAAAAGAAAAACCTCCTCATCTATCTATCACGCGTGGCGGGGTTTCCCGCCCGAGTTGTCCATGGCCTGACGCTCGGGGAAGTGATGAGACAGGCCAAGATCCGGAGCTGGGCCGAGATATTGATTGAGGGAACATGGTTGCCCGTTGACGTGGAAAACCGGTTCTTTGCCCAATTACCCGAAAATGTCCTAATCCTCTACAGGGGTGATAGGCTTTTTATGACCTCTTCAGGAGCTGAAGAACTGGATTACAGCTTCACGATAAAACAGGAGAGACAGTGGGCTTTCAGCCTCTTCTACGCCAGCGCCACCAGGGTAGGCTCAATATTCCACGAATGGTCGCTCTTCGTCCTCCCAGTGGAAGCACAACAGGTTTTTCGGGTAATCCTCATGATTCCCCTTGGGGCAGTTGTAGTCGCGATTTTTAGAAATGTGATTGGGATAAAGACCTTTGGAACGTTCATGCCAGTACTTATCGCCCTTGCTTTCAGAAACACGAGACTCGACTGGGGACTGGTGTTGTTTTCCGGAGTGATAACCCTGGGACTTTTGTCCAGGTGGTCTATGGACCGCCTGAAGCTCCTCCTGGTACCGAGGCTGTCCGTGATCGTCACAGTTCTCGTCATCATCTTGGCGGTGGGCTCTCTCATTGGTCATCATGCGGGAATGTACCGAATACTGGCTGTAGCCCTCTTCCCCATGGTCATCATGACCATGACCATCGAGAGACTCTCCATCATTCTCATGGAACGAGGGGCAAGGGAGGCTATCAAGGTCAGCCTGGGTACCCTTCTCGTAGCCACCTCCGGTTATCTGGTGATGTCGATCCGTTCCCTAGAGGATTTCTTCTTCGCGTTCCCCGAGGTTCTTTTCGCCCTGATCGGGATCCAGATAGCGTTGGGGCGCTATACCGGCTATCGGCTCATGGAGTATCTTCGGTTTCACAGCTTCATCGAAGATGACACAGGGGGCAAGGCCTCTCGATAGATGGTCGCAGGGGTAGGGATGTGGTTTGATCTTCTGAAAAAACGGGGAATATTGGGCATAAACCGGAGGAACGCGGGCTTTATGCTCCTGGTTAATCCGAGGAAGTACTATCCCCTCGTTGATGACAAATTGCTTTCAAAACAATTGGCCATCCAAAGAGGGATTATGGTTCCCGAACTCTACGGCGTTATTCGATATCACCACGAAATCCGAAATGTCCTCACCATAGCGGTGAGCCACGATCAGTTTGTCGTGAAACCATCCAGGGGCAGTGGGGGGGAGGGGATAGTTGTTATCGCAGGGCATGGCGAAGGCCGTTTTGAAAAAGCAAGCGGTGAAACGATATCCTCCGATGATTTGATGCACTACATCTCCGGAATCCTCTCCGGCCTTTATTCCCTAGGGGGTCAAGACGACAAAGCCCTCATTGAGTACATGGTAGAAGTAGCTCCTGTGTTTGAAAAGATAGCGTATCGTGGAGTTCCCGATGTTCGTGTCATCGTGTACAAGGGGGTTCCGGTCATATCGATGGTAAGGCTTCCCACCAAGGAATCGGATGGCAAGGCAAACCTCCACCAGGGAGCCATCGGTGTGGGAGTGGACCTAAGTGAGGGTATTACCCTCCTTGGGGTCCATCATGATCGGGTCGTCAGCCGCCACCCGGACACGAATCATCCCATCGAAGGGATCAGGATTCCCTATTGGGATGAAATTCTGGAGATTGCGGCCCTTTCCCACGAGATGACGGACCTCGGCTATATTGGGGTCGATGTTGTGATCGATCGGGAAAAAGGACCCATGGTCCTGGAATTCAATGCGAGACCGGGATTGAGCATACAGATTGCTAATCAAAGGGGGCTTTTTCCACGCCTGATGGCCGTCGATGCGGAGAAGACCGAGGAACTTACCCTTGAGGAGCGAATCCACCTGGGGCAATTTATCGCACAGCCCGAGAGGTCACGTGGCAAAATAGAGCGAACATCCCATTCGGCATTCCCTCCATAAGCGAACCGGGTGAGTGGCAGAGCGCTGAGAATTCCATCATCGATTCTCGCCCTTGTTTTCTTGACGGGATTCATGTAAGACTCGATGCAAGGAAAATTATAGGGGGACCCGATGAGCGTCGTACTCTTAGTTGTATTTGTCTGTATTTCATATTTGATCGTGAGGATTGGATCGATTGCCCTGGAGATGACTGGCATGGAAAGGTCGCGTGCCAGATTTCAGGCGTTATCAGCCTTTTCCGGAACTGGTTTCACCACCAGAGAGGCGGAGTTGGTTGTGAATCATCCCAGGAGGAGGAAGATCGTTACCTACCTTATGATCCTCGGAAATGCCGGCATAGTTTCCGTCATCGCTACGTTCGTCCTTTCCATGAGGGAAACCGGTGCCTTTCGGCCATCCCTTAATCTTGCTATCATCGCGGCTTCGCTCCTTATGCTGTACCGCATCGCTTCCCACCAGACGTTCGCCAGGAAATTGACCCAAAAGATCCGCGAAATACTCAGGGAGAAGCTTCACTTCGAGAAGGTTCGCGTGCAGGAGCTATTACAACAGTCCGACGGATACGGGATTGCGTCGATTCTCGTCGGGAGGAGATCGAAAGTTGCCGGGTTGACCCTGAGCCAATCCGGTTTCAAGGAGAGGGATCTCATGATTCTCTCCGTTGAGAGGGATGAAGAGATGATCCCCGTTCCGAAGGCTCAAACCAAGATCCGTGTCGGTGATCGCCTGATCTGCTATGGAAAACTGGAAAACCTCGGGGGACTCGTCTAAGATCGCAACAGGATGAAACCTACGGCTCAAATTGAGAACGCATGAAAGGAGGTGTTCCGTATGACGAAGACCGTTATCTTTGTGATTCTCGCGGTTCTTATCCTACTCTTCGTTATTCAAAACACCCAGGTCGTGGAGACACGATTCCTCGTCTGGACAATATCCATGTCCAGGTCATTACTGCTCCTGGGTACCTTTATCGTAGGAGTTGTTGCCGGGTGGTTACTGAGGAGGCCAAAACATAAAAGATAGATAAGGGAGGTGTGGGAATATGACTCCTGAAACAAGAGGTGTTAAAGGTGGATTCAGGGCAACGCTTGCCCTGATCATCTCGATCATTGCCCTTGTTCTGGCCATTATTGCCTTCAACCGAACTGGTGGGCAGGGGGATCTCAACGCCCAGATCAAGGATCTCAAGACGAAAATGGAGACGATGAAGAAGGAAACGTCGGAAAAGGTGAGCAAGGTCCGTCAGGAAACAACCAAGGCCCTCGAGAAAGTTGGTATAGACATCAAGAAAGAGGACAAAAAGGATTAGCCTCAGACCCAAGGGGTACGATAGGAAAGACTTCCAGTTCGGCTTTCTTTGCTCGGGTGTTCTTGTGAAATCATCCCTGAAAGACGAGCCCTTTTTTTCGGGGTGGCGCGAGTTCCGTCCGACAGAGAGGGCCGCGGTTCGGCAACACGGTTGACCGGAGACAGATCCTAGTTTACAACCACCTCTTTCTCTTGAAATATACGAGCATAACCCCCACAACCAGGAGCATGACGAGCAGAGACGCTGGGTAACCCCAATGCCACTCGAGCTCCGGCATGAATTTGAAATTCATCCCATAGATACCCGCGATGAACGTCAGGGGGATGAATATTGTGGCAATGATGGTCAGTACCTTCATTACTTGATTCATTCTGTTGCTCAAACTGGAAAGGTAGATATCGAGCATCCCGGCAACCATGTCCCGGTAGGTCTCAATAGTCTCGACGACCTGAATGGTGTGATCGTAGACATCTCTCAGGTATATCCCGGTGGTCTCCGTCATCAGCTGTAATTCTCCTCTCTCAAGTCTGTTGATAACCTCTCTCAGTGGCCAAACGGATCTGCGATAAAAAATCAAATCCCTCTTCAATGTGTGGATCGTCTGGAGGGTCTCTGAAGACGGATTTGTGACCAGTTCGTCTTCCAAGGACTCTATCTTCTCCCCGAATTCCTCAAGGATGACGAAATAGTGGTCAACGATTCCGTCCACAAGGGTGTAGGCGAGATAATCGGCGCCAACCTTTCTGATCCGACCCTTCCCGTTCCTGATTCGCTCCCTGATTTGATCGAAGACATCTCCCTCTCTTTCTTGAAATGAAATGACGTAGCTCGGACCAAGGATAAGGCTTACCTGTTCCCCTATAATCTCGTCTACCTCTTTGTCGTGATAGAGCATCTTTAGAACAATGAAGAGGTAATCCCCGAAATCCTCCATTTTCGGGCGTTGGCCCGTGTGTAAGATATCTTCAAGTACGAGAGGGTGTATGCCAAATGCATTTCCCATTTTTTCGACTACTTCTACCTCGTGTAGTCCGTCTACGTTGATCCACGTCACCGTTGGTTTATCTTTGAAGGGTAAACATTCTTCAACGTTCTCGACTTCTCTTTCTTCAAAATTCGACTGGTCGTAGTCGATGATGGTGATCTTAACCTCCTCGGCCTTTTTCTCGCCGATGTGAACAAGCGTGCCCGGCGGGAGTCCAACCGTTTCCCTGAGGCCAAATCTCTTGAATAGTTTCCCTCCAAAAAGATCCATTACAAACTCCTCCTGTCGGGCCTTTCACTTTTGGTGTTTTTGAACATGTGAAGATATGTGGCCGCGACCTTCTAACTGGATTCTATGGTAACAGACTTCAGTGCCTTGTCAAACCCAATTGATTGGGTAACGAGGTCTTTCTCACGTCCACGGAACCCTGAAAACATTGTGATGATTTTGAAAAGAGTAACAATATTATCTACTTATCTATAATAGTTAGTTTATTTTATCTAGAAAATGCTTGAATTATTTTGCCTAGTGGGAGGACATCTCAGTTGAGTTCTCATGAGGTGGGGGCCTGTTTCGGAGGGAAAGGAGGGCGGGGGCGTTAGGGGAAATAAAAGAATTAACAGGGGAATACCTTGTCTAACACAACTTTCATGATCCGTATGTTCTTGGCTTTCTCTTCCCTCGAATAACACTTTAACTGGATCGAATCAAGCATCGCCTTTTCGAAATATTCCCTCCCTAACCCGGCTCCATCGACGTGCGGCGGGACAAACCTTTGGATGACATCGAAAAGGTCTTTCTTCGTAAGCTTTAGCATGTTTCGCCTCCGACGAGCTGAGGTTTGCTGGATTTCCCCGCCTATTACAATTCGGTGTTACATTCCAGCATATTCTATGCCAATCAGGTTTCTGTCTTTAATTGGTTGAAATTATTACATTACTTCAATATTCCATCTGACAACTGGAGTTAAATCCCGACAATTTTTGCCGTCGATATGAAAATATTTGCCAAAGAATAACGGGGTGAAGCGTGTGACAGAACGACCGGCTGGAGTACAAGCCCGAAAATATGGTAGGATCAGATCATTACCCTTACTGATGCACATGCCAGGAAAGACGGAGACATTTCAGATAGCAGGATGGAGTTGTGTCTTCAATGCGCTCGCATGTACCACCTCTTCTTTACGTGACCGCGATCTTCTTTTTCAATTTCCTTGCCCGAGTAGTCCTGGGTCCCTTACTGCCCACTATTGAACGAGACTTGAACATCGGACATGGGGAGGCAGGTTCCCTTTTTCTCTACATCTCTCTGGGGTACTTCCCAGCCCTATTAGGCTCAGGGTTCGTTTCTTCACATCTAACCCACAGGCGGACGATTATTCTATCCTCGTTGGCAGTGGGTGCGTCGCTTTTCGCTCTATCCCTCAGCTACACCCTCTGGGCCATTCGATCCGGGTTGATCTTACTGGGTTTGTCTGGAGGCCTCTACCTCCCCTCAGGCATTGCTACCATCACGGACATGGTGGATTCGAGGAACCTGGGCAAGGCCATAGCCGTTCACGAACTGGCACCCAATGTGGGGCTGTTAGGGGCCCCCCTGATGGCTGAGGGGCTGATGATATGGTTTTCCTGGCGCGGAGTTATGGCGGTGCTCGGGGTGGCCGCATTCTGCGCGGGGATCGTATTCGCGCGATTCGGGAAGGGTGGCGAATTTCCCGGGGAAAGCCCCAAAATCAATACACTCGCTTTTCTCCTCAAACTGCCATCTCTCTGGATCATGATGGCGTTTTTTGGAATGGGTATCGGCGCGTCCCTCGGAATATTTGCCATGCTCCCGCTGTACCTCGTGGCTGAGCGCGGATTCGATCGTAGCTGGGCCAACACCCTTGTGGCGCTCTCCCGGATCGCGGGTCCGGGGGTTGCTTTTTTTGGGGGGTGGGCGACGGATCGACTTGGCCCCAAAAGCGCTCTGGTAGGCGTTTTCCTCGGCACGGGGATAGCAACCATGCTCTTAGGCATAGTCCACGGGGGATGGATTATCCCCGTCCTGTTTTTGCAGCCGGTGCTCTCCGTCTGTTTTTTCCCGCCGGGCTTCTCGGCTCTCTCTCGGATCGCTCCCCCCGGGATGAGAAACGTCTCCGTTTCCCTCACGATGCCCGTAGCATTTCTCGTGGGAGGAGGGATTATCCCAGCGGGAGTCGGAATGATGGGAGAATACGAGTCTTTTTCCATGGGAATCGTCTTCGTTGGTGTGCTACTTCTTGCGATCCCTATACTTCTTCGGTACCTTGTGTTTCATCCCGATGGAATGATCCAAGAAACAAGACCGTGAAAAGGGAACGCTTCTCCATTTCACCGGGGAGAGATTCACGGATTCTGCTCGACTTCGAACGCGAGGCCTTTACTTTTGTAAGGACTTTTATTACCTTTTCCTAAACCCGATGGATAAAAGCATTGCGATCAAGGAGGATGACGATGAATTGGAGAGAATACTTCGAAACGAAAAGGGGGAAGGGGTACCTGGCTACCGCGGGCAAGGGAGGTGAAGTAAATATCGCGGTGTACTCACGACCCCACGTTTTGGACGATAACACGCTGGCATTCGGCATGACGGATCGGCTCACCCATGCGAACCTTCAGGAGAATTCCCGTGCCGTATATGCGTTCAACGAGGAGAGGGGTTTTGAAGGCGTTCGCCTTTATCTGGAGAAAATACGTGAGGAAAAGGAGGGACCTCTGCTCGAAGAAATTCGCGAGCGAGCGGACGAGGTGGTATGTCCGGGAACCGGCGATCTCATTAAATATGTTGTCTATTTTCGCGTGGCTAAGGATCTGCCCCTGGTAGTTACGTGAGGTGATGGTAGATTCTTACTCTCAATGAGCGTTTCGGTGCTCGGTTCAAAGTGACTCCGGGTTTTCAATATTAGGAGGAGTTAGCCGCCGATCAGGGGGCCGTTTTCCCCTTGCAATTTGCTTCCTATTAGGTTATACATAGTTGCCGAACGGTATAGGATTACGGAAATCCTGTAAGGAGTTGAGAGGGGATGTAGCGTTAACCAAGGTTCGACGGCCTTGGTTTCTTTTGTAGTCCGTCGGGAGTACGGATGGGTCGAAACCTCAAATGGAAGATTCTGTTAATCCTCTTCATTATGGTTGTAGCCCTCGTATATCTGGCTCCTTCAGTGGTGGGCGAGATACCGGGGCTTCTGGGCAAAATCCTTCCCAAGGATAAGATCCACCTCGGTTTGGACCTTCAGGGGGGGATGCACCTGGTCTTGGAGGTTGAAGCGCAGAAAGCCGTCGAGAGCTATGTGGAGCGGCTCAGGGGAGACCTGAGGGAGGATTTGAAGGACAAAAAGATCTATACACCCATGATAGAGATGATCGATGGCGACCAGATCATCCTTGAAGTCCTCGGGGAAAAAGAGAAGTTCGATAAGTATATCAAGAGCAATTACCCGGTGCTTGAGGAGTTGTCCACTGAAGACCAGGGGAAATATTTCAAGGTTGTACTGGGAATCAAACAGAAGCAAGCTGACTACCTGAAGCGATACGCCGTGGAACAGGCCCTTGAGACGATTCGAAACAGAGTTGATCAATTCGGCGTCACCGAGCCGGATATTAGCCCTCAGGGGTCGGATAGGATTCTGATCCAGCTTCCCGGGATAAAGGACCCTCAAAGGGCCATTCGATTGCTCGGAAGGACTGCACTCCTGGAATTCAAGCTTGTCGACGAAGAGCATAGCCTCCAGGGGGGCCTCAAGGGAGACGTTCCAGATGGAAGCATGATCCTCTATCAGAGGCGGGAAGACCCGAACACCGGCAGGGCTAGTAGGGTTCCCTTTCTTCTTCAGAAGAAGACGTTGATGACGGGGGAAGTCCTCAAGGATGCCCAGGTGAGGTTCGATGATTTCAATCAACCCTATGTGGCCCTGGAGTTCGATCCGCGGGGCGCTAAGATGTTCGATCGAATCACGGGAAAGAACGTAAAGAAGAGGCTCGCCATCATCCTGGATAACAACGTCTATTCCGCTCCGGTCATTCAGGAAAGGATCTCGGGAGGAAGGGCTCAGATCACCGGAGCATTCGATCTCCAGGAGGCTCATGATTTGGCCATCGTCTTACGGGCAGGAGCCCTTCCGGCTCCAGTAAAGATCCTGGAAAACCGATCGGTGGGACCCTCTCTCGGTAAGGATCTCATTGACAAGGGTTTACAATCGATTATCATCGGCGGAATTCTGGTCGCATTATTCATGGCGACCTATTACAAGCTGTCGGGGGCCATCGCCGACTTGGCCCTGATCCTGAACCTTATTTTCATCATGGGGGCTTTGGCCGGCCTGAGGGCTACCCTCACCCTTCCGGGAATTGCCGGTATCATACTGACGATTGGAATGGCCGTCGATGCCAATGTCCTCGTATTCGAGAGAATCAGGGAGGAGCTGAGGCTGGGGAAGACCCCCATAGCTGCCATCGATGGAGGATTTTCCAAGGCCTTTCTCACCATCATGGATGCCAACATCACCACCCTGATAGCAGCCGTCGTTCTCTTTCAATTCGGGACGGGACCGGTAAAGGGATTTGCCGTGACCCTGAGCATCGGCATCATAGCCAGCCTCTTTACAGCCCTGTTTGTCAGCCGGGTAGTCTTCGAAATCCTTTTGGCCAAACGCATGATCACGCGAGTCAGCATATAGTGGAGAGAATCCGATGGAGTTCATTAAGCCTGGAACCAAGATCAATTTCCTGGGGATTCGCAGGATAGCCTTTGGCCTGTCGGGAATCGTCCTTTGTGCGAGCATTATCTCAATTATTCTCCACGGCGGACTCAATTACGGAATCGATTTCGCCGGAGGAACCCTTGTCCAGGTGAAGTTCGCAAAACCAACCAGGGTTGAGACCATAAAGGAGAATCTGGTATCCATCGGGTTGGACCGCAGCCTTGTCCAGCGTTTTGGGGAGAAGAGGGAGAACGAGTACCTTATCCGGGT
>Ga0209636_10007474_pt1 | contig 11142 bp, 9 predicted proteins | sample DeeMarSWOR152_54_FD_187464 | JGI IMG/M metagenome (GOLD analysis project Ga0209636, IMG submission 187464) | Marine sediment microbial communities from White Oak River estuary, North Carolina - WOR-1-52-54 (SPAdes) (version 2) | ecosystem: Environmental > Aquatic > Marine > Intertidal zone >... | reverse complement strand
ACCCCACCTTTACCTGCAAACATTATTATCCGCATATTTCCCCTCTGTTAATGGCCCTTCCGGGCTCAAAATAATCTACTCCAATAAGCCTTCCTCACTATTATATCTCATTGAGAAGATTGAGGCGGGACCGGAAAAGACATTGCAATGTGCCAATACGTAATCTGCGACCTCGAGTCTCTTTTGATGACTCATGCTATTAAATTTCGCCAATAGGACTTCCGGATCTTTAACCGTAGACAAAACATCCCATATTTCCTTTGCGCCCATGGTTTCATCCACATCAGGGGCTTCTTCTACGCTCCCTTCTTCTTCAAATAGTTTCCTTGATTGTTCTAACAAGATATCAAGTTCTTCCTTAATCGCAGCCACCCCTTTTTCCAGCTTCTGAGAGGAGTCACATTTTGGTATAAGGCAAACCGATCCACTCAGATTTGATCCTCGCCCGTCAGTGATATCAATCTCTACTGACACACCGACCTTTGAAATCTTATCTTCGATGTCCTTCTCGATCTCTAATTTTAATTTGTCTTTCATATTACTTTACGCAGTAGGACTAAGTCATAGTATAACCTAACCTATTGATTCTTTATCTCGTTGGTGGGTATGTGTATCTTTTTTTTATCATGCCCCTGGCCCAGACCTGGCTTATACGGCATGAGTAAAGAGATCCGAGATGAGAAACAATACCGTACACATACAATACACCAGGGGTTTCGCGCCTCCCGATCCCGTCCCGGTCTCGGGACGGGGAGGGCAGGCCCCACAAAGACGAGCCGGTAGTCCGCTTCAAACCGGCACAGACAGACAAAGGCCCTGTACCACAATGACGAGTTTTGCTCGTGTGCACGGTTTGAAGCGACATGCTGAGGCCCCCTGTGAGAGGGCATGATGAAAAAAAGATATCTCCATGCTCAACGTATAGTTTCTTTCATGAATAACCCTGAAGCGTAGCGCCATAGTCATGCGCTCCTAAAAATAGAAGTGGCACAAGAGCAAAAGAGATTTCTTGTCATTGGGCTGGCCCAATGAGATATCCATCCCTGTGTTTTGTCTCAAATACCTTAGAAATGTGTCTTTCTTATCCCGATTATATTTATGGGCACTGCTTATGGCACTGTAAATATTTCCTGCGTAAAAACCCAGCTCAAAAAGGGTAATAACTCCACTAAGTGCATAAAGCTCATTATCAAAGGCCTCATAGGCTGTATAGATAAGCGCCCCATTTACCAAAAACGATACTAACGCATCCCTCTCTCTTTTGCAGTACAGATGCCCGGCACCAGGAATAATGGCGAGTAAGCCAGCCACAGCAGGATCTTTTCCCTCTAGTGGTGTCTCTTTTCTGATTTCCGCGAGAAGTTGATTGAGATTAGAGGTATCTCTCCTTTGCAGGGATACCTTCTCAAAGCTCTCTATAGCTTTTTCCCACACCCCCATTTCCAGATAAACCCAACCCCTCTGATAATAAGCCTCATCAATGACTTCCTGATCAGGGACAATTGTAATCAGATTATTTAAGCTGGTGAGGGCCATCGCATAACGTTTAAGCGAGACATACGCCTTGCTAATCCCAAGATAGGATTTGAAGGCATATTCTGTGTCCTGGTACTCCTCTATAAGATTATAAAAGGCCTGAATTGCCTGTTCATATTGCTCACCTTTTAGATAAGAAAGTCCAATCCGGTATTTGACAAGCTCGACCTTTTCGGAGAGAGGGAAAAAATAGACGAACCGCTCATATTCTCCAATGGCCCTGTAATACTCACCCCTTTGAAAAAACTGTTCTGCAAACTGAAACTGGCGCTCTGAATCAAGCACTATTTTCGAGGCGGCATAGGAGTGGATAGAAAAGAGGAAGGTAACAATCAAGACTATTGCTCCTGCCCGTCCTGCCATCGGACTGCAGGATCTAATGTCCATCACACCACCAGAAATCGTTATTTTCTAACGGATCAAAGCATCTCAGTTCGTCATTCACTATTATTTCCGGTGACAATCGCAGTTCATCCCTGCCACACCTGAACAGTCGATCGCAGGTCATCACCCAACCAATAAAGAGCCCATGTTCTTTAAAGCACTGGAGGCTGTATTCTGAGCAGGCGGGATACATAGGGCAATTCTTGCCATCGATGGGCGAAAGGTAGGTCCTGTAAACTCCAACCAGAGACCGCAATGGGTTTAAACCGCGGGTAGTCTTTTTATGAAAGACTCTCTGATACTCATTCTTTCTCCACGGACCTTTGAGCGGAGAAGCGTAGGCAAAAGCAGTGAGAAACAAGAAAAGAGTGAGTAAGGTTACTGAAATAACAATTCCACGCCCCAAACGCCACACTGCCAAAACACCTATTTTATGATTTTGATTCCGTGTTCTGCTTGACATCTGAGCTTAGTTATTTGTCATTTCTGCGTTACCCTCAGAACCTCTTCCACAGTCGTAATCCCATTGAGCATCTTCATTGCTCCATCTTGTCGAAGGGTTACCATTCCCTGTTCAATAGCCCTGCGTTTAATGGCATTGGAATCAGAGGTCTTTAATATAAGATTCTTAATCAAATCATCCATTATCATCAGTTCAAAGATACCGGTTCTCCTTTTATACCCTGTATTAAGGCAACCCTGGCAACCTGTACCCTTATACATACTTTTTTCTTCGGCCATATCCGGGGTTATGCCTATATTGTGTAGGGATTCCTCATCAGGGACATATGGTGCCTTGCATTCATCGCACACGTTTCTCACAAGCCTTTGAGCCAGTATGGCAATCACCGACGAAGTAACCAGATAAGGTTCTATTCCCATATCGATGAGCCGCGTGACTGCACTGGCTGAATCGTTCGTGTGAAGGGTTGAAAATACCAGGTGTCCTGTCAATGAAGACTGGATAGCAATTTCAGCAGTTTCCAGATCCCTGATCTCACCCACGAGGATTACGTCGGGATCCTGACGCACAATTGAGCGCAGTCCATTTGCAAAGGTAAGATTTATCTTTGGATTGACCTGAATCTGCCCAATACCCTCGATCTGGTATTCAATGGGGTCTTCTATAGTAATGATATTAATATCTGGATTGTTGATCGTGCTCAGAGCACTATAGAGGGTTGTAGTTTTCCCGCTCCCTGTGGGCCCTGTAACAAGGATAATACCATGTGGAGATCTAATGAGCTCATGGAATAGCCGCAGACCCTCTTCAGGCATACCAAGGTCTGAGAGCCTCAGTAGTACATTGCTCTTGTCCAGCAACCTGAGGACCACACGTTCTCCAAAGGCAATAGGGATGGTCGAGACCCTGATGTCCACATTTTTATCTCCTATTTTGATCTCAATCCTGCCGTCTTGCGGAAGCCTCTTCTCTGCAATGTTCAACCTGGCCATAATCTTAATCCTGGAGATCAAGGTAGACTGAATGTGCTTCGGCGGATTGAGCATATCGTAGAGAATACCGTCTAAGCGGTACCTGATCTTGATTTTGTTTTGATAGGGTTCGATATGAATATCGCTTGCCCCTGCCTTGACAGCCTGAGATAGAATCAAATTTACTAGTTTAATAATTGGGGCATCACTTGTATCGTCTAATAGGTCGCCAGTCTCCTCAACAGCAGAGAGGATCAAATCTCTGTCTTCCTCACGCATATCCTGGATATACTCTTCGGCGGAATCCCTACTCATATCATAGGCATAATTGATGGCTGAAAGAATGGCAGAATGAGAGGCGAGCACGGTCTGGACGCCATCCCATTCCTGTATCAATCTCAGATCGTCAAGGGGCTGAAATAGGGTTGGATCATTGATAGCGATATAAGTCCCATTACGGGTAATCACCGGGATAATCGTATATTTTTTTAAGAATTGGATAGGGATGTTTTCGGTAAAACTGACATCCATATTCTCTTTAGAGATCGTAGACCATAATGGCAGACCAAATTGAATTCCAAGGGCCTTTAACAGATCTTCCTCTGTTATTGCTCCTCTTTGAATTAGTATTTCCCCTATTCTCCCTCCTTTTTCCTCTTGGATGGCAAGGGCCTCGGACAACACATTCTCCGAAAGAGAGCAAGTATCCCTCAATATCTCTCCAATCAATTTATGGGCCATACACACACCATGCTCTTTGAGCAGCTTACTCCTTATTGGCAGGTTCTGGTTTTTTATACATCTTGACCGCCCCTTCTTTGATACTCTCTATCTCCTTTTTCTTGTCTTGATAAATCTTGTCTGCCTCAATCGGCTTTTCTATGATATAGGGTGTTAAAAAAACAAAGAGGTTGGTTTTATTTCGAGACCTAGATAGAGACTTAAAGAGCCAACTTAATCCAGGGATATCCCCAAGACATGGTACTTTATAGGTAGCACTTTCAGTGCTTTCTCCGATGATTCCGCCTATTACCACCGTATTATTATCCTTTACAATAACGGTGGTCTCTGCTGACCGTTTTAGCGTGGTTGGTCTATATTCCTCGGTGCCCTTTTTTAATTTTACAACCTCTTGAAAGATCTTCAATCTTACAAACCGCTCTTGGTTAATCTGGGGCGTAATCTTGAGTGTCACCCCCACATCCTTATACTCATATGTCTGGTATTCCTGATCCCCTGTTGCCTCTTTCGTAAGGTAGGGAACATTCTCTCCTACCTTAATTTCGGCCTCTTCATTATCAGTAGTCAAGATCTGAGGAGTTGAGATAATATGCACATCTGAATCCTGTTGATATGCCTGTAAAACCGCACCTAAATTGGGAAACACAATGTCTCCAATCGTAATAGTCTCTCCTATAACACCTAGGGAAAACCCTGAAGGCGGAACGCCGCTCGTCAATCCTGAAAGGTTCGCGTAAGTTTCAGATCCCCCGTAGCCGCTAAATACGCCCCCTGTCTTGCTATCATACGTAAAATCCTCCATCCCCAACCATTCTACTCCAAGCCTGAATTCTTTGTCTACATTGACCTCCATAATTAAAGCCTCGATGTAGACCATGCTTCGTGGGATATCAAGCTTTCTTATGATATCCTCAAGAACAAAATAATCCTGTTTTTTTGCTGTAATCACCAAGGAGTTCGTTGCCTTATCAGCAACGATCTGGACTTCCTTAGAGATTACAGGGGCTTTCCCCTTTGTTTCCGCCTTAGTTTCTTTTGAAGGAAGGGCTGTGAGGACCTGAGCAAGATCTTCGGCGTTTGCATTTTGAAGGTAATACACGTGGATGTCCCCCTCGCCTCGTGGGACCGGTTTGTCCAATAGCCTCACAAGTTCCCTCATCTTCAGGGTATCGTCCTCAGTAGCGAGGATTATCAGGGAATTGGTCCTCTCATCTGCTACAATCCTGATAACGTTGCTCACAGGGGCTCCTTTTGTGGTTTTCCTCCTCACTTGGGTTTGAAAAATACTGGTCAGTGATTTGGACAACTCTGATGCCGTTGCATAGTCAATGGGTATTACCGATACCTCCTCGCCTATCCCCACTACGTCAACAGCCTTTACGATGCGCAGCAGGCGTTTGATATTGGAAAGCACATCAGTAACTATCAACAAACGGGTAGGAGCATAGGAGATGATAACACTATTTTTAGAGATCAACGGGGAAAAAAGCTTTCTTAGTTCATCAGGGTCCGCATACTCAAGAGGAATTAGTTGCGTTACCACCTTGTCCTCAGGGGTTATAGCCTCATGGCGCAGCTTTGTCTCAATGTTTTTAGTCCTGGCCTGGATTGCTGGCACAATCTTAATGATACTTCCCGCCGGCACCGTAGTATATCCATGAACCTCTAACACTGACTCAAAGACCTTGAATGCCTCCTCTACGGATATCTTCGTTGGAGAAACAATGGTTACCTTTCCTTTCACTGCATTATCAATAATGAAATTCCTGCCTGTCAGTTCACTGATAAATTTTATAAAGAGGGTAATATCTACATTGTCAAAATCTATGGTGACATAACGTTTTTCTGGTTCTTGTTTTTTCAGTATCTTTTCTCTGTTGGTAGTCATTTTTTCTGGAGGCACCTGTTTCTGTGGTTGAACAATCTTTACCTTTGGCAGGGCCTTTTTCTGAGCCTGTGGACTTTTTTTAATATCAGCTGGTTGACTGGCTTCTGGAGCTGCAGGTGTCACGCCCTCTTCACCGGCGAGCCTTGCCGCTTGTACCGAAGTATATTGTGTGAGCATTATGAGTGCCATCCCCAACAAGTATGGGAGATACGTTGCTTTTATGCCAAATCTCATGGTCACCTGTCTTTATTACCTATTACCTTTTCAAACATTGTCATACCCTTAAGGCTTTGCAGATCCCTATCTTTCCGAGCCCATTCCCTCACCGATTCATCCAACGAAACTGCCCTGTTCAGGTAATGAAGGCTCTTTTGTGAATCTCCTTTTATGGCATAGAGGCATGCCAAATTATAATATGGATCAACGTATTCTGGGTCCAGCTGTACTGCATTTTCAAGCCTTTTCTGGGCCTCTCCATATCGTCCCTCCTGCATATACGTGATCCCTAAGTTATTCAATGCAGATACGTTTCTGGGTTCACGCACGAGAACCCGCTCATAGAGTGTTCTGGCCTCTTTCAGGCTGCCGCTTTTGTGAAGCGCCTTTGCCCTATCATAGTAGTACTTTGTATCTATGGCAACTCTTTGCCTGCTCTCATTCTTGGGCTCTAAATCCTTAGAAGATAATACTGTCTCTGCCCCTCTTGAATCCAACCATGAATAGGATGTAAAGGCAAGCAAAATAAGGGCAAGAAACAGGGACGTCATCCAAAGCCACCTCCTGCTAAAAAATATTTTACCTTTACGAGGTGTTGAATGAAGCCTATTATTGTCTTTGGCATAGAGGGCATCTTTTTCCTTCTGTGCCTTTTTTAATGCCTCATTGATATAGCTCATAGTCAATATTTGGTATTTTGAGTTCCTCGTATTAGCGCTGAAAACCCTGCCATTTGAAATTTTCATCGATTCCAGTAAGGTAACCCGATAGAATTGGCAAACCAAATAGGTTCAATGCAGGGAATTATGGTGAAATCAGATAAAGTAGTGCCCTGGTCCGGGAGCCTACAATCCCATCAGCTACCAAACCGAAATGCCTTTGGAGCTTCATCACTTCTAGAAACGTGGTTTCGTCGTAAGTTCCTGTAGATTCGATCGAATAGCCTATTTCTTTGAGTATCCTTTGTACCCTCAATACATCTCTGCCTCTCATCCCCTTTGTCAAATCACTGCTTTTGTTTTCATAGGGATAGACCCAGGAAACCTTCTGGCCCCAATGATTTAGAATAAACTCTTTGCTCACTGGCCACTCCTTTCCCTCCGCATCTACCACAATGGCTCCACCTTCTGTTATCCCTCTTATCAGGATATAGCGATTAGATTTCCACGAGTCATTAGAGGAATTAGGAAGATGCACACGAAATGGCTTCTTAAACATCACATAGTGGTTCGGTTCCATAGTGAAAATCATCAAACCCAAATGGCCTTCGTTCAGTGCATAGTTGCCTTGTTTTGTCTCATTGTGAAAAAGATCAAAGAGACCTGAGAGGCTCGTTTTCTCATCGAGAAATAGGGTTTGTGCAGGAGCCTCCTTTTCATGCTTAGGAACAATTGGAAGAACATTTCTGGTGGTTATCACAGGTATTTTTTCTCTACCTGAAAAGATCTTAAAAATATCCTCTCTGAAGTTCCATCCAGCAAATCCTGCAACCAAAAACAGTATCAAAAGTAGCACAGTAAATGAGACGATCCTCACCCAAGGCCACACCATTAAATCATGCCTACCTGTGATATCTCCACTTATCTCACCGATAGCTTCTTTGATCATTCCTTTTGATATGCTGTGCTTTTCTTTGGTGTATGCGATAAGGAGGGCTCGATCACACACGGCGTTTATCCTCCTTGGATTTCCTTGAGAATATTTATAAATCGATGAGAAAGCAGCATTTGAAAACCTCACATTCCCATTGCCTCCACCCACCACCAATCGATGTTCCACGTACCCTTGAATATCTTTACGATCAAGCGGCCGCAATTCGTGACGAACCGTGATCCTCTCATTAAGCTGTCTTAAAGAGGAAGAGTTAAGGAGATCTTTTAATTCAGGTTGCCCCACAAGCACAATCTGCAGCAGTTTATCCTTCTCGGTTTCCAAATTTGAGAGCATTCTGAGCTGCTCAAGAACGGGCTGAGAAAGGTTTTGGGCTTCATCTATCACAAGGACTGCATTACACCCACGGCTGTAGTTCTTGATCAGGAACTCATTGATTTTGTGAATATACTCATTTTTTGTGCCAGACACTACCTCATGCTCGATGCCAAGCTCCTTAGTCATTATCTCTAATAGTTCCTTTTCAGTGATAAATGAGTTGAATATAAGGGCACTCTTGGTAGAGTTGTCCAGCTGACCAAGAAATGCGCGGCATAGTGTGGTCTTGCCTGTGCCAATACCTCCTATTATCACAATAAAACCCTTTCGTTCGTTTACCCCATAAAGAAAATGGTTGAGGGCTTCTTGATGGTAAGGGCTCAGAAAAAGATAGCGCGGATCTGGTGTTAAATTGAAAGGATTCTCCTTAAAACCAAAATAGGATGTATACATCGGACTCCTACCTAAATTGGTAATTTAGAATTTTTTGCTCGCCATTTCTCTCTACCTCTACTTCTATTTCAGATCCTGACCTCAATTTATTGTACATTTCCAGCACGTCTTCTGGGCTCTTAATATCCTTCCCGTCTATCCCTTGAACAATATCACCATTCTTTAAGCCCAGTTTCAAAAAAATTGAGCCAGCCTTAATATGGGTAACCGCGAGACCGTCTGCTTTACCGCCACTGAAATGCGGTCTTACTCTCACCTGGGATAAGAGCTGATGGATATTCTTAAGAGATTGTTCAACCTCTGATCGGCTCACCGTTATAAGCTCCCCCCCTTCGCTGGGTTCTGGTGCAACCTCCTCACCCCTCGTCCCTGAGGCAATGTTCTCTTCAATGGTCAAGATCTTGTCCTCATCTCTCACTCTCAGGATTACCTTGCCCCTTAATATCTTCTTGATAATTGCCTCCTGAATACTATCTCCGACCCTATAGAGACCTTGCTTCCTCTTGTCTTTCTCCTCAATAATAGCGATGGAATTATGTGCATCCCCCACGACTGTCCCCAAAAGGGCTATCTTTAATAAAGCAGGTTCTAAGTCTTCAACCCTCTCTTCCTTTATTTCCTGAAGAACTTCTTTTCCAGAGCTAAATATATTCCTCTCAATAATTGACTTATAGTAATCCAAAGCGGGCTTTCCATGCGCTCTCGCATTTGTCACATAGTGGACCACGCGTTCTTGAGTATCGATCTTATTGAGTTTTACCCTGATTATTAGGTAAAAAAAGTCTACTGCAATAAAAATAATCACCGCTAATGCAACAAGATTAATAATAGTCTGAAAGCGTCTCAACATGGTTGATAATACTAGATAAATTTGATTTTAGGTTTGCTGATTGTCCCGCGGAGTGTAAACGTGAGAGCACCCTTCCTCAGCCTTCCCCTTAACAACGTCAAGCTACCTAACGCACCCTCAGCATTTTTTAATAATGCCGTAAATGGCTCTATAGTGCCTCTTAGATTAAGAGTGCTATTCGCAAATTGCCTTTTTAAACCTACTGTCCCCGACAAGGTACTTTTCAACATAGGCCCAATTAACTCGAATCGAGCAATAGTTATTATCTGTTTTCTAGGCACCATGTTAATTGCGATTTCATTAAACTTAATAGAGTCCAAACTCAAAATAGGCAGCAGAAGCTCAACGCTGCCGTTGAGCAACCTAATATTTGCCTCTCCGCTGCCATCTATCAAATTTTGATGCTGCCCTGTATAAAACACGGTCCCGTGAAGGATCCCATTGATTTGCCTGCCAACGAGATCTTTCATATTCTCATAACTGCCAATTTGTACACCCTTCACTGAAATTTCCGTATTAAAAGGAGTTATTACACTCTGCTTTGTAAAATATATGGAACCACGTACATCACCCTCATAGGCAATGCATTCAAACCAATATTTCTTCTTTCCTTTAATGAACGACCATACTTCAGGTCTGACCAAAAGACTGTCAGCCCTAAAAATGCTTAAAGCCTGCCTATTTTTGAGAGAAATTTCAGCATTCCCCAATCTTAAGCCTAAGGGCAGCCATGGGTTTATTCTGTCAACTGAAAGGATAAGTGGGGTATCGAGATTATTTACAGTTATCTTTAAATAATTATAAATCGCATCTGAAGGAAAACGGTAATACAAGAGGAACAATGTTAAAGCAATACAGTAGAGAAGATAACCAAACCATTTTCTATTTTTCGAAATAAATTGTCTCATACCTGAAATTCTTGGGTAATTGTCTCGCTCAGGCTCATTTAGCCTTATTGCTGAAAGGTCACTACCTGCAAAATCGTATCTATGTAATCAGATTTCTTCTTGTTTTCCTTTATTGAAATTCTTTTGATACTTACCCCTTTTTCCGGGGACTCAATCCTATAAAAGTAACCAACTAACTGTTGCAGGGTAATCGCCTCTAATTTCATCTCCACAAGAGATTCTTTGTAAGAACCTCCTCCTCCAGAGGTAGAGGGTTTCATGTATTTGATATATGTCTTCACCTCTGCATCACCTGCTTCCTTTTCAAGAAATGAAAAGAGGGTAAATCCCTGTTCTCTGCCGGCAAGAATCTGTGTTATGCCTTGGGAATCTCGCCGATATTTTTCATACTCAGTGCTGAGCCTCACAATCTCATTCAATGAATCCTCTTTTGCCCTGACACCCCTCTGTAATCTTCTCCTGGTTTCAAAGAATGGATTGATGAGGAACTGAAACAGGAAAAGAATCGTAATGAGTGATGCCGCAGCCGATACCAATAATTTTTCACGTCTCGCAAGTTTCATGATTCATTACCTTTTCCGTTTCAACTTCACCTCAAATTGAACCCGTTGGCCGGATCGGTCTAGATTGGCAGAACTAATGGTAACTTCACTAAAATACTTAGAAGTCTCTAATCCTTTTTTGATAATATCCACGGTATTAAATGAATCGGTTTCCCCCTTAATGTGCACTATTTCCGGATCAATCACCATGCTAAGCACCTTCACATCCAGTGATCCTGAAATCCTAAGGGAAATATCCCT
>Ga0209636_10007473_pt1 | contig 11144 bp, 11 predicted proteins | sample DeeMarSWOR152_54_FD_187464 | JGI IMG/M metagenome (GOLD analysis project Ga0209636, IMG submission 187464) | Marine sediment microbial communities from White Oak River estuary, North Carolina - WOR-1-52-54 (SPAdes) (version 2) | ecosystem: Environmental > Aquatic > Marine > Intertidal zone >... | reverse complement strand
TCTCCTCCAGGGTGCGATCCGGCTTGTACTGGATGTAGCGGTTTTTCACACCTCCCAGAAATGCAGAGATAACGGCAAGCTTATTCATTAGACAGTCCTCCTATTCTTGATCATTCGTTTAACAACTGGCGTAGATAGACGACCCCCTGGCGTACCCAGGCCTCTTCCTGGGCCAGAGTGGCTGCTTCGTCGTCTAGCCGATCCATCCAACCCTCGACCAGGACGTTCGGTGAGCGGCCAGCGGCACGCACTGCAGCCAGCATACCCTGCAGATCAACCAATCCCTCGCCCAACTGACAACCAGAGATATAAAAGCCAGTATGCGGACGAGTGACGACGGCATCCTTGGCGTGGACCGATACTGTGAAAGGAGCCAACGTGGCAACCGTCTCGGCCACGCCGACCAGTTTGGTGATAGAGTTCAGCGGATCCAGGCACACACCTACCAAGGGGTCACCGATAGCCTCGATGAGACGAGCCAGTTCCGCTGGCAGCAGGTGAAAGTGATTCTCGATGGCTATCGTCACGCCCACGGCGCGCAGATCGGGCAGCAAAGACTTGAAGATAGCCACAAACTCGTTAAAGGAAGGCTCCCACCCGGCATCGGTCAGGACGACCCGCAGCAAGTGAGCCCCGAGTCGCCGGGCCACGTCCAGGCTGCGACGCAGATGTTCGGGACGGCTGCCTTTGATGCCGACTTCCAGGATCAGACCCAATTCAGTAGCACGCCGGGCGAGATCGGTCAACTCCGTATTCGATAAACTGTCAAGGGGCAAGTTGTCGCAAATCTGCACCACCTCTGCGCCCAACGCCGCCGATTTCTCCAAGAGTCCAAAAGGCGTCAATGGGTTGGAAGGCGTGAAATCTCGCGTTCCGATGGCCCACCGAAACGCGTAACTACCAAGGCCGACCCTCATGCCGAACTATCCTTTCCCGTAGAATTGGTCCGCCACGAGCATCAGAAAGCGGAGGAGGATAATCATGTCAAAGATCTGGCGAAAGTCGGAGGAGACGAAGCGCACGGTGCGTCCAACGAGTTCGGTTCCCGGCACCCGGGCCAACAGCGTGGCGTGGCTGTACCAGACGCACTCGAACTCCAATACAGTCGGCGTGTCGAACGTGTATGGTTTGAAATCAGGCAGGCGTTCCAGAGCCCTCTGGGCAGCGCTCCGAATTCGGTCAAGCGCCAACTCGGCAGAGAAGCATTCGGCTGCGTTGTAGTCAATGGCCCGCTTGACCACTGCCGTCTCCACGTCGCCCAAAAACGCTTTCATGTCGGTGCAGACGACGTCATCGCCGGTTACCAGCGCGATCGGCACGCCCAAAGCCCCCGCCAGGCCGGCAGCGATCTGCCCCTCGCCGACGATCTCCCCGTTAATCTTGATGAACGGATGACGGAAGAAACAGTGAGCTCGCACCCCCCTCCCACCAGGTTTGTCATGCCATCCCACCAAAAAGACCGCGTCTGTGTTCTCGTCCAGACCTTCCAGGAAATAGAGCGGTGTGTTCGGTCCCCCTCGGATTATGGAGGCCCGAGGATGGAGCTTATCCCACAGGATGTTGTCCTTGGTGGAGCCGTGGGAGTCCATGACCACGATTTCCGTTGCACCTCCAGCCAGTGCCCCCTCGATGGCGGCATTCGTGTCATCGGTGATGGCCTGGCGAGCCCAAATCTCATTCACGTTGGCGATGCCGGAAATCCCTTCGATGTCTACCGAGATGAGAACTTTCATGTGAACACACCTCCTTTGGGCAATCAGAACAGATAGTGACCGCGATCCATCACCCGCTCGCCGTCTATCTCCACTGTGGTGTCGTAGATCTGGCAATCCACGTGAATAGGACTGCGGATCTCTCCACCAATGGCGGTGTTGTTTCCAATGCCTAGGTGAATGCTACCCCAGCCGCCGTAAGCCCGGTGCCCCGGCCGGCCGATGTACTCGTACGCTCGTTTCTCTACATGGCTGGTGATGATCCCGACTTCGCAGATGGCATCAGCGTTCTCGCCGGACTCTTCAAGAAACTGCCTGAACCGATCGGCGTTCTCACCGCCACTAACTTTGGCGATCCGGCCCTTCTCGACCTCCCAGACCACTGGGGCATTTCTCATCTCCCCCAGGCCGACGATGATGCCATCCACAACCACGTGTCCTTCGGCACTCCACTCAAGGGGTACGAGGGCACTCTCGCCGTAGTTGGGGACGATCTCACCTTTTTTGCCACCCTTAGGGACGAAAGAGATAGCTTGGCGGCCAGGCTTGGCCTGCACGGTGATGTCTGTTCCTCTGACAGTAGTGATGCGTACCGTCTGACAATTCGATAGCATGTCGGTGATTCGGTGAGTCCGAGCGATGAACTGATCAATGTCCGCCATATCGGTTTTCCACTCGCACATGCGATCCTCAACAGACACCCAACGCATGCCACTATCCCGAGCGGCACGGAGTTCCTCAGTATGGCCCACCATGTGGCAGAACTCATTGTCGGCGGCGGCAAGGGTGAAATGGCTGGCATTCATGGCCGCCACTAGGTGGCGTGGCAGACGGGGGCGCTTGAGGTTGGCATAGTACCAGGCCACCTCCGGTGACAGATCTACCAACAACGGCCGGGCACCCACGGCGTGACATACGCCGGCTAGGGCCTCACCTTCAAGCCACCGGTCTTTGTCGCACATGATGAGCACATTCTTGCCCGCTGTGATGCCAGCGCACTCAATAACCAATTGGGCACCCTTGACAGCCAACATCGTTGATTGAAGCATTGTCCTCCTCCTCTCTCCATCCGATCCACTGCATAGCTGTCATCTCGGCCTCGTTGACGAGGTCCGTATGGCCCCCCCAATGAGGCAGCCGTATATCGCATCCAGTATATCTTTTGCCATTGTCTGGCCTTCACGCTTATGCTGCCTCGAGCACCAGCACGTAATCGGGATCCACGTCATCGTCCGGTGGGTGGAACCCCTCTATCCCCGAATTTGCATACTCACTGATGAACCGATAAGCGCCACTTCTCGGGTTGAACCACTTTGCCACAATGGCCCCTCCGGCAATGATATCCATGTTTATGCAGACGCGCATATTGTGCGGCACATATTTTATGCGCTCTGAGCCCCGTCCCGGGGCGGCTTTGGCCCGCGTTGTACCATCAGAGACCCCCCGAGACGGGGCTTTGAGCAATTGAAAACGACAAGGTGCGAAAAACGGGCTTAGACCGCAAGTAATCAGCGCCTGAGAGCGCAGCCATCATCGAGGTATATCGGCGAGGCTTTTTCCTGACAGATATTGATCGGTGATGCCCTTCGTCGGGTCGAAGCGAGGCTCGACATCCCATCGCGTGCCGCTGATGTCCATTGCCCGCTTGACCAAGGTCCTTTTCCGAACGCTCTCGATTACGGCTTTGTCAATGGCGTCCGGGTCAAACTGCTCCAGAATACGCGCCCTCAGTTGCTCTTCGATCTCTTTGTATTCCGGTCGGCCGACCAAATTTTTCCATTCACCGGGGTCCGCTTCCAGGTCAAACAACCGGGACTCATATCCGTGAATGTAAACGTACTTGTATTTGCCTCTCCGTATCATAAAGCAAGGTGCATGGGCTCCCTGTGAATGATACTCAGAGATGGCTTCCCAACCCTCGGTATCGCTGCCATCCAGCAGACCCATCAGGCTTCTGCCATCCATAGGCAATCGTTCCTCTATCCCCACTCCGGCCATGTCCAGGAAGGTAGGCAAAAGGTCAATCAGGTTGACGGGCTCCGTGTGAACGGTTCCCCCCTGCCATCTATCGGGGAAGCGGATGATGAGCGGCACACGGCTGGACCATTCATAGAAGGTCCGTTTTTGCACCATTCCCCTTTCACACAGCATATCGCCGTGATCGCTGCAAAAGACCACGATGGTGTTCTCGCAGAAGCCGTTCTCTTCCAGCGAGGCGAGCAACTCGCCCACTTTGATGTCTATGTACGTGACCAACGCATAATAGGCCCGCCTGACCCGGCGCAGGCTCTCCGGGTCCCGGAGGTTCTTCGCTTTTGCCACACCATGGTAAAAGTTGAGCCATCTGTCGAGCGTGGAGTAGGTCTCCTCTAGGTTGTCCGGGAACTCTGGAATCTCGATCTCCTCCCCTTCATACAAGTCCCACAGGTCCTTTGGCGGCCAGAAGGGTTCATGGGGATGGTGATACGAGACACAAAGGAAGAACGGCTGAGGGGTCTCGTCCTGTTCTTGTGCGTGTTGCTTTTCGATGCCCTTGGCGTGCAGATATTCCAGCGCGCGGAAATGGGTTTCTTCGTCGTAGCTCAAAAACTGGCTCCACTGCCCGACTTGAACGGCCTCGCCGACGTACAACAGGGCGTGGCGGCGAGATACTTGGTGTTCGACGCCGCGGGCCGGGACCCAGGCAAAGTCTGCGGGGTAGACGTTGGTGTTGAAGCGGCGGCTGAAGCCGTGGAGCTGATCTGGTCCAATCAAGTGCATCTTCCCGGCCAGAACCGTGTCGTAGCCTGCCAGGGTCAGGTAGTGGGCGAAGGTTGGCTCCTCGCAGGAAAAGGGCGCCGCATTGTCGTAAGCGCCGATATTGGAAACGTACTGGCCGGTCATCATGCTGGCCCGCGCCGGGACACAAACCGGGCAAGGGGAGTAGGCTGCGTCAAAACGTACCCCTTCCTCAACCAGCTTGTTAAGATGAGGCGTTTTGACTACCGGATGCCCGTAAGCCCCGGTTAAGAACGGGATCATCTGGTCGGCCATAATGAAAAGGATATTGGGCTTTTGTGGACTCACTGGTAAACTACCCTCGCTCTTTGACAATACAGAGAGCCTTTCGTAATCCAAGTTTCGCCCGACCCCCTATCGGACTCCATAGGTAAAGGGCGTCCGCTCCTCGCTGCGGTCCGTGGCAGGGGGCGGTTCAGGGGATAGGGCGGAAATCTCGGCGCGTAGTGCTGGCGTCATCTCGACCTCCAGCGATTTGAGCGAGCTTTCCAACTGGGCCGAATTGCGGGCGCCGATGATGGGTGAGGTGACGCCTGGGTGGCGAGCCACCCAGGCCACGGCTAGAGCGGCCGGTTCAAAGCCGCGTCCCTTCGCAAAGGCGGTAAACTTCTCAGCGACCTCGTACATCCAGTCAGCGCCGTAGCGTGCGTGGAATCTCTTGTCCTCGACCAGGCGGCCTGAATCGGGCCGGCGTGAGGTTCCATATTTCCCAGTGAGCAAACCCCCACCTAGGGGGCTGTAGGTGATGACGCCCAGGTTCTCGGATTGAGCCATCGGGAGAATCTCGACCTCGGCTTGGCGCTTGACCAAGTTGTACATCGGCTGAAGGCACTTGAACGGAGCCCAGCCTTCTTTGGCGGAGATACCCAGCGCTTTGGCCACTTGCCAGGCAGCAAAGTTGCTGGCGGCCGGATAGAGGATCTTGCCCTGGGTGACCAGATCGTCCAGGGCCCGGAGCGTGTCCTCCAGGCGCGTGCGATCGTCAAAGCGGTGGATGAAGTAGAGGTCAATGTAATCGGTGTTGAGGCGTTTCAAGCTGGCCTCGACGGCGGCCATGATGTGGCGGCGGGAAGCGCCGCTGGCGTTGACATCATCGCTGGTGGGGAAGTAGACTTTGCTGGTGATGATCACTTCGTCGCGGCAATCCGCAATGAGGTGCCCCAAGATTTCCTCGGAGCGTCCGCCTTGATAGACGTTGGCACAATCGAAAAAGTTGATGCCTAACTCGCGGCAGCGATGGAACATTTCTGCCGAGGTTGCCTCGTCGGCCTCGCCGCCGAACGTCCACGTCCCAAGGCACAATGGTGAGACTTTGACGCCTGTGTTACCCAAGAAGTGGTATTCCATAGAAACCTCCTGCATTTCCGACTTCCCATCCTCATTCCAGGCCCCTTCGATCTGGTAGGCCGATGTCGCAGCTCCCCAGAAAAATCCTTCAGGGAATTCTCTCTTGCTCATTTGGGTTCCCTTTTTGCTGTCGGTGTGATAGACTAGCCGTTTCAAGCCGATTGGCACGAGCCAGGAGCAATCCCGTCGTCAAGAGGACAAGGATGGCATCAAACGCAAAGAGTGAGCGCCCTCCCAATCTGTCGAAAAGCCATCCACTCACCGGTTGTGCGATCATGCTTGCCAGGCCAGGCACGGTCAGTTGGGCCAGCATCTGGTCGGTGGCAGCTCGCTCCGGCAGGCTGAGCTCGCCCAGCAGGATGACCATACTGACCAGGTATAGTGCCTGTCCAAAGCCTTCCAAGGCGGCCAGGGGCAGTGCCAGAGCGGGGTGTGGAATCAGTGTATAGCCTCCCCAGCCGAGGAAGTATAAGCCAAAGCCGATCGCCATGGTGGCCACCGAGCCCCGACGATTCAGCAACCAATCGGCACCGTAGTAGGCTGGGAGTGCAGCCAACCAAGTCAATGCCCCCAGCAGCCCAATCAAATCATTGCCAGCGCCGAGATCCTCAACCAGGAACACATAAGCGAATGTCTCCGGGCCGCTCCTGCTAAATGCGAATAAGAAAATGATCAGGAACAAGAGCCATAAATGCGATGAGCGCTTTAGCAGGCGCTCACGCGAAGCACGCATGGATTGACGCTGAGCCATCCGTGCCGGAAAAGCGCCCACGAAAAAGACCGCTATGGTCCCCAGCACGCCAGCCAATGGAAACAATACCGCCACCGATCTGCCACGAGCAACCATGCCAGCCAGCATAGAGGTCGCAGCGAAGCTCAAGGATCCCCAGAATCGCACCGATCCCAGTTTCTGGCTGTGATTCTGTTTCAACCGCGCCAGGGTAAGGCGGTTCAGGATGGCGTCATGCGCTCCAGCGCTAATGACGCGCAAGCTCACGGTCGTCGTTAGCCAAAGCCAGGCGTTGCTGAGCGGCATCAGGGGAGCAGATATTCCTTTGGTAAATGCGACCACTCCTAATACAAAGCGGTGGCGCTGTGTGCGGTCCGCCAGCAGGCCAATCACCGGCGTGACAAAGATAGCTACCAACGCCGTCCAGCCCTGGATGATGCCGATCTGGGTCCCCGTTAGCCCTACCTCGACAAGGTAGAGGTTGAGGAAAGGCTTAATAACGCCGCCAGACCCAAAAGCTAGCAGATAGTAAACGATGATGCGCCAGTCAAAGTAGGTACGTTGGGTGGATGCCTTGATGGTTTTCAAATCTTACCTGCTGAGCTCCGGCAATATCTTGGCAAGATAGTTCAAGCTCTCCTGCACCCATCGGTCTGCATCATCAACGAATCCTCCGCGGGCGCCCATTTCAATACCTGCGACACACGCCTCTCCGTATCTCTTGCAGTTTTCCTCTATGCCCAGTTCTAGTACCTTGTCAATGTATGCCTTGAAATCGGCAACGCCGCTTCCGATGATACCGCTGGTATGCTCAAAGGTGTCAGTTTCACTGATATGCACGTGCAAAATCCTGGTTTTAAGTTTTTCTAGCGCATTGGGGCCTTCTCTGACAATGCACAGATGTCCGATGTCCACGTTTGCGAAAACGTTCGGCATACCGATGTCTTCAATGGCCTTGGCCATCTTAGCCGTGCTGTTCACGACAAAATAGACATGGGGCTCCACTTCCAGGTCAATCAAGATCCCTTTATCCCGGCCCCATTGGGCGTATTCGCGGAGAGATGAAACCATATTCACCCAAGCTTGTTCTCGTATCATGGTAGGTTCGTGGATTCCGCCTCCCCGGCAGATTAGGACTTGTCTCCCACCCAGTTCAAGCTGAAAATCGGCGCATTTCTTCATATAATCCAGTGTTTCTTTCCTCTTTTTCGGATCGGGAGAGGCGATGTGCTGGGTATTTACAAGAAGTAACTGGGAACACTCCAGGCCTTTGTGCTTGAAGATTCTGATCACCTCATTTCGTTTATCTCTGTTCATGAGGGTAGGATCGCCAGACTGGTAAGCAGCATATTCGATGAACCGGAATCCGAATTTGTCGGCGCTGTGCAGTGCCTTTTCTATAGGGGCTTTCGTGATTTCGTATACGAAAGTGTTCAAGGCAAGATACATTGGAAACTGCTCCTTTCATTTGGGACAGTGGTCAAGTGGAAATAGCGGTCAATATCTCGCGCATCCGCTGAAAGCCTGTCTGGCCACTGGTGAACACGGGCAGGCCAAACTCTGCCTCGGGGTCTGGGTAGGAGAGGGCAAAGGCCGTCATAGAAAGCTGTGCCAGCACCACACAGCCGAGCGTCTCACGTGCTGTGGCTTCCCGAATAGCCTTGGCCAGCAGAGTGTTGTGGCCTTGGACATCTCCCACGGCCAGGCGATGCCACGCTTCTTCGACAGTAACCCCAGTGCACGTGACAGTCGTACCCAAACCCTGGGCGGTCTCCTGCAGAAGCGCCTGCGTGCTCTTGACGGTGGTGACAAGCGTAGCGATCACCAGCACCTTCCCCCCATGATTCACAGCCGCTTCCATCATCGGCATATCAATCTGCACCACCGGCACGTCCAAGGCCTCCGACACAGCTCCATAGCTGCGGTTCATGGTAGAGCAGGTGATCAGAATGGCACCCACGTCGGCCAGTTCCACCAGATCGCGGGCGGTGCGTACAAAGGCCTCGATGTTGCTTTGAGGCGGGCAGGGCTCGCCGTTGGCGAAAGCCCGCGTGAAGTTGAGTTGGACAGCATCGTTGGCAGCATTGACCAGTTGGACACCTGGCAGGTAGAGTTTCCCAAAGTAGTCACACCACAGCGTGATCCAGCACGCGCCATTGATCAAGCCAAGCCGTTTGCCTATAAGCGCTGGATCGCCGTTGGGCTCTGACTCCAGGCGACCTATCCCGGTCACTGCCACATAGTCGGAAAACAGGCAAATAGGATCGTCAGGAAAAGTAGGCATCTCGTCAGACCTCCTCTGCTTTCTCTTCCGCCGCGCTACCCTTCGAACATCTTGCTCAGCACAGCGTAGGTTTTCTCAACGGCAGGGTCCGGGTCCAGCGTATACTGAAAACCCAATTCAGCCGAGACAAAGCCTTGGTAGTCGATCTCCTTGAGCGCTTTGACAAATGGGGCAAAGTCAATGCTCCCCTCTCCGGGAATCAAGTGGGCGTCACTGTCACCGTTGTTGTCGTCAATGTGGATATGGAAAGGCACGTCCTTCAGACGAGTGACGACCTCCGCCAGATCCTCCCCATTGATATGGGCATGCCCTGTGTCCAGCAGGATTCCCAACCGCTCCGACCCGATCTCCTCGATCATGCGCAGGCCGTCTTCTACCGTCAGGATCAGCGTGCTTTCCGCCGCATGGGCTGGCTCGATCAAGAGCACCAGGTCCGTTCCCTCCGTGTAGTCCAGCAATTCCATGAAACTCCTGCGCAATTGGGCCCAGCCTTTGTCCAGATCCTCGCCAAAAAGCGTCATGCCTGGGCACAGACTGACGTACGGCGCTCCCAGCCGGAGGGCGTTGTCAATGGCATCCTGGATGTAGCCTACGCTATCCTTCCGGACTGTCTCGTTCAGAGAACACAGGATCGAGGGGTAGCGAAACTGAGCGGGGATGAAATTTGGCACAGTCATCTCAAAGCGATCCAGCAAAGCGATGATTTCATCCAGTTCGTCGTCCAGGTCATGGCGATAGGCGTGGGGCCTTCCACCCCAGACCTCGATGCCTTGGTATCCATACTGGTGCAGACGGCGGATCGCCTCCTGCAGAGAGTAGTTAAAGTACACAAATGAGGATTGTGAGAATTTCATGCTTTTTCCCTTTTCTCGATTAGAGCCTTGCGAAAGTCTGAAACCTCCACAAGGCTTCCCTAGAACTTGTCTCCGAATTCTTCCTGAAAGCGCAGGGCCATGAAATCGCGTTGGCCGGCAACCCTGGCCGCCATAGCATAGACGTAGGAGATCCTGCCACCGGGACAACCGACGTTGGGATGAAATCCCCTTGGAACGGCCACCATGTCACCCTCACGGACAATGCCGCAGAACAGCGGGTCATCCAGGGTTTCATAGACACATTGGATGCCGAACGCCCGGCCCATATCAAAGTAGACGTACAGCTCCTCTTTCTCATCACCGTGTTCGTGGGGTGGCCACACCGTCCAGCAGGCGGTGCCTCCCTGACCGATGCCCATCAACAAGCGCGAGGCGTCGAACTTGTCGTCAATGTACATGTAGACGTCGCGGTAGGTGTTTTCTTGGAGGGTACCGAAGACCTTGTGCTTGGCTGGATCTTGGTCCACGTCCGCGAACCGGATGTGCGCAAAGTCGGTGTCGCGGTCGCCGAGTGCACCGACCCGCATGACCACAGCTTTCTCAGCCTGTAGGCTTACTTTGCTCCTCCAGGGCAGGTAGAGCATATCCTTGAAGTCCACCGTGCCTGTGGTCTCGTCAAAGTCATAGTCGAACTGACCGGCGATGCAGACCAGAACGATTTCCTCCGGGCCGGTCTCAACGGTCACCATTGGGTTGTCGCCGTCCAGTTCGATGCGCTTGCAAGACAGGAAATCTAGCCCGCAGACCTTACCACTGACGCCCTCTCTCAGCTCATCCGGTCGAAAAAGATACTTCATCATGGCCTCCCTGGCTTTAAAACGGAATCCGTGAAACGTGATGCGTGATTTTTCTATCACGTTTCACACTTCACGTTTCACCTCGGCATGTACTTCTCATTGGGATACATTATGACCTTGATCTCTTGTTTGGCTTCCAGGCGCTCGAAAGCCTCTCGCCACTCTTCCAAGCGGATGCGCTGGGTGATGATCGGCTCCAATTGAATTTTGCCCATGGCCATGATTTTGAGCGCCCGCTCCCACGAGTGCCAACCGGCCGCCATCCGCACCGCCTGATCCTCGTATTCCATGCCAGCCCAGCCCCAGCTACCCCGCACTGTGATGTTGTTATAGGGGATCCGGTCCAGGTTGACCTTGAAGTCAAAACCCCACAGGCCGATGATGGTGATCCATCCACCGTTGCGCACCATGCGGGTTGCCTGGGTGATGGCTGCTTCGCCGCCGGAGCAATCGAGCACCACGTCGGCACCCGCGCCGTCGGTCAGCCGCAGCACCTCCTGCACCGGATCGTCTTCGCTGTAATAGGTATAGTCGGCGCCTAGCTCTGTGGCCTTTTCCAGGCGCACCGTATCGCTCTTGAGACCGGTCACCATGACGGCCCGCGGGCTGAAAAGCTTGACG
>Ga0209636_10007472_pt1 | contig 11145 bp, 9 predicted proteins | sample DeeMarSWOR152_54_FD_187464 | JGI IMG/M metagenome (GOLD analysis project Ga0209636, IMG submission 187464) | Marine sediment microbial communities from White Oak River estuary, North Carolina - WOR-1-52-54 (SPAdes) (version 2) | ecosystem: Environmental > Aquatic > Marine > Intertidal zone >... | reverse complement strand
CTCCAAAAAGCGTTGACACCCAGATGCCACAAGCCATACCATATCTCTTTGGGCTACAAGAGAGCACAAAAGGTCTTTGATGGGGCAGTGCTAACTGACATGGGATTTGGCAACAACCGACACTCTAGGGATATCATTAAGTATACTTCCTGTGGATACCATTGTTTCCGGAGTTGTATTCTCAGGGTGCGAATCAGGGATGGAGTGATTATAGCTTGTGAGCCGGATGATACGATCAACCGCGGCATATCAAGGGAAGATGAACACTTGCCTGATAGGGAGATTAATGAAGGCATGATCCAGACCCGGCCTTGTGCGAAGGGATATGCACAGGCCCAGATGATATACGACCCCCTTAGAGTGAAATATCCGATGAAGCGCGTTGGCAAGAGAGGTGAGGCGAAATTTGAAAGGATATCATGGGATGAGGCACTGGACACCATAGCGAAGAAGCTGGTGGAGATAAGGGAAAACTACGGTCCATACTCGATCGTACACCATCCGTATAGTATCTTCGGCCGTTGTAGCTTCCCACTCGCCCGTTGGTTCGGAGCAGGGGTTGCGGGATGGGCTGCTCACTCCACTAATGGGTGGGAAGAGCCCGAAAACTGGGTGCTAGGAAAAGACCTCGCAAGGGCAACTCTGCGCCAGGACGAGGTTCAGGTACTCAATTCCAGACTCATTGTTCTTTGGGGCCTGAACCCTCTGTCAACTCTCAGTGGTGGCTGGGCCTACAACCTGATTCGAGCCAAGGAGCGGGGCATCCCCATCATATGTATTGAGCCTCGATATACGCAATCTGCGGAGCTTTTGGCTAATCAGTGGATTCCTATTCGGCCCACCACCGACGTAGCTATGATGATCGCTATGGCAAACGTGTGGTTCAAGGAGGACCTTTGTGATAAAGAGTTTGTTGAAAGATGGGTTGAGCCAGAGGGCTTGCAGCGGTGGAGGGCGTATGTGCTGGGTATGGAGGATGGCGTGGACAAGACTCCGGAATGGGCTGAGGGGATATGCAGTGTCCCTGCGGAGACAATCAGAGAATTCGCCAGGCTCTATGCCAGAAGCAAGCCAGTCAACTTGAATGTATCCCTATCTATGGGCCGTCAGTTCTATGGAGAGAATCCCACCCGGGCATCCATGTATCTGCAGGCATTGACTGGGAACAGTTTTATTCCGGGAGGGACACCTGCAGCAGAAACAGGCTTACCTTTAGGCTACCTGATTGGGCCGAGGCCAGTAGTGGACTGGCAACGAAAACCTGCAATCTATAAGCCACCAACCTTACTGGCTGCATTTAAGTGGCCCAAGGCCATTGATATCAGGGAGAAGCTGGACAAAGGCCAGGTCAGTAGCGAAGAGTACAACAATATCATCGGAAATAAAGCAGGAAATCCATCTCCCAACATCCAGATGGTCATCATGGACGGGAACAATCACCTCAACGGTCTGCCAGATATAAACAGCACCATAAGAGCTATGAAGAAGGTTGAGTTTGTCTTGGTATTTTCGCAGTACACTGAATTACCGACAGCGAGGTATGCAGATATACTTTTGCCTCAGATTTACACGGCATTTGAGGGTAGAAATTGCCACGGAATCTATGGTCAAGTGGATCTGTTTAGGACGGGACTGAATCTTGCCAACTTCTTTATGTACTGCCAGAAATGCATTGACCCGGTTGGGGAAGTCAAGTCCTATGACTGGGTTTGGACACAGATAGCCAAGAGATTGGGCATAGCTGAGATGTACAACCCGCGTCTGGCCCATGTACCCGATGATGAGTGGGATGGAAGTGTGGAGGAGTTGCACAGGGAGGCTTATGGGAAGTGGGCCACCAGGGAGGGCATTGCACCCTTGAATCCTCCAAGCTGGGAAGAGTTCCAGAAGAAGCCTGTCTTTCGGTACGAGATCAAAGACCCATATTATCCCTTCAAGAGAGATATAGAAAGAGATGAGAACCCCTTCAAGGACACAGCATCCGGCAAGATGGAATTCTACTCCGAGATATTGGCTAAGGGGCCGCATTATCTGGCAAACAACGACTATTCCCCTGGAAGTGGAAAGTGCTACGGCGGAGGAAACCTGCCTCCAATGGCGCAGATGACGGCAGGGGGAAGGGATACTTTCCATAGCAAGGATTCAGAGAAGTATCCACTGCTGATGTCGTCCCCTCACTCGCTCTACCGGGTGCACTCATTCCTGGACAATAACTTCTGGTTGAGGGATGACTGCTATCGACATGCTATTTGGATAAGTGTCGCTGATGCCAAGGCACGGGGAATAAAGGGTAACGACCTGGTCAGGGTCTTTAATGATATAGGGGAGATGATTGTACCTGCCTACGTGACCTCAAGGGTAGTCCCAGGAACTGTCTTCATATTTCATGGTGGCTGGTACAAGCCAGGTAAAGAGAAAAGCCAGTTGATGCCGGATGGCATCGATATGGGGGGGGCTCCTAACTTGCTAATCCATAATGATGATCTGCCTCAGACCATTGTCGGCATGTTTCCCTGTAAGGGGCTGGTCCAAGTTATGAAGTGGAATGGCGTGACATAATGGCGCAATACGGATTTTTCTTTGATCAGAGCCGCTGTTCAGGTTGCCACGCCTGTGCCGTCGCTTGTAAGAATTGGAATGCCCTCCCTCCAGGGCCGCTCAAGTACCTGAGGATCTATGAATATGAAAAAGGCAGCTTTCCCAATGTACGTGTTCATTTTCAATGGGTTCCCTGCTACCACTGCGAAGAGCCAGCCTGTGTCGCCAATTGTCCTTGCGAGGCTATATACAAGGAGGCGAAATACGGCGCAGTGTTGATAGACGGCGAGAAGTGTGATGGGTGCCGAATATGCTATGAATTTTGCCCCTATGGCGCACTTGTTTGCGAGAGTGATGAGATTGATGTCAAGCCGCAGAAGTGCACAATGTGCATCGACCGCCTCGAAATGGGAGAGCAGCCAATATGTGTATTAGCCTGCCCTACGAGAGCTCTTGATTTTGGGCCACTGAGCACGCTTAGGGCGATGTATGGAGATAGAAGGGACCTGGAAGATATGCCCAGCAGCCAAACCACGAAGCCTGCCATCGTGTTTAAGCCCCACAGCAGAAAACAGCAGCTTGTCGCCTACGATACTCAAAGGGCATTGGAGCTGATGATGAGGAGGGATCCACTGCCCCCGGTCTTCACCTCAGCAGCTGATGTCGTTGAGATACCCAGCGGAACAATTGATCGTAGTGAGCTGGTGATTAAACACGAATCGGTTGATGACCTCATGCGCCGCACAAGGAATGATGAAGGGTAAATGCCAGCATGGTATTGCCTTTTGCAATGCGGGTCCGAACGAGGGCTTTCCCTTGACGTAGACTTTGAGGAGCAATTTCGGTAGGATGGAGTTCGACTCTCATCTAACCTCTCCTCCGGGAGAATGGTACTTTACATAAAATTATGCAGGACGCTATTTATTGAGAAAGGAGCATTTGCATGATGAGCCGTGCTGATAGATTTTATCTATTCATGTCTATCTTCTTGGTTATCGCCGCAATAGTTGGCGGCGTCATGCTGGCGGTGAAGCACAGCAAAAGCCAACCCGTGGAAATCGTTCTATCTCAAACAATGCTTCCCCAGCAAAGCGGGGAGCTTTACATCGGTGGCGCTGTGGCTAACCCTGGCATCTATTCTTTAAAGGAAGGTGATACCTTGCAAACGCTCCTTTCCGATGCTGGCATTGACCCCGATGCTGACCTCAGCCATATCGAGATTTATATTCCAAGAAAAGGCGAAGCCAGCCTCCCCCAGAAGATAGACATCAACCGAGCGGAACCGTGGCTTCTCGAAGCCCTGCCTGGCATAGGTGAAACTAGGGCTCAAGATATTGTGGATTATCGCAATGAAAACGGCCCCTTTAAGAGGATTGAGGACCTGCTTCAGGTCAAAGGCATTGGCGAAGGGACATTTGAGCAGATAAAAGATTACATAACCGTGTCAGAGTAAGGTGGCTCTCCAAATCCGCTGGCTGGACTTGCTGCTATTCGCCTTTAGGCTGAGCAAGCCTCACCCTGATTGCGTGGGGGCGACCGTTGGGGTCCCGTGTAACCTCAAATTCCACTTTTTGCCCTTCTCTAAGGGAACCATAGTCCACCCCTTGAAGCTGGTTGCGGCCAAAGAAGAGCTCTTCTTCCCGCTCTGTCTTGATGAACCCAAAACCACGGTCTGCAATTAGCCGTTTTATTGTACCCTTTTGCATGGAATGCCTCTCCAAATCTGCTGGCTGAACCACTCGCCAGCCAAAGAAATACATCCTAATCCTAATTATACCACGCACTAGGTCAGTGAAGTTTGAGGGTAGCTTGAGGGTTTATCGTAAGGCTAGCAGTCGGACGTACTGATGCACCAAGCCCTTAGGCTATTTCCTACCCAAACTTAAAGGTGCTCATCATCAACTGAAGGCAGCCAAGATAGTCGTCGTAGTATTCTAGCATTGCGTCATAACCTATTACATAACCAATGTTATCTTTGAGAAAAACAACATTTGTGACCTTAACTGTAATTCCCTCCCACTCAAATGTATATGTAACTACTGTAGCAGTAACGCCACTGACTACGGCATCATACTCATCCACCACCTCAAGGCTCGAAAACATCTGTCCCATGGTGAGCTTGTTCTGGCGGACATACTCTTCGTGCGTCACCTCCAGCGACTGGGTTAAATTCTCTGATACTACTTTTCCACGTGGAGACCCTCCCGCTTCCTCTATCAAGGGTCCAGTAAACAATACCAGTGCCCCCCTTGATTCTTCTAAGACATCCCAACCCTTGGGGTACTCCACCGAATAGCCATATTCTGAGTTGGTGTATGTCAAGCTTTCTAATTCGGAAGTTGGAGCACAAGCAGTAACCAAAAGAAGGGCTGTCAATGCCACCCCCATCAAAGAGCGATTCCAGTGCCCTTGTTTCATCTTATGCCTCCTCCGAGATGCCTCAGCCCAACTTATTCACTTTGCTCCGCTTCTTGAGAATACAAACACTATCGCCAATACAAGCGCCACAACAAAAACTGCAATAACTGCTATACCACCTGCACCCAGTCCACCAGAGAAGCAGGTCATTGCCGTTGTGGCTTCACCCGCAACAGTAAACCAGCCATGTTGTCCTTCAAGCGAAACTACATAGGTGCCAGGGGTTGCCTTGGTCACTCTGAACACGACGTTCTTGCAAGAACCTGGGGAAATGCCTACCGTCTGGCTCTGTTCCAGATAGCCATTGATGTATAGAACAACTGTGCGGCCGCCTGTTTCTTCACCGTGATTGCCTACGTTGATGGAAATCTCAACCTGCTGGTTAGGCAGAACCTGCTGGGGTGAGATGTAGAGATGAGAAGCTGAGAGGTCTGCTGGCTCCGGCAGTGGCTCCCAAGGTCCATCCGCCACCACGGGAATAGGAATGAGCAACAACAATGACAAGCCAACAATTACCCAAGTAAGTCTAGGACACCATTTCGTTTTGCTCATTTTTGCCTCCAGATATGCTTTGTTCGCCTTCCTCGCGACCGACCTCTTCAGGCTTGGCTCGATCCCTTTTCCAGAATACTCTCGAAGGATAGTAAAAGTCAATACCGCTGAAGCAGTTTCTTAGACAAATCTAGTTTGTATTGAGGGTGGGACACGACAGTCTAATAGAACTAGCACACCAAAGGCAACCCCCACAGCAATAAAACCACGACGAGAATGCCGATGATGATATCCATCAAGACGTGTTATGGAATTTGGCTATGGTGATTCAACTTGCAAGTTCAGTGAAGCTTGACAGCTTCTTTCTCTTGTGATAACATACACAGTCTTTTTCCTTACACTCTGTTTCTCATTTTGCCTCGAGTCTCCTAGTGAGCTCGGGGCACCTCTTTTTTTAGTCATTTAATCAAATCCTCAGGTCCGTGAAGTTTGACAAATTTTTTCTATTGTGATAGCATATATACTCTTTTTCCTTACATTCTGTTTCTCATTTTGCCCCGAGTCTCCCGGTGAGATCGGGGCACATCCTTTTTCAGTCATTCAACCAAATCCTCAGGTCAGTGAAGTTCGAGGATAGCTTGAGGCTATACAAAGGATCGCTTCTGTAGGCAAACTAGCTCTCCAATTTGAATTCCCAAATGCAGGGCACTTCACCCTTGCTATTTCGTGGAGGTAGCTTTAAAGTTGTGACTTTTATGGCTGGATTGAAGAGGTTAGCAAACTCCTGAAATTGAGCAGGGTCCCATACCTCACAGATGCGTCTCCCCCAGTTCTCAAACTGCCCCGTCTTTTCAAAATACTCCAGAGTGGGGCAACGAATCACAGTCATTATGCCGTGATTTTTATTTTTCAACTCGTAGTCGCATGTGTAAACCAGTCCCCAGCCAGGATGGAACTGAAGGGCCCTGAAGACAGCATTAACATCATTCCCCTGGATGTTAAACGCCTGTGCGATCCATTTCACAGAATAGGGGATGTGCCTGAGCCAGGCATCATAACCAATACGGTCAGCCTCATCAACGCCTACTGTCTTTTTGAGTTCGTTGTCATAAAACCCGCAGACCTGCATATACAGCTTGGATGTTTGCATAAGCACCTCAATTATGGCATCCTTGGAGAAATCCTGCAGTTTCAGATTCGGGTCAAAATCTCCACTGTAGTCTTGTAGCTCTTCCATTGTTGCCCCCCTTTTGTACTCAATTATACTCCTGACCAAGTTCAAATAGAACAGCTAACAAGTTTGAGGATAGCTTGAGGCGGAAGCTGTCACAGTAGCCTAACTACATCACTCTGTTCCTACCCTTCTGCCCCAGCAGCAGGAAGACCTTAATAGTAGTCGGGTTATGTCTTTTTGCCCTCTTCGGCGGTGGCATTCGGTTTCCGTCAAGCTTGTCCCACCCAAGCCATCCACAAAAGGCCGGCGGATCGCACAGTCGGGGAACTAGCTATAGCAAGCCTGGTCTTCAGAGAAGCGCGTAGCCACCATCAACGTTCCAAACGGCACCCGTGGCAAACGAGGCATCGTCGGAAGCTAAGAACAAGGCGACTTTAGCTACCTCCTCCGGGTCGGCAAGCCTTCCAAGGAGCACATGTTTTATCGAGAAGTTCTTGACTGCCTCGCTTGTCTTGGGGTCTCCTGGCGCCATATTGTCGAAAAAGGCTGTATCCATGGGGCCAGGGATGATACAGTTGGCCCTGATGTTATCCCTGCCGTATTCCAGGGCTGTCATCTTGGTAAGATGTATCACTCCTGCCTTGGCAATACCATATGCCCCACCCCTTGCCGGTAACACGGCAGCGGGCGAGGAAACGTTGATAATCACCCCGCTTTTCCCTTTCAACATCTCCCTAACGGCGTACTTTGTCCCTAGAAATACCCCTGTAAGGTTAATGGACATGATTCTGTTCCATTCCTCTTCAGCCAAATCCACTATCTTCCCTGCGGCTCCCCCTGCGCCGACGTTATTGAACATAATATCGAGTTTGCCATACTCATTGATAGCTATGGCGACCATTTTCTCGCAGTCACTCGCCTTGGTGACATCAACCTGACAGGGGATGGCATCACCGCCAGCTTTTTTTATTATGCTCACCGTTTCCTCTGCGTCTTTTACTGCGATGTCAGCCACCACGACCTTTGCTCCCTCCTGGGCGAAGAGTAGAGCGCTGGCTCTCCCCAGCCCGGAGCCGCTCCCGGTTATTATTGCTACCTTATCCGCGAGTTTCATCCTTCACCTCCAAAGGGGCATCTTTTTGAGGCATATGTTACGCCAACTATTGACAGATTCCAAGAAATAGCACTACGTGAGACGAGCCAGTCTGCCTCTAAGTCCTACCCTAACATCGCCGGATCCTAGAAAGCCAAGAACCGCCTGGGGTTCTCCACCAGCATGGTATTGACTTGCTCCTCGGTTACCCCCTTAAACCTTAGCTCCGGCACGATGTTTTCCAGAATATGGGCATAGCCGTAGCCACCATACTTCTTGTAACAACACTTGAAGGCTACTTCATTGGCGAGGACGATCCTGCTGGCATAGCCTGCCCTGACCAGTTCCAGGAGGCCCTCTACCCGCACGCTGTCAGGCTTGAATCCCCACCCCGGAGCGACGCTGTCAAAAAGTTGCTCATGGCCGAATTGGTCATAGCCGATGTATACACCGCGCTCAAGCACTGATTTCTGGTACTCTATGTCCGGGCAGTACATCTCCATGTGGTTCATGCAGCACTTCTCCAGGTTTGCTCCTTCTTCCTGAAGGATGTCCAGATAGGTATGCCAGTGCTTGCCTGCATAGTTGGGGTGTATGTTCAGTGCAGCGCCAGTCTGGGCCTGGGCGCGAGCAGCAGCTCTGAGGGTCTTCTCCTCGTCTTCTGTGAAGGGCTCGTCCGGTGTGTTACCGCTCAGCGCAACCTTGATAGCGCCAGCCCTTATGCCGGTTGTGCCAATACCAGCGGTCATTTCACGCACTATACGGGCACATAGCTCGTCAACGCTATTCCTCTTCACATATGGAGGGTGAGAATTGGCTACATACCAGCCAGTGCTGCAGATGATATTGATTCCCGCCGCCCGGGATATTTTGCTGAGTCCCACAGGATCCTGGCCTGTGCCTGGTAGTGCACAGTCTACCAGACTGCTGCCTCCTGCCATCCTGTAGAGCATAAGTTCGGCTACAGCCTCATCCACATTGGCCAGGATTATATTGTCCTTCACCAGCATAGCGTCCCTGCGTACCACCCCAAGAATTTCCATGCTGAGCGGCGACTCAGCCAGGGCATATTTGGATGCCTCCCGGGGTGGCGCGTACATACCCAAGAGGCTATAGAGTACATGGGCATGACACATGGTTACCCCCAGCTTTTCTGGAGGGACAGGGCCAGTGACGGTGATAACTTGGGCTATCCTACTACTCCTTGGTTTCGTTGTTGCGGTGGCGGACCGAGATTTTCCATAGCAGCTACTCTGGCTATTTTAAATCATCGTTCGCCGACTTTCAATCCTCCAAGAACCCCACAATCGCCTCCCGCAGCCAATCCTTTGGCTGGTCGTACTTAGTTAGAAAGGTAGCCCTTTGGCATTATCGTGTTCCAACGTTAACAAATGAATGATGTCAGGCAGACGAAACAGAATGAGTCTTAGGAACGGTAAACCACAACTTCGCAGAAGCTAGTCTGCAAACTTATTTTCTAACTCAGCCGGGGGAATGCCGTCTTCATCCCAGCCGCGTTTCTGATAGTACAGGGAAAGAAGTTTCTGGAAATCTTCCCGGTCGATCACCTTGCCCACATTTGGACCTGTGAGAGGGGGATTAGCCCAGACCTTGTAGGGAAGGGTGTCGTCTTTGCGGCTGATGCCGAGGCGAGCATTTATCAGCCGCGTTAAGTCATATACATCATTCGAGAGCTCCAGAAGCTTCTCAAGGGATGCTTCTTTTCCAGTCACATATTTATAGAAGTTGGCATAGTGTAGTTCGCTCAGCCCGAGTTCAATCCAGGGCAGGCGACAAACGCCAAGCATGTCAAACAACGGGCGCAGTTTCTGGTGGTAGATGACAGTGTCAACCTTCTCGTCATCGGACCAGTTCTGGCCTTCTTCCATTTCCTTGGCAATGGTCCACGCCCGCGTGTGATGTGCCCCTATGTCTGAGGTAGCATACGCTAGCCCCATGGAAATACTGGCGCGGCTGTCGTAGGCCGACTGCTCTAATCCCTTGACCTGGAGGATAATCTTGTCCATTTCAGGCCATTTCTCGATAATGTGGCGTGAGCCATCGGCAAGAATGTTACCTACGCCCTGACGGAGGCCGATTTTCTGTATCAGTTCCAAAATCGCATCCTCATCCCCCCAGGCGATCTCCCGCCCATCGAGATCGGCAAGTGACAAGATTCCTTTCTCGTATCCTTCTATTACAGCTCCCACGATGTTGCCTGTAGAAATCGTGTCCATTCCCAGCTCATCACACAATCGGGTGGCAGAAAGTATAGCAGCGAAATTGTCGATTCCTAGGTTTGGTCCCAGCATGGCGCACGTTTCATATTCCGGACCCTCAACTACCGTGCCCGTATATTTCCCGCTCTTGACGAGGCAAATGTTGCCACAACACATGGGACAGGAAAAGCACGCGCTATCACCTATCTTATAGCGATCGAGCATCGTCGTGCCGTTGATCTGGTCGTGCCTGGCAAAAACGCTATCCTTGAAATTGTATGTTGGCAGAATCCCTTTCTCGTTGGCGTACTCGATGACGTTCATCAAGCCTTCCTGTTGCCACAGTTTAAAATACTTGTGTTCCTTCATGTATTTGAAGGCTTTGTCAGCTTCCGCCATCAGCCCGACCACATCATAGACTGGAAGGTCTCTCTGTCCCCGCACGACAATTGCCTTGAGGTTCTTCGATCCCATAATCGCCCCCATCCCGGTCCTGCCAGCATTGCGGCTCCAATCAGCGTTGACACAGGCGAACTTCACCATGTTCTCGCCAGCTACACCGATGGTGGCAGCATGGACAGCATGGGTGCCCAGCCGCTCTTTGATCATTCCCTCGGCTTCCAGACAGCTTTTTCCTTTTAGTTCGGGCATGGGAAGGATTGTAGTTTCACCGTTATCGCTGAAAAGGACGGACAAATTCGGTGCCCTGCCACTAATAGAGAGCATATCGATTCCCGTCTGCCGGAGCTCGATGCCAAAGGCGCCTCCCATAGAGGAGTCACCATAGAGGCCAGTAGCCGGTGAGATGGCGACAAAGGAGTTCTTCCCTGAGGCAGGCAGGTAGACCCCGGTCAGGGGGCCGGGCGCAACAACCATGAGATTCTCAGGGCCTAGGGGGGCTATTTGGAAATCATAGCTCTTCAGATTGTCCCATATCAGCTTGGCACCAAAGCCGCGCCCCCCGATGTAGTTTTCGATGAAGGCATCCGAGATGTCCCGGCGCTCAATACTGCCCTTGCTAAGGTCTATATGCAGATGTTTCTTAAAATATCCGCTCTTTATGCTCATAGCTCTTCTTTCCCCACATCGGCATAGCGTATGACCTTCTTTTCGCCCTTCTCATAGAACTCAATTTCTTTCATCTGAGTATAGCTCAGGACATTGTTGAGACGCTTGGATTCACCCAGGGCAGCCTCGGGTATGAGCCTGAG
>Ga0209636_10007470_pt1 | contig 11148 bp, 10 predicted proteins | sample DeeMarSWOR152_54_FD_187464 | JGI IMG/M metagenome (GOLD analysis project Ga0209636, IMG submission 187464) | Marine sediment microbial communities from White Oak River estuary, North Carolina - WOR-1-52-54 (SPAdes) (version 2) | ecosystem: Environmental > Aquatic > Marine > Intertidal zone >... | reverse complement strand
TCTACGAGACGGTGATGACCGTGCTGGCGTCTTGGAAACAGCAGGGACGGGACTTATCTCAAACCCTGGACGAAGCCCTCACCCAAGAATGGACCAAAAGCTAAATACGTACCAATTTTTTAGATTCCGAATTTTTGATTCATCATCAGACAAATCAAAATTAAATCAAGAAAAATTAACTAATGTGCTTAATCGTTTAATACAAGTTCCAAAAGAAATAAGAAATATCCTTCCTGAACTATTATCAAAACCAGAAGTAAATATTATGAATGTTTTAACTGATGATTATTATTTACTAGTATTTTTAGACCCGGAAGGGTGGGCGAGGGTAACAAGTTTTACTTTAAAAAGATTATCCCCCTTTCCTGGATTAATAAAACCCCCAGATTCGCAAGTAAGTGCTACTATAAATTTTGATAGATCAAAGAATCTTTTTTTTGAAAATGTTCATATAATCAACAATTTTTCATTTTCTTTGGGTAAGGATTCTACGCTGATTTTGAAAAATCATAAACTAACTTCTAACATTGAATCTTTTGGTATTTATGATTATACTATTGAGTTAGCTTACTTAATTACTTTTGGAGAGGAAATTACAGTAGATAACTTCTATAACTATTTGGAAGATCTTATAGCTTATTCTTTTAAAAAATGGAGGTCTACATTTGCCTAATATTATATATGATCAATTAAAAAAACTTATAGAAGGCACAAATAATAAAGAGTTAGAATGTAGAGAATATTTAAAACACGCTAAAGAACTTTTAGTTAAAGATACTCCAATAGAATTTATCGATATACAAAATGAACGGCCGCTAAATCTTGGCAGATCAGATTATATAATATTAGCTAAAGTATGGCATTCTGGAGAAAAATGTCGACGTGCTTTTTTATGGGAGTTAAAGGCACCTCAGTGTTTCATTTTTGTTAAAGATACAGAAAATAGATTAAAACCAAGTGATGATTTTATTGATGCTGAAAATAAATTGCTAAACTATTATCATGAGATTAAAACCGGTGGTATTTTGCGTGAACAGTATGAAATAAGCAATACAGCAGATATTTGTTTAGGTGGGATAATAATTGGTTGTGAAAATAGGAAAGTAGGTGGAGAATTAAGTCAAGAAAGAAAAATACAACTTTACCATACTGCAAGAGCTGTGAAAAATTATTTATATGGAGATCAAATTAAGTTAAAAACCTGGGATGAAATATTGGATCATTTAAAATGATAAATTTAATATATATAAATTAGGAAATTTTCATAAATCGCGCACATAAATAAATGGTTACCATTTAGTACCCATTTATTCCGAGTTAAAGGATTACTTAACAAGGTAATTGGATAAAATATTATGATGGTAGAATCATATAATAAAAAAGGTAGAAATATTTTACTGGTTTCGATTGAGAAGAAAAATTTTTCGAAATAGTTTTTTTTTGTGTGTGTGTGTGTGGGGGGGGGATAAAATTTAACCCCAAAACCCCAAAACCCTCTCTCTCTTATACCCTCTCTCCCTCTCTCTATCTCTCTCTACACAGGAAAAGAAAACACACACAAAAAAACACACAACTAAGCACTATCGCGCGCGCGAGGCCATCGCCTTCGACAAACTGCTTTACTGGTCCGCTTTTCTCCGTTCCCTCAATCCCTTAAAGAAGTTTATGGCGGGGACCTCATCCATATACTCCCTGTACTCGTCCCCCCACTTCCTCACGTTGAAGGAGTCCTCCACTCTGATAAGATACACTGGAATTGATATCACAACCAGAATGTATATGAACGCCGTTGCCGTGAAGGGAATCCAAGGACTCAACACCACCGGGAGCACGCTGAAATATATTATCTCGGAGAGGTAGCCCGGATGTCTCATGACGGCGTAAGGCCCTTCCCTCACTACGATCAAGGACTCGTGAGCGTCAACTCCCCCCAGCCTCGACCTCAGGGAGGTGACCTTAGCTTCGAGGATCAGACTCGCCACTAATAGTATCGCTGCGAGAGCGTTTACGACGGGGGGGAACGTCATCCTGGGCACGTTAACTAATGAGGATAAGGAGGTCCAGCCTGTGCAGGTCGCCAGGAAGGGGAGGAGCCATATAAATACCGCTAGCGATATCAGTACGACCATCTTTCTGTCGTACTTGGTTACGAAGGACACGTCTCCTTTCTTGAGTTCTTTAATGATGTCATCCTTCTCTAGATTCTCCTTTTCCCGAATTTCTATGACAAGGCCTTCATCCTGCTTCTCGGTCATGAATTATGAACTCCTCGCGCGCGCGCGATCTCTGTGCCCCCACGCCATGCCTCTCGCTAATATTTTACCAAAAAAACCAGAAGGTTTCCCAAATTGTGACATTCCTACTTCTCCAAGAATTCGCGTATACGCTGATTAAATACCTCTGGAGAGATCAGGGCGATCGAATGAGCACCCAACCCTTTTCTAAACATATGATATTCAGCATTTGGATAAAGTCTTTTCAATCCATCAAAATACTTCAAAACTGTATCATCTTCAGAAACAGTAATCAGCATATTACCTTTCCAAATAGACAAATCATCTGCGTGGAAGTCATAGTTTCTCACAAAGTCAATCATCAGATCTACGTGTGTTATTATTGTCTCCTTTGTAAGCTTTGACTTTAATTCTTTGAAATAGCCTTTATACCATTCAAGCCATTCAGTTGAGTCATGATTCAATTCCTCCTTATCTGGCTTAGCTAATAATTTGAATATCAACTCGGTTAAGAAGGAAGGCAAGATTCTGAACAACGTGAAATTGTGGCGATAATAGGTAATCTCATATGAAGGATAAAACGTGTGAGCCAGTATAGTTTTGCTAACAATATTCGAATAATCTCTTAAGAAACATTGTGCGATTAGTCCGCCTTCACTATATCCCATAACATTTACCATATCGATATCTTCCGCTTTTAGTATCGTATATAGTGCATATGAGTACTCTTTCATCTTCGCATTTGGCAATACAGGGCATGTTGGCGCTATTATTCGGTAGTCTTTCTCAAACTCTACAATTTGATGTATCCACATATCGAAACCAGCATACCCCCCATGAAGCAGCAACAAGACCTCCTTACCTTTCTCTGAGTCAAAATATTTCCAAGTAACACCATTCACAATTAGGCTTTTCTGAGGATGAGATAATATAAAATCTTCAATGAACTCTCTCTGTGCCCTTGGGATTGTTTTGTAGAATCCTCCTTTTTCTAAATCAAGCATCTTCTAATCCTCTTTGCCTATCGCGCGCGCATAGATTAGTATTGATAATAACTATTTCGCGCGCGCGAGGATATTTACGCCAACCAATATGAGAACTACCTCAGATGTGCGCTCACTCTAGCGATATTCTCTCCAAACGCCTTGCATTTTAGAAGTTCGCCTTCAGCTACGGGTCCTTTCATACCTTCAACCTTAATTGAGGGACTAGGAGCGATCACGTTTAAACTAGAGGCTTTCTCCATGCGCACGCGATTAAGAAATAGCTGAAATGCACTCGTTTAAGCCAATAAATAAAGAGATAAAAAATTTGATAGTTTCTATTTATATAGCTCGCTAATAATCTGGTGGATATATGAGTGAAAATAAGACGCTTATTGCGTATGCTACTAGAGGAGGAACGACGGAAGATTATGCGAAAGCGATCAACTCAGTGCTCGCAGACGAATTCAAAATGCAGGCAGATTTAGTCAATCTGAAGAAGTCGCGAAATCCTGACTTGACGCAGTACAAAAACATCATCGTTGGAGCAGGCATAAAGATGTTTAAAATGCACAATGAAGGCGCCGAGTTTCTTGAGAAGAAGAATTTCGGAGAGAAAAAAGTGGGAATATTTCTCTCATCTCTGGTACCGCGAGACGAGGCGATCAAGAAGTACGTCGACGTCATCCTTCAGAAGAACACAACCCTGAAACCAATTGCTGTGGAGGTCTTTGGGGGAAGAATGAGAATGTTTGGAAGAACCAGCCAAGACATGACAGATATCGAAAAAGCAAAAGAGTGGACCCGTAAGATCTCGGAGCACTTACAAAGTTGACCATCTAGGAGACCTTCCAGTCCACGAAGATTTAAGTGCCCCTCCTTAGAATCGTTAATACCACCGCTTAGGGGGGTTGTGTTTGTGGGGATAAAATTTAACACACACACACACTTTCCCCCGCCCCCCGCCACTCCGTCTCCCCTACTCCTTCCCTCCCATCCTCCCCTACTCCTACCTACACATACATACACACTCTATACACCCACACATCTTTCAAACTGAAAGAAAGGTTAGAACGCGCACAAAGAAGCGTGGAGGTGCGTGCGCGATAATTCTTCCGCACACGTAGGTTATCGTTTTCCAGCGATTGGTAAGTTTATCGTAATCGACGAATTCTTGTCATTGTGAAATAATGACCATCCCCAATATAGAAGTGCATGAATTGTATGGCCATATCCATCAAATATTAAATGATGTATGCTTGGTCTTACGAAACCATAGAATTTTCCAGATCGAATTTCGAGAACAGATGGTGGATGATTGGTAACACTCATGACAATTTCATCAAAAACATTTACAGGGCACTTTTTTAATTCGGTAATAACATTAAAAGAACTCTCTTCGTCAAAGACAAATTCATCTTCAGAAAAAGGGTTTGAAATAATTAATCCTGAAAACTGATCCCAATCTCTATCATCCTCATATCCATCTCTACCGAGTCCTCCAATTATTTTGTCTTTAATATCATACCTTTTTTCACTTCTCCAACAATGATGAGCATATATTTTTAAAGAATAGCTTTCAGCAGGTTCTGAGTTCGAAGATAATATTTTAACTGATTCATTTATTTGTTCTACCCATTTGAAATCTAAAGGCATATTGCTCAAATATAAATCAAGATAGTTATCTCTAAAAAAATTACCTTTCCAATAATTATTAATTATTATAAAAAAAGTCTTTGAATAATCTTCACCATAAGTTCCTATTAAAAATATTGTAATAATTCCTATTTCTGTTTCTTTTATTGCTTTTAATAAATTTTCTATTCCTGAACCATATTTTAATTTACCATGAGTTGAAATTGACCAAGAAAAAAGCCTCCTTGTATCACGCGCAATATATGGCAACCTATTTAACCACAATTTCTCTATATGTTTTAAAAACGTTTCATATTTTTTCAAATCTGCTATATATGCCTTCGATGAAAAATGAATTGCAGCATTTACAGGCCCAAACAGTGGAGAGGCACTCCAGCTAAAATGAGGGATAAATATTGGTGCATCCGCAAGATGATGAAATTCATTTTTCTTATCTATTGATCTGAAATTTTCTTTCTTGTCGGGAAAAACTGTAATATTGGATTCAAAAAACCTTTGAATTTTTTCCTCTGAAGGTTCATAATAAGAATTTAAATCCGGATATTTTTCAATAGTTAAAGTTAGAAACCGGTTTACATTTGAAATAATTTCGGCTGCTAAATAACTCCAATGTTCAGGTTTAAATGGTGCTCTTGTCCCAATTAATTCCTGAAAAATATCGCCAATTTGCCTATGTTTTCTTCTAATTTCACTCGGAGTGCCGAGTTCTTGGTCATGGAAATAATGATTTCGTAGTAATTTAATTTTTAATAACATTCGTTTTTCATCTAACATTGATGGTATTCTTTTACCATCTGATGATCCTTCATAAATTAGAATATACAAATTATCAATAAATTCTTTAAACTCTCTTTGAGACGCAGGAATACTAAGTTCTACGAGAGCCTGTGATCCTCTTGTAGTAATTTTAAAAATAGGGTCAGCCCCTTGATACTTAGAAATTCGATCTAATTGATGATACAATTCTATAAATTCTTGTAATATGAGCTCTAGATCTGCCATAATTTTATTTTAGTAATTAGGCTATATTTTTATTTCGCAAACGAGCGTTCTATTCCACTTGTCAAACAAGTTTGTTTGCGCGCTCTTCTCCACTCCCTCCCCTACATACGCCCATATACTCTCTAATTATGCACACACATCTTTCAGAAAGAAGTAAACTTATGTTTTTGATATCTATCACAAGTAATAAATTATATTAAAAGTTTTAAGAATAGTAACCCAATGTCATCAAAACCTCGATACTGGGATACAGACAATGGAAAAGTGCTGAAAGCCATTGTCACATCGGAGCATAGAACTCGGAGCGAGATCCGTAATATTACAGGTTTCACGGATGACGAGCTTAACCAGATATTAGCAGATTTATTCATCTCAGACCTGATATCTAAGACGGGCTCGTCCTACTGGATAGAGGATTATAATCTATTCTGCGAGTACAGGGACTATATTCAAGGCAATTACGATTCTGAGTATTTACGAAAAGAACAACAGGAGAAGAGGGAACAGCTAAAATCTTATGTGGATATAACTGAGACAATCCGCGAATATTTAAAAGAAAATAAGTATGAGTCCACGGTCATTGAGAACACAATTTGGTGGACTGTGAGGGAAAATATACGTTACTATTTGTATTCGGAGCATTTCTTCATTGAGGGTGAGCTCCTCGATAGGCTTTGTAAGGATGTCATTGATTTTTCGAGGGAACAGGTTATCGTTGTCAACCCCTTTGTTGACCAGTGTAGTTTGAGCGATAAGTTGAAGACATCGAGTGTTAAGGGTAAGGACATAACTCTACTGACTCGGTCGCCGGAGAATGAGAGAAATCAATGGGTTAAGGAATCTCGAAGGGCTTACCATAACGTGTTGCTGCAAAATGGTGTTAAGCTTCTATACAATGATAGAATCCATTCGAAGATCATTGTCTCTGATGGCGTTTTTGGGATAGTCTCTTCGATGAATTTTAAAAGTGAGTCGTCTTCGGGAAAGAACCTTGAGGCAGGGATTGTCACGTGGGAGGAAGAAACCATTTTGTCCTTGAATAAATATATTGAGAATCTTTTACAGGACTTTGAGACTATTACATATGGTGGCGAGTAATCGTTGTGAGCATGAAAAATAGCTTATAAACTATCTTAATAAATTGTTACAGAACTTGATTACTTGGCTTACTCTCCCTTTTTGATGAATTTCAGGGTTGATTAAAATCTTATGCTTCAGTTCTTCGATTTTCCCAAAAACGAATCTCCATGGTATCTCATCGTTCAATCTTGGCCACTTATGATTAGTATGAATATGAAAAGCCTTCAAACAATCGTCAGGAATCATGAGATATTCCTCTACAAACTTCCCTCTAGTCTTTGTATATAGCTGCTGAATGTCGAGGACGATGCCTGTATTATCCACAATATCCGGATAGCATTGTTCAATATATTCCCAATAATCTTTGACATCTTTACCTCTGGAGATGAATTGCTCAGTCCTATTCTCAAGAAGAACTAACGGCGTTTTCCGGAATTTGTTTTGATAGGCTTTTAGAATCATTTTGATGAATCGAGCAATGTCATCAAAGTTATTATCACTATATCCAGGATGTATTTCTATTGCAGCTGGAGGATGATCCAAGTAGTCGGTAATCGCAAGGATCATGTCGAGGTATCTTGAAGCCCATTTTTCATCATACCAGTTTATAGGAGGTGTGATTTTTCTTCCAAATCGATTAGGTTTTGATAGAGAAGGTTCGGTATGAAGAATATACTTCATCCCCTCGGGGATTTTATCGTCTTTGGTATAGAGAAGTAAAATTTCTTTTTGTGATAGAAAGTCGCCAATATTTAGTAAGGTCAGATTTTCTTCTGTTTTGTTCTTGATCAGTGTCCCTGGTAGTTCGATGTATTCGCATCCGGTCTCCTGAGCAAGGACCCACCTTTCAGACAAGCCTCCTCTCATCGTCTTTGATTTCAAATAAACTTGTGATAGGTTTGGATAGACATATGACACTTCAGGCATTTACTACACCGACGGTCATTGGGGTTCGCGCTCATACACACATCGAGCGAATTTTATATTTAAATTACCATAATTTGTATGAGTCATGTCTATTTACTCATTACAAACGATTGTTTCGGAGTTCGCAGATTCGTTATTCATGATCGATAAATCTGGAATTCCTTTTCGTAACTATTCACCAGGTGTAGGCCCATACGGAGAACCTCAGTTATTAAAGAAAATAGCCCAAATAATGAATTTCAATCCTAACTATAAAGGAAGAATAAAGACTAAACGAGAACCTGATATTCTTATCAAAGGTTATTGGGCTATTGATGTAAAACTGGCCAGACCGTATGGAGATAATGGAAAAGAAGCGGAGAATTGGTCTGTAAACCTACTTCATCCTTACGAGGGAAACCAAAGTGCTTTGGGAGATTGTGAAAAATTACTTGGTCTAAATATTCCAGAGAAGAAAGCAGTCGTTGTAATCGGTTATGAACATGACCCTCCAAAAATATGTCTTCAGCCTTTAATAGAGAGTTTTGAAGTTCTCGCTAAAGAAGTTATGAAAATACACCTCGGATCTAGAATTACAGAACGTAGAAAAAACCTAATTCATCCTGTTCATCAACAATTGGCTGTAAACGCCTGGGAAGTTCTAGGAAGATTGTAAGAGTTTACATGTCCAACAGTGCTCCCTACATTCTACAACACCCACATACATTTCAGAATAGAGTACATGCATATGTGCGGTTATCATACACTAGTCGTCGTGAGATTTATGCAAACTTTTTAATACTGATTCCACATGATAACCACATGGGAATCACATGGTCCTAAAGGCAAAATCGAAAATATTTCAAAACAGAGACGCAAAAACCCAATACATCACAATTCCAGCCAGTATTGCTTCTGATTCGCAGTACCCTTTCACAGCTGGTCAAGAAATTGAAATTATAGTTAACCCAGATAATTCAAAAATTGAGATATTATTTACAAATTCAGAAAAACCTTCAGAAACTACAGTGCACTCGCGCTCGGAGTGAGAGGATTCCTTGAATAAAAAAGAGTTACCAAATTTAGGTTTAGATTTTGCAGTTGGATCAATTCAAGTTCTTAAAATTCTTAATGAAATCAATAAATTTGAAGAATTTATTGAATTTAATTTCAGTATTAAACTACAAGATAGACTTTTACTAGGTTACAAGTTGGGTTTACTTGTTGCTTTGCATAGAATAATTGAACATTTTGTTGACTCTCCAGAAGATATTGGTATTTCAAGCGACGAAGTTATTACAAATGCGTTTCATTGGGGGAGTTTTAAAGATAGTAATATAAGAAGTTTGCCAAATGTTACTCCTCATGGAATTTTAATTAATAATTTACTCGGATATAGGAATAAAATCATTAGTGCTAAAAATTGGAATGTGTTAAAACAGGAGTTGTTTTATGTAATAGATTATATAGAAAAATTAGAGTCGGTCATTATAAAATTTTATGTTGGTAAGAACGATAAAAGTAATGTAATTAGCCCAGTTATTTTAATGAAAAGTAAATTACCCCAAGTATTATTAATATTTTTTAATGATAGTAATAAACTTTTTATAAGTTATAACGAACTTATTAGATCATTTAATTATAGTGATGATATCGACCTTAGAGATTTTAATCGCAATTTAGGCGCCAATCCATTTGACATTGAGGATCCATTTGATAAGTTAGATAAACATAAAATCTTCTTAAATGGATACAAACTTGCTAATCTATATTTATGGAATAAAGTTTTAGGAAATATAAAATTTAAACAATATTGGAATATTTTTCATAAGATATTTTTATCTCAGTCATGGGATGATTTTGATTCCATATTTGGTATAATTAATGAAAATATTGTTAAAAAATTAAAAGAAAAAGATGAGTATGTAAATTATTATTTTAAAAAAAATGGAAGAATACAAAAAGATATAATTCAAAATATAATCTCTCCATACTTTGGACTTAATATTACAAACGAAGACAAATTAAAGGCTTTACTCCTTTTTAGACCAATTCAATATATAAATTATGATGTCATGGGCGCAATGAATTTTATCGTAGTTCTGAATGGTTTAATTTTTAATTATTTGAAAGAAAAAATAAATGAAAAAATTAGAATTATAGAAATCACTCATACTCATGAGTTTACTATTAATTTTACTTATGCTATATTATTGCCTTTGTCGGGTATATTCTCTGATGCTTCGCGTTGGTGGGTATTCTATCGTTGTGCAACTAACATGAGTATGGAAACTGGAACTTATGATTTAATAAAAAAGACTTTGGAAGATTATAGTGATTATATTAATATTGATAAAATTGAAGTTGATGAAAATAAATTACAAGATTATTTAAGATCAGCTTATGTTAAACATATAGAAGACAAGACTGATGAAGTTATTACAATAAACTCAGCTATGAGAGGGGCACTACTAGAACTCTTAGTATCAAATTATTATTCTAAATTAGGGTATTCAATTATATTAGGACATAAAACACGTTTTATAAAAAAAGAGTTAGATATTGTAGCAATAGATGAGAACAATAAAATTATAACAATTATAGAGTGTAAAGAAAAATCGGTAACTATCGATTCTGAAGAATTTGATTTAATAGCCGATAAATTATTAGATGAATTACATGTTAAAAACAGAATTACAGAAATTGGAATAAGTCATAATGAAGTTACAATCAGCCAACTTAATGATTTCATATTTTTAATTAATAAAATAAAGAAAAACTACTTAAAGTTTATACAAGAATTAAAAATACCGGATTTAAATTACAGAATTAAAGGAATTTTTGCATCTTCTGAGTTATATAATATTCAATCAATTGAATTGCCTGAAGATATTGAGTTTTGGACATGGTGGGAAATACGAGAAAAATTACAGTCAGTAAAAATGAATAAAAGGTACATTGAAATAATAGAAAAACATATGAAATCAAGTTTATCTCCATTAAAAAATCCACATTTCATGCAAGATTTCTTTTAATTTCTAATAATATTTTTTTTCCTCTGTTAAGCTCGCGCAATATACATTAAGTTATTTTTTTATAGTGATATGAACCCTCGAGTCCACGTTCAGGTACCACGAGATCGTTCGTGACAAGCGACAACGGCCCTGATGACCTTCCGAGTCCCCGAGTCTATCGTAAAACTTATTAAACTTATATTACATGTTTTACATGTATTACATGTGATACACTTGAGTTGTAATGGATATGGATGAAATCAGCAACCAAGA
>Ga0209636_10007469_pt1 | contig 11148 bp, 9 predicted proteins | sample DeeMarSWOR152_54_FD_187464 | JGI IMG/M metagenome (GOLD analysis project Ga0209636, IMG submission 187464) | Marine sediment microbial communities from White Oak River estuary, North Carolina - WOR-1-52-54 (SPAdes) (version 2) | ecosystem: Environmental > Aquatic > Marine > Intertidal zone >... | reverse complement strand
CCCTGAAGGTACCTTTGTCAAGGAGCAAATCAATGCGCTCCCGAGCCGTTAGTTTACCTTTGTCATGCTGCACTTTTATCCTTTGCTCACCGCCTCCGAGCAGAGCCCGTTTTTCGAGCTCTTCGAGATGCTTCAATCTATCCTCAATTTTCATCCATCCTCCTACAATATAACTAAACTACAAATCTCAAACATCAAATTCCAAACAAATCACAAATAATAAACATCACAAACGTTCTTTTGTTTCGCATTTTTGAAATTGATTTCCTGGGTTTCGTTTGTTATTTGGTTTTTGAGTATTTTTATTTCTGGCTTCAGCTGCTAGCAACTTTATCGCACCAGCTTCTTCCGTAATATAAGCAAAGACGGTTTTAGGATCATGTTCAAAGATAAGCAACCATTTTTCCGCAATAGCGCGTTCGATGATTTCTTTTTTCGTATCAAGCAAATCGACCGGATAAAGATCAAAACCCGTCAAATACGGCAATCTCAGATGATACGTCGTGGGTATCAAATCACCAAGGTATAGTGCATGATTCTCATCACTAGTAATCAAGACCGATTGGTGCCCGGCGGTGTGCCCACGTGTAACCATGGCTTTGATACCGGGTACTATTTCATAATCTCCAGTGATCAGGTGGAGCTGCCCTGTTTCCTCCAACGGCAGAAAATCACTCGGACGGTAGCTTGATCTTGTTTTCTCATTCGCATGATTCGCACTGAACCACTCCTGTTCTTGAATAATGTATTGAGCGTTGGGAAACGTCGGTACGTACCTACCATTTTCTCTCGTGGTGTTACCTCCACAATGATCGAAATGAAGGTGTGTATTGACAACATAATCAATGTCTGAAGGTTGCACACCACAAGCTGCCAACGAGGGCAACAAATTTCGGCGTTTTGCTGTTCTGTATATCTCATTATGCCTCTTGCTAAATTTATCACCAATGCCAGTATCAACGAGCACCATTTTGTCAGCGGCCTTCACGAGTAGGCAATTCAAGGATAGTTTGATTCTATTTTCCCGATCAGCTGGTGTAAATTTCTTCCACAAAATCTTGGGTACAGCCCCGTACATCGAACCACCATCCAACCAGAAATCCCCATCTGGTATTAACTGCAAATCAAATTCACCAAACTTCATTATGTCAGTGATCGTTTTTACCTTCTACTCTTTTTCTTGACTTTTTTCCGACCTTTCTTCTTGGCAGATACTTTCTTTGGCTTACCAGTCTTTGTTTTTATCCAATCCACAATCTCGGAAGTTGGAGTGCCGGGACCAAAGAGTTTGTGTACTCCCATCCGTTCCAACTTCTTCATATCATCAGCCGGAATAATACCGCCCCCGATTACAACTATATCTGCTGCCTTCTTATTCTTAAGCATCTTCAGTATCTTCGGGAATATGGTCATGTGCGCTCCAGAAAGGATGGAAAGACCTACGACATCGACATCTTCCTGTATCGCAGCTTCGACAATACTCTCACAGGTTTGATGCAACCCCGTATACACAACCTCCATTCCGGCGTCACGCAGTGCAGCAGCTACAACCTTGGCGCCCCGATCGTGTCCATCAAGGCCAGGCTTACCAACTAAGACACGAATCTTGCCATGCATAAAACCTCCTCCTGCCTGCAATTTCGAATTTCGAAATTCGAATTTCGAAATTTCTAAAAAATGATCGGTTCATGATATACACCAAACTCTTCTTTCAGTGTATTACACATCTCACCCAGTGTTGCGTATGCACGCACGCAATCAAGAATACGTGGCATTAGATTCTCTCCATTCCTCGCAGCTTTACGTAACAGACCCAATTGTTCTTTCACCTTTCGGTTATTACGGTCCTTCTTTATTTTTCTGAGTTGCTTCACCTGTGATTTTTCAACTTCAGAGGGTATTTTCAGTATCTCAATATCCGGTTTCCCTTCCTCCTCAAATACATTCACCCCAACGTGGAATTTTTCTCTTTTTTCCAACGCCTTTTGATACTCGTAGGCACTGCGGGATATTTCTTTCTGGAAAAACCCCTTATCAATCGCCTTAATTACACCGCCCAGTTTATCGATTTTTTCGAAATATTCGTGTGCACCTTTTTCCAACTCATTAGTCAACGTCTCAACGTAGTATGACCCGGCCAGAGGATCAATGGTATTGGGCACCCCGGTTTCGTACGCCAACAACTGTTGCGTTCGCAGGGCTATTTTGACCGCTTTTTCAGTTGGTAAAGCATAAGTCTCATCCATTGAATTGGTATGCAGTGATTGAGTGCCGCCAAGGACTGCGGAAAGTGCTTGGTACGCGGTTCGCATTATATTGTTTTCTGGCTGCTGTGCGGTTAGGGTGCATCCTGCTGTCTGAGTGTGAAAACGCATCAAGTACGACCGTGGATCCTGAGCATTGTATTTCTCACGCATCATACGTGCCCAGATTCTGCGTGCAGCCCGGTATTTTGCAATCTCCTCAAAGAAATCCATGTGTGCATTAAAGAAAAATGATAGGCGTGGCGTGAATTTATCGATTGACAATCCCGCATCGATACCATGTTCTACATATGTGAACCCGTTTTTCAGGGTGAACGCAAGTTCCTGCACAGCGGTTGAACCGGCTTCCCTTATATGGTAACCCGAGATCGAAATCGTGTTCCATTTCGGGACATTCTCTGAGCAGTAAGCCAGAATATCAGTTATAATCCTCAGCGATGGTTCCGGTGGATAGATCCATGTCTTCTGCGCCTGATATTCCTTCAACATATCGTTCTGAATCGTGCCCGTTAGGATTCTCGCAGGTAAACCCTGCTTTTCACCGACCGCAATATACATTGCAAGCAGCATTGCTGCCGGAGGGTTTATAGTCATCGACGTCGATATTCTATCGAGTGGTATTCCGCTGAACAGAATCTCCATATCACGCAAACTGTCAATAGCAACGCCGCATTTCCCGACCTCGCCGTGAGAAAAAGGATCTTCGGAATCTCGACCGTATAATGTTGGAAAGTCAAATGCTACCGAAAGCCCTGTTTGACCATGTTTTAAGAGATATTTGTAACGCTTATTCGTATCCTTGGGCGTCCCGAATCCTGAGAACTGTCGCATTGTCCACAAGCGCCCGCGATACATGTTAGTATAAACGCCGCGCACATAAGGAAACTCTCCTGGATAGCCGATATCCCGTGCATAATCCATATCGGCAACATCTTCAGGAGTGTAGAGTACCTTGATCGGCAGACCAGAAACTGTGGTGAACTTAGAATCCCTTTCCTTACAGGTTTTCTGCTTTTCATACCATTCTTCTCTTTTCATGCCACCTCCTATCGGCTGCTTTTGACGATTTGTCTAGTAAGTCTTTCAGCAACGCGATAAGGATTGATCCGACGCTTGTATATCTTATCCACCAAGGTCACCAATTCGTCATCACGGATGACTCTTTCCCTGAGATGTGATCTTATGTTTTGTTCAATCAATTCGTGAACATGAAGCAGTAATTTTGACTTTCTATCGTTTTCTAATTTGCCTGTCTTCGTCAAATACTCTGAATGTGATTCAATCGAAGTAACGAGTTCAGTGATTCCTTTTTCCTCGGTCGCAATCGTTTGTAATATAGGAGATTGCCAGTCCGCTTTCTGCTCCTTCATCTCAAAAGCGAACTTCAATTCCATCAGTAATCTTTCACAACCTTCGCGATCTCCTTTATTTACCACCATAATATCGGCAATTTCCAGCAGGCCAGCCTTCATTGCCTGAATGCTATCACCCGATTCGGGCACCAACACAACCACTGTGGTATCACATACTTGCGCAATGTCCAGCTCGACCTGCCCTACTCCAATCGTTTCGATCAGAATGAAATCCATACCTGCCGCATCCAGCACAAGAGTGACATCTTTAGTAGTTTGAGCGAGACCTCCCAAACTGCCACGTGAAGCCATACTCCTTATGAAAACGTTCTTGTTTAATGCCAAATCGGTCATGCGAACGCGGTCACCAAGCAGTGCCCCACCCGAGAAAGGAGAAGTGGGATCAACCGCGATTATGCCTATGCGCTTTTTCTTCCTAAGCATTTGCTTGGCAATGGCATTTACCAGCGTAGACTTACCGGCACCTGGTGGGCCGGTTATCCCGACATGATATGCGCTGCCCGTATGTTTAAAAATCCTCTCCAAAATCTTGGTGTCGGTACCGTTTTCAACCAAACTTATCATACGAGCAATGGCTCTTTTATCGCCTGACAGAAGTTCCTTGAGTCTCACCATATTGTAATCAAAAAGCAGACCCGCGCACGTTTTGCGAGTGCTTTACCGCTTTGAGTCGTCGCCGTAAGATTAATAGTAATACCATATACTCTTGTAGTCTTCTGGGTCTTCGCCCCGCGCCTCTAGCTTTTCAAGATAGCCTTTAATCGTTATGTCAGTATAGACATACGGAATTGCTTTAGCAATGTTCTTCTCCCATGGGTGAAAAGAATAAACCCTTCTGCCATCAGACGAAATCGAAATAAGTTCGTGTTCCTGCCATGCCTTAAGGTAATTCTTGCCGAGAAACGGTACATTGAATACTGCCTCATCGGTTCTGAAGACACCAGGTAGGAGCCGGGCTTCTTCCTTTTGTTCCTGCAGGATACGTGCTACCGGTGCTGCATACTCTTCAATTTCTGACTTACCCTTCATATTAAAAGTGTAGTATGGATCGACCCCAATTTTCTTCATAGCGATTCGCAATGCGGCAGTCTCAAATCGCCGACTATTGCCAAAACCGAATACCTCCTGGTTGTAGACATGCAACCCATGCATTTTGACGCGCCTGATCGCACGCGCTGTTTCATATGTAACTTCGTAAGGGTGGGCAAAATGCGTAACCATGCACAATGTCTGCTTTCCTAATTGATAATATTTGGTAAAAATACTGCATAGTTCTTCTGTCACTCTCTGTGGCACTGTGATCGGCATGCGTGTGGCAATTCTTATATTATGGATATGCGGCATAGCAGAGAATCGCTTCAGGATATAATCGATTCGTTCATTGCTCATGACAAGCGGGTCTCCACCCGTGATCAGCACATCCATTATGCTTTTGTGCTCAGCAAACCATTCAATCGCTCGGTTAAGATCTTCCTCTGATGCTTGAGCACCGACAAAGAACGGAGAGGTGATTTCCCAATTACGTTGGCAATAAACACAAATCTGTGGGCATGAATCATAAGGTTTTACTATGGCGACCCGTGGGTAGCGCCGTGTAACCAGTTTGAGCGGAGAAGTATCACGCTCACGCATGAAATCGAATACGGTCCTCCTATCCCTTCTATGTATCATCATGGTCTTCACATAATCTGGCGGTGGGAATACCTGTCTTCTAACCGCAAAATCAAATCCACCAGGCTCATAATCCATAAGGTGTAAGTAATGTGGTGTGACCCCAAATGGTACATTATTCGAAATCGCCAGTGCAATCCCTCTTTCCTCGCGTGGAGTCAACCGTATCGCTTTCTTTATTACTGCCAATCCTTTTTTGTCTTTGAAAACGTTACTGAATTGCCATTGCCAGTCATCCCAATCCTCCTCTCGAGCGTGCAATATTTCAAGAATCCTTTTCTTATTCTCGTCGCGCCTCTCCATGATCTCTGGTTCTAAGCCACTCGGATACTTATCAAGATACCCCTTCATGCGTTCCCCAATTTTCTCGAGAAAAGCTGAACGCTTCTGGGCAGCCGCCCTCCCCTTGTATTTTTCAAAATCAGGCGACCTGATACCATCCATGAAATGTGGAGGATAGACCTCTGCATTACCATTTATTGCCTTGAACAAATGCACGAATTCTTCTATAAATTCGTCAGCAACCTCAGCATCACCAAACCGCGCCGCAAGCCACAAGTATTTCAATACCGGTGCTCCGGCCAAACGCTCATTTCTATGAGAAATAATATTCTTCATACAGCGCACAGATTCTTTAACCAGAATGTACTTCCATGACTCGATACTCTGCTCAACATCGCGCCGGTATCGCCAGTCGAGATCCTCAAGATGTTTTATCAATCGATCCCTGGCCAGCTCCAGGCTATCGCTTTCATTCAAGATCTTGTAGATCTGAGGATCCGCATCCCAGCACATGTACCACCTACTCCTCATACTGACGCGCTCCTCTGTCATTTCTCCAACTCACCAATATAGAACAGACAAACATCGAGGGAACCTGAAACGCCCCTATCGGTATGTCCAAGCAGCAAAAGATCGCCACCTTGGACAAAGAGCATTGCATTCGCCCATTCGGCACCTGGACCACCCACTGTTCTTTCCCAGATGATATCTCCACCTGTATCAAGCCCAACCAAATAGATGTCATTGTTATACGTCTTTCTGTTGTCAGCTTTCGGTTCAGTCATGGACTTAGTGATGCCAACCGAGATGTACCCGCCATCTGCTTGCTGCATTACAGAATTACCGTAATCATAGAATGGTTCATTACCAAAAGATGTATGCCACTGTTCGTTTCCTTCTGCATCGGTTTTGATAACCACCACGTCCATCATATCGTTGCAGTCAGAATAACCCGTCAACACGCATCCACCGTCTCTTGTTGTTGAAGAATTCTTACACCAATCAAAATCATGCCCGTGCTCACCTGTAGCACGGTACGATTGCGCCCACTCCTGTTCACCGTTCGCATCTATTTTTGTCAAAAAGAAATCAGTATTTGCGCTGTAACTGCCAGAAGTAGCACTTATAAGACAACCACCATCTGGCGTACTATGGACCCCGTTGGCCATATCGATTCGGAAACCACCATATGTCTTCGACCACATTTCATTGCCGTCCAGATCAATCGATACAAGATAGATGTCTTCTTCACCCCAGCCAAAAGAATGGGTGTACCCACAGATGTAATACCCTCCGTTTTCGGCCCTGCAGATCGCTGTCCCAACATCCCAGCTATTTCCGCCGTATGTCTTCGACCAAAGCTCGTTGCCGTTTTTATCCAATTTTACTAAATATACATCCTTAGAGCCCGAGCCAAAAGAAGTCGTATAACCAAGTATCAAGTAGCCATCATCAACAATCGAGCAGGCATTACCGTACTCAGTACCACTACCACCAAGAAGCCTCGACCATGCAATGTTCCCTTCTGCATCGGTTTTGATGGCTAGCGCATCAGCGTCGCTTGAACCCGGGGAAAATGTATAACCGACAATAAGATAGCCACCATCTTCAGTCTGGCAAAAGGCGCGTCCACCATCAGCGCCGGGCCCGCCGTAGGTCTTAGCCCAGACAATACCGTCGTGCAAAAAATCAACCGCATTCGTGGCGATATGATCGGCGCTGATCTTCTTCTTGCTATTCCTACTCTGATTACCTTCAAGCACTGTTGCAATCGCCATCACATTCGCATAGTTGTAATATTGCCCACGTGCGCTGGTAATAATATTGCCATCAATAGTCGGCGGGTTATCATTTCTCGGACGTCCTATGTAGTTGGCGCCGGCGGCGACATACTCGTCGCGAAAACGTGGCGAGCCAACAACGAATTTTCCGCGCAGAACATCGGCAGCAGCCAACACGCGAACTCCAGCACAAGTGCTGAACACGGGCAGGTCATAATATGCTGCCCTTTTAATCAACATCAGCGCCTCTTTGCTTTCAAGAAGATCGCTGTTCGAATTGGGGATAGGTGCAGCATTTCCTGCAGACGGCGGTATGATAAGACAATCATAGTCTCTGATATCAGTAATCTCATTCAACCGTACATCGGGAATGATCGGATACACATCTCCATGTGCAGCAAACCACGGACACGGCATAACCGTATCCAGCGCGGCCGTGTGCGTTACTTCCCATCCGTATTCTTCAATCACATCTCGCATTAAGTAGTAGTTGGCACCCAAATTTTGCGGTGCTAAAATCAGCGCATTGACGCCATCTTTCTTTTCCTTAAGACACGTGGTTGTTACAAATAGAACAAACATCATTAAACCATATTTTCCAAACATTCTTTTCTCCCCAGTGCTATATAATACATCATGAATTTAATTCATTTAATCACAAGATAATTAACTGACTTTGGGTAGGAAGAGAGGAACTGTCTGCTTGTAAATGACATATTCCTCTCCGAATATTTTTTCCAAATCATCTTCTTCTTTCTTTGCGACCCAATAAAAAACCAAAATACTACCAAAAACCCAGGCAAATGAAAGCAATCTCATCGTCAAGAAGGCCACTGCGATGATGATACATATGTACGCCAAGTATACCGGGTTTCTTGTCTTTGAATACACACCCGAAGTTACGAGTCTATCTATTTTGTAGGGATTATTCATTTCTTTAAAAGCTAACAGCCGAATAGTGATACCCATAAGAAAGAAAAATATGCCTAGTATCTTGACAGAAAGAAAATGCGGTAACAGCAGATTGAAGTGTCGGCTGTAAACTAGTGATGCCCAACCCGATACCATTAAAGCAATCGCCATCAAAAACTGCCTTACCCATGGCGAAGGTGTTTTTCTTTTCACAAGTTGTTTATGCACCAAGGTTTTCTATCGACTAGCAATACCTCTACCCTATGACGATTTCATGCATGTGCGCTATCCAGCCATTAAACGTCTCGCGTGTGCGCCATGGGTCCAAGGACCGCATACGCACTGTGAATATCACCAAACTTATCAATCGGCGACATAATAGCATCAAGAACTGCTCTGCTCATGTCTTCTTCTTAATCTCCCCGTGTCTGAAGCACAGCCGGTTCAAACAACAGATTGTAAGCCGGGCTATCACTCCTCGGACAATGCTCGACGTCCTTGGGTATCACGACCATCTCGCCTTCGCGCAAAACAACATCTGCCTGGTCTCTCAGCTGGATAGTAACATCTCCTTTGTACGCATAGAACAACTCATCTTCATTCGTGTGTTTGTGCCAATGGAATTCTCCTTCAACCAAAGCCATCCTCACTACCTGATCATTCACGCGCGCAACTTCAATCGGAGACCATGGTTTATCAATCTCCTTGATTCTGCTTTTTAAGTCAATCACTCTAATCATCTTTTTTCCGCTCCTTTTCCGATGCCTTTACGCTGATTCTCTATCAACACTCCAAGATTTCTCTTGAGTGCATAATAGTAATCCAGCATGTTCACTCTCTGTAATTTCGCTGCGGTATTTGCGGGAAGTTTATCCTGTGCAACACCATCAAGTATCATCACAGTTTCTTCTTCAGAGAAATCGCCACCGGGCATAACCCAGGATGTATGATCTTTGTTAGCCGGGCATACATCCTGACATATCATACAACCAACCAGAGAATTATGCCACGTCCGGTCAAGCCATTTCGGAAATTCATACGATGCCTCATTGAAGAAAGTCAAACACTTCCCTGCATCTACAAGAAACCTATCCCGGTTGATCGCGCGTGTCGGGCATTTGGCTATGCATGCCGTACACTTACTACAAAGGTCCATCGCCTCGGGCTCCTGCCAGTGATCGTCAGTGCATGGGAGATTCAAAAAGAATGCCCTCAATCGATAATAGCTTCCCCAGCCATCAATATACGTGATGTTATTTCTCCCGTATTTTGCCATACCACAACGTACTGCAAGAAGTTTGGTCGGTAAAAGCGCATCGCTTATATGGTACCCGTGCTGGTCAAGATAAGGTGACATTATATCTACGATCTCCTTGTCAGTATTATATATATACGTCGGTGGAATAATGACGTAGTACTTCTTGCCAGAAAGCTCGAATTCCAGGCTGGTTTTGGGCTGAAAAACAGCGGCAATGATTACAGACTCTGCTTGGGGAAAATCGACCGGAGGATCGAAATGCCAGTAAAGACCTAAACGTGTTACAATTTCGTCATAGAATTCTTTGTACAAGGATCGTTCTTCAAGAAGTTTCTCAAGGTCACGCCGAATATCGGGCAAATGCCGAGTGGACACAAAAGCACATTTGAAGTCAGCACTCGCCAACTTCTCGGTCAACCCTTCCATTATCTTTTTCGTATTCATGACCCCATTATTCCTTTTTCTGCGCCTTCTCGATCTTTGCCCATGCGTCGCGTAGTGACACGGTACGATTGAACACCAAATTATCTGCACGAGAATCAAGATCAACACAGAAATAGCCAAGACGTTCGAATTGGAAGCGGTCACCACTCTTCACAGCGCTCAAACTCGGCTCCAGCTTACAATCGCTTAGTTTCTCAAGTGAATTTGGATTTATATTCGCTCGAAAATCCTTGTTTTCATTCTCAACCTCGTCAGGATCCGGCTTTAAAAAAAGGCGGTCATACAATCTGACTTCAGCGTTGATAGCATGGGGTGCGGACACCCAGTGGAGTGTTGCCTTCACCTTGCGCCCATCAGGCGCGTCACCACCACGCGTCTCAGGATCATATGTACAGTGCAGTTCGATGACCTTGCCGTCTTTGTCTTTTACTACATCGACACACTTCACGAAATAAGCGTAGCGCAATCTGACTTCCCGGCCAGGGGCAAGTCGATAGTACTTCGGTGGTGGCTCTTCCCGGAAATCATCCTGTTCAATATAGACCACACGCGAAAATGGAACTTTGCGGGTGCCCATGCTCGCGTCTTCAGGATTGTTTATTGCATCTAATTCTTCAGTCTTATCTTCGGGATAATTATTAATAACCATCTTGAGTGGGTGCAAGACCGCCATTACCCGCGGTGCTTTTTTGTTCAAATCCTCACGGACGTAATGCTCGAGTTTGGCAATGTCAATAATGCTGTCGGTCTTTGCCACACCAATTCCCTCACAAAAACTACGTATCGCGTCTGGTGTATAACCCCGCCTCCGCATCGCTGACAACGTGGGCATGCGTGGGTCATCCCACCCGCTGACTTTTTTTTCTTCGACAAGCAGCCGCAACTTGCGAGTGCTGGTGACCGTATAGTTGAGGTTAAGACGGGCGAATTCGATTTGTTGTGGGTGATGCACTCCCAATTCTTCCAGAAACCAATCGTACAGAGGTCGATGGTCCTCGAATTCTAAAGAACAGAGCGAATGAGTAATACCCTCAATAGAATCTGATTGACCATGGGCCCAGTCATAGGTTGGGTATATACACCAATTGTCGCCAGTACGATGGTGCGTAGCGCGAAGTATACGGTACATCACAGGGTCCCGCATGTTCATATTTCCGGCCGCC
>Ga0209636_10007468_pt1 | contig 11149 bp, 10 predicted proteins | sample DeeMarSWOR152_54_FD_187464 | JGI IMG/M metagenome (GOLD analysis project Ga0209636, IMG submission 187464) | Marine sediment microbial communities from White Oak River estuary, North Carolina - WOR-1-52-54 (SPAdes) (version 2) | ecosystem: Environmental > Aquatic > Marine > Intertidal zone >... | reverse complement strand
CGAAAGATGCTGAGGGAACCTTCACGGTAGACGTAGAAGGTCTTGTGGCCGAATTTACCGTAGCGTCACCAATACCCTGGGCGCTGGCAATTGTGGCTATAGGCGTGCTGGGCGTGCTGGTAGTAACGGCGGTAACAGTGCATCGGGTCCGCAGAAGAAGAGGCACTCTCTGATGAATTGAGAGTCTTTGACCGGTTCCGCTGTTTAGTGATTGCTGTGATCTATGAGGCTCGCAGGGTCGTTGTGGCGCGCGACCGATCGACCTTACTCGAAAGGTGTGCCTATGGGTTTCAGGTTGGGGCTAATGTACGGACAAAACGTTGAAGCGCAGCGTTCCTTGGAGGTAGCAAGCAGGGCGCTTCTGGAACATCTAGAAAGAGGTCAAAAGCCATAACATCATTTTGGCATTGCTCTCCACCGGCTAGATGAATCGAAACCTTGAACCGGGGAATCGATGACAGAGTCTGGGATCGCTTGGCCGTGAGCTTTTGTTTGCTGACTGCATGGCCAGTCGATCTTGTGCTAGAGTCGTCTGGTTAGGCAGAGTCTGTTCTTTCGTGGTTATGTGTTGTCTGGTTCGGCCGGAGAGTTACGTTAATCTATGTGACGAGCCCAATAGGTCCGGGCTAGACAAACGACACAAGTCTGTAATGCAGTCTGGAAGGATTCGCTGTTGCATCTCAGGATTGATTTGCATGTTCATTCGGTTTACTCTGATGGTTCGGGGACTGTGGAGAGGATTCTGGAGACGGCTGAGCGGAAGGGCATGGATGGATTGGTCATAACAGATCATGACATGCTTGAGGGATATTACGAGGCGAAGGCGTGTGACAGCGGTCTGCTTGTCTTGCCCGGGTTTGAGGCTGAGACGGATGCTGGTCATGTGCTTGTTTTGGGTCTGGAGCTGCTGCCGCCTTACCGTGTAAGTTATGAGGATCTTATCGGGTGGGTCAGGATTCGTGGAGGGTTGTCCGTTCTTGCGCATCCGGGGGCCGGGAGGATTCGCCTTGATAGGTGGATGAGGTGTAGGCCTGACGCTGTTGAGGTTTTGAATGCGTCCTATCCGTTTTCTTCCTTCTTTCTGAAGAGGGGGGCTGGTGTCGCTCGGAGGCTTGGCCTTCCGGGGGTTGGTGGGAGCGATGCTCACCATGCTCAGACTGTTGGTGATGCCTACACAACGGTTGAGCTGAATGATCCCAGCCCTAGAGAGGTCCTTGCGGCTCTCAAGGCTGGCAGAGCAAGTTACGCAGGCAGGATCTCCCCTCTCTCAGTCAGGTTCAAGATTGGGCTAGGTTACACGGTCTCAAAGGTTCTTAAGCTGTGATCTATCAAGGATGAGTTCTCACGCCATTATCTGGTATACGAGATCGATCTTTGAACTCCCTAACCGCTGGACGCAAGACGATCGACCGATCGTCGAATCAACTGAAAAATATAGGGGGTATAGTTTTTACGAGTAGAAATCAACGTAAAAACAATGCTCAACCAGTCCTGCCAATCACTGACAGACACACTGTATGTTTGTGGATCGTCTGGATTCCTGATCTCAATTCTGCCCTTGATCGATCGATCATCTATTGTCTCCTAGTATGCAGGTTCGTGATAAGTTCAAGACCGTGCAATTCAGTCCTCCATCTGCACTTGTTCTTCTCCAGCTTTCCGATAGCTGTTTTTCAATCGACCGAGAAAAAGGTAATAAAGGAATATGTCTCCGAAATATTTAGGAGTTGAAATGATGAAACAAGTATTTGGGACTTCCAAGAAGTTTCCAGGTTCGACAGCAGTTGTAGCTCAGGGAAAGCTAGTGTTTGTCTCAGGTCAAGGCCCCGAAAAGAATTGCATGGATATGGGAATAAAGGAGCAGACCAAGTCTACAATGGATAGGATTAAGAGGACTTTGGAACAAGTTGGTTCGTCCATGGAAAACATCGTGAAGGCGACTATTTTTCTGAAAGATATGAGTCACTATGCGGCGGTTAACGAGGTATATGGCAGCTATTTCCAGAAGGAGCCTCCGGCGAGAACCTGTATCCAGATTGTGCGGATGCCTGCATCTGAGAAACAACTGATTGAGATCGAGGCTATCGCCTTAGTCTCATAGGTTAGGCGGTATCGAAGGATCGCAAAATCTTAGATCGATCGAAAAAGCGAGGGAGCTAACAACGAGCATCTACGATCGACTAGGTGTTAGAAGAGTCATCAACGCTTGGGGAACGGTGACAATGATCGGGGGATCCATCATGTCCCACGAGGTTGTTGAGGCTTGGGCTGAAGCTTCAAAGTCGCATGTCAACATGGATGATCTCCATAGACGGGCGGGAGAGATCATTGCTGAGATCACCGGCGCAGAGGCGGGGCTAGTTACATCTGGAGCTGCGGCTGCAATGGTGTTGATGGCTGCCGCCTGTATTGCTGGAGATGACCCGGAGAAGATGAAGAGGTTGCCCCACAGCGAGGGCATGCGTAACGAGATAATAATCCCTCGGCACATGAGCGGCGGGGACTCACAAGCCTTTCTTTCAGGCGGCGCTAGGTTCGCCTTAGTGGGAGACGAGAAGGGAAGCTTTACAGTTCAACAGATAGAGGATGCCATAGCAGACAAGACCGCTGCCATTGCCTACGTTTTGTACACTACGCAAGTCACACTGGAAACCCTCAGAGAGGTAATTGCCATAGGAAAGAAGCACGGCATCCCCGTCATCGTCGACGCTGCAGCTGAGCTTCCCCCCATTGAAAACTTGACTCGACTCATTGCTTGGGGCGCCGACCTAGTCGCATTCAGCGGAGGCAAAGACATAATGGGGCCCCAGAATACTGGAGTACTTTGCGGCCGCAAGGATCTTATTGAATCAGCCTTTGCGCAATCATCCCCTCGTCATGCTGTTGGACGACCCATGAAGGTTTCTAAAGAAGACCTAGTCGCCTGCATTGTTGCGCTTCGCAGATACGCTGCTCTAGATCACGCCGCCTTGGTTCAAAAGAGGCGGAGAAAGGTCGAGTACTGGATGGAAGCCTTGGCAAGCATACCTTACATAAAGGTAGAAATGGTTTCGCCCAATCCTGAAAAAGGCGAGTATTTTGCTCAAGGATGGCCTCGAGCCAGAGTCGTCATCGATGAAGAAGCCTTAGACTTTACTAGCAAGGAAGTGGCGCAAGCTCTGCAAGACGGTGATCCATCAGTATATTCGGGAATAGAAGAAGGGGTCAAGGGCGCAGGTGTTAAGGGTGCTCTCGTCCTGAATCCTCAATGCCTTCAAGAGGGGGAAGAAATCATCGTGGCTGATAGATTGGAAGAGGTATTGCTAGAACTAGCATCTTCTGAAGGCCGCATGAAGGTATGAGACGATGTATGATCTCGTCGTGAAAAACGGAATTGTGGTTGATCCATTCCAGGGTATCCATGAGCACAAAGATGTGGCGATTTCACAGGGGAGAATCGCTGACGTACGAAGAGGCATAGGTATATCCGGCGGTAAGCACGTAGACGCCTCCGGCATGGTAGTTACACCTGGAATCATAGATCTTCACGTCCACTGTTGTCACAAGATTGCTCATCTCGGTATAGATCCTGAACTTGCATGTCTCGCGAAGGGAAGCACCACAATCCTAGACGCAGGGTCCACAGGAGAACTTAACTTCATGGGATTCAGGAGGTATGTGATGGATACTTCCAGGACGCGGATATTTGCATTGCTGAACATTGAATCTTTAGGTATGATCGAGTTTGCAAGGGAGAAGCAGAATTGGCCTAAACTTATCACTGGTCGTGATGAGATGTTCATCAACCAGGAAGGTACGTTGGATGTAGTTGAAAGAAACCGCGACGTCATCTTGGGGCTTAAATGGGCTCATCACGGTTTGGAGGGGTTGCGGTTGGCAATGGAGACGGCTGAAAAGGCTGGTTGCTTCTTAATGGCAGAAAATCACCACCAACCTGAAGCCCTCAAATATATGAGAAGAGGCGATATCCTGACTCACATATACCATGGTCTCAGGATGGAGCAACACGACGGGCTTCTGGATGAGAGCGGGAAGGTTCAACCCGAGTTCTTCGACGCTGCTAAGCGAGAAGTTGTGCTAGACGTAGGCCATGGAGCCAGCAGCTTCACTTGGAAGGTAGCTGAGGAAGCCTTCAACCAGGGAATGAAGCCGGACACCATCAGCACCGACCTTCACGTAATGAGCTTTTGCGGCCCCGTCTATGACATGCCTACCACCATGTCAAAATTCCTGTTGCTCGGCATGTCGCTGGACGAGATAGTTGAAGCGAGCACAACGAGACCAGCCAAGGTTCTCAGCAAACAAGACGAGGTAGGCACCTTAAAGATTGGTGCTTGCGCAGATCTCACCATTCTCAAGATACAAAAGGGCAAATTCGCCTTCTTCGATGTGAAAGGAGACGGAAGAATTGGCCGACGAAAATTGACTGCAACAAATGTGATCAGAAGAGGAGAAATCATCCTCTAAATCTGCTGAAAGGTTCTCTTGTGCTTCACGATCGATCGCCTACTTCGTCCCACCAGTAGAAGAACCAAGGCTTGAGTCAATGTTCCGATAGTAGGAGTTGTCGGAACAGAAGAAGGGCTCGTTTGCATATCTTAAGGCCATGTTGAGTTTCTCATCTCCAAACCGGCGATGTTGTCTACAGGATCAAGGGCTTTGGACGGCAAGTTTATCACAATATCCTGGCCTTGTTGCTTGAACTCAAGCTCCTTGCGGTCAGGATCAGACAGAAGGAATATTTTTTCCACGACGTTCATTACGCCAGATATTTTCAGGCTTCCACTCCAAGGCCAAGCGAAGATGTGAACGTAAAGCTTGCCGGCCTTTGCGGTGCATCGGTAGAGACAGTTTACCGGAGTCTCGATGGGGCTGGCTTTAGTGCCGTAGACGCTTTCGCCGTTCACCCCCAACCATTTCCCCACTTCCTTCAAGACTCTGACAGAGGGCTCCGGGATCACGCCCTCACACGTGGGGCCCACGTTAAGCAGGTAGTTGCCACCTTTGCTTACGACATCCACCAGTTTTCCAATTATGACCCCGGGCGACTTCCAGTTGTGATCGTAGCTCTTGAAACCCCAGGTATCGTTAATGGTCGCGGGGGTCTCCCAGTCGTCCTCAATCTTTTCGGCAGGGATCTCGTTGTCGCCTCTTTCTCTGTAGTCGCTGATGCCTTTCTCGAAACGGCCGGGATCTACGCGGCCGCTGATTATTGTGTCGGGTTGCAGCTTCCGCACCAGTTGTTTGAGGTCTCTGGCCATCTCTTGCGTGGGGGTCCATATGTCAAACCATATGACAGCGACAGGCCCATAGTTCGTGAGCAGTTCGCGGAGCTGGGGCTTCACGTATCCTTCCAAGTATCTGGAGAAGTTTTTCTCGCTGGGATCGTAGTCCCAGTCGTTTCCCATCCCATCGGGGTGGTGCCAATCCAGCAGCTGAGAGTAGTAGAATCCTAACCTGATGCCCTCCTTCCGGCAGGCTTCAGCCAGCTCCTTAAGGGGGTCACGCCTGAACGGCGTTGCAGTAACAACGTTGTAGTCGGTGAACTCGGTGTCGAACATGCAGAAGCCATCGTGATGCTTTGCAGTGATGACGATCCACTTCATTCCCGCCTCCTTCGCGACGCGAACCCACTCCTCGGCGTTGAACTTAGCAGGGTTGAAAAGCCGGGCGAGCTGCTCATACTCTTTGACCGGGATTCTTGCACGATGCTGGATCCATTCACCTATACCTGGAACACAAACGCCCTTCCATACTCCGGCCGGTATCGCATATAGGCCCCAGTGGACAAACATGCCGAACCTAGCTTCGCGCCACCAGGCCATCCTCTCATCTTGCTCTTCCTTTTCCCTTGTCTTCACGGTTCTCACTTCTCTCCCTTCAGATCTTTGATTCTCATTTCAACATTACACATGTGACAGCTGTTATATCTCTTCCTTGAAGATATCAAGCGTCCACCGATCTCTCTAGCTCCCACTTCGAGGCAGATGCATGGCTGTGAACTTGATCTCTTTCCTGATCCGGCTAACGTCGAAGATCGAACGATCTTTGATGCGGGGGATGACCCGATGCACGACTCAAACTGTGGATTTTGGGCATTTCAGTGGCCGTCTCTGGTGGGGCTCGAATAAGCCTTATCCTTTGGCGTGCACCAAATAGTCCTACACTGTGATCTGTTAAGAGATGGCGAAGATGAGTGAGTATAGGGAATTTCCACAACTGGAAACGGATAGGCTGATCCTGCGGGAAATGACGGTTGATGATGTGGAATTCTATTTTCACCATTTCAATGACGACAAGATCGTCGAGGGCAGTTGCCATCCGGGTCCTGAAAACCTCGAGGATGCCAAAGAAGAACTCGAACGTTGCTGCATAGAGCCCTTCAAGGAGAACAGAGGTTTTCGCTGGGGAATCGTCAGAAAAGGTAGTAAGGAGCTCATAGGAACCTGCGGTTATTACGACTGGAACAGAACAGCGCGTCGAGCCGAGATTGGATACGATTTGGACCCGGCGTACTGGGGACAAGGCATCATGACTGAAGCACTGAGGGCCATCTTGGAATATGGTTTTGAAAAAATAGAGTTGAACAGAATCCAAGCAATTATTGATTCAAAGAATACTAGATCCATACAACTCATTCGCAGACTAGGGTTCAAGAAAGAGGGAGTCCTGCGACAAAACAGCTACTTCAACGGACAATTCAGAGATGATGCCGTCTTCTCGCTACTGAAGAAAGAGCCGCCACAAAAATGACTAAAGCGCTTTTTCTGTCGGAAGGACTGTCAAAACACGACTATCGATCAATTGACTTAACCTATGATCAGAGGTATGGACCTATTGAGTGAGAAATGGATCGATTGCTAGATCAGTATGAGCCGGCTAGATAGCTCGGAACGACCGCATCCCTGCCACGAGGAGCAAGAGACAAGGAGGTAAGACACGTGAACTTCAAAGCTGGCGTGGGCTACGCGCCGCACATGTTTGGCTCTGGACCGAACAGCTGGTACACTCATAGGATAGGTATTCACCTGGAGTATCGTGGCCCAACGAACGAGGCGAATTACCCCTTTGACAGAATACCATTCAACTTGAACAACGATCTCCTAAGACATCGCGACTCGGCCCCGTACAGGCGACGTGTGATAGATGACATTCGAATCATGCATGCTATGGGAATTCGACTTACCCGTATTCACGTTTTTCCAGCAACAAAGGAGAATCTGCCATACCTTGAATGGTTTGCCTCTGTCTGCAAGGATCACGGGATTGAATTGATGGTTGACCTTGTGAAGGAACGTCCAGAACATTGGGATCAGATTGATCCTAATACGTGTGCTATCTATGCAGAGAAGTTGCGAAGCCAGGTTGCAGTATGGCAGCTTATGAACGAGACCAATGGCCGGTTCGCGAGAAATCCCGAACACATAGTGTCCCTCTATAAGGAAGCCGCCGACGAAATCAGAAGGGTAGACCCAGATGCACTTATATGTCTCAACAATGCAGGATTTGATCCTGAGTATACGGAGCATTTCATCAGAGCGGGGGCTCCCGTCGACATTCTCGGCGTTGATTACTATCCCCCCTCCGTCCGCTCTTTCTCCCCGACCGAGAATGTGGAAAGGGGTCTAGTCAACGAATGCGAAAAGCTAAAGCGTTTCCACGAAAAGCACCCAGATATCAAGGTTGTCATAGACGAATTCGGCATTCATCCTCGTGGAGAAGTACAATACTCCACCAGTCGTCTCGAGCTCAATGCCAGCCTTTTCAGCAAATACTCACGAGTCGTTATCAGAGAAGCCGGCGACCTACTCTTCGCCTTCATTCCATTCTGGTTCCAAGATCTCCTAGTTTTCAGGACAAGATGCTATCATCAGCTTGTTAATCTTGATCGAACCCTCACTCCCTTGGGAGAATCATACGTCGGAATCATCCAGGAATACACAGCAAACCCAATAAGCTTGGAGACTATGCCAAAGATACGCAGAACATCCCTCAGTTTTGATAGGGGACTGCGACCCATAGAAGGAGCTGAATACAGCCCATCCATAACTGAAGTAGGCAATCATCTTGAAGAGATTCAATCACCTCTAATCGTTGTCGGAGATGATCTCAGCCCGAATTTCCATGAGTGCGGCATGTTCATGGCAAAAACGCTCTCATTCTTCCTGCGAAGACAACCAGAAGTACGCACGGCCGCTGAGGTGCAATCGGGGAAAGGAGAGGGGACTCCCAGCATCCTTATCGGCAGCAGACACACAAATCCAATTCTCCAAGAGACAGACGCCGATAGGCTCCAGAAGCCGAGACAAGGTAGAGCTTCCCTGCTTCGCCTTGAAGGTCGAAACGTCCTCGCATTAGATGGCTCAGACGACGATGGGGTTATAGCTGTGACTCTGGACCTCGTAAGAAGATATTGGAGAATCGAGAACTCGCTATCACCTGAGTTCAACTCCTCTGATCGGAGAACGCCAAATCAAGCATAGCGTCATCTCAACCAGTGACTTTCAGCTCCATTTCAAGCAAGTAACATCAATCGATCGAACATGTTGCCGGAACCCATCCCATCGAGGGTTGATCCAGTGCTGTTGATTGATCAATCATGTTGTTGCATTGTCGCATCAGCAACAATCAAATGATGATTTCGAACGGTCGATCAGGTATATCTGCCATACTTCTTCCCCATCATGACCATTGCCTTCACATTCTCAACCGGGTGACCCCACTGAAGCGCATCTTCCGACCCGAGAATAAATCCACCATTGTGACCGGCTTTCGCAATGCAATCTCTCACTGATTCCTCAATCTCCCTTGGAGTGCCATTATACAAGAGAGTCAGGTTTAGATTTCCCTTTAGACAGACTCTGCCGCCGATTCTGTCCTTGGCATCTGACAATTCTACGTCTCCTGAAGGAGGGGGAGCAAGAGTCTCAATCAAGTCCATATCCTGTTCAGCAAACCTCTCAAGCATCACATCACATCTATCACAGCAATGGAAATAGTGTAAGACACCATTCTTGTGAGCAAAATCGCTAAGCCTTCTGAGTCTTGGGAGATCAAACTCCTCAATAAGCCTAGGAGAGAAAATGCCTGTTCCTGATGAAGCACCAAACACCAAATCTGCTCCAGCTTCGAAAGCAGCCTCCAGCAGAGGCTTGTTACTTTCAAAGGCTATCGCATCAATCTTCTTTGAAAGATCTGGATACACGTATCTGTTGACAATGGATTCTCTGATCCCACTACCCAACTCCACACCAGACCTTGCACATATCAACCCCCTATCCTTCAGTCTTCTCTGGACTTCAGCATACGAGCTCTTGACATCGTATCTACCAGAAGCGAGCTGCTCGTAGAACCACACGATCTTCTCGTAATCCTCCTGCAGAGATTCTACTGGAGATTTCATAGTCCACGCTGAACAGTCGTCTTTCTCGCAGACCCTAGATACGAGAGGACCATACGGAGTTTTGAGTCTATGTTCGACGACCCTGAAGCCCGCACCTTCCTCAATCACTTTTTTCTTCCATTTGAGCAAAGGAACGGCGAGATCGACAATCTCCCCGAAGTTATCTGGCAATATGATGGCGTCATGACCTATCACGTCAATAGCCGCTATCTGGTGCCTCCAATCCGCTTCATGCACTTTGACGCCCGACAAGTAGGCCGAATAGTGATTGTCAATCAAAGGACAGACGGGAATGACATCTGGTTCCTGAAGGTTGATAGCCGCCAAGAGCCTTTCACGTGAACTCATGACCATCGCTCAGATCACCTCAACGATATGGCTGTTACCACGGATAGGGATTATTGAGTGTTACGGAACATCCTCAGAAAAGCGTCGCCATCCTCTAGTTCTTTCTTGCTCAAGAGCTTTGAGATCGACTGAAAGCTGCTAGAAGGACTGCCACCGTGACCTCCTGACATAGTCATACTCTTTGCAGCAATCCGCCAAGTCTGGTTCGTTCGATCGATCGAGGAGAATGCTTGGGAGAGTCCTTTCGGTTGATTAAGGATAAATCTGGGAGCGGATATATTACGGGCCTAGCCTTGATATGGCGATATGGCGAATCTCAACAAAAGAGGAAAATGACATGGTGAGACTAGGTGTCATAGGTACAGGCGGCATGGCCAACCACCAAGCCAAGCAGTTCAGCAACATTAAGGATGTGAAGATAGCAGCCTGCTGCGACATCGTGGAACAACGATGCAAAGAGTTTGCCAAGAAGTGGAGTGTCCCCACCACGTATGAGGACTATCACGAGATGCTTGAGAAAGAGGAGCTGGACGGCGTTACCAACGTGACACCTGACATGATGCATGCTCCGATCTCGATTGCTGTGATCGAGAAAGGCCTCCCGATTCTATGCGAGAAACCCCTAGCAACGAGCCTTACGGAAGCTAGACAGATGTTTGAAGCGGCAACCAAGCACCGCGTCGTCAACATGGTAAACTTCTCCTACCGCAATTCAAGTGGATTACAGGCGGCAGTGAAGGTCGTCCGCCAAGGCCGAATAGGCAACATCAAGCATGTCGAGTCGAGCTATCTGCAGAGCTGGCTTACAAGTCGAGGCTGGGGAGATTGGCGAGAGAAAGAGGGCCTACTCTGGCGACTCTCAACAAGGCACGGGAGCGGAGGCACATTGGGCGATATTGGCGTCCACATATATGATCTTACTAGCTTCCTATGTGGCGATTTTGCGGAAATTCATTGCAGGCTGAAGAGCTTTGAAAAGGGAGTAGCTGGAAATCGTATAGGCGAGTACATCCTAGACGCTAATGATAGCTTTGTGTCATCCGTGATCTTCAAGAATGGAGCTCTAGGAACGGTTCATGGGTCAAGATGGGCAGTAGGGCAGACCAATAGTTTACGCGCCAGAGTCTACGGAGACAAAGGCGCGATTGAGATCGATCTAGACAGAGCGTACAACGAATACCGTATTTGCACAGGTCGGAGGAATATTGACAAGTCTGTTTGGAAAACGGTTGTGTGCCCGCTCACACCGAGCAACTATGAACGATTCATCAATGCGATCAAGAGTGGCAAGAACGATGCTTCCGACTTTGCCAATGGCCTGAAGATTCAGGCATATCTCCACTACAGCTTTGAGTCAGATCGGATGGGTAGATGGGGAGAGATAGAAGTGTAGAGCCC
>Ga0209636_10007465_pt1 | contig 11151 bp, 10 predicted proteins | sample DeeMarSWOR152_54_FD_187464 | JGI IMG/M metagenome (GOLD analysis project Ga0209636, IMG submission 187464) | Marine sediment microbial communities from White Oak River estuary, North Carolina - WOR-1-52-54 (SPAdes) (version 2) | ecosystem: Environmental > Aquatic > Marine > Intertidal zone >... | reverse complement strand
AAGATGTATACTGTGAAGGAATATCAAGTATTGCCGCTCGAGATTTTCTTTATGCCAGAGAATTTGGCTATGCTATAAAACTTCTAGCCATTGCCAAGAGAGATGATGACAAAGTTGAGATGAGGGTCCATCCCGTTTTTATTCCCCAGGATTCCCAATTAGCTAAAGTAGATGGTGTTTATAATGCCATCCAGGTGGAAACTGACTTAGCTGGCAAACTAGTCTTTTATGGTGAAGGGGCTGGCTCTCTCAGAGCTTCCAGCGCTGTTGTGGCTGATGTGTTGGCGATAGCCAGAAATATATATCGCGGCGTAAATAATGTTCCTGAAGTAAAATTAAACCAGCGAGTAACTGTTAAGCCCATGTCCGAGGTCACGACACGGTATTATCTCAGGCTGAATGCGCCTGACCGCCCCGGTGTTTTAGCTCAAATCTCCAAAGTTCTGGGCGACAATTCCATAAGCATTTCGTCCGTAATCCAGAAAGAAAGCGACCCGGCAGCACAAACCGCCGTAATCGTCATCATGACCTATCCGGCAGAGGAAAAGAGGGTGCAAAAGGCTCTTGAGCAATTAAAGCAGCTGCCGGTGGTTAACGAGGTTAGCAACTTTATCAGAGTTGAGGGATGAAGCAAGGCGTCTTAAATAGATATCGTGATTTCCTGCCAGTTACCCCGGCTACGCCTTTGATTACCCTGGGGGAAGGGGATACCCCTTTGGTGAGGTCACGAATTCTAGAGAAGGAACTTGGCTGCGGTGAACTTTATTTTAAGCTCGAAGGCTGTAACCCCACTGGCTCCTTCAAGGACCGGGGCATGGTGGTGGCGGTGGCTAAGGCGGTGGAAAGTGGCAGCCAGAGTATCATTTGCGCCTCCACAGGCAACACCAGCGCTTCGGCAGCTGCTTACGGTGCTAGATTCGGACTCAAAACTATTGTCATCATCCCCAAAGGGAAGATAGCCATGGGCAAGCTAGCCCAGGCTCTTGTTTACGACGCCCAGATTATAGGCATAAAGGGTAATTTCGACCAGGCGCTTAATATAGTACGTGCCTTGACCCAAAAATACCCCGTTACCCTGGTAAACTCACTAAATCCTCATCGCATCGAAGGTCAGAAAACGGCAGCTTTCGAGATTATAGACGACCTGGGGGATGCTCCCGATTATCTCTTTATCCCTGTGGGCAATGCCGGCAATATCACCGCGTACTGGAAGGGATTCGTGGAGTACCACCGCGCGGGTAAGGCCAGTCACACTCCCAAGATGATGGGCTTTCAGGCCGCAGGCGCTGCCCCCATAGTGCTAGACAAGGTTGTCAAACGACCCAAGACCATTGCCACAGCTATTCGCATTGGCAATCCTGCTAGCTGGCAGAAGGCAGTGGCTGCCCGGAATGAGTCGGGAGGCATCATTGACTGTGTCACTGATGACGAAATTATGAATGCTTACAGACTGGCGGCAATTAAGGAAGGTGTCTTCGGCGAGCCAGCTTCAGCAGCCTCTTTAGCCGGGCTTATTAAGCTGTCCAAGGGGGGAAACTTCTCGGGCAAGCGTGTGGTTTGCATCGTCACCGGCACCGGGCTAAAGGATCCCGGTGTGCCAGAAAGATATGCCCGGGCACCTATGGAACTCCCTGCTGAGCTAGCGGCCGTTGAGGAAGTTTTGAAATTCCCGACCTCGGCGATTCTTCACCACGCCCAAAGATGACGAGCCGGGGAGCCAGAGTGGTATTGTAGAGAGAATGATGCTGGATTAGGGAGGTGAAAATTATGCCAAAAATCGTTACCGAGGATATAGGGAAATTCGGCCAGCATAATCCCAAGGTAGCAGTCATAGTTACCGCCAGTGCCCGGGGCAGGGATGATGCCATGACCGCCGCCTGGCATAGCTCGATTTCTTTTAAGCCGCCCCTCTATGGCATCGCCGTTTCACCTAAGAGGTTTACTTACCAGCTTATCACGGAAAGCCGGGAGTTTGGCATTAATTTCATTCCTTCTGAGAAAGCCTCCCTCGCCGCTGCCATCGGCGGCACTTCTGGACAGCAGATGGACAAATTTGAAAGATTTAATATCAAGAAAGAGAAGCCTTTGAAGACCACAGCACCTATCTTAAAAGATGCTTATGCTGCCTATGAGTGCAAGCTGGTGGATAGTAAGCCCTATGGTGACCACATCTGGATAGTCGGTGAGGTTGTAGCTGTGCACTTCCTCGAGGAGGCATTTACCCCGGCGGAGATTCTCGACCTTGATAAGATGAAGCCGCTCCTTTACCTCGGTTCAGATTTCTATGCTAGCGCGGATAAAAACAGCATAAGGTTTATAAAGAGGGGGATTTAGACCGACTCAAGAAAATCTTGCGATTTTCTTGAGAACCAAGTTAATATTTAGATTAAATTTATCGGGGTTAATTTAGATGGTTAATCAGGATAAAATCAAATTGGCAGTGGCCTCCATAATCGAAGCTATTGGTGAAGATTCCCTGAGGAAGAGCATCAAGGACACGCCACAGAGGGTGGCTGAAATGTATGCTGAGCTCTTTTCTGGTTTGGATGCCGACCCTAAAGCTGAACTGGCGGTGGACTTTGAGGAAGGATATGAAGAGATGGTGATTCTAAAGGACATTCCCTTCTATTCCATGTGTGAACACCATCTCCTACCATTTTATGGCCTAGCCCATGTCGGTTATATCCCTAGCCCTGGCGGTAGAGTGGTAGGGGTAAGCAAGCTGGCCAGGGTGGTAGAAATCTGCGCCAGGCGCCCTCAGCTTCAGGAAAGGATGACCCAGCAAATTGCTGACGCCATCTTTGAAGCACTTCAGCCCGATGGGGTGGCTGTAGTCATTCAAGCAGAGCACTTGTGCATGGTTATGCGTGGGATAAAAAAGCCGGGAACAACTGTGATAACCTCGTCTGTGAGGGGGAATTTCCGCAGTAAGGTAGCAACTCGCAGTGAATTTTTGTCTTTAATCCAGGGGAAGTAGTTTATTCGTGACGCAAGGACTCGATGGGGTCGAGTCGTGCCGCCCGGAGGGCCGGGTACAGTCCAGTAATAAGTCCGATAAAAATTGCTACACTTACCGCCAGGACAATAGCATAGCCGGGAAGCTTAGCAGTAAAGGGGAAACCAAGATTTGTCGCTGCGATAGACATGATTTTAACTATAATCCACCCCAGGCCCACCCCCAGAGCACCGCCACAGAGACCCAGTGTGGCAGCTTCAACGAGGAATTGAATCAGAATATCTCGACGCTTGGCTCCTACCGCCTTGCGCAGACCGATTTCCCTGATACGCTCGGTCACCGAAACCAGCATGATATTCATAATTCCGATGCCGCCGACAAGCAGGGATACAGCGGCTATGCCAACAAGGATGAACTGGAGTATTCCCAGCACCTCGGTGACCTGGCGTGCCACGGACTCCACGCTGAGAACTCTGAAGTCATCGCTTTCTCCCTCTCTGATGCCATGAGTGTCCCGCAAAATAGCAGTGATCTCCTGCCTGGCAGATTCTATCCCGTCGCTGCTCTCTACCTGGACACTGATCATGTCAACGCTATTTCCGCGGCTGGCTGCCTGTGAGGCTGATAAAGTGGTATAGAAGGTGGATAAAGGAATGTAGACCCTGAGGTCTTCAACTCCAAATCCAGTTCCCCTGCTTTCCAATACACCGATGACCTGGAATTGACGCCCAGCAATCCTTATGCTCTGGCCAGTAGGGTCCAGCTCGCCAAAAAGGGTTTTTGCTACCTCGCTCCCCAGGACAGCTACCCTTGACCTCGCCCTATAATCGGATTCGGTAATGAAGCTGCCTAGTGCCACGACGTAGTTGTCCACCCATTCGGCTTCCGGGGTCACGCCGGCAATCAAACTGTTGAGACTCTCTCTTCCGGCTATAACTTGGGCGTAAGTTTGTGCCGTTGGCGCCACCCCCGCTACAGAAGGGGCGTGACGGGCAATCGCCTCGGCGTCCCCCACAGTCAGTGTTGCCTCACCTACCATCCCACCTACGCCGGCTTCTCTAGGCATAACGTATATCAGGTTAGCCCCCAAGGTGGCAAAAGCCTCCTCTACTAGGTCCTGCTGCACACTTCCCAAGGATAGTATAGCGATGACGGCAGCCACGCCAATCATGATGCCCAGCATGGTCAAAGCTGACCTTAGCTTGTTACTAAGCAAAGCCCGTAACGCAGTAGAGAAACAATCCCAGAGTTTCATTCCGCCATCCCTATTTGAAATTCAAGTGTTGCCATGATCCTCAACGAGCACTTCCTTCAATCTGACCATCGCGAAGTTTAATGGTGCGCTGGGTATAAGCGGCAATATCTGGTTCATGAGTAACCAGGACGATGGTCATTCCTTGCTCATTCAATTGCTTGAAAACTAGCATGATTTCCTTGCTGGTCTGGGTGTCAAGGTTGCCTGTGGGTTCATCAGCTAAAATAAGAGAGGGATTGTTTATTAAGGCTCGAGCGATAGCCACCCTTTGTTGCTCCCCTCCAGCTAGCTCGCTTGGCCTGTGGGTGACCCGATGAGCTAATCCCACTGACTCCAGGACCTGTAACGCTCTTTGCCGTCGGTTGCTGGCACCACTGTAAATAAGTGGCAGCTCCACATTGGCTAAAGCCGTGGTCCGGGACAACAAGTTGAAGCTTTGGAAGACAAAGCCTATCTTTTTATTCCTTATCTCGGCTAATTGATTGTCGTTAAGCTCGCTTACCTCGGTCCCATCCATGCGGTATCGTCCTGAAGTCGGCTTGTCAAGGCATCCGATGATATTCATCAGGGTGGACTTCCCCGAGCCCGAAGGCCCTATGATAGATACCATCTCCCCTGACTCAATGCAGCAGCTAATCCCCCGCAGAGCAGGAATTTCGGTCTGACCCGCTTTATACACTTTGGTTATATTTTCAAGTTCAAGCATTGGCTACATCGGGAAAAAGCCGCCTGGTCGCTCCCCAGCAGCCGGTAATTCCACCTTTTCCCCCTCCTCCAATCCCGACAGAACTTCAGTGTTTATCCCGTCGGTTAACCCTAAGGTAATTTCCCGTTCCTCACCTTGCTCATCTACGAGCACTAAAACTGTTGGGTTTTCCCAGGTACCTCGAATAGCTCTGTTCGGTATAAACAATACATCATCACGGTGCTCGATGATGACTTCGGCAGTGGCAGTCATGCCATCCCTGAGCTCTTCAACGGGATTTTCCAAAGTTATGGTGGTGTCGTAAGATACCACCCCGGCTTGAATTGTGCCTACCAGGGAGATAAAAGCCACCCTGCCCTTTACTTCCTCGTCAGGCAAGGCATCTAACAGGATATTTGCTTCCTGGCCTAGCTGCACCATAGTGATATCTATTTCATCAATGAAGCCGGGCATCTCTATCTCACTGGTGTCAACCAGGGATATTGCCGGAGTGGCTAATGTCGCTGTCGAGACGTCTTTTCCTTCAGTTATGGTGATGTCAGCTACCACGCCATCAAAGGGAGCCACTATTACCGCCTTTTCCAGGTTAAGCTTTGCCGCATCCAAATTCGCTCTGGCTATATCCACCTGCAGCTCAAGTAACTTGACCTCCCAGGGCAACTGCCACGGCCTAGCTAGAGATTTTTCTTCAGCCTTGCTTAGATTTCCCTCGATTAAGTTCAGCAAGACTTGTGCCTCCTCGATCCCCCCCTCATTCAGAAGCTCCTGAGCCTGTTTTAAATTATCTTGAGCTTCGTCCAGAGCTAACCATACTCCGGGCATATCAGCACCCCACTTTGTGGTATAGTGAGGATAGATTGTTTTCATCAAATTGATCTGAGCAGTTTCGTATTGTGCCTGCGCTATTTCTACGCTGAATTCCAGGGAACGTGCATCGAGCCTGGCTAATATTTGGCTTTCTACCACACTATCCCCTTTGTCAACCAGTACCTCTGTCACTATACCGGTGGCGCCAAATGATAAATCTGCCTTGTGAGGCATTTCTAAATTGCCATCCACTAAAACGGTTCTCACTATATCGCCTCGAGTAACCACAGCAATATCTGGCGGCGTAGTTTCAGGTCTAGCGCATCCAGTGAGTTCAATACCGAGAACTATACCGATACCGACCAAGCAGATTGTTATGATTAGTGTTAGCCTTTTTTTCATTTTCCTTCGCCTCTTTTCATTTTTCAAAAAATTTGCTTGTTGTAACACAGCAAGTATTTGCTTCAACGCAGAGCCAAGATGCCTGAAAGTTTAGCAGCAGGATTGTTAATCTCGATTGGCCTCATTTTCTAAATTTTCAGTTCTAATTTCCCTTACTAACTTAGTAAACTCATTCACATGTTGAGTCATAATATTGACTAACTCCTCAACTGCCTCCACTTTAACAAAGACCAGACCCCTTCCCTCAAATAGCTTAAAAGTTAGCAGCCTGGTACCAACATCCATACCCAATTCCTTTCTGGCTTCCACGGGTATAACTATCTGCCCTCGTGGGCCAACAACCGTTGAGCCAAAACATTTACCGACTACCTGCATGCCCTCTTGTTCCATTTTCCCTCCTTGAATAAACTTGGCGTCCGACTCAGTATCGTATGATATATCCTACTATTCTAAATTATATGATTTTTCCTACTTTTTTGTCAAAAGTATGTTGGAGATTGTTTACTAACCGCTCGTGGTGAGCGGAACCATGAGCGGCAGTCATGATAAAATTAAGTTACCCTTCGACAGGCTCAGGCGAACGGGTTGCTAAACAACCTCCGAATTTTAAGCATGGCTCGCGATGAAAAAACTTATTGAAGGAGCCGGTAAGTTAGGGATAGAGTTCAATGCCAGACAGGTAAAGCAATTTGAGCTTTACTACCAGGAGCTAATTGAATGGAACAAAAAAATTAACCTCACGGCCATAACAGATTACTCCTCGGTACAGGTAAAGCATTTCCTTGATTCCCTGACCATCACTCTAGCTTTGTCTGAGGAGGAGGTGGAAAGCCCCGATTTCAATATTATAGACATAGGCACAGGTGCCGGCTTCCCCGGCGTGCCACTCAAGATTCTTTTCCCTCAGCCCAGGCTGGTGCTCATTGAGCCCACAACAAAAAAGACAGCTTTCCTCCACCACATCATCCGCAAACTGGAGCTGGAAAATGTGGAAGTGCTGAATAGTAGAGCTGAGGAAGCGGCTCATTTACTACTCTATCGTGAGCAGTTTGCCCTGGTTCTCTCCCGTGCTGTAGCCTTGTTGCCTACCTTGGTGGAACTAACCCTGCCCTTTTGCCAGGTTGGGGGAAGATTTATCGCTCAAAAGAAAGGGGAGGTTGACCAGGAGATAAATAGGGCGAAAAAAGCCATTGCCGCCCTGGGAGGCAAATTAGACCAGATAAAGAAAATAGGATTGGACGAATTTGACGATGGACGTTATTTGGTAATTATTGATAAAATATACCCGACACCGAATAAATATCCCCGTCGTCCCGGCATGCCAAGGCGGCGGCCAATTTAAATCATCCCAACGAAATCTTGCTATTTTCTTGGGAACCGTGCTTAAATTTAACATTAGTTTATATTCGGGTCCCCAAAAAGTCGCAAGACTTTTTGGGGTTAGTTCAGGAGGTGAAATAGAGATGTGGAGTAGGAGATCCCGGAGGTTCTACTTTGGCCTCCCTCCCTTCGCTTTCTACTTCCAGGGATTCAAGCCTTTCCCCGACAGAAAAGAATATCTGGACATGCTCGAGGAGTATAAGACAGACCTGGAGGAAGAACTCAAGGAGGTAGAAAGGGAGATTGAGGAAGCAAAAAAGAGCCTCTAGCAAAGAAGTGCAAGCCAGAGTCCGGTCCCATAAATAGCCATTATAATCATCGGCTCGTAATTAGCCTTGTAGCAGGCAATATTGTTCAAGCTATCAGTTTGTCAGATCGCTATTATGGGTTGGTATGAGAGCCGACGCTCAGGCCCTATCACCTCATTTAGTGAAATTTGCTGACTTCCTGCAATCCGCCGAAATTTTTGAAAAAATCTCAAAAAAGCCTTGACAATGCGCAAGGGGGGGATTGCTATAATGTAAGCTAGTGATTTTCACAGATTAAACTATTCCAAAAGGAGGTGAACGTGAGAAGGAAGATTTTCTCTATTTGGTCGGTTTTATTAGTTTTAGTTGTTTCAATTGCAGTTTTGTTCGCGGGCTGTCCAGCACCAACACAATGCACTGTTGATGTTAAAGCTACACTTGATGGCTCCTCCTGGTCAGGAAATGTGAGCTATACGTTAACCGGACCCGGAGCAACGGCACCTACTGTCATTAATGGTGCTTCTGTTCCTGCCACCCATAGAAACGTGAACTGCGGTAACTGGACCTGTGCCTATGGCTCCGGCGGCCCCGCGGGGGCATCCTTCGTTAATATCACACCCTCAGCAAATCAGACTGTGTCCGCTGGCGGTACAATCACCTTTACTTTAAACTTCGTGACGCCGGCGGCTGCGGTGCTCGACCACTTCAAGGGCTACTGGGTCGAACAAGGCACCTCCGTCAACGTGGATGTGGAGCTGGAGGACCAGTTCGGCAGTGTCGAGGCGACGGTCACGGATCCCGTATGGTTCTGCAATCCTGTAGAGAAAACACACGACGGTGAGGTAACGGAGATCGAGAGCCCGGACCATCACCTCACAGTCTACAGCCTAGACCACGAAGAAGAGCTTCAAAAGTGGGTAGTGGATGTCGATAACCAGTTTGGGGAACAAGACCTGAAGGTGTCCGGTCCGGTCGGGCTGGTTGTACCAACGCAGAAGGAGGGGCACAACGAGACGGTGGGTCTCGACCACTTCTTGCTGTACTACGCCTGGGGCCCAGATCTGAACGTGGTTGTGCAGTTGGAGGACCAGTTCCATCTCGAACCGGATGTCGTGGTGCTCCGGCCCGTCTACTTCGCTAACCCCGTCCAGAAAACAGATGCCACCGGCATGGTAACGGAGATTGAGAACCCGGAGGCGCATCTGGTATTCTACGAGATACCCGAGGAGCTTTTCCAGACTGACGTAAATGTTGTCAATCAGTTCGGTGAGCAGACCCTCTCCTTGTACGGCTCATATCTCCTCGCCGTGCCATCCGAGAAGATAAGCTTTGGTCCGCCCCCGTCACTCGACCACTTCAAGTTCTACGAAGTGGTCGACGGCCCGGACGTAGATGTGGTCCTGCCGAAGGTGGGGGATCAGTTCTACACTGGTGTCGAGGAGGTGGAGGTCAACTCTCTCAGATACTTCGGCAACCCTGTCGCCAAGACGGACGACGGGGTGCTGACGCCGATCGGGGACTCCGACCACCACCTGACATTGTACGACATAACAACACCCACGACTCAGAACTGGGTAGTGGAGGTCGATAACCAGTTTGGCGAGCAGGAGCTGACAGTGTCCGGTCCGGTCATGCTGGCTGCACCAACATGGAAGGAGGGACACGGCCCGCCCTTGTGGCTCGACCACTTCTTGCTCTACGAGGTCATTGACGGCGAGGACGTGCAGGAGGTTGTGGACCTGGAGGACCAGTGGCACCTTGAATCCGATGTCGAGGTGCACCGCCCCGTCTACTTCGCTAACCCCGCCGGGAAAATAGGTCCCTATGTCGACTGGGATCCGAGTTGGCCACTGATTATCCAGAACCCGGATGAGCATCTGGTATTCTATGAGATAGTCGGCGAGCCTTACCAAGGAGATGTAGGAATTCAGAATCAGTTCCATCAGCAAGAGACCCTCTCCGTGTATGAACCTCAGCTTCTCGCCGTGCCGTCCGAGAAGATAAGCGCTGAGCAGCCGTCACCGCCGCCGCTGGATGCCTCCATTGAGTTCAAAACTTGGACCATAAACGGGCAGCCTGTTCCTCCCGGCACGTACGAGGTGCTCCCAAATACAATCATCGATATTGAGTACACAGAGCATGTGTCCGGGGAGGAGGACGCAATAGTCGAGGTACGCCAAAAGTCTTATCTCTGGTTTCATTACAAGGGGCAGTATGAGGGGACTTGGCTCCATGCTGTTAACGCCCCCGGTTCGGTGAAGTTTTCGCCTCCTGCAGACATATTGTACCAGATGACTACCGTGGAGGGGGTAGATGCTCCGTATTGCACGGAGATTTATGCCCCCTGGTGCCAGGAAGTACTGCTGGATGTAGAAATAGTCTCGGAACAGGTGGTATGCGTTAACTACACAAAGACAATCAACTGGCTCGGTATCCCGTCTCCGGAAGATATCCTATTCGACGTTTATGCGGCAGAGGGGGATACCTTCACCCTGACTTCCTACGCTTGTGTTGAACTGGATGGGGATGAAAACCCGGACAATGACTGCACCGACTTGTGCCCTGAACTAACCATAGTATTCACGCTGCTGCCGCCACAGTAGTGGCGTAACTGACCTTTATTATGATGTTCCATCAGGGGTGGTGAGGTTAGTCACAAGTGCTGGGATTGTTGCTGCAGAGGCAAAAAGATAGGGTCGAGGTTAACTCCTCGACCCTATCCAATTTGAGGGGAACGTGGAGATAAACTCCGCGAAGAATCCTTCGCATAGCTCAGGACGGCGTCTGGAGATCCTTCGTCGTCCAAATTCATTTGGTCTCCCAGAATGACATTACTGGACGCTCTCATGTGACATTTGTGATTTGACTGGCATAGCGTTATAATGGAAGTTGATGGAAAAGGGTACCTGGAAGGTTAAGACGGGACTGGCCCAGACGCTGAAGGGTGGGGTGATTATGGACGTGGTCACCCTGGAGCAGGCTAAAATTGCCGAGGAAGCTGGTGCCTGCGCTGTTATGGCATTGGAACGGGTGCCGGCAGATATCCGCGCCGATGGCGGAGTGGCTCGCATGGCCGACCCCACTATAATTACGGCCATAAAGGAAGCGGTGAGTATCCCCGTAATGGCTAAATGCCGCATCGGTCATTTTGCTGAGGCTCAGGTGCTGGAAGCACTGGGCGTTGATTTTATCGACGAGTCCGAAGTGCTTACTCCCGCCGATGAAAGCCATCATGTCTGGAAACATGATTTTAAGGTTCCTTTTGTCTGCGGCTGCCGGGACTTAGGCGAGGCATTACGTCGTATTGCCGAAGGGGCGGCGATGATTCGCACCAAGGGCGAGGCTGGAACGGGCAACATAGTTGAAGCTGTAAGGCACATGCGGGCAGTCCAGGATG
>Ga0209636_10007464_pt1 | contig 11152 bp, 11 predicted proteins | sample DeeMarSWOR152_54_FD_187464 | JGI IMG/M metagenome (GOLD analysis project Ga0209636, IMG submission 187464) | Marine sediment microbial communities from White Oak River estuary, North Carolina - WOR-1-52-54 (SPAdes) (version 2) | ecosystem: Environmental > Aquatic > Marine > Intertidal zone >... | reverse complement strand
CTCCTGGTGCGTCTAACATTTAGTATGTTGAATTCACATATATTCAATATAGAAGAATTCTTTAGTTGATAATATTTTGCGGTTTAGATATATTCTTAAATCGTTTTAAAATCAAGATTATTTTCTGTTACGTTGTCATTTAGGGGACGTTGGTTCTAAAGCAATTTATTAATTTCAGGGGATGTATTGCTTCCCTCCCGAAAATACTCTATCACATTACTTAAAAAGGCATAAAGAGGATAAATGTATTTTGGGGTGGGGCATATTACAATGTCCCCCCTTTCTCAGAAACAAAAATCCGTTGTCAGTTGAAAGAGAATATGAGTTTATTTAATCAAGCATGGAAGTAGCTCAGTTTTAGAGATAGGGATGGGTGCGATAGGACATCAGTATGGAATTATCTGTAAGAAAAATGGTAAGTTAAGCACTACATATTAAAGCTACAGATGGAGATGAAAAAATCCCTATCCTATGAGAATCTATTATTTTCTATTTATAATGTCAAGTTTTATTAAAGATAGGAGACAGGAACAGAGGGATTTTGGATTGCGGATCATCACATTTGTACTACATATGTGGGGTCTATGTGGGGTCAATGGGGTCTATGTGGGGTCAAACCCAAACTATAAACTAATACTGTCTTTTTTAAATCTTTCTCTAGCCTTTGAAACAACTGTCGCAGACGTCTGTTATTCTTCATCGCTTCTTCAAGCCGTTTCCTGATTGATAAAAACTTCCTTTTGATACGATAAGTATAGGAAGAGATAAATTTGCCATTGACACATCTTTTTGAGATTGTACAATGATATGAATAACCGCATACACTATAGCTGATCATGGAGAGAGCTTGAAAAGGTATAGAGAATTTATAATTATAGCTGTTTTTCTTTTAGTAGGTCCCCTGCAGGTAGTTGCTGCCCAGACCCCTTCCCCACCACTGGATAGTGAACAACTGGAAAAGGCCTTAACCACCATTGACCTTTTCGAACTCAACAAGTATGAAACTATTTTGAAAGAACTACTTAAGCGTGAGCCTTCGTCCCTTCACTACCTCTATCACTTCTATCTTGGTAAAATATATCTAAGAACCGCCCTCTACTATGAAAGCAAATCTAAGGGGAATAATACCCTCTTGGAAACAAGCGAATACTTGATCAATCAGGCACGGGATCGATTCAAAAAGGCAGTGAGAGAAAATGGAAATTTCTCCGATGGATTCGTGTATCTAGCGATGGCCTATGCCCAAAAGATTAAATATGTAGGTTATCCTACCCTGTTGAGGTATGCAAAACGGGTAGAAGAAAACATAGAAAAGGCCTTGGAAAAATATCCCAATAATCCCCGGGCGTATCTTGTGCAAGGGATTCAAACTATGTATAAACCACCAAAGCATGGAGGAGGTGTCGATAAGGCAATCCCTTTGCTTCTAAAATCTGTAGAGATTGATCCTACCTTTCATGAAGGATATTACTGGCTGGCGAGGGCCTATGTACAAAATTCTTTTAAAGAAAGGGATGGGGAGAAGGCAAAGGTTTACCTTTCAAAAGCCCTGAGGTTATCACCGGGTGATTACTTTTATCAGCAGGGATTAACACCTGATGTGCAAATACCTGAGTATAACGAGGGAGAGAAGATTTTAAGAAAATGAGATAAAAAGTAGTAGAGTCAAACTATTGTGCTTCGCGAGTCGCCATGTAGTCTTCAAAAGGCATATAGTTTTTCTGTTTCCACTTTCTGCCGAATAGATTGGAGATTCCTAATTTAACATAGGTCTTTTGTTGATAGCGCAGAAAGGGGTTTTTGGAAAAGAATGCAGACCAAAGTACCTTCCGGTGGATAAAATATCTTGCTAATCCCCTTATATAGACATTTTTGGCTTCTTTGTAACCCAAGTGTTTAGTAGGCATTACCACATTGACCATGGTGAAGTTTGAAAAGTCTTTATCGGCGATGATCCCTTTCCGCTCAGCCTCTTTGTAGTAGTCCGTACCGGGGAAAGGGGTCATGGCAGTTAAGGGGTACGTATCGGCATACTTATTGTAAAACTTCCAGGTATCAATTAATGAGCGTTTATCATCATCCCAATCTCCCCACATCATCATGGTCATCAATATCACACCGCTCTCCTTGATACTTTTCATCGCCTCGATCTGGGTTTCTACACTAGCTGCCTTTCTCAAGTGTTTCAGCTTTTCCCTACTCATCGATTCTGTCCCCATCATTACCTGAAATAGCCCCAGTTTTTTTAACCAGGGAAAGAGTTTTTTATTTTCCACCACCTTATTAGGGTTGGCTTGAATCCAGAAGTGTACATCTTTGAGTTTTCTGCGCTCAAGTTCTTCACAGAACTCCACGTTCCTTTGGGGGTCCCAAAGGAAATCATTATCCCCAAACATGATGGTGGTTTTCCCATATTTCTTGGATACCAGCTCCATATGGTCAACAATGTACTTGGCGCTGTTACCCCTCCACTTATTTTTCCAGAATTTGGCTTCAGAGCAAAAGCTACAATTTCCTCCGCAACCCCGTGAGGTACTGATGACAAAGGCATTTTTGCCAATAACAGGAAGGGAGAAATTGTCCATGGGGAGCAGGTCATAGTTAGGCATGGGGATGCTATCTAAGTCGTCTATGAAAGGACGAGGTTCGGTGTATACCACCTTTCCGTCAGCGAGATAGGCGATACCTTTAATAGAAGAGTAGTCAACTTGTTCTCCTCGCTTACTCTTTTCAATTGCCTTGAGCAGTTCCATAACGGTAATTTCGCCCTCACCCATGACCACATAATCGATATATCCCGACCGCAGGTTCTGCTCTGCGGTAAACGACATCATGGAGCCCCCCGAAATTACGGTGATGGAGGGATCAATCAGCTTTATAAGATGAGCGGCATTGAGTGCGTCATAACAAAAACAGGTTGCCACACTGGTTAATCCCACTACATCTGGCTTTTCCTCCCTAATTATCTTCTCCAAATCTGCCCAAGGGTGCTCTAGACCGCTGGTGGCATCGATATACTTTACATCAAAGTCCTTTTCCACATAGGTAGCTACATATGTCATCCCAGGTGCTGGGGTATGGCCTCTAAAAAACTCCCATATTTTGTGAGGTGGCTCAACAAAGTAGACCTTCATATCTCGCTCCTTCCTGAGTTTCTTAACTAGTTTTCCTCAAGGTAAAACTTCCCGCAACAAGCGTAATTGTTCCTAAGATTGCCATGCCCACAAGACTTGGCATAATATCGTAGAAATCTCCATTTTCGAAAAGCAGTTCCCTCATGGAGGTGATTGCATAGGTTAAAGGGATAAGGTAGGAGCCCTTTTGCAGCCATGGGGAAAGAAGCTCAACAGGATAAAAGATTCCAGAAAGGAGGAGGGCTGGAATCACCACTAAGGGGATAAATTGAAGTGCGTGGGCCTCGGACTTGGCAAAGCTTGAGATCAGCGCACTGATACCAATGGAGGTAAATACCAATAGGATAGTTATCGGAACGAGTAACCATAAGTGTGAGGTAAAAATGACCTTAATTTCATTAAAAAGGAAGTATGAGAAGACAAGAACATAGATGGCCTGGAGAATGCCTAGAAAGGAGAAGCCAAGTAGATACCCTCCTAGTATTTCCACCTTCCTTACTGGATAGGTGAACATTCTCTCCATGGTTCCACGTACCCGTTCCCTTACCAGCACGAGAGCACCCATAAGATAGGTTTGAAAATAGATCTGTAGCGCAATGAGGCCCAAAATCATCTCTCGAGCCTCCAAGGTATAAGAGCTCTCTTCCATCTGGCTAAAGGAATACTTTACGATGACAAGGGTACCTAGAGGGAAAAAGATGGATTCAAGTATCAATCCATAATCCTTCCGTGCCTGCCACAAATTCCGCAGGGCAATATAGTATATTTTTCTTAGCATCTCAATCGTTACCGTGGGTCAGTTTGAGAAAAATATCTTCCAAGGTTTCTGATGTGATGTCTAGCCTTAGTATATCTCCGTTCAACTCCTTCAAATGTTTTGGAAATTCTTCAGAAAAGTTTGCAATCTCAAGCTCCTTTACTTCACTCTTCTTGGTTATACGAATCTTAGAGATACCTGAATCCTTCAAGTGGTGAGGGGTATCTACTAAGAAAACCTTACCGCTTTTCATTAAGGCGAGTCGATCACAGTGTTCTGCATCGGTTAACTGATGAGTAGTGATGATGATGGTGGTTCCTTCTTGTTTCAGTTTTTTAAAGTAATCCCAGAATGCACGCTTAAGCCTGGGATCAACTCCAGAGGTAGGCTCATCTAAAAAAAGGATCTTCGGTTGATGAACAAGAGCACAAGCGAGCGATAGCCTCTGCTTCATTCCGCTAGAAAAGGTTGAAATGAGATCATCCCGACGATCTTTTAACTCTACGAATTCTAAGATCTGATCAATTCTGTTCTGAATATCCCCTCTTAGTCCGTCGGAGAAGTGAAGATTGAGGAAAAATTTTAGATTTTTACTCGCAGAGAGATCTTCATAGAGAGAAGGTCTCTGAGGCATATAACCAATAAATCTCTTTAGTTTATGATCTTCACTGGGTAATCTAAATCCGGCAACAGAGATCTCTCCAGATGAAGGTTTGAGTAAAGTGCTTAAGATCCTTACGAGAGTTGTTTTACCTGCTCCATTAGGTCCTAAGATACCAAAAATCTCTCCCTCTCGAATTTCGAGATTAACTCCATTGAGAGCCCAGATGTGGCCAAACGGTTTTCTTAAACCTTTAACTTCAATGAAACTAGACATCGATAGTTTAATGATAAAGTTTGCCTTTATAAAAATGTGTAAATCTATCTTTCTTCAGAATGAATATAACACATTTAAAATTATAGGTTATAAAAGTGATTACTTATAACCTATCATTTAATTATCAGTAATAAGTTATTAAAACATAAAGAATATTACGATAGATGTCAAGAATAAAAATCCAAATTATGTTGCCATTTTGAAATGCTAAAAGTTATTACCATTTCTTATATAACAAAAAATCAAAATACCCTTGTTTTATAAATCAGTATGTGCTATAAAATTCTATATATTATAGTGCTTACTTCATAAAAGATTATTTAAATGGAGAAGCCCATGAAGTATGTGACAAATTATTTTGAAAAGGGAAATGAATTACTTACAAAGAAAAGATATGAGGAAGCTATTCTATGCTATGAAAAGGCTTTAAAAAATGGCAGGTTCAATACACGTTATAAGGTCATATATAATATGGGCATTGCTTACAACCACTTAGGTAAACACAAAAAAGCAGTAAAATGTTATGAAAAAGTACTTAAGGATAGAGATTATCCTACTCCTTATAAAGCGTTTAATAACATGGGAAATTCCTACTATCGATTAGGCCAATACAATAAAGCAATTGAGTGTTATGAAAAGGCATTGGCTGATGAAAACTATATTTCACCAGGTAATACGTGGTTCAACATAGGGCTGATTTATAACCAGCTTAAGCAATATAACAAAGCAATTGAGTGCTATGAAAAGGCGATGGAAGAAAGAAAATATATTCCCCTTCCTAATATATGGAATGAATTGACCAAAGCACACAATAGAATGGAACGGTTTGATAAAAACCCAGCCTTCCTTCAAAAAAGAGAGAATTTAAAAACCTCCTATTCTTAATGAAACAAAAATTTTTAGCTTTTCGGCTCACTCTCCTCCTTTACAGGAATATAGTAATTATAACATGTTAATCGGTGGAAGAGCACATAGCTTAAAAGAGATTAACTATGTGGGGGAGGTAAGATTAGATTTTGCTGAAATTAACTTACTAAATTCCCACAGTGCTTTTCAAGAACTTCCTTCTCTATTAAAATTAAAGAAAAAATTCAACTTTTTCTTCTTCGTTCATGGGCCTGAAGAGGGCAACCCTTTTGACTGCCAAGAGTTAAGAGTTAAGCTACTGCCTCGAATTAAAAATTTGGTTGATTTTGCTTATGAGTTAGATGCAAAGCTGATTACCGTTCACTTTTGGTTGGATCAACGATTCATAGAAAAAACAATTTTAATAGATAAGCTTATCATTCTAGAAGAGATGATGAATATGGCAACAAAAAAAAGAATTGCGCTCTGTTTAGAAAATCTGAGTGAACGTACCGATGATTTCGAGCAGGCCTTCAATCAATTTCCACAAATGGGACTAACACTAGATATTGGTCACGGCCAACTATTAACTTCAAAAAATACTGCTTATAGCTTCATTGAAATGTATCCAGAGAGAATACGTCATGTTCATATTCATGATAATTATGGAGGAAATACGCCTGGTGATGATCTTCATCTTCCTTTGGGTGAGGGTACTATTGCGTTCGAACCCATACTCCGTGCTTTGTGTAAAATAGGATATAATGAAACCATCACCTTAGAAGTTGCACCGGAATTTTTCAAAAAGGGAAAAGAGAGGCTAGAAAAGATACTCACTATTTTTCATAATCACAACTAAATCAATGAGCGGTATAATTCATTTGTATTCCAAATCTAAAAATTGTAATGCTTCTTTAGGGAAGGGGAAGGTTTTAAGATTATGGTGGGAAAAACGATATTGGATGAAATTGGGAATACTCCACTGATTAAGTTGAGGGCTATGACGTCCTATAACGTGCTCGTCAAGGCAGAGTTTCTCAATCCTGGAGGAAGCATTAAGGATCGGGTAGCCCAGTACCTCATCGAAGAGGCAGAAAAAGAGGGGAAATTGACCAACGATTCTATCATTATGGAACCTTCTTCTGGGAACACAGGTATAGGGATGGTCTTTGTAGGAGTACAAAAGGGATATAGGGTCATTATTGTAATGCCAGAGGATATGAGTGAAGAAAGAAAAAAGATCATCAAAGCCTTTGGAGGAGAGCTCATACTCACCCCAGCAAAGAATAGTCTTGAAGGATGTGTGGAGAAAGTCGAAGAGCTGGCAAAGAAAGATCATCATATCTATGTCCCCCAACAATTTGAAAACCCTAGAAACCCAGAGATCCACTACTTATCCACAGGGCCTGAAATCTGGTCACAGACAGAGGGTCTAATAGATGCTTTCGTAGCAGGGGTCGGAAGCGGTGGAACCCTGGGAGGAGTAGGAAAATTTTTAAAGGAAAAGAATCACCACATCAAAGTGATTGCGGTAGAACCTAAAAATAGTGCTGCCCTTTTGGGTCATGAACCGGGTTTACACCAGATTCAGGGGATAGGTGATGGATTCGTTCCAAAAGTATTAGATGTCTCCTTAATCGATGAAGTAATTACAGTAAGTGATGAGGACGCAATTAACACTGCACGAGAATTGGCTAAGAAAGAAGGGCTACTTGTAGGTACCTCATCCGGTGCCAATGTCTGGTCCTCTATAAAAGCTGCTGAGAAGCTGGGTACGGATAAAAATGTGATTACGGTTCTACCTGATCGGGCGGAAAGATATTTCAGCACGAGTTTAATCTAGGCAGATCCGAACACCCCTCTGTTTAATGATACCGATTCTTAAAGTCACCTCACTATTTCGATCTCAATTTGATTGTTAGGTTATACAATCGACGGTCAATTTTATCGAAGATATCTTTTAGCTGCCTACACAGGTTAACATTGATAGAGCATCGTTAACGTTTTCGAGCTTGGTTTAGAGAAACTACAGATTCGTTCTCTCTATGGGCTTTTCTTAATGTTATCCTTAGCCATCCTATAAAAACCATATGAGTTGTTCAACAGAAACCATCGACATAGCCAAAATCCTGTAGCTTTACCTATCACTAAAGGGATCCTATCAGAAATTAATGCATCCAAGTAACCAAAATCTCTTGAAAGGATAATGATGAATGCTGCTATCGTTGGTTTGTTTTGCCTTGTCGCTTTATTCCTAGCCTTTAAATTCTTTGGCAACTATTTGGATGTAAAGATCTTTAAGTTAAATGCCAAGGCACCTGTCCCTTCCCATGAGCTCAAGGATAATACAGATTATGTGCCTACTAATAAGTTCGTCTTATTCGGACACCACTTTGCCTCTATAGCCGGAGCAGCTCCCATCATAGGCCCTGCTATAGCGGTAATCTGGGGATGGGTTCCAGCCCTCCTCTGGGTTCTTCTGGGAACTATCGTGTGGGGAGCAACACATGACTTTGGAGCGTTAGTCCTCTCCGTGAGAAGCAAAGGTAAATCTATTGGAGAATTGGCAAAAGACATTATTGGCACCAAGGCAACTACTGCCTACATGATCATAATTTACTTCGTCGTTGTCCTCTTGTCAGCCGTCTTCTACCTTGCCATAGCAGGATTACTCATTAGCTATCCTGCTATTGTCTTTCCTGTTTTCGCCCTTATGGGTACGGCTATGCTCATCGGGATTCTCATCTATCGAACTCCCATCGGATTAAAACCTGCTAGTTTCGTAGGCATTGTCTTCATGTTGTTTGCTATCTGGTGGGGTACAGGACATCCCTATCCCATGCCAGAAACCAGCTTTCTGGGCACAGATAAATTCACATGGATTACTATTCTTGCCTTCTATGGATTCATGGCCTCTATATTACCAATATGGCTGTTGTTACAACCACGGGACTATTTAGAGTCTTTCCAACTGTATGCAGGATTGATTCTCATTTATCTGGGACTATTTTTCACAGCCCCTCACTTTGTTGCCCCAGCCTTCAGAACAAATATCCCTGGAGCTCCTCCCCTTTGGCCCTTTCTATTTGTTACTATCGCGTGCGGTGCCCTTTCTGGTTTTCACTCCATCGTCTCCTCTGGGACCTCTTCAAAACAGCTCAATAATGAAAAAGATGCCAAGCTGGTTGGCTATGGTGGAATGTTAGCAGAAGGATCCCTTGGTATCCTTTCTGTACTTGTTTGTACAGCAGGTTTTGCAACTACTGGATTATGGTTAAAACACTATGCCTCATGGGGGTATGCCTCTGGTCTAGGTGCAAAATTGAGTGCCTTCGTTGATGGTGCCTCAGGCTTTATCTCACATCTTGGAATACCTCCTGGTCTCAGTCAAACCTTTGTAGCTCTTATCATCGTTTCCTTTGCGATGACCACTTTGGATACTTCTTGCAGATTGGGTCGATACATTGTCTCCGAATTCGGAGATCAACAGAATCTTTCCATCTTTCAAAACAAGTATGTTGCCTCCTTCATGTCCGCTGGTGTAGCCTATGTTTTAGCCATAGGCCTCTATGGTGGTAAACCTGCAGGGATTCTCCTTTGGCCTCTTTTTGGAACAACCAATCAGCTACTTGCCTCTCTTGTCTTTGCAACACTAACCATCTACTTGTTAAGAAAAAAATCTCCTACCTGGCCTACAGCACTACCAGCGGTCATAGTGACTATCACGACGCTCTCTGCCATGATATGGAATATCAAAGAGTTTGTTACTGCTAAAAACTGGATTCTAGCCTTGGTGGGAGGGATAATCCTGATCGCCTCATTAGTCCTTATCTATTTAAGCACGGTTGCTTATTTAAAGGAAAAGACAGGGAAACAGGTAAAGAGGAGTATCTAAGGAATTTGAAGCAATGTTTTCGCATTATGCGAGGTAACATTTGCAACCTCTTCAAAATCCAGCCTTTTTATCTTCGCTATCTTATCAGCAACATACCTTACATAAGAAGGTTCATTTCTCTTTCCTCGAAATGGCACAGGAGCTAAAAAAGGAGCATCAGTCTCTAGAAAAATTCTCTCAAGTGGTATGTGTCTCACAACCTCCTGTAGCAGAGAAGCATTGTTAAAGGTGATGGTGCCTGGAATGGAGATATAAAATCCCATATCCAAACACTGTGATGCCATTGCCTGATTTCCTGAAAAGCAATGGATTACACCACCAACTTCATACGCCTTTTCCTCTCGTAAAATTGAGAGGGTCTCCCGATGAGCATTGCGATCGTGTATTACCATAGGAAGCTCTAATTCCTTAGCTAATGCAATCTGCTCTCTAAACCGTATAACCTGTATGTCTCGAGGAGAGAGATTACGAAAAAAATCTAGTCCAATCTCTCCCAGTGCACACACTTTGTTATGCCGGGTAAATGTTCTCAAAAAATCATAGCTCGTCTCATCAATATCCTTCGCATTGTGTGGATGAATTCCCACTATAGCGTACACGGATTCGAATTCCTCAGACAGCCTAAGTGTGTGTCTACATGATTCAACATCAATTCCCACAGTAACGATATAATCGATTCCCCTATCGTGTGCCCTTTGAATCACCTCATTCCTATCCTTATTAAACTCCGGCATGTCGAGATGGACATGAGAGTCTATTAGCATCAAATCCTCCTAAAAGAAAATTCTAAAAAAATTGAACGATCTGAGATATGCGATATGGGATTTGCGATTGGAACGCATTTGATTCTCATATCTCAAATCTCATATCTCATATTTTATATCACATACCATATTACTCACTAATAACCTTTACCCATGCCTTTCTATTTCTAGGACCATCAAACTCACAGAAAAATAGGGATTGCCAAGTCCCCAATTGCAAACGCCCCTCTTCAATGATCACTTCACGTGAACACCCCACAATGCTTGACTTAATATGGGCTGCTGAATTCCCCTCAGCGTGTAGATAGTTATCGTGTAAGGGAGCAATTTTGTCAAGCTCCATAATTATATCTTTTACCACATCAGGGTCCGCATTTTCATTTATGGTAATCCCCGCGGTAGTGTGCGGGACAAACACATAACAAACGCCATCCTTCACACCACTCTCTTTCGCCACCCGCTGAACCTGGGATGTGATGTCCAACAGCTCACAGTGTCTGTGAGTCCTCACTTCGATTTGCTTCATAACTCACCCCTTTCCTTAACTCGAGCCATTCTTCATTCACCAAGAAAAAATTAATTCTCTCATTCCTCAATTCCTTTTACCTGTAAAAATAAAAAGCCTTTCCATTACTGAAAAGGCTCATTAATAAATCCCGGCAGTGTCTTACTCTCCCACACAGTTACCCATGCAGTACCATCAGCGCTAGAGAGCTTAACTTCCGTGTTCGGGATGGGAACGGGTGTTTCCTCCCTGCTATAACTACCGAGAAAGTTTACTTCCACTCTCTACAATTATTTATAATGATTTATGGTCAAGCCTCACGACCGATTAGTATCAGTTAGCTAAATCCGTCACCGGACTTACACATCTGACCT
>Ga0209636_10007463_pt1 | contig 11154 bp, 8 predicted proteins | sample DeeMarSWOR152_54_FD_187464 | JGI IMG/M metagenome (GOLD analysis project Ga0209636, IMG submission 187464) | Marine sediment microbial communities from White Oak River estuary, North Carolina - WOR-1-52-54 (SPAdes) (version 2) | ecosystem: Environmental > Aquatic > Marine > Intertidal zone >... | reverse complement strand
TGATTGATAGTGTTGACCCTTACGAGCGGATTATTGGAGTTCATCCGACGCCTCCTGCTTGGGTGGGTGGTGCAGATGCCCCGCAGTGGTCTACAGGCGAGGTAATTCATAAACAGCCTTGGCTTTATTACAACCAAACCCAGGTTGGCCACGGCAGATGGCGCAATGAGATGATACCTTTAGTGGTCGCTGCCGACTATGCTCGTGTTCCATCCAAGCCAATTGTTGTTTCTGAACCTTGGTATGAGTTTATTAAGGCAAGTGCTGCTCCGGAGGACATTCGCTTCGGCGCATGGTCTGCTATACTCTCCGGAGCCGCAGGCTATACATATGGTGGAGGCCATATATGGAGAGCACATCTGCCGGAATCAACGGAGGAACCAGGCATCTGGCCGCTGGAGAAAGGTTTCCATACTGATACCCTTGATTACCCGGGAGCGGTTTCGATAAGTCATATCGTGAATTTTCTGAAAAATATTAGTTGGTGGGAACTTGAACCTCATCCTGAACTTATTCACGAATATCCTCAAAAGTTTTGTGCTGCTGTTCCGGGACAGGAGTATCTGATATATTTAAGGTATGGAGGTACTGTTAAAATAGACCTGAAACCTTCAACAAAAGAAGATGTATTTGAATGTATTTGTTTTGAACCATCTTCAGGAACGCACGGTGGTACTCTCACTGTTCCTGGAGGGGAAATTGGGACCTTTTATCCACCTGAGCATTATCCACATAATCCCCAATGCAGGGACTGGATATTACATATCAGGAAAAAAGCATCAAATTAGTTTTGAGAGAGGTGGATAAATGTTTTGGTTTGAGGGTTCGTTGGCTAAGCTTTGATGAATTGGTACATTGCTTTTTATCCAACCTGGTTCCATGTTGCTCGGGCCGGTCCTTTCCCTTGCCGACAAAGCATCGGCGAATATAAAATTATACCGTCTGACTCAGTCAGCTCGGTTTGCTCTTGCTGCCGAATAATATTTTTCTATACAAAACTCAATACTAATGGAAAAATAGTTTAAGTCTTATGGAAAGAAGATACTTTACAAAAAAAGGCAGTATCTATATCCGGAAAATTAAAAAGGGAAGGCAGCTCTGGATTAAACAGGAAAAAGATGGTCGAGTCACACCTCTTATCGCAGCAGTTCATATCTCAAGGAAAAAACTAAAGGAGCTTGTGAGAGAATATCCTTCTTCATTATTGGATAAAACATATTGTTTCGATATAGATGTTGAAAGAGAGTTCTTTGAGGATGTAAAAAGAGAAGAATTCAACGGCAGCATAAAGCAGCGGCAGACCGTAATCTTTTTCCTCGTTAAAAGGCAGGCAGATAGATACGGAATTGGATGCAGTAGCATAGTTAAAAAAATACAAGAGGTTGATTGAATATTTTTCTATGCAATGATTTGAAATGTCATAACCGCCGCTGACTTCGGCGCTAAAGGCAAAAGGGCCTATACAAAAGTATAGGCCGCTGCACAAAGTTCTTGAAAATAAAAATTAACGAAGCTTTCAACCTCCGCAATACTTAAGTTATAGTTGACATATCCTAATCAGAATCCTACATTTGAACATATCTATAAAGCAAAAATTATTACCCTGAATAACGCAAAAAGTTCGTAAGGAAAAGATTATGTTCATAGTTCACGTTTTTGCCCACGTTAAGCCCGAGCATATCGAGGCTTTCCGAAACGCCACAATCGAAAACGCACACAACAGCATAAAAGAGCCAGGCATCGCTCGTTTCGATGTCGTCCAGCAGCAGGATGACCCCACCCGTTTTGTCCTCCTCGAAGTCTATCGCTCGCCCGATGACCCCGCCCGACACAAGCAAACCGCCCACTATCAAAAATGGCGGGATACCGTCGAAATTATGATGGCTGAACCGCGAACCAGTGTAAAATATAATAATGTCTTTCCCGACGAAAAAGGCTGGGGATAAGTGTTACTTTTTAACTGTGTGCAATTATGAATTTTGAATTTGCAACCGCAACAAGAATCATCTTCGGACCCGGTTCTATCCAGCAGGCCGCCTCCTTAGCCGCTCAGATAGCAAGCTCTGCCTTCGTCGTAACAGGACGCTCCATCGAACGCGCAATGCCACTTCTTGAACAGTTAAGTATTCACCGAATAAAATATGTCCCCTTCGGTGTCCCCGCCGAGCCAACTACTGCTATCGCAAAACAAGCAATCCAGCAGGCCCGACAGACCAAAGCTGCCCTCGTTATTGCTGTCGGCGGAGGAAGCGCCCTCGATACGGCAAAAGTCGTTGCCTCTATGCTCACCAATTCCGGTGAGCTGGAGGATTATCTCGAGGTTGTTGGCAAAGGAAAAAAACTGACACAAGCTCCAGTTCCCTACATCGCAATTCCAACCACCGCCGGTACAGGCGCCGAAGTCACCAACAACTCAGTCCTCGGCGTTCCCGAATACCATCGCAAGGTTAGTATGCGTAGCCCCTTGATGCTCCCTTATATTGCTCTTGTCGACCCCGAATTAACTTATTCGATGCCGCCGCCTTTAACAGCAAGCACCGGCCTCGATGCACTCACCCAGCTCCTCGAAGTTTATGTCTCCAATAAAGCTAATCCGCTCACCGATGCTGTCTGCAAAGAAGGCCTGAAACGAGCTGCACGCTCTTTACGACTCGCCTATGAAAATGGCGCAAACCACGCCGCTCGGCAGGATATGGCGCTCGCAAGCCTTTTTAGCGGCCTGGCCTTGGCCAATGCAAAACTTGGTGCCGTCCACGGCCTCGCAGGACCGTTAGGAGGATTGATTGCCGCTCCACACGGTGTCATTTGCGCAAGACTCCTTCCCTACGTTATGCACGCAAATGTAAACGCTTTGCTCAGCCGAGAGCCTTACTCACCTGCTTTGGCTCGTTTTGATGACATTGCACAAATCTTGACCGGCAACCTCGCCGCAAAAGCTCTTGATGGACTCACCTGGGTCCGCAATCTCTGCAGCGCCTTAAAACTGCCGCCGCTCGACGAACTCGGATTAAATGAAAAAGATTTCCCCGCAATAGTGGCGGACTCCAGAAAATCAAGCAGTATGAAAGGAAACCCGGTCGAATTGACCGACGACGAGTTAATCGAAGTCCTGAAAAAAGCCTGTAAGCAAAACGCCTGATTCTAACTGCCTGTTACCACAAAAACATTTACTCCTGAAATCAATTTCTTTTCACAACTGAAAATTTTTGGGTATCATTATATTGTATTTATGAATTGGCTGTCTTGTTTATCAGGACTGAAGTAAGTTTATGCTTTGGGACCTGCTGGTAACAATTATTGGTTTTGCTTTGGTCATTAAAGGGGCGGACATCCTTGTCGACGGCGCTTCTTCTTTGGCAAGAAAGCTGTCCGTCTCCGACCTTGTTATTGGCCTGACTGTCGTTGCCTTTGGAACATCCCTGCCCGAGCTTTCCGTTAATGTCTTTGCCAGTATTAAGGCAACCTCTAATATTGCCATCGGAAACATAATCGGAAGTAACATCGCTAACATCCTTCTCATCCTCGGTGTTTCAGCTATTATTTGCCCGCTTGTTGTAACAAAAGGCACCGTCTGGAAAGAGATTCCTTTAAGTCTTCTCGCTGTGATTCTTATAGCTATTCTGGCAAATGACAAACTAATTAATGGCGCACAAAGCTCAATGTTGACCCGAATAGATGGATTGGTTCTGCTGAGCTTTTTTATCATTTTTATTTACTATTCTCTTAGCATCGCTAAACGTATCGAAGGAACCGACGATTTATTGCACGTAAAAGCACTTACTATTACAAAGATACTTGCTTTGATTATTGCAGGTCTGGCTGCCTTGATTCTCGGCGGAAAATTCGTCGTCGATGGCGCCGTAAAGCTCGCAATTTACCTCGGCGTAAGCCAGATGACAATCGGACTGACTGTCGTTGCCGTCGGCACATCTCTGCCTGAGCTTGCAACATCCGCCGTTGCTGCTTATAAGAAAAATTTCGATATCGCTGTTGGAAACATCGTCGGTTCCAACATCTTTAATATCTTCTTCATTCTCGGTATAAGCTCGCTAATCAGGCCTTTGCCCTTTCAGCCCGGAAGCAATTTTGATATTGGCCTGCTGGTTCTTGCCAATATTTTATTATTTATATTTATGTTCACCGGCAAAAAGCATAAGCTCGACAGATGGGAAGCTGTTTTGTTTCTCGGTATATATGCTGTGTATATCTTTACTTTAATCTCTTTGCGGTAACATAGGTGACTTTATGCTAAAGAATATCTTATTGTCCTTTATCCCTCTTTTTGTCGCCGTCGATGCTATCGGCGTCCTGCCAATTTTTGTCTCACTCACCGAAAGCCTGGATAAAAATCAAAGAGCTAAAATTATTATTCAATCTATGTTCACCGCCACTGGACTGGCTGTCGGCTTTATTCTTATTGGAAAGCTCGTCTTCAGACTGCTCGGAATAACAATAGGCGATTTTATGGTCGCAGGCGGCGCCATCCTCTTTTGTCTCGCTATCACAGATGTAATAAATCCCGTAAAGAAAAGACGCATCCCCGGAAATTCCCTTGGCGCTGTCCCGCTCGGCACTCCCTTGATTGTTGGCCCCGCCGTCCTGACTACCTCGCTGGTTATCGTCCCACACTATGGCCTTATGCCAACCTTGATTTCTGTTATTGCAAATATCCTCCTCGCAGGCCTGGTCTTTTCCTCTGCTTCCATCCTGATGAAGCTCCTCGGCGAAGCAGGCACAAAGGCCTTGTCTAAAGTCGTCAGTCTGCTCCTTGCCGCTATTGCCGTTATGCTCATTCGAAAAGGCCTCCAGCTTCTTATCGAACCTCTGCAATACTCGCTTTGAAATTGGCTTTGATTGGGTTTGTTTTGGGTAAAATTGGCTTTGATTGGGTTTGATTGGGTTTGTTTTGACCAAGTGTCCATTGTTCATTTCTCGTTGTAATTCGTTGTAGAAACTACGGTTATAAGCATTTGACTTTTTCGCAAATTGGGTTTGTTTCGCATAATTTGTTATTTTTGATTGATTGAGTTCTTTGCCCTGCACCTACTTCCAAGAATGGGCAGAAGCAGATTCGGGGTTGGAGGACACGGTTTAGTTGGGGATATTTATGCAGGCGCATCAGAAAGTAGGTGCTGGGTCTGCGCTCGGCTGGACGCCGAGCTTGAAAATTGGGTTTGTTTTGCATAATTCATTGTTCATAGTTCATTGTTCGTGGTTCATAGTTATTCACCTAAGGAAGAGTAAACAGACCCTCCCCTATAGTGGGGCGAATATGCGCGGATGATTCGAAAATTATTGGTGTTTCAGGGGTGCGGTTTTTGCTAAGTCGTTATATCAAAAGGGATAAAAAAAATTTAATTTATCCGTTCTTGGTGAGCAGGTAGATGCGCATTTGATTGATTTTTAACCAAGGGAAGGTGTTGTTTATAGTGATTGGCCCCGCACCGAATAGTCGTGAGCTAAGCTCAATTGGTGCGGGGTCTTCGCTGCGCTACGATAAAAAAATTTTGATTCAGCCGTTTTTAATTTTTGGGTAGCTGCGAGTTTGATTGATTTTTCCCAACGCTCTCTATCAGCAATACGCAATTATCTTAGCATACTGATAATAAATCAAATCTTGTATCGTTTTGACGTCTCTGTCGGGCATACCTATTGCTTGGGTTTATCCAACTTCTATCGCCACATGTATGTTTGGTTCCGTTCATAAACTATAAACGGGACATCATATTTGATTGCATATGAAGCGGCTAATGCTAAGCCGTATTCAAAAAATAATTTTACGTTTTCTAAAACTATCGTCTCTTTTCCTTTCCCTAAGGATTCTCTAATATAGTAAATTGAACATAAGTCATTTGCTTTGTCCTTACCGATTTCCTCGACCAACAAAAAAATATATACAGGCAAGATTATATTTGATTTTGTCTTGTCTATTGCTGACCTTATAAGTTCTTTTGCCTTACGATCAAAAACTTCGTTGGCATACAAGCACAATTCTCTAAAAGTTGGATTGGCTTTATCGGTTTGTCCATTTCCGCTGAAATCTTCATATGCAACCTCTACTGGGACAAAAGGTTGCAATGCCTTGTTGTTAGCTTCTGATTCGTTATTTGTGAAACGCAGCCAATCGCTATATGTATCTTGCAAGTTCGTTTCTGCTGGCATCATTCCTTTGAATTTAAGCCAGTTTTCCTTGTTCATTTTCGGAAATGATCTGGCAACTGGTGGACTCTGTGTAATTCCAGTTGAATCTTCACGCGGTCTACCTTTGGCCCAGAATTTTGACGGCCCCATAGGAGGAGATGGCTTGACATATTTTACACCATCTATTTCAAAATCGATATCAACAACAGGTAATCGCTCCGGCAAAGAATTTTTATCCATCAAAACAGCTGATGTCATAAAATCGTCGAGAAAATCACCCCAATGTTGTTTTAGAATATTAAAGCCGTTAAAACTTTTATCAATGTTAATAGGAATATTTTCAAAATATCCAAAAGCGAAGTGGTCAAACTTGTCGCCATAAAAGTAAATTCCCCCAATAATCAAACAGTCTATCTGCGACGTATCATTATGCGCACGACGGATAACTACACTCTTAAATTCTTCATGAGATAGGGAGCCATAACCAACATTGAGTAAGATAGCAACTTTCGTTTTCTCTTTGTATTTTTTTGAGGTTTCCTCTAGTTGATCAGCCGCCTTCTTGATGTGGGTTTTTATTGGTGTGTACATTATCTTGTAGTATTCTTCCTTCTCGGCTCTAGTTAATAATTTCGGGTCCAACACCACTACAGGCTTCTGTGGAAAACATTTGCTAAATAACGCAGCGATTTTTCGTTGCCTTTCTTGTTTCTCCAACCCTTCCTCTTCCACAAATTTCAATTCGATAATCGCATCTCCGAGCAGATAATCCGCATTTGGGTTCTTTTTAGGATTTTTGTTGTTACTCAAGCGTTCGCCACCCGAGCGTTGAACTATCCCATCAAAGTCTCCTTCTTTTAATTTGTATATCCGCAAATAATCCATTGCCATAATTCCTCTTTTTTGTTTTACAATTCTACCCAAACTGCGAGATGTTGTCCACGACTATCATCAGCATAGCCGAGTGGCCTTTCCCCTAAACGCTGCACGCTGTCCACTATTTACAGCCGATAGACCTCTCTGCGGTGGCCGACTTTGACTATATCGACTACAAGAGCTTTATCATCAATGGAATAAACTATCCTGTAATCTCCCTGTCGGGTGCGGTATTGCTCCTTTGTCGAGAGTTTTTGTGAGCCTTGAGGTCTTGGATTTTGGGCCAGCGACTGAATCCGTTTTACGATTTTTCGCAGGTCCTTGGCGGGAATCTCTTCTAACTCTTTGGCAGCGGATTTTTTGATGGTGATTTTATATCTTGCCATCTTTCTTGAGCTTCTTTAGAACATCCTCAAATGCCGCAGATGGTTCTCCTTTTCGCTCCTCAAAAGCCGCCAAATCGATAGAATCCTCTGCCAAGGATAGTTTGATTGCCTCTTCAACTAACTCTGACATCGAGTGGTCTGTTTCTGCTGCTTTTATGTGCAGTGCGCGATGGAGGTCCCGGTCTAAGTATATCGTTGTTCTTTTTGTATTTGTTTTCATATTATCACCTCACTGCTAACATTATAACATCAAAACATCATAATGTCAAATCTATTTGCATTTTTTTCGTAATCACTGCCTCTCAGACTCCTCGTTGTTAAGGTGTGCAATTTTTTTGAATATTTGCACCAAGTTTTTGAATGTTTTCGAACGTTTCTATATAGTCTTTGTAAGTTTTTGCACGTTGTTGAATATTTTCAAACGTTCTTGTCCGTCCGTAGTCATAGACGAAGGCGGATGCTCATAAACCCACTCCGTTGACCGCTTTCAAGCCATTTTACGTTCTATCCCTGATTATCCGGCCGGTCGTCCCTTTTGCGTTGTTTTTGGTCAGTTTTACCCTTATAAGCTGGTTTTTTTTAAAGTTTTCCTCTGTTTTTTCAAGCTGAACCATAAAATACCTTTCGCTTCGTCCTTTATACTCCCTGTCGCTATCTTCTAAAAGCACCGTAGCTTGTTCTCCGACAAACTGCTGCCGAAATTTATAGCCAAGCTCTGCATCCAGAGCCCGCAATATCTGTGAGCGACTCTTTATAACTCCATTATTTACAGTGCCTTGCATAGCTGCAGCAGCAGTGCCAGCACGTGGCGAAAAACTGAAAACGTGCATCTTCGCAAACCCAACTTCCTTAGCTAAATCAACCGTCGCTTCGAAGTCGGCATCCGTTTCGCCGGGAAAGCCAACGATAATATCAGCGTTTATAGCAGGCCTATCCAGCTTCGATTTGATTGACTCAACAGCCGTGAGAAAATCTTCAACACTATACTGCCTGCGCATCTTTTTTAGGATTGCGTCTGCACCGGACTGAAGCGATAGGTGTAAGTGCGGCATAATATTGCGATGTTTGCAAAAGGTATCGAGAAGGTGCAGCGTTACATCAGCAGGCTCCAGCGAGCTTAATCTGATTCTTGCAAGCTGAGGGATTTCTGCCATCTTATCGAGCAAATCTGCTAATTTATCGTTTTGATGATTAGTCCATTTTTCCCGCCTGACGCTTTTTTGTCCGTAAGCTCCCAGAAATACACCCGTTATAACGATTTCCTTATGACCCGCTTTAACAAGCCCTTGCGCCTCTTGCAGAGCCAGAACAGCTGATTTGCTGTGAACATTTGGTCTTGCTTTGGGTATGATACAATAGCTGCAATATCCGTCGCAGCCGTCTTGAATCTTAAGAAAAGCTCTTGTATGGCCCTTAAATGAGGTTAATTGGCCAAGCTTCGCGTGATTGGCTAATTTACTTTTAAGCTTGATTTTAGAGCTGTTTTCTGTTTTAATTATAATGTTTTGCTCAGATAGGAGACTTTGGGGTTTCGCTACGATGGCTTTACCGTTGACTATTTGGCTTAAGATTTGAGCAACGTTGTTTCGATGGCCAATCAGATGGACTTTTTTACATAAACTATTTAGTTCGGCTGTTTGCACTGTTGGCAAGCAGCCGAGGACAACTATAGCAGCGTCAGGACTTAGCTTTTGGGCTTTTCGAATGTGCTGTCGGCTCTTGGCAGAAGCAGATATAGTTACACAGCAGGTATTTATGACGACCAAATCAGGCTTAGTTTCGTATGTTTCGACCTGTTCGAGTCCGAGTCGTTCGAGCAGCTCTCGAATCTGCTGGCTTTCATATTGGTTGACTTTACAGCCGAGAGTATCTATGGCAAAAGTTTTCATATATAGTTATGGCAAAGGTCTTGATAATATGGTATAATCTATAACCGTTAAGGCAAAGTTACAAGATTATTCAAATCAGGTTTTGGACCATAATCGAAAGGGTTTATTATGGCGCTGCAGTCCGGTTCGGTTTGGGCGGTAGAGATAGGTAATAATTCCCTGAAGGCATTGCACTTAAGCAATGTAGGAGGTGTTGTCGAAGTAATCGGCTTCGACAGTATCCAGCATAGCAAGGTTCTCACCGGAAGCGGTGTAAAAGCGGCGGAAAGAGAGGAGCTTATTGCACTGAGTTTGCGCCAGTTTATAAAACAGAACGACCTGGGCAAAGAAAAGATGATTATTTCTGTGCCGAGCCAGAACAGTTTTGCGCGTTTTGTGAAGCTACCGCCTGTTGAATCCAAGCGTATTCCCGAAATTGTCAAGTTCGAAGCAGCGCAACAGATTCCTTTCGATATCAATGATGTTCAGTGGGACTGGCAGTTGATGACAGAGGCTGACAGTCCCGAAACCAAGGTGGGTATTTTTGCGATTAAAAATGAGGTCGTTACCTCAATGCTGGAGTATTTTAGCAGGGAAAATGTGACTGTTACCTACGTTCAGATGGCTCCAATGGCTTTGTATAATTATGCGCTTTACGATTGTGCTGATTTAATGGACTCCGAGAATCAGGCCATTATTGTTCTTGACATAGGTGCGGAAAATACCGATTTGGTTGTCTGCACGAAATCGACGGTCTGGCAGAGATGTATCGCAATGGGTGGTAACGCTTTTACAAGGGCGATAGCTGATGCGTTTAAACTCAATTTTGAAAAGGCTGAAAAGTTAAAACGAACCGCCGCAATGAGCAAATATGCACGGCAGGTTTTCCAGGCGATGAGGCCTGTTTTTACAGATTTGGCTTCTGAAATCCAGCGGTCGCTGGGCTTTTACAGCAGTTCTAATCCAGACACTAAATTGTCGAGGATTGTTGCTCTTGGTGGTGGAACGAAAATGCGAGGCCTGCTCAAGTATCTGCAGCAGACACTTCAGGTGCCTGTCGAAAGACCGGATTCATTTAAGAAACTTGCGATAAGTCCCGTTGTATCGACCGCAAAATTTCATGAGGTTGTCTGCGATTTTGGTATTGTTTATGGTCTTGCTTTACAGGGTTTGGGCTTAGCGAGGATAAAGAGTAATCTGTTGCCCCGCGGTATTGCGAGGTCGATGGCGTGGGTAAGTAAGGCTAAATACTTTACTGCCGCAGCGTGTGCGTTGCTTCTGGTTTCACTTATGTGTTTTGCAAGAGTCAATCTGGATAAGCTTAGTTATGCGAATAACAGCCGAATTCGGCAAAAGGTAAGCAGTATTATTGAGACGGCGGGGCAGGCCAGTACCAAGCTCAAAGACCAGGAAAGTAAGGCCTCGGGTTCCGAAGCGACTATAAAAAAGGCTTTCGAACCTTTAAAGAATCGTGATGTCATTCCGCTATTGCATGAAACAATAATCTCAGTTTTGCCGAGCGAGAAAAATAATCCCGAGCAGGAGGAGCTTTATAAAGCTTTCATCGATGGTGATGTAGAAAAGGTTTTGGAGATTCCCCGCAAGGAACGAAAACAGGTATTTATAACGGGGATGTCGGTTTACTATACAGGCGATGTTGCTTTTGCTGCGTTTGGTGCTGCGGATTTCCAGAGATGGGGTGCTGTCAGGGCTGCAGGTGGAACCGGCGCTGCTCCCCCGGGTTATGGTGCTCCTCCAGGTTATGGCGGGCCTCCCGGTTATGGCGGTCCTCCAGGTTATGGCGGGCCTCCCGGTTATGGCGGTCCTCCAGGTTATGGTGCTTCCCGAGCGAGGACAGTTCGTCGAGGCGGCTCTGGCGGAAC
>Ga0209636_10007462_pt1 | contig 11154 bp, 13 predicted proteins | sample DeeMarSWOR152_54_FD_187464 | JGI IMG/M metagenome (GOLD analysis project Ga0209636, IMG submission 187464) | Marine sediment microbial communities from White Oak River estuary, North Carolina - WOR-1-52-54 (SPAdes) (version 2) | ecosystem: Environmental > Aquatic > Marine > Intertidal zone >... | reverse complement strand
AAAATTGCAGTGCCTTCCCCCTTTGCGACTCTCTGTAAGTACGCACCACATTCCCTCACCTGGCCCACTGAGCCCGGTGCGCTCGCAAGGTCCGGCAGGTAGGTAGTTTGAATTGAGTCTACGACTGCAACATCCGGTTCATAGCTGTTCATGCTCTCCCAGATCGAGTCAAGGTTCGTTTCCGAAAGGGCCATGAGAGTGTCACAGTCCGCTGCCCCGATTCTCTCTGCTCGGAGCCTCATCTGTTCCACTGACTCCTCGCCACTCACATAGAGCACCTTCATGCCATTCTTCGCGATTCGATGCGTTGCTTGCAGGACGAGTGTAGATTTTCCGATGCCCGGATCTCCACTTATCAATGTCAATGAACCCCGTACAATTCCACCTCCAAGGACTCTATCGAACTCCTTGAGATTAGTCAAGACTCGGGGTTCAGATTTCACCGCAACTGCCGTGATGGGCACCGGCTTGCTCCCCTTGGCAATGGGCTTCTGCATCTTGCCCGATCGAATAACCTCTTCTACAAGCGTGTTCCACGATTCACAGTTCGGACACCTGCCTAACCATTTCGGAGAGTCATATCCACAGATTTGACACACGAACTTCGACTTCTTCATCATCAGAACAACCTGAAATACCGCCGTGGATTCTTCTTTATGTCCTGTATCAACTCTCGTAACTCCTTGATTCCCGCCACAGTCTCCTCATACAGCGCTTCATCTGAGAGAAGCTTGCCAGCCGTTCCCTTCCCACCTTTGAGATCTGTGAGAAGAGAATCAACGTCTTGCGTGAGCGAATCAATTCGGTCGATGGTTTGGTTGAGTGTTTCCCTGTTGTCACCGAGCAGACTCTTCATCTGGGCCACTGAGGATTTGAGATCTCTTGTGGCGACATCGAGATTGGAGAGAATCCTATCTGTTCTGCCTGCCAGGTCCTTTGAGCGGAATTCGTCCGAAATCGTGTGGACCAGGTCACCGGTGCGCTCCAGTATTTCCGATGCTTTGGACACCAGTTTCCTCAAGTCTACCCCCGGAACTCCTTCCATCGGTTTGGAGAAATCGTGCAGTCGCTCACTTTCTCCCGGATGCAACAATACCCTGGCTGCTCCGAGAATGCCTACGGATTCGATCTCTGCGCTCGCATCCTCCCTCAGGACAACGTCAGATTCCAGCCACACCTTAACCAAGACTCCCCGTTCGGTGAGCCAGACATCATTGACTCTGCCCTTGTATACTCCGTAGACGAGGACCCGATCACCTCTTTTCAGTCCACCCGCATCCTCAAAGTGGAGTTCTACGTGATACCCCGTGCGGCCTACACGCCAGCTGGCTAACCAGCGAAGTCCGAATACCACAAGAAGAATCGCCGCTGCGACTATTATGCCTACCCTTATCTGCTTAGCCATAGCCCCGAATGAACTCAACTACTGCAGGGTCCTTGCTGTTCTTTATGTCCGCGAGAGTACCGATGAACCCGATTCTTCCCTCAGAAAGCAGGGCCAACCTCGTGCCAATCTTGTAGGCGCTTCGAAGATCGTGGGTGACTGCGATTGCAGTGACCTTGAGCCTATTCTGCAAATCGATAATCAGGTCATTTATCCGGTCCGCCATGATCGGATCGACGCCGGTGGTGGGTTCATCAAAGAGTAGGTAACTGGGTTCCAAGACCAAGGCTCTTGCCAATCCAACTCGCTTCTTCATCCCTCCTGAGAGTTCTGACGGTTTTAAATGTTCAATCTTCTCCAGACCGACCAGGGCCAACTTCTCCTTCACCTTTCTTGCGATCGTCTCCTTACTCATGGAGGAATGTTCCTTCAGCGGGAGAGCAATGTTCTCTTCCACGCTGAGTGAATCGAAGAGTGCTGCCGATTGGAAGAGCATTCCGAAACGCTTGCGCAGCTCCAGCAGTTCTTCTCTCTTCACTCTGTTCACGACTATCCCATCCACCACTATGTCTCCCTCATCAGGCTCGATGAGACCGATGAGATGTTTGAGCAGCACGGTCTTACCGCATCCACTCTTTCCGATGATGACGAGCGTCTCTCCTTCCATCACTTCGAAACTGACGCCGCGCAATACCTGGTTGTTGTTGAAACTCTTCCTCACTCCTCGCACTTCTATCATCCGTACACCACGGCTCCTATGAGGTAGTCACAGACCAGTATGAGAACCGATGATGCAACTACTGCTCCGGTGGTTGCCTTCCCGACTCCTTCGGCGCCTCCCCTGGTTGTGAAGCCATAATGGCAGCCCATTGTGGAAATCACACCTCCGAAAAAGACCGACTTCGCCAAACCTCCAAGCAGATCCTTGTATCTGAAGAAAAATTTGAGACTCTCGGCAAATGTATGGATGTCAACATCGAGGGCGACATTTGCGATCAGAACACCGGAGAGAATTCCCACGGAGTTGGCAAATATCACCAGAACCGGCAACATGATGATGCTGGCGAAGAACCTGGGTACGAACAGGTAGCGGTATGGATCTATCGAGAAGGCCTCGAGCGCGTCGATCTGTTCTGTGACCTTCATACTGCCTATCTCTGCAGCCATCGCGGCCCCTGCTCTCCCTGCAAGCATGAGTCCTGTGATGACCGGTCCGAGTTCGAGCATGATCGCTTTTCCGACCCCGACTCCCAGATACTCGAGGGGCACGTACTCCCTTATCTGGTATGCAGTCTGCACCGTCACCACCATCCCGCTGAATGCGGAGGTGAGTACGATGAGTGGCAAAGAACTGTAGCCTATGGCGTGCATCTGTGAGACGGTCAGGTCGAAACTCTTTAGTGCCCTGGGGAATTGAACCAGTCCCTCTTTCAACATTATCGAGATGTCTCCGAGATGAAAGAAGAACTGGAGCAACCTCATATCTCATTCCCTAATTCATCTTCGGGTACATACTGTATGGGTCTATCCGTGTAGGATTCGAACTTTGCGTATTCCCTGCGGAATGTCAGATAGACAGTGCCCGTAGGTCCATTTCTCTGTTTACCGATGATGATCTCGGCGATGCCCTCGAGCTTCTGGTCTCTCTGATACCGTTCAGGCCGATAGATGAAGATCACCACATCGGCATCCTGTTCGATTGCACCAGATTCCCTTAGGTCAGAGAGCACAGGTCTCTTGTCCTGACGTGCTTCTGGTGCCCTCGATAACTGTGACACAGCAAGAATTGGAACGTTTAACTCCTTCGCAAGAGATTTGAGCGACCTCGTGATTTCTGAGATCTCCTGCTGACGGGTATCACTCTTCGGACCCTGCACGAGCTGAAGATAGTCGATGCTGAGGAGTTTGTAGTCAACTTCTGCCTTGAGCCTTCTCGCCTTTGCTCTCAATTCCAGGATGGGAATCGCGGGAGTATCATCTATGTAGATCTTTGACTTCTTCAGTAGTCCCGCTGCCTCCGAGAGATTGACGAGGTCTTCGTTCGAGCCGTACCCCGTCCTGATCTTGTGCGCATTCACTTTTGCCTGGGAGAAAAGCAATCTCTGGACGAGCAATTCCTTGGACATTTCCAGCGAGAACATCGCGACGGGAAGAGTCTCGTGGATCGCAACCCACTCGGCAACATTCAGCACCAGCGCGGTCTTGCCCATCGAAGGCCGTCCCGCAATGACTACAAGGTCTGTCGACTGAAAACCAGAGGTGTACTTGTCCAGATCTGCGAATCCTGATGGGATGCCACTGACCAGTTTCCTCTGACGGACCAGTTCATCAAGATAGGCTACGTTCGCGACGACGAGGTCACTTATTGGAGTGAATCCGCGCTTCAACCTTCTCTCTTTGATTTGAAAAATGAGCTGCTCGGCTCTATCCAGTACGACATCCGGCTCTTCCTCCGCGCTGTACGCCTCAGAAACGATTTTCGTCCCCGCATCGATGAGGCGCCTGAGCACGGCCTTCTCGAGTACGATCTTCGAGTGGTACTCGATATTCGCCGTGGTAGCCACATTTCCTTGAAGAGAAGCAAGGTAGGAAGCACCACCTATGTCCTCAAGGACGCCTTTCTTCTTCAGTTCATCGGTCAAGGTGACGAGGTCCACGATCTTCTTCTTATCATAAAGACCTACTGCGGCGTCGAATATCTTCTTATGAGAATCGAAGTAGAAAGACTCCGAGGAGAGGTATTGAAGCACGGTTGGTACGGTGTTGTTATCGATCAGAATCGCACCAAGAATCGCAGTCTCAGCTTCAACTGAATGGGGAACAGTCTTCTCAACCATCTGGTCTTGCCTGTTTCACACTTTCGAGAGTACTGCTCAGGAGTTTCATATCTTCCCAAAAAGATTTCTTCAAATTGGGATTTCTGAGAAGAGCGGCAGGATGGTACGTGGGAAGCAGAGTCATTCCGGAGTGCCGAAGCACCTTCCCTCTCAACTTGAACATAGGTGCGTGGACTTTGAGTAGCGATTGGGTTGCCACAGCTCCGAGAAGTCCAATGACCGAAGGTCGTATTATGCTCAACTGCTCGAGGAGATAGGGAAGACACGAAGCGATCTCTGATTCCCTTGGGACCCGATTATTGGGAGGCCTGCACTTGATGATGTTGGCAATATAGACATCCTTCCTCTGCATGCCGATTGCTTCTATTGCTCTCGTAAGAAGCTGGCCCGCGAGTCCCACGAAAGGAAGGCCCCGTTCATCTTCCTCCCTGCCAGGAGCCTCTCCTACGAATGCAATGGAGCAATTCTCGTTCCCTTCGCCAAACACCATATTCTTCCTCGCCTGAGAGAGCGGACAGAGTGTGCAGGTCTCCACTCTCGCCCTCAAAATCGCCAATCTTTCGAGCTTGTTCTTGACAGGAAGCAATATCTCTTCCTCTCCAAACTCAAGTTGTTGCTGAAGATACGATTTAAAACTCCGCAGAAGCTCTCTCATAACGACGCGATAAAATCGAGAAGTTCGTCCGCAATTGCATCCTTGTGGAGTCGCGGCAACCGGTGGAGTTTACCACTCTTCGACAGAACCTTCACCGAGGCTTCATCTGCACCGGGTACAGACTCACCACATATGACGATCATATCCAACCCCTTCTCGCGCAGCTTCTCTCTGGCCCGCTCTACACCCTTCCGCGCTTCAAGGGAGAAGCCAATGACTCGGAGCGAGCGGGGCTTCCGTTCCTTCACTTCTTTGAGTATATCAGTGGTGCGAATCAACCTGAGGGTAATTTCCCTCGCTTTAATCTTGTCCCGTTTCACCGTATCCGGTCTGAAATCACTGATCGCAGCCGTCATGATGAGATAGTCGTGCTTGTTGATGAGGCGAAGTACCTCCTTCCGCATCTCGTCCGAAGTCTTTACGTGCAGCAATTTCACTCCCGGGGGTGGAGAGAGACTGGAAGGTCCGCTGATGAGGGTGACTTGTGCACCTCTCACATTTGCCCTGGCTGCGATCGCAAACCCGAGCTTGCCCGAAGCTCTATTGGACACATAACGAATCGGATCGAGAGGTTCCTCAGTCCTCGACGCGGTGACAAGCAACCGTTTCCCCTTGAAATCCTTCTTCAGGGTGAGCATATGGATTATCTCATTCATGATCGTCTCTTTGTCAGGAAGTCGTCCCCTGCCAGCAGAGCGACATGCCAGTTCTCCCACGACCGGATCGATCACCCTGCACCCAAGAGCTTTCAGCGTTTCGACATTCCTCTGGACAACCCGGTGCTCCCACATTTTCTCGTTCATCGCGGGAGCGACGAGTACTGGCGCGTGTGTGGCGAGAAAGATTGTAGAAAGTGCATCGTCGGCGACGCCTGCTGCCAGCTTTCCAAGAATGTTCGCGGTCGCCGGCACGATTGCGAGCAAGTCGAGGTTCTCCGTCAACTTTATGTGTGAGAGCGGCTTTCCCAAAATGAATAGATCGGTAATCACCTCCGCTCCGGAGAGAGACTCGAAGGAAAGGGGCGTGATCAGCTTAGTTGCCGACTGTGTCATGCACACGGTGAGATTTGCATCCAGCCTCTTCAATTCTCGCACGATCTCGAGTGCTTTGAAGGCCGCGATGCTTCCTGTCACGCCGAGAAGGATATTCTTCCCCTTGAGCACTACTCTTCTTCCTGGTATTTGAGCCGTCCCTGCAGGAGTTCCTTGATGGCGTATATGACAGGCTTCTCCTTTATCGCCTCTGGATTTTCTTTCAAGACTTTGTTGAGCCTCCTTGCCTCTTTGGCAACTATGACGATCGCCTTGTACTTGTTGTCCACTATTGAGGCAATCTTCTCGTTAGACGTGACTACCATGTGTCATACCTTTGATGTATCAACTTCTTCACTCAGCAATTCCGAGAGGTCCTCTCAATCGAGCACTCTTCAGACGCTCAGCCCTGACTATAGATATGATGGCTTCCACAGTTTTGTCAAACTCTTTGTTCACCACCACATAGGTATACTCCTTCGCGTGGCGCATCTCATCCTCTGCTTTGAGTAGTCGCTCTGCAATCTGCTGTGCGGGTTCGGAGTGTCTTTGTTCGAGTCGCCTCTTCAGCTCACGTGTGGATGGTGGGAGAATGTATACAAACACACCATCAGGATAGAGTTGCATGATTCTCCGGGCTCCCTCGATTTCGAGATCTGCGATGACATCGATTCCCTCATTGAGCGAGGAGACAAACTCCTCTCTGAGTGTTCCATAATGACTTCCCTGATAAGTCGCCCACTCCACAAACTTCTCCTCTTTCACCCATCTCTTGAATGTATCAAGGTCTATGAACCTGTAATCTTTGCCGTCCAATTCATCAGGTCTCTTCTCTCTGGTCGTGCAAGACACAGAGTACCTTATTCCTTCTATTCTCCTCGCAACCTCTCTGCACAGCGTGGTCTTTCCAGTGCCAGATGGCGCTGAGACCACTATGGCAAAGGAAGTTCTATTCGACATTTTGGAGTTGTTCCCGTATTCTCTCCAATTCCTCTTTCAACAACACGATAGTATGAGAGATCTCTGCATCCATCGACTTCACAGTCAACGTGTTAGCTTCTCTCTGCATCTCCTGTGTGAGATAGGTCAGTTTTGAGCCTGCAGGTGGTGGTTCAGCGAGCATACTTCTGAAGTGATCGAGATGACTCCTCAATCTTACGAGTTCCTCCTGTACATCGAATTTCTCTATCTGTGTGAGTATTTCGAGATTCAATCTCTCCCTGTCGTACTCGGTGAGGAATTCCTCTACCTTTTTCCTCAGGACTTCTCTCTTCTCCTGGACAGATTGGACACTGCGTTCGCTTACACGACTTACGTACTGCTCGATTTTGTCCAGGCGCTGCGTGAGGTCCGCGGTGAGATGTCTGCCCTCCTCGATTCTCATTGCGGTGACAAGCTCCAATGACCTGTTCACCAGAGAAAGTACGACCTCTTTTGCCCGGGGGGCAGTACACGGGTCGGCATCTCCGATGACTCCTGGAAGTGTGAAGAGGATGGCCGGATCAGGCTGCCTGGTGCTACCGGTTTTCTTCCTTATTTGTCCCAGAATGGAGAGGTAGTGGTCGACGACTTTCATATTAACCTTGGAGGGAAGCGCACCTTCCTCATTCACTCGCACGGTGATGTGCACACTCCCCCGTGTCAATCTCTCCCTGACCGCCTTTCTGACGTCTGGTTCGAGGTACTGCAAGGAATCTGGCATACGTACTGATACTGCGAGAAACCGGCCGTTTACGGTTCTTGCCTCACATGTGTACGTACAGCCGCCCTCAGTTGTCTCGGACTCGCCATACCCAGTCATGCTTCTTAGCATATTGTTCTGTAGAAACAAGTGCTTGCAGGGGTTTGTGGCTATGAAGACTCCAAAACAAAAGTTACTGGACCACTATTGCTGATTTCAACGAGCATTCTGGCGCCGAACACACCTGTGGAGACCTTTACCCCTTTCTCTCTTAGGATCTCTATGAATCTATCATATACTCTCTCAGCATACTCTGGGGGAGCGGCATCGTCGAAGCTCGGCCTCCGTCCCTTGGCGCAGTTACCGTAAAGCGTGAATTGAGATACCACTAATGCTTCTCCTCCTACATCCAAGAGTGATAGATTGAATTTGCCGAGAGAGTCTTCGAATATCCTCAAATGAGTACACTTTTCAGCGAGATACCGAGCGGCGTCCAGATTCTCTTTTTTTTTACCCCCACAAAAAGCACAATTCCCTTACCAATCTCTCCAACGACTTTCCCTTCTACTGAGACCTGGGCTTTCTCAACTCTCTGCAGGACAAGTCTCATACAGGCTTCTCCTCTATGCTCACCTCCCTTTCTAAACTGGCTCCACGCATCATGCGTGCGTTCCCCTTGCATACTACAAATCGACCCAAAGTTGTCAAGAAATTGTTGGTGAAGGACCGCATCACCTCGTCGCTACTCAATCACGCGGTCCTGAGGGAGGAGGCCCGCATCACCAGTATCGCATTAGGAGGAAGGTCGCGCAGTGGGTGTTTTTGGGATGTTCCTTCTCATGACAGGTTCTCAGATAGGCAGATGCAGTCGGGACTTCTCTATTGACCTTGATCTGGTTTGCTCTTAAGATTGGTGGGGAGGTGTAGAATGAAGAGAATGATGGTGTTACTTGCGATTCCGTCGGCTGTGCTTGCTGACGGGGTGATAATTCCCATTCCTCCTGTGCCTCCGCCGAGGCCAGTGTACCTGGACCTGCAATATCACAATGTGAAAGCTTCTGTGGGGGAGAACGTTGCAGAGGTGGAGATAGATGAGATCTTTGCGAATCCTCACACCCAGAGATTGGAGGGCGAATTCATCTTCCCCATTCCTGAAGAGGCAGTTATCTCGAGCTTTGCGCTATTCGTTGGAGACCGGAAGGTAGAAGGCGAGGTGTTGGAGCGAGAGGAGGCACGAAGGATATACGAGGATATTCTCAGAAAGAATCGGGATCCCGCGTTACTGGAGTACTACGGACAGAATCTGTTCAGAGCAAGGATCTTTCCCATTGGGCCCGGTGAGAAGAGAAGGATATCCCTCAAGTACGAACAAGTGCTGAACAAAAGAGGCGAGTTCACTCTGTTCCGCTATCCTCTCAAGATAGAGGCGCTGACGAATAGTCCGATTGAAGAGCTTGTGATCCAGATAGAGATACGCACGGAAAAACCGATAAAGTCCGTTTTTTCCCCCACTCACGAGATAGACGTGGTGATGAAGAGTGAGAATGAATTCACGGTGACCTATGAAAAGAGCAGTATACGGCCAATTCAAGATCTACTGCTCTATTTCTCCACTTCGCAGGAGGAATTCGGCTTCTCTCCCCTCATGCACCGAAGAGATGACGAGGGCTTCTTCCTGCTCTCACTCTCCCCTGGGATTGATACCGGAGAGAAGGCAGTACAGAAGGACATCGTTTTCGTACTCGATGCTTCAGGTAGTATGGCGGCGGAGGGAAAGCTGGGGGAGGCGAAAAGTGCTCTTGAGTTTTTACTCTCGGCGCTTTCAGAGAATGACCGATTTACGGTGATCGCGTTCTCAACTGACGTGAATCCTTGGCAGGAGAGGCTGGTCACGGCTGACAGAGACCGGGTAGACGACGCGATTGACTTCGTCAGAAATCTGAAGGCAATAGGTGGAACCAACATAAGTGGAGCGCTTGCGAGCGCCCTGAAGCTAGAGAGAAAAAGTCCAAGACCATTCTATGTAGCATTTGTCACAGACGGCAAGCCCACGGTTGGCGTGACAGGACTGGACGACATACAAAGGCAGGTTGAGGAACAACTGAATGGAGCGAGGATTTTTGTGCTTGGGGTGGGGTACAGCGTGAACACACACCTGATCGACAAACTCGCCCAGGTCTCACGGGGAGTATCGGAGTATGCGAAGCCTGAGGAGGACCTGGAACTTCTCCTGTCAGATTTCTACTCCAAGCTTTCCCATCCTGCGTTCACCGATCTCTCCATAGACTACGGCGATGCGTATGTGTATCACGCATACCCGGAAGCACTCCCGGATCTCTTTTACGGAAGCCAAATCGTGATCATCGGGAAGTACCGTACCCCTGGGGTGCACACTGTCGTGGTACGCGGTTTCAAGAAGGAGAAAGAAGAGGTGTTCGAAAGGGATGTCCAGTTCCCGGAGGAATCAAACAATGTGTTCCTCCCACGATTGTGGGCCAAGAGACGGGTCGGCTACCTGCTCGATCAGATCAGACTGCACGGAGAGGATCAGGAACTGGTGGATGAAATCGTTGAGCTGGGGAAGCGTTACGGAATAGTGACTCCCTATACCTCGTTCCTGGTCACGGAAGAAGAGCTGGTCAGGGTCCCCTCAGTGATCAGTCGAGAAGACGCACTACACGTGAGGGGCGGCCGTGGAGCCTTCGAGACAGCGGTAAATCTCGGAAAGATGAAACGTGAGACGATGGTCGTTTCCGAGGGTGAGGCAGAGCTGTCAATAAAGATCGTTGAAGAGAAGGTATTCTCCTTGAAGGATGGTGTCTGGGTAGACTCCCAGTACGAAGATGATATGGAGGAGAAGCCTCTCGTTCTGTGGAGTGAAGAATACATGCGTCTGCTCAGGGAGCATCCGGTGGTGGGCAAATACATGTCTCTTGGAAATGTTCTCTTTGTGTACGAAGGAGTCGCGTATCGTGTGAAGTCGTGACACAGGCTCATCACGATCCCACTGTTCACATGCAATTCGAGATAGTAGCCAGTGATGAGAAGAGTGATGCGAGGGTAGGGTTGCTTCACACCCCCCACGGGGTTGTGGAAACTCCGGTGTTCATGCCGGTTGCCACCCAGGCCTCCGTGAAGACACTCTCGCCCCTTGAACTCGAGGAGATGGGGGCACAGTTGATCGTGGCAAACTGCTACCATCTCTACATGAGACCAGGACACGAGCTGATAAAGAAGGCGGGGGGACTGCACAGGTTCATGGGATGGACCAGGCCGATCCTCACGGATTCAGGGGGATTCCAGATCTATTCACTTTCGGAACTGAGGAAAGTCACGGAAGAGGGTGTACTCTTCGCTTCCCATCTCGACGGATCGAGGCATATGCTGACTCCTGAACACGCGATGGACATCCAGATCGCTCTGGACTCAGACATCGTAATGATTCTGGACGAATGCATTCCCTATCCTGTTGATCGCGTCACTGCCCGGGAGTCTTCCGAGCTGACTGCGCGCTGGGCGAAGCGGTGCCGGATGGCCTTTGACTCGGTCAATAGCGACGCAATGCT
>Ga0209636_10007461_pt1 | contig 11154 bp, 13 predicted proteins | sample DeeMarSWOR152_54_FD_187464 | JGI IMG/M metagenome (GOLD analysis project Ga0209636, IMG submission 187464) | Marine sediment microbial communities from White Oak River estuary, North Carolina - WOR-1-52-54 (SPAdes) (version 2) | ecosystem: Environmental > Aquatic > Marine > Intertidal zone >... | reverse complement strand
CGAAATGTGGAAGTTCAATGACAAGGAGATAATGTTATGCCAAAGTATGAAGATAGAAAATTATTGAAAGAAGAAACTTTAGATTTAGAAAGAGCAAGACAATCGTTGATAGAAGAATTTGAGGCCATAAACTGGTATCAAGAGAGAATCGAAGCTTCAAAGAACGAATCTCTTAAGAAGATTTTAACACATAACAGAGACGAAGAAAAAGAGCATGCCGCTATGTTGATGGAATGGATAAAAAATAATGATCCGACACAAGATAAGATGTTTGAAGAGCATGATTAAAATGAAAATAGCCGTATCTGCTTCAGGGGAGAGCTTAGACTCTAACGTAGATCCAAGATTTGGAAGATGTCCATATTTTATCATAGTCGATACTGAAGATAATAAGATAAAGAGTCATGAAGTCGTGACTAATGAAGCTGTCCAGGCAATGAGAGGAGCAGGAATACAAGCAGCTCAAACAGTTGCGAATAAAGGAGCAAAAGTAGTCATAACTGGAAATATTGGACCGAATGCTTTCAATGTTCTCTCTCAAACAGGAATAAAAGTTTTTACTGGTGTTTCTGGAAAAGTTGATGAAGCATTGAAGAAATACTTGAAAGGAGAATTGAAAGAAAGCACAAAATCAAGTTTCTGATGATAATATAATGAAAAAAATTGCGTCTACTGGTACAAAAGGTGGTGTTGGTAAATCAACGTTTGCAATTCTTCTAGCATTTAAACTATCCAAGAATAAAAGAGTCGTTCTATGCGATTGCGATGTTGAATGTCCTAACGATTATTTGATATTAAACCAGAAATTGAAAAATCCTGAAAACATTTATCAAGACTATCCTGTCCTAGACAAGAAAAGATGTGTTAAGTGTGGTATATGTTCAAAGACTTGTAAAGAGAATGCCATCTTCTGGGTTAAGGATAAGTATCCCATCTTTATCTACGATCTCTGTACTAATTGTGGGGCATGTGTTATAGTTTGTCCTAATAAGGCGATAAAGACTAAGAGGGAAAAATCTGGAGAATCTTTCGTAAACAAAGTGAATGATAATTTTTGGCTAATCACTGGAAGATCAAAACCAGGAATTACTGAAACTGGTCCTATAGTCTCTGAAGTTAAAGAAAGAGCAATTAAGTTTGCGAAGAAGAAAAAAGTTGATTACATCATTCTTGATACTGCACCAGGAACACATTGTAGTGTTATTCAAGCTTTGTTGAATGTTGATAAGGCTTATGCAGTAACTGAACCCACTCCTTTAGGAGCACATGATCTTAGTCTGATACTTGAACTTATTAAGAAAATAAAAGTGCCAGCTGAAATCATCTTGAATAAAGCTGATGTTGGAAATAGAGAATTGATAGAAAAGATTGCAAAAAAATTCAAAACTAAGATTTCAATAGAAATTCCTTACTCAGAAAAATTGGTTAAAGCTTATTGTGAAAAAGACTTGAGGAGGGTGGCTAAACTAATATGAAAGGAAGTTACATTTTAGTAATAAAACTTAAGGACGACTCTAAGATTAAAATAGGCAAACTAGGTATGATTGATTTTCCTAAAGGCTATTATTGCTACGTCGGTTCTGCTCTCGGTAAGGCAGTAAACATTGAAAATAGAATTGGCAGACATAAAAAATTGGATCAAGAAAAATCTGGAAAATCCAAATGGCATGTGGATTATTTTCTCATTAATCCGAATAGTTCAATTATCGATACAATCATAATCAAAAACGACAAGAGACTTGAATGTGATATATCAGAAAAGTTAGAAAGAGTTGCTAGTAAATCAATAAACGATTTTGGTTGTAGTGATTGTGATTGCAAAAGTCATTTTCATTATTTTGAAAACATACAAGATTGTAAAAAAAATTAGAGGGGATATCATGAAAATAGAATTTAAACCGATAGGAGTCATACATTCGCCTTACAAATCCCGACATCAAGCACCACCTCAAGGGTGGTTTAGACCTGAAGTGATTTCGGAGATTGAAATTTTTAAAGAACACGAAGCAGGTTTAAAAGATATAGAAGGATTTTCTCACTTAATCGTATTATATTATTTTCATAAATCTAAAGGTTACACATATCACGCAAAAACACCTTGGGATAAAGAATTACACGGTCTTTTTGCTACAAGAACTCCAAACAGGCCAAATGGCATTGGATTTTCAATTGTGGAATTAGTTGAAAAAAAAAGGAACATTCTAAGAGTTAAAGGCTTAGATGCAATAGATGATACTCCCTTACTCGACATCAAACCATACATTCCTATTGTTGATTCTGAAAATAATGCCAGAATTGGTTGGTTAGAAAAGAAAATTAAAAAATGGGATGTTATAAAATGAGAATAGTAATTCCAGTTTTAGAAAATAAAGGTAAACAATCAAGGGTATCTCCTCACTTTGGTAGAGCTCCATATTTTGCTTTGTACGATTCTGATACTGACAAATTAGAAATAATAGAAAATAAGAGTGAACATTTCGGTGGATTTGGAAGACCGGCAGAAAATATGTTAAAGTATAAACCAGATGTGATCTTTGCTTTGGATATGGGACCGAGAGCCGTTGATTTATTGAGATCGAACAATATCAGAATAGAAACTGGAAATTATGAGACAGTTGAAGAAATACTTGATAATAAAGATAAGTTGAAAGAATTGGAAGAAGCATGTAGAGAGAGTAGACATAAATGAAGAAAAAAGTTGTAGTCGCTTCAGGTAAAGGTGGAGTTGGTAAGAGTATGTTAGCCAGCTCTTTGGCTTTGCTTTTCTCTAAGGAGAAAAAAGTCGTTGCATGTGATTGTGATGTTGATGCTCCCAATCTAGGATTATGGCTAGGAATAACGGATTATGATGAAAGAAAGAAAATATCAACTTCAATGAAAGCGATAATAGATCAAAAGAAATGCATCAAATGTGGAAAATGTGAGAACATCTGTAAATTCAGAGCGATAAAGAAGAATAAAATCTTTTTAGTCAATCCATTTCTATGTGAAGGGTGTGGAGCTTGTCAGTTGATATGCCCTGTCGATGCGATAAAACTCAAACCTGTCAAGAATGGCGAGTTGAGAATTAAGAAGACAGAATATGGATTTCCTTTGGTTTCTGGTCAATTGTATCCTGGCGAGGCTGGATCTGGTAAGATAGTTGAACAGTTGAGAAAGAAAGCAGAAAGATTTGATTATGATGTCATGATTCTAGATTCTGCTGCTGGTATTGGTTGTCCTGTTATAGCATCAGTGAGAGGATGTGATTATGCTGTCTTGATAACTGAACCTACTCCTTCTGGGTTCTCGGATTTAAAAAGAATATTAGAAGTCGTGGATCATTTCAAGATAAACTATGGTATTATCATAAACAAATGGGATATTTATCCCAAACTTTCTGAAAAAATTGAGAAATGGTCTGGAAAGAAATTTTTAGGAAAGATTTCTTATGATAGAAAAGTCATTGATATTATCGTTAATTTGAAACCGATAATTAGGACAGATTCTAAAGTTGTCAGTGAGATAGAAGGAATATTCAAAAGATTAAAAATTATAAAATAAAAATCTTTAGTAAATGGACAGAAAGACTTACATCATCTTGAGTGTATCTTATGCCTTCTTAATCTTGTTACTTTCATCAATCTCTAAACCACCTTCAGTAGAAAAACCAGATTTCGATAAAATAGAGCATGTGATAGAATATTCCATATTAGGATTCTTAGTCTTAGGCTGTTTTGAAATCAAGAATGAATTAAAAATAATATTGTTTGTCGTCCTTGTATGTTCTCTGTATGGAGTTATAAATGAAATTTACCAGTATTCCATCCCTGGCAGGTATTGCTCTAGTCTGGATATGGTTGCTAATTCTATTGGCTCAATTTTCGGAGTTGTAATTAAACTAAAATTTCCCAAGGGGCTTGTTAGAAAATTTAATGTTCTTTCTTCCTCAAAGTCCTTCTAATAAATCTAATGTATTTGATGATTTCAAAGATGATGAATATAGAACTCGAAACTAGAATGATTGCTATCCAGTCGAACAGAGTCAGAGGAACGGCATTAAAGATTTTTTGTAACAATGGAGTGTATATGACTGTTATCTGTGCTATCAACGAACCTATTATTCCCGCAATCAAATACTTGTTATTCAATATCCCCACCCTAAACATAGATTTCGTGAACGACCTACAGTTCAAGACGTTGAACAACTGGAACATCGCTATAGTAGTGTAAGCTATAGTCCTTGCCCTTTCCAATGAACCTGTTTGTAATTCATACATGAAAAGACCAATCGTCCCGACAGTCATTATTACTGCCATGATTATCATGTGGTAGAACATTTTTCTCGTTAGTATTTTTTCTTTAGGACTGTAAGGTTTCCTCTTCATTTCATCTCCTTCTTTCGGTTCCATGCCTAAAGCTACATCAGAAGGACCATCAGTCACCAGATTCACCCACAAAATTTGACTGGGGGTTATGGGCAGTGGCAAACCTAGAAAGATAGAAGCAAATATGGTCAATACCTCCCCCATGCTTGTAGAAAGCAGATACATCACGACTTTCTTTATGTTACCGTAAATGATACGACCCACTTCTACGGCAGAAGCAATACTCACGAAATTATCGTCGGTCAATATCATTCCAGAAGTTTCTTTCGCCACTTCCGTGCCACTTCCCATTGAAATTCCTATGTTCGCTGTCTTTAATGCTGGAGCATCATTAACACCGTCACCAGTCACAGCGACTATATGCCTTCTCCTCCTCAATGCTTTGACTATTTCCAGTTTCTGCTCTGGTGTGACTCTAGCATAGACAGAAACATTTTCAACTATCCTATAGAATTCGTGTGGTTTCATCGAATCTATTTCTTCGCCTGTCATGACTAAAGAATTTTCTTTCAATAAACCTAACTCTTTGGCTATAGCAGTCGCAGTGATTTTATGATCTCCAGTAATCATCACGACTTTTATTCCGGCATTCTCACACGCATTTATGGCCAACTTTGCTTCCTCTCTTGGTGGGTCCATCATTCCGATTAAACCGACAAAAACGAGTTCTCTCTCTACGCTCTCAGGTGTGAATTCTTTAATTCTGTGAGATAATTTTCTGTAACTAACTGCAAGAACCCTTAACGCCTCTGAAGCTAATTTATTGTCTCTTTCTAGGATGTTTTCTCTCTCATTTCTAGTTAACATAGGGAGACGCCCATCCTCATAAACCTTTGTACACGATTTTAACAAAACCTCTGGTGCACCTATGGAGAATGCAAACCGATTACCGTCTTTTGTCTCATGAATAGTCGTTCTTATTTTCCTCTCGTGTGAAAAGGGTATTTCATCGATTAAAACGTACTTATCTTTCAACTTATGTTGTTCAATATTCATCTTAGCTCCTGCTACCAGTAATGCTCCCTCTGTAGGATCACCGTCAACATACCAGTTTCCACTCTCTTCCTTTAAAGCAGCGGTGTTGCAAAGAACACCGACCTTCAATAAAAGTTCTAAATGAGGGTTCTTACCGGGTTTAATATTTTTTTTACCGATTAAAAACCCACCTTCAGGTTTATAACCAACACCGGTCACGTCAATCGTTTTTCCATTTATGTAAATCTTCCTTACAGTCATCTTATTCTGTGTTAAAGTTCCGGTCTTATCAGCACATATGACATTTGTCGTGCCCAAAGTTTCAACAACAGGGAGTCTCCTTATTATCGCATTTTTCTGGGCCATTCTATACATGCCAACTGCAAGGACTAAAGTAATGACGACTGGTAATCCTTCTGGTGTGATGGAAACGGCATTTGCGGCTACAATTTTGAATATTTCTCTGTAAGAGACACCGAATAGAACACCGACGAAGAATAATGCTACTGAAACTAGGAAAATTGATATCCCCAACAATTTGGTAAAACCAGCCAACCTTCTTTGGAAAGGAGTTTTAGGTTTTTTGGTCAATTGAACAAGGTTTTGAATGTTACCGATTTCTGTATCCATGCCTGTGGCAACGACTAAGGCTTGACATTTCCCAGTTGTGATTAGTGTCCCAGAGTAAAGCATGTTGATTCTTTCTGCCAAAGGAATGTCTCCTTTTAATACAATGTTTTCTTTTTCAACAGGTGTGGACTCTCCTGTCAGTATCGACTCATCAACCCTTATGTCTTCTTCTTCATGAACCAATCTGCAATCTGCTGGAATCTTGTCTCCCACTCTCAATATCACTATGTCCCCAGGAACTATCTCTGATGCGGATACTTCTATTTCAATTTTGTTTCGAATGACTCTTGTTATCGGTGCAACCATTTTTTTAAGAGCTTCTATAGTTCTTTCTGCCTTGTATTCCTGAACCATCCCAACAGTCGAGTTGAGAAAGAGAACGGCGAGTATTACACCGACATCAGAGTATTCCCCCAAAAAATAACTTATTACCGCAACTATCAGTAAAACAGCAATGATTGGGTTAAGGAATTGTCTGAAGAATATGGTTAATTTGGATACTTTTTTCTCTTTTTCCAGTTCATTTAAACCGTAAACACTCGATCTTTTTTTGTACTCTTCTTCTGTCAAACCATTTCTGCTGGTTTCTAATTTTTTTAATGCCTTTTCTACATCTAAGTTATACCATCTCTCCTCTAGAATGTTCATAAATTAAATTAGGGTTTTTCAAATAAAATGGTTTGAATTTTCATTAGTTGATAAGGTTTAATTACTTAGATATATTTTTGTTCTTAAGGAAGGTGTCATATAAACCCTATAAACACAAAATTTCCCTGAATTTCTCGTTCAGCCTTATCTTGTTCGTCTTCCCATAACCCTCTTTCAGAACGATCCCTCTTCTCTTCAGACTTTCAATTATCCTGAATGTCTTTACCTTGCCAAACTGTGAAGATAGTTTACTCTGGGTAATTTCACCCTTATTCTCCACTATCCTCTTGACTATCTCTCTTTCCTCTGGCTGCAACATATCTAGCAGAACTTTAGAATCCTCAGCAACCTTTCTTTCAGTTTCCCTCAGTTTTGGGAACATGGCATAATAAACAAATGATCCAACTAATATCCCCAGAGAAGAGAATGTCGGGATTAAAACTGGGATAGGCAAAGTGCAGGCACAGGCCGTTCCTTCAACTATATGGGTTTGGGCGTAGAGTGTAGAAAAAGACACGGCAAATACAAAACCAGTTATCAACATTACGACAATGGTTAATCTTCTATTTATTTCCATGTTTCATTTTTAGGGAAAAATAACTTAAATTTAACTACATTAGTAAAATCATGAAAAAACTTTCAGTACCATATATAGGAGAGGAATATACCGGGTCAAAATTAGCTTCCATAGTGTCATTCATTCAATCGCAGGGAGGCATAGTCAGAGCCAAATATGTATCTGAATTCTACGGAGTAACGGTTAATCCACATATACCTTCTCTTCAGAGACGAGGAATCATGAAGTATAAGCTTGGCACAAAAGAAAAGAGTACGGCATATTACTTGTTCATTGATAAAATTGATGAACTCATCAGTTATTTCGGTAGAGAGAAAGATTTAGTTCTAAGATATATACAGAAACTAAATACTCAGAATGGAAAATTTGCAATTCTCGATGTGATTGCTGCAGATAAGAGTAGATATTGGTCCAGGGGGGAGATTATGTATGCTCTTGGTATTCCAGCTAGAAGTGTCTGGAATTTGAGAAATGGGAAGTGGGAAAGTTCAGACTTCCACTATTTAAATTTATTCCGAGCACTTGTAAGTTTATATAACTCGGGTTTGATAGATATTTTTGAAAACACCAAGGCACAAAAACGTCAGACAAAAACTTTTTTTAAGTGGAACCGTTCAGTACCAAAATACTGTGTAAATGGTCAATACTTTGAAAAACAAAAGGAAAGGTTGTATTCATATCCAGAATTTCTGAGAGAAATGGGCATTGGGCCTTTACCTTTTATGACTGTATAAGTGCTAAGGTTTCATCTTCTGAAACCAATATTTAAATACGGTTTCAATTATATTAAAAATCTATATTAAGCCTTAATTAGAGGTAAATACATGAAAAAAATGACTAAAAAATTGATAGAAAAGGCTGAAAAGCCGGGAAAACTTGCCTTAAAGTACCATCCGTACTATCGGGGAAAGATAGAGGTAATACCCAAGTGTACAATAAGAAGTTTTAATGATTTCGGGGTGTGGTACACGCCTGGAGTAGCAAAGGCATGCAGAGCAATAGAAAAGGACAGAGAATTGGTTTACGATTACACGAACAGATGGAACACGATTGCAGTGGTAAGCGATTGCACAAGAGTTCTAGGCCTAGGCGATATAGGTCCTGAAGCCGGCATGCCGGTAATGGAAGGCAAAGCCTTAATTTTCAAGTATCTGGGTGGTGTTGACGCTATTCCTATTTGTCTAAACACAAAAGATCCAAATGAGATAATAAATGCTGTCAAATGGCTTCAACCTTCCTTCGGAGGAATTAACCTAGAGGATATAGAAAAGCCAAAATGCTTCTACATTCTCGAGACTTTAAGGAAGGAAATGGAAATACCAGTCTGGCATGATGACCAGCAAGGAACTGCTACTATCGCCCTGTCAGGATTAATTAATGCATTGAAGATAGTCGGAAAGAAAATGAACCAAGTATCCATATCGATGATAGGTGCAGGCGCTGCAAACATGAAAACTGCCGAGATAATAATTGCCGCAGGAGTCAACCCAAAAAATATTATCATGGTGGATAGTAAAGGGATACTCAACCAGAACAGGTCTGACCTTACTAAAGATCCGCATAAATGGAAAATGTGTTTAGAAACAAATGGAGAGGGAAGGACAGGAAACACACCAGAAGCGATGAAGGATGCTGACATATGCATAGCTATGTCAACGCCAGGACCAAACACTATAAAAAAAGAATGGGTATCTAACATGGCTAATGATTCTATTATCTTTGCTTGCGCTAATCCAATTCCAGAAATATGGCCTTGGGAAGCTAAGGAAGCTGGCGCAAGAATAGTTGCAACCGGTAGGTCTGACTTTCCAAACCAGATAAACAACTCTCTCGGTTTCCCAGGAATATTCAGAGGAACATTAGATGTTAGAGCCAAAACAATAACAGATGAAATGTGTATTGCTGCTGCTCATGAATTGGCAAAATGTGCGGAAGAAAAAGGAATTAATGAAAATTACCTTGTCCCAACAATGGAAGAATGGGAAGTGTTTCCAAGGGAAGCTGTTGCAGTTGGGATGAAGGCGATAGAACAAGGCATTGCCAGAAAAAAGATGAGTAAATCTGAGCTTTATGCCACTGCATCATCAATCATAAAAAGATCAAGAGATATTACAAAGGACATGATGAAGAAAGGTTACATCAAATCTCCACCGAGATGATTTCATGGATTTAGAAAAAATTTTGAAATCCGAAAGGACTAAGTCAGCAAAAGTAATGATGGAACAAGCTGCTTCAAACTACATGACTAACAGAGACGAAGCATTAAAAAGAATCGATAAAAAAGAAATGAAGGACAAGATTATAAAAATAAAAGAATATTCTATAGAAAACTTGGATGAGTTAAAAAAGAAAGCAATAGAGAATCTTGAAAAACAAAGAATAAAGGTCTATGAAGCTAAAGACGCAAAAGAGGCTTGCGAAATAGCCTTGAAATTAATTCCTAAAGGGCAATTGATAGTCAAAGCCAAATCAAACACTATCAAAGAAATTGGTCTATTGAAACTCCTCGAAAAAAGAAACGAGGTTTGGGAGACTGATTGTGGTGATTTCATAGTTCAGATAACAGATGAAAAAGCTTCTCACACACTCTCCCCTGCTTTACACATTCCAATCGAAAAAATAACTCAAAAAATAAAAGATAAATTTAAAGTAAAACTGAAAGAAGATACCAAAGAAATCACTGATTGGATCCGAGAATTTTTAAGAAAGAAAATGATTAAAGCCAAGATTGGTCTGACTGGTGCAAATTTCATTTCTGCCGATGGTGCAATTTTCATCGTTGAGAATGAAGGTAACATCTCCTTGGTTTCCAGACTTCCTGAAAAACACATAATCTTTGCAGGCATCGATAAGATTGTTCCAACAATTCAAGATGCCATGACATTATCCTACGCATCGGGTATGTGGGGTAGTGGTGTTTTCATGCCCAGTTATATCAATGTCATTGGTTCACCCAGTAAGACGGCTGACATAAAAAAACAGTTAATTTTCGGTATGCACGGTGCAAAAGAGGTTCATCTAATTCTCGTGGATAACGGCAGGACAAAAATGATAAAGGATGGTTTTAAAGAACTTTTGTATTGCATCAATTGTGGTGGATGTCTTTATTTCTGTCCCATCTACAGACAAATTTTCGATAATTACGGCTTTCATTACATCGGTGGTAGAGGCATTGGCATGACCATGCTACAAGAGGGCGAAGGCAAGGCTTTTGACAACGGCTTATACTTTTGTACAACTTGCCAAGCATGCAAGGAAAATTGTCCATTTGAGATTGACATTCCAGAGTTAATTAAAAAATTGAGAAAAAAATCCATCGAAAAAGGATTGGAGACAAAAGTTAACGAAAAAATGATGGAGAATGTTAGGGCTATAGGCAATCCCTTCGGAGAAGAAGTTAAGGAAGGTAAAATCCCAAAGGAATTGTTCTGTTGTTAGGTGATCAAATGAAAATCTATTTCATAATTTCACTCTTTATCGCTTTGTTGCTAATGATTTCGATTGGTCAAGCAGTATGCATAGAATGCGAGAATGGTGAGAACAAAACCTGTGTTTTCTATTTCTACGGCAAGGACTGTTTGGCATGCAAAGAAACCAAACCTTTCATAGACGAGTTAGAGAGTAAATATACTGATGTTCACTTCCATAGACTGGAGATATGGTATAATGAAAGCAACAGAGAACTCTTCTTCAAGTTCTGTGATGTTTACTGTGTTAATGAAAAATTAGTTCCAATAGTTTTCATCGGTGACAAGTTTTTGATTGGTGTCGAATCTATCAAAGAAAATTTAGAAAATGAAATCACAAAATGCATAGAAATGAACTGTCCCTGCCCAGAAGAAAAAGTTCAAGATGCTGTTATCGTTCCTAAAAAAGAATTGACAATTCCGATTGTAATATCAGCGGCATTAATAGATTCTATTAACCCATGCGCTTTCGCTGTTTTAATTTTCATGT
>Ga0209636_10007460_pt1 | contig 11154 bp, 8 predicted proteins | sample DeeMarSWOR152_54_FD_187464 | JGI IMG/M metagenome (GOLD analysis project Ga0209636, IMG submission 187464) | Marine sediment microbial communities from White Oak River estuary, North Carolina - WOR-1-52-54 (SPAdes) (version 2) | ecosystem: Environmental > Aquatic > Marine > Intertidal zone >... | reverse complement strand
CAACAACATATGCGCAATATTATCCGAATGATCGCCTATGCGCTCGAGGTTTCGAAGAACGTCGACAAAAACAACGCCAGCGCGAGGATCACATACTTCTTTTTCTAATCTTTCCATATGACCGGCCTCAAATTTTTTCTCCAATTTATCGAGTTCACCTTCTTCATCAAAAATCTTTTTTATTAAATCTTCATCTTCTCCCTTAAGCGCCCTTACGGTATCTGAAAAGATATTTTCCACAGCATCGAACATGGACTTTAAATCCTCAACAGCTTCTTTTGAAAATGAAACCTTCTCCTTTTCCTTTCTCTCCGCAAGCTCGACAATGTTATTAACGTGATCGCCAACACGCTCGATATCGGTGACCGCATGCATCAGTCCTGCAAGTTCTTCTTTGTCTTTGTCGCTCATCGCCTTTTCCGAAAGAACCGTCATATATTCATCAAGAATCTTTTTTATTTCATCAACAGAGTCCTCTTTTGCTGCAGCTATTTTAATAAGTTTGTTTTCTTTTTCTATAAAAATTCTTTTGCTTTCTGCTATCATCCCAAGCACCATCTCCGCCATTCTTATAATATCTTTCTCTACATTAGCAAGTGCCACTGATGGTGTTGAAAGCAATCTCTTATCAATGAACTTTGTCCCGCGTTCTACTTCTATAACTTCTCCTGGTACAAGCATCTTTACAATCCTCACTATAGCAAACCCCAGCGGCAGGAAGACAAAAGTGATTCCCACATTGAACAACGTATGCGCATTAGCAATCTGTCGTGGGAGTGAGGACGACGTTGCAGCCGCGAGCCTGACAAAGAACGGTAAGGGTAAAAGAATTATCAATACCCCAAATATTTTAAAAAGCAGGTGTATTAAAGCAGCTCTCTTTGCGGAAAGCGAAGCCCCTATAGACGCCAGAAGAGCTGTAGCGCATGTCCCTATATTTGCTCCCAACAGGAGTGCTATAGCGGCATCAAGACCCAAAAGCCCCTGCATTCCCATTGCAATAACAAGACCGGATGTGGCGCTGCTGCTTTGAATTATTGCAGTGAAAACTGCTCCTGCCAGAATTCCAAGTAACGGGACCTTCCCAAAGTCTACAAGCATGTTCATGACAAAAGGAGAACTTCTAAGCGGCCGGACCCCTTCAGACATAAAATTCATTCCCAGAAATAAAATACCAAAGCCCAGGATGGCTTCACCTAGATAGCGTAATTTCTTTTCTTTGGAAAGAATGGTGAGCAAGAATCCTATTGCTGTAATGGGCAGAGCATAGACCCCAACTTTAAAGGCCACAAGTTGGGCAGTTATAGTGGTTCCTATATCCGCCCCCAGGATAACACCAACAGATTGTTCTAGAGAAACCAATCCGGCATTAATGAGACCCAGAAGGGTTACGGTTGTAACGCTGCTGCTTTGAATGATGGCTGTGAACACTGTACCTGTAGCTACCCCTCTCAGGGGACTTTTGGTAAAGAGCTCCATTGCTCTCTTCAGCCGATCCCCGGCCATTTTCTGTAAGCCCTCGCTTAAACGGAACATTCCATATAGAAATAATGCTAACCCTCCAGCAAGACCAAATACTATTCTCTGTATTTCCACAATTTAGCCCCTTTCTATTTTGCTAACCACGGTACGTAAACGGGTTTTCCGGCTTTAGCCGGATGTTCCTCAAACAGCTTTTTTCTGAAAGGCTCGTACATCGTTATCTTTTTCCCAAGATATTCAGCTACACATTCCACTTTTGTCCCACGCTCTTTGGCAACTTTATAAACATCAGCCATTTTTTCTTTCCACTTTGGATCTCTTAAAAAATGATGGTCAACAATAAAATGCTTGATTCTACTCCTTTTAACAATTTCTGCCATGGATTTTGAATGAAGACCAAGCCAGGTAAGCGGACCATCGATTATCAGGATATCAGGTTTTTCATCTATTATAAAGTCCCTTTGAGATTTGACTGTTGCCCCTTCGACATCAGAGGTATGAATGAACTTTGTTCCTTCAGAATTTACAACCGTCATTAAAATGCAGCCGAGCTTTTCATCCGGACCGTGTGGAATTCCAATAGGTGAGAACCTGATATGCGTTTTGCCAATTTTGAGCTCTTTTCCCTCTGCAGGTTCAATCGATTTAGGTAGATCGCCAAGTTTTTTCAAAAAGTATTTAGCTCTCTTTGCCTGGTTTTTGTTTATTTTTTTCTTGGAATCTTTAAGATATACCTGTTTGCCCTTAAAAATCTCAGGGGCTTCTGGATTGTGGTGATCATAATGGTAATGAGTAACAACAATGATGTCAGCTTTCTTGGCAAACTTTTTTATCTTTGCCCAGTCTTCCATCATGCGTTTAATTTCAATCGGATGAGGTGGATAGCTATATCGATTTGGGGCAAGAGCAACACCAGGGTCTATTAAAATGGAGACATCAGCTGTCTCCACATATGTGGCCATACTACGGGTGCCGAGGGAATCGAATGAAAGCGGTATTATTTTCATGTATTATCCTTAAAATTCAATAAATCCAGCTAGACTAACAATTCCCATGGAACCGCCCAGATTTTTTCTCCTATTTGCTTCAATGATTTTCCGGTATATACAATAATTCCTGCTTTGGTATTATGATATTCAGCCATGAAAAGCTTTAAATTATGCGTATCTGTATATCTAACCTCGTCAGAAGATTTTACTTCAATTGCCAAAAGCTTATTTCCCCATTCAATAATAAAGTCAATTTCATGCCCAGTTGCTGTTCTCCAGTAAAATATTCTTGGAGAAGGTACATTAAGTGATGTCCATACTTTAAGATGGTGAAAAACTAAAGTTTCAAATAGTGCCCCCCATTCTTTTGCCTTTCTTAAATGTTCTACATGATGGTATCCCATCAAGAAACAAGCTAGTCCAGAGTCTCCCCAATAAATCTTTGGACTTTTTACCAATCTTTTAGTTCGGCTGACTGAATAAGCTGGAATTTTTTCTATAAGAAAAGATATCTCCAGAAGATTCAAATATCGATGGACAGTCGGCTGTGGAATGCCTGTATCTCTGCTTATTTCAGATTGATTCAACATTTGGCCGCTTCGGAGAGCCAAAGCTCCCATGAGTCGTCTGAAATCAGGTAAATTCTCTATTTGAGCAAGCTGGCGGAGGTCTCTTTCTAGAAAAGTAGTAACAAAACCTTCCATCCAACCTAAAATAGAAGATAATTTTTTAAATTGTACTACTACTGGCGGGAAAAAACCTCTAATAATTAAATTTTCAAGTTTTTCCCTGCTCGCTACTGGCGGTACTCTTTCTATAGGAAGCGAAGAAAATAGTTGCCCAAGCAATTTGCTATAACTTTGTTCCTTTGTTTCACCCAAGGTAAAGGGCCTCATTACATAATATACTGCTCTCCCTGCAAGGCTCTCGCTTATTTTATGCATCAGCAGAAGGTTTGCTGACCCTGAAAGCAAAAAACGTCTATCTGCTTCCTCACTATCAACTTCTCTTTTTATTGCTGACAGAAGCCCCGGAGCCTTTTGAACTTCATCAATTACTACCTTCTTTTTGCCAGCAAGAAGTGATTTTGGATCTTTTTGTGCAGTTTCTTGGACATCGAAATCATCAAGTGTTAAATATTCCCATTCTTTAATTTGGGGGGCATTATGAAGAAAGGTGCTCTTCCCTACTTGACGAGCTCCCGTTATAACAACAACGCCATAGGTCTTTGTCGCTTCCAGAAGCAGTGGCGTAAGCCATCTGTTAAGATATTTTAATTTACTCCTTGAATGATTATCATTCATATAGTGAATAATTTACATGAAAGCCTATTGGATGTCAAGCCCATTTATATCATTGAATCATTTATATATTGCTTACTTCTTACTATAAATTTCAATAAATTTCCTGATCGATCTATCAAAAGTCTTCTCAACTTCTGGTGGAAAGAAACACGCCGGAAGTTCCCTCATTTTCCAGTGATAGGTAATACAGTCACAGCAGATTCCTTTTCTGGAACACGGTTCATAAGTACAATTACAGTTCTTTAAATTCTTCTCTTTTTTACATTCCAAAAACATTACCTCTTGATTATTTTATACCCTGTTGCAGTTTTTGTAAATCTTTAATCGCCGCTGCCTCAAGTATTGCTGAAACAAATAAAACTGGAACAATAATAACTAAATAAGCAAGCATCCGAGGAACTGCCAAAACTGATAATCTTAAGAGTCCAAAATCGAAATACATGCCAATCCCCATTGCCATTCCCATTGCCATCGAAATTGAGAAAGCCGAAATTTCTAGAAGGGGCACAAGAAGAACACCAAGTAAAGAAATTATCCCAGGTCTTGCTTCCTTTCTTCTATAAATTGTCGCTTCTTCTAGTTCCGGAGGAACCGGATAGAGAGAGATAACTCCGATATTTGTTCCAGTAATAAAGGCAATAATAAATGGCAGAACAATAAAAGCACCTGACATCATGTAAAGAAAAATAGCTATTGAGTTAAAACAAAAAATGAAAAGAAAAACCTGCAAGAAAGTTCTCTGTGGTGAAGCATATTTAAGTGTCTTCTTAAGAAACCAGATGGGCATCGTCTTAAAGAGAGTAAGATTATACCGTTCCACTACCCATGAAAAGGCAAAGCCAAGAACAAAGAGGAGCAGCGCAAACCAGCTCAAGAAAAAGTGATTTTTGATTGTAAATAATGATTGAATCAACATAATAAGATTTATCCTAGTTTTTGCTAATAGTTATTAAACAAAAATCCTAAGCACTAATATCTAAATTCTAAACAATATCTAAATCCTAATTCTATAAATCCCAAACTGCTTGAGATTTGGGGAATTGAAAAATTGGAATTTGTTTAGAATTTCGGCCTGCCCGGCCAGGGATTTAGGATTTAGGGTTTTCATTTTTTATCGATCTCTAATGCAGTCTTAATTGTATTAACATGTATCGTCACAGTATCCTCAACATTATAAGCATATCCTCCACCAAAAACAATGACAACCGGAATTTTATTCTTTCTCGCTTCTCCAATTACAAGCTCATCTCTTTTCTTTAAACCCTCGATAGTTAAAGCTAGGCCGCCCAGCTGATCTTCCTTGTACGGATCAGCTCCAGCAAGATAGATGAATAATTCTGGCTTAAAATCTCTGATTATCTTTGGAACATGCTTCTTTAAATGATCTAAGTATTCCTCATCGCCAACACCGTCCTCTAGACCTATATCGAGATCACTTTTCTCCTTTGGCATGGGATAGTTATATTGCTGATGAATAGAAAAAGTAAAAACATTTTTGTCTTTTTCGAATATCTTTGCCGTTCCATTCCCCTGGTGAAGATCGCAGTCGATAACCATAGCTTTTTTGATTTTACCTTCCTTTTGCATCTTACGAATACCGATGGCAATATCGTTTAAAACACAGAATCCCTCGCCGTGATTGGGGTAAGCGTGGTGAAAACCGCCGCCTATGTGAATTCCAACGCCGCTCTCCAGAGCATCTGAACAGGCATTGATAGTTCCCTGGGCACAGATCCATGAACCTTCGACTAATTCTTTTGAATATGGAAGCTCAAGCTTAAAAACATCAAAAATCGAAAGCTTGCCTTTTTTTAATTTATCGATCCATCCTTTTGTGTGGACCAGCAAGACATCTTCATCAGAAGCCTTTTTTGGTTCGATAAAATCCTTGTCTTTAGCAATACCCTCTTTTATTAAGCGTTCCTTGATGAACTTATATTTTTCTGTAGGAAAAACATGAGCACCGATATCAATAAGGTATTTGTCAGAATAATAGAATTTCATTCTTTAATTATTATAACACATGACATGCTTGAGCATTCATCTATGTTGCTGTATAATCTCATCGTGCTAAAATCACATGACGGCAGAGTCTTCTATAGGGAATGGTTCTGCGACAATCCAAAAGCAGTGGTAATTCTTGTCCACGGCCTCGGCGGATATTCAGGCAGATTCTTCGAACTTGGCCCCACCCTCGCAAAAAACGGCTTCAAGCCTTACGCCATAGAATTAAAGGGGTTTGGCGAGAGTTCTGCGATTAAAGGTCATATAGAAACCTTTAAGATCTACACAAGCGAACTCAAGTCCCTGGTGGAATTTGCAAAAGAAACGAACCCGGGCAAAAAGGTTTTCATGTTCGGGGAATCGATGGGAGGACTAATTACCCTAGATTTTTCCATACATCACCAGAACATGATAGACGGCATAATCCTTATCTCTCCTGCCCTGAAGGACAAGCTTCCAATAAATATCGGAAACCGAATCAGAATATTCTTAAGCTCGATCTTCAGCCCGTTGAGGTATTTCGGCGCGCAGTTTAATGCCTCAATGTTCACAAGGGATCCTATCATGGCAAAAAGGATAGACAATGATCCTCTTGAGGTCAGGAATGTAACTGCGAAATTTTTTTCCTCAATTCTAAAAATCCTGATATACGTAAATATGAATGCAAAAAAAATAAAACTCCCGATTCTCGTGCTCCTTGCAGGCCGGGACACCATGATATCCGCCGAAGCGGCTGAGGCATACTTTAAGAAAATTCCATCGGAAGACAAGGAACTGAAATGGTATAAAGATATGTTTCATGCCCTCTATGTCGATCAAGACAGAGAAGTGGTATTTAAAGATATGATCGGTTGGATGGAAAAACATCTATGAGGAAAAAATACATCCTGGCAATCGACCAGGGCACCACCGGCTCTACCATTATAATCTTCAATAAAGCCGGCCAGATCGTTTCCCGCGCCTACCGAGAGTTCCCGCAAATCTATCCCAGACCCGGCTGGGTTGAACACGACCCGATGAAAATTTGGGATTCCGTCAAACTTACAATCGCCGATGCGCTCAAAGCAAAAAATATAAAGGGCTCCAAGATAGCGGCAATAGGAATCACCAACCAGCGGGAAACGACAATAGTCTGGGATAGAAAAACCAGCAAACCTGTCTACAACGCAATAGTCTGGCAGTGCAGGCGCACTGCTTCGATATGCGATGCGCTAAAGAAAAAAGGACTTGAGGGCTATGTGCAGAAAAGCACTGGCTTAAAGATAGACGCGTATTTTTCCGGGACGAAGATAAGATGGATATTAGACAAATTACAAATTACAAAATCCAAATTACAAACAAATTACAAAAAACAAATTACAAACAAATTAGCATTCGGTACAGTTGACAGCTGGATAATATGGAATCTAACTAAAGGGAAATCCCATGTCACAGATTATTCGAACGCCTCGCGGACCATGATCTACAACATTCGGAGGCTTGACTGGGATAATAAGCTGCTTAAAGTTCTCGGAATTCCCCGTTCAATTCTTCCAAAAGTAGTCCCTTCTTCCGGAATCGCAGGATATACAAAGGGCGTTGGAACTTTGCCGGACGGCATCCCCATTGCTGGAATTGCAGGAGACCAGCAGGCAGCTTTATTTGGCCAGACATGCTTTGAGAAAGGCGAAATAAAAAATACCTACGGCACCGGCTGCTTTATGCTCGTGAACACGGGCACAAAAGCTCCTGTATCAAAGACTGGGCTTGTTACTACAATCGCCTGGGGAATGGCAGGAAAAGTTTACTATGCTCTGGAAGGTTCGATATTTATTGCGGGAGCCGCGGTTCAGTGGATAAGAGATGGGCTTCGTATAATCAAAAAAGCTCCTGAAACTGAGGCAATTGCAAAATCAGTACCAGACACAGGAGGAGTTTATTTCGTGCCAGCATTCGTGGGTCTTGGTGCTCCCTACTGGAATATGTATGCGCGGGGAACGATTACGGGTATAACAAGAGGAACAACAAGAGCGCACATCGTCAGGGCAACACTTGAATCGCTCGCCTACCAAACAAAGGACGTATTAATATGCATGGAAAAGGATTTGGGCTTGAAAATCAAGGCTCTAAAAGTTGACGGCAAGGCAACCGAAAATAATTTTCTGATGCAGTTTCAGGCTGATATTCTGCCTGCGAAGGTTTTACGACCAAAGATAATCGATACAACTGCGCTTGGAGCAGCGTATCTCGCAGGACTGGGGGTGGGCTTTTGGAAGAGCACAAAAGAGCTTAAACGGCTCTGGAAAATAGATAAAGTGTTCAATCCAAAGATGAAAGAATTGCAAAGAGAAACTCTTTATAAAGGCTGGGGGAAGACAATTAAATCTATTCCTAGTATTTAAAAATTATCCTCGGTTTAAGAAAGCTCAGATTAATCCATTACAAAAAGGAATTTTATGGGTAAGTTCACAGGAAAGGATCACCCACTTTGTAAAAGTTGTGGTATTTATCACGGAAGAGAAAGACCTCCTGGCGGTTTTGTTAAATTAGGAGAGCATTGGTTTGTAAATCACTACATGGGCCCAGAAGGTTTCTTCGGCTGGCTTGCTCTTTCTCCTGTAAAGCACTTTAATAATATCTTTGAAATAGATAAAAATAATGAGGAAATTCTGAAAGATCTCGGGACTCAGTTTAAAAAACTATGTGAAGCACTGCGAGATTATTGGAAGACAACCAAATATTTCAAAAAAGACAAAGACAAAATCAAAAAAATCTATCTTGCCCTTTTGGCTGAGTCTATCAATGATAAGAATGATCATGATGATATAGAATTATATAAAAAATTAAAAGGAAAAAAAGAACTTGAGAAGTGGCATCTTCATTTTCATGTAATCCCACGATATAAAAACCTCAAGGAATTCGAGGGTTGGAATATTTATAAAAATCAATTCAAGTACAAAATCGATTGGAAGCGCAAACCTAACGGCGAACGTATTGAAAGGTGCGAACATATTAATAGGTGGGTAGAAATCAAAACTATTAAAGAAGCTAAAATAAAAAAATTAATGAGTTTTCTTAGAGAAGAATTTAAACCTAGAAAAAATAAACCCAAGAGATGACCTACACGAAAGCATTCTAATCTCTACTCCCTAACCCCTATCCCCTATATTATAATTCTCTTAAATGACTCCTTGTAGTGTAAATTTGAGTTCAATAGCTTCTTTGGCTAAATAAGATAATTCTCCCACAACATGATTTGAAGCTTTTTTCGACACCTGTAGTAATTTTCGTCAGTTTTATCCATATCCTATGCATAAATACCTTGGCATAATAATTGCTAGAAGTTATTAATAACAATAAAAGGGGGAAATCATGTCTAAATTAAAACTTAAGGGTTACAACAAATTTTTAAAAGAGATAAAAGATGAAATCGAACAAAGAAGATATAAAGCACTTCAAACGGTTAACAAAGCACTAATTGAACTCTATTGGGAAATAGGACGACGAATTGTGAAAATGCAGGAAAAAAGCGGATGGGGAGAGGCAATCGTAGAAAACTTGGCAAAGGACATATCGGCGGCATTCCCGGATACAAAAGGGTTCTCAGAAAGAAACCTCTGGAATATGAAGCAGTATTATCTCGCCTACAGATGCTCCAGAAAACTGCAGACACTGTCTGCAGAAATTAGCTGGTCAAACAACATCCTGATACTCAGTGAGACAAACAGTCAAAACGAACGGGAATTTTACTTAAAGCTCTGTATCAGGGAAAAATGGAGTTACAGGGAGTTGAAGAGACAAATCGATACAGATTTCTTCACAAGATGCTCGAATTTTAAAAATGCAAATAAAACCCTATCCCTTAGAAATCGCAACACGCTTGTTCATTTCAAAGATCATTATGTTCTTGATTTTCTGGGTTTGAAAGAAGTGTATTCTGAAAAGCAATTTAGAAAAGCCATCCTCGGCAACCTCAGACAGTTCTTCCTGGAATTTGGCAAAGGATTTTCATTTGTTGGAGAAGAATATCCACTCAAAATTGGAGATGATATTTTTAAAATAGACTTACTTTTCTATCATCGAGATTTACGCTGTTTAATTCCTGTTGAGCTGAAGCTCTCCAAGTTTAAGCCCGAGTACATTGGCAAAATGCAATTTTATTTGGCCGCGCTGGATGAGCAGACAAAATTGACTCATGAGAATCCATCAATCGGACTGATTTTGTGCAAGTCAAAAAATGATGAAACAGTCAAGCTTGCGATTTCGCAGGCCGCAAGAAAAATTGGGATAGCAACTTATCAAACAAAATTAGTGGATACAAAATTAGTTATTAAAAAACTACGCCAGATTGAACTGCCTGAATAATTTCGACTATCACAAACATAAAACAAGCTTCGAGCATAAAGCTAAATCTGCTATAATTTCCTCAAATGCCCTCAAAATACGACATAGCCATAATTGGCGGTGGAATCGTTGGCAACTCTATCGCGAGAGAGCTTTCGCAATATGAATTAAAAATTATCCTCATAGAAAAGGAAATAGAGGTTTCATTTGGCGTTTCAAAGGCAAACTCAGGTATCATCCACTCTGGCATCCACGATTCTCCAAAAACATTAAAAGGAAGACTCTGCTTTCAAGGAAATAAACTGTGGGACAATCTTGCGAAAGAACTTCGAACGCCTTTTGAGCGTGTCGGAGAAATACTTCTGGCGCGGAGAGCCGAGGATATTCCGACCATCCGAAAGCTTTTTGATAACGCAAAAGCAAATAACATCCCGGCTGAAATGGTTGAAGGTAAAAAACTGCACGAGCTTGAACCAAACCTCTCAAAAAAGATCAAGGTCGGACTCCTGGCCCCAACTGCTGGCGTAATCCCGCCTTATGAAATGACCTATGCATTATATGAAAACGCGATGCAGAATGGCGTTGAGTACCTGCTTGAATTTAAAGTCTCGAATATTTCAAAAAACGGCAGGGGTTTTGTCATCGAGGCCAACAAGAAAGAGATAAAAGCCGATTATGTCATTAATGCCGCAGGTCTGTACGCCGACGAGGTTGCTAGATTCGTCGGAGCGGACAATTTCAAAATTAAACCGAGAAAAGGCGAAGAATATATACTTGATAAGCGTCTGGACAACATAAACAATCACGTTCTCTTCCCCACTCCAACCCCAATCTCAAAAGGGATACTCGTCATCAAGACGATCGAAGGTTCAACTATGATTGGGCCAACAGCAGAGGATATCGAGGACAAAGAGGACACAAGAACATCAGAGGAAGGGCTTCAAAAAATACTAAGTTTTGTTAAAACGATGATCCCACAGATTAAGAGAAAAGACATCATCGCCTCCTTTGCCGGCATCAGACCGGTTTCTGACAACAACGATTTTATAATA
>Ga0209636_10007457_pt1 | contig 11156 bp, 12 predicted proteins | sample DeeMarSWOR152_54_FD_187464 | JGI IMG/M metagenome (GOLD analysis project Ga0209636, IMG submission 187464) | Marine sediment microbial communities from White Oak River estuary, North Carolina - WOR-1-52-54 (SPAdes) (version 2) | ecosystem: Environmental > Aquatic > Marine > Intertidal zone >... | reverse complement strand
TTTGGCTATGCGATAGGCTTGGGGAGACGAGAGCTTCACCGGCAACTTGCTTTCGAGCGTATTTGTGATGTTGGTCTATTTAAAAGTTCGGTAAATACCGAAAAGTTCGGTAAACAGCGAACTATTTTAACGGTCTTAGTGCGCAAGCATGGGCTTTGCGACTTCACGCAAGTTATGCATGCCGGGAAGGGAACTGTGCACGAAGGGGGTGAGATTTGAACCCCGGTCACATGGTGATGTCTCCTGCAAACTCCCCTTTTCTGCATAAATGTAGGTAAAATGAACCGACTATTTCCTGTGGAAACTGGATTTGTCGAGGCTCTCGGCAACTTTCTTTGCGTATGTCTTTCTCCGTGTTTCAGATAATCGTTCCATTACTCTCGAGTGGCATTTGGGGCAGAGTAGAGCAAGGTTACTCAGTTCATTGTTTCGTGGATCACCATCTAGATGATGGATAAGCGGCTCCATGTCTTCTGTCAACTTCGCAGTGCAATCCAAACCAAGTTTATAGCCTTCGCATCTAGCGCTTGATCTCTGACTTAATTCTCGTAATAGTCTTGAAACAAGTATCCGCTTCTCTTCCTTTCCCATGACATTTTTGATACTTGAAGTTCTTTCTTAAAACTTTGGCCAACCAACCCATCATCGTTTGGCTAACGCATGCATGCGAATCTACCGCTATGTTTTTCTAGCTACGATTGCTGTCTACGGTTTTGAGGAAGCATCGATGACAAAGGATCTGATCAGCACGATATTCGCTCGACGCAGCATACGCAAATACACACACAAACCGGTCAGTGAGAAGGCCACCAAGACGCTGCTGGAAGCTGCGATGGCCGCCCCTTCATCGTCCAATCGGAAGCCGTGGCATTTTGTCGTCATCACTGACCGCTTGGTCCTCGACAATCTGGCGAGGATCCATCCGTATGGCAAGATGTTGCTCGAGGCGCCACTCTGCATCGCGGTATGTGGTGATACCACGATCTCACCCCGTTCCTGGGTGCAGGACTGCTCCGCTGCTGCCGAGAACCTTCTATTGGCGGCAACGGCGTTAGGTCTCGGGGCAGTCTGGCTTGGCGTTCACCCCAGAGAAAGTCGCGTCGGTCCCATAAGGAAAGCATTGAAGATTCCGGAGACCATTGTCCCGCTTAACCTCATTGCTATCGGATATCCGGCAGAAGAGAAGGCCCCACGTACACAATTTGACGAGCGGCGTGTACACCGCGAACGCTGGTAGCGCACATGTATAGGCCTGCATGCATGCCTCTAGATCCATTATTTTTAGAGGATCTGCGAATCTATTCAATGTTAGAAGTATGTATTGACCTCTAAAACTAATGCATGCATGCACGGGCGTGAAGGTTCAGGGCGTAGTGAAGCTTCCGTTGATATCTTAAGGTGCCTTCTCATCAAATTTGTGGGGCTGTCCCAGTTTTGGCGCGATCGTGAAGTAATAGCGTGTATCAGATGCCCATGCATAGTCAATGGTGATGGTGATTGTTCCGCCATCCTTCTTGACAGTCGTTGAAGGGGTGTAGGTGACCGCGGTCTGCGGTTCCAGGTTTTCAGATGACGTGCCGACGTATACGGCGTCGATCTCGGCGTCGGATGTGCCCTTGTTTCTGAGGTAGATGGTGATGTTGCCTTGGGTCCAGGAGACGGCGTCATGATCGAGCCACACACCGGCTTGTCCATCCGCGTAGGGTTCGTTTTGGCCGCCGGTGAAGTGGTCTGTGAATTCATGGCCGCTCGAGGTTACTACTGAAATGTCGTAGCTGCTTCCATTCGTGTACGTGTAGGTGACGGTTATGGTCTTAGCAGCGTCTGTCGCCTTGAACGGGAAGGGTGTTGCTGGTGATACGTTTCCGCTTGCTATGGCTACATAATTTACTTCGATGTGGTGTACCGTTACATTCTTAGTTCCGGTGTTCTCCACGACAATGGCAAACGCACTGTTCGGCGTCCATCTTATTCCTGCAATTTCTAGGTCTTCGAACGTGGGCTCAGGCGGTTCTTCTGCGTTGCTGTGCTGGAATCGGATGCTGTGTTGAAAGAGGGTTCCGTCGAAAGTTGCAAACAGGTGCACCGTCTCTCTGGCTTCGTCCGAGGTTTGCTCGGTTTTCATTAGCACATATTGGGTGGTATAGGCGATTCTGCGGAAGTCTGTGTAGTTGGACATGTAGAAGATCGTGGACTCGGGATAGAACTCAGTGAAGGTTATAATGTTGCATCCAAGGTCTTCCAGGTCCCTTTCTACATGTGCAATCGAGTACAAGTGGCCATTGAAACCTGGAGGCTCCAACAGCGAGTCTGCCCCTTGATTCTCATCGCGCATGGTATTCAGGACCATTACGGTAGAAAGCGCTATAGCCGCAATTATCACGGCAAGCTCAAGAAGATGCAGCACGAGATGCGTTCTCAGATGCTTCACTTCCATTCGCAATCGACTGGTATTCCAGAATTAGCTCGAGACGTCTACGGATTAAAAGCCTCTGAAACGACAATCTATATCCAAAGAACATCTCTGCGCCATGCATGCAGCGGCGGAAGCGTGCGGACCGTGAGGACACTTATATAGGGGGAGGCGGGATGCGCGCACAGCGGCATGTTCTATCTGCACGCGCCAGATTTCTATTTTTCCGGTCGCGCAGCCATCGCTATTACGTTGTAGATCGACGGAATCGTTGTAGGCGGTGAATCTAGGCTTTCAAATGGGGTTTGGGATTTTACTTCCCATTCATTGACTTCGTCAATCATGGTTGAGAGTACTTTGCCGTAATCATCTGTCCTGAAGACATGTTTCCATTCGTCAGTATCAACTGGAAGAGCGATTTCCGGCAACACGGCAAACAGAATCTTGCTGGCTCCAACGCGACCGACGTAACTATCTTTTACGCTAGTCCACTTCAGCTTTTCAAAAAGCTTGGATGCTTTTCCAATGACGTAGGTTCGTGATCCTGGGGGCAATTCAAGGATTGCCCGACTTCGATCTGAAGTATTCTGGCTTATATGCTTCTTCAAGCCTTGCAGTTCACCATCAACCTGCGTCCAGCATATCTCAAGCGCCTGTTTTGGGTCCAAAGCAGTTCCCTCCTGGATTTTCACACCATAGAAAACGTATTTCGGGTTTCGGGTCATTCCAAAAGAAGGTATTAGAGTGGCAACATTGGACCTGAACGCGTCTCTATTCAAGGTTGTGGAATTGGCGATTATCTTTTTGACAACTCTTTCATAGCTCTCTGGGAATTCAGATACCAGTAGCTCAATGTGTGCTGCATCAATCGGGCTTCCGTTCTTGTCAAAAAGAATCCCAAAGCGTTTCATTGTAGCCTCGCCAATGTGACAGGAATAGTTGAGGATAGATTAAATTTTTCGCTCGCGCGTAAGACTGAAATCTGAAACAGCGTAAGTGACCGGGCACACATATGCGTGCATGATCTGTTCCCCCCAGAAATATTAAATTGGCCTTCATAGAAGCACTGTGGGTGTCACTGTGTCGACTCTTGTGGTTGTGCCTTGTGGAAAGAGGAAAATCTGGAATAGACATCCATCAGCTGGTCCGACCAAGGCTGAAGATGTTTACGTCGGCGCTCCGTTTAAGGTGAATAGGGAATATGCAGAGAAGTATGGTAGCCGATGGGTTGTTTTGTCGGCGAAGTATGGCTTCATAGACCCTGATTTCATCATTCCAGGGAATTATGATGTCACATTCAAGGATGCTTCAACGAGTCCTATCAGCATTCGAAAGCTTAAGGAACAGATCAAGCAGAAGGGTCTGGATGGTTTTGATATGGTGGTTGTTTCGGGAGGCCGCGACTATGCGGATATAGTTTCCCAGGCGTTCTCAGATTTTGAGGTGAGGATCAAGGCACCTGTTGCAGGTCTTCCGCTTGGACGGGCGATGGGGGCTGTTAGAAAGGCGATTGATGAAGGTCGCCCGTTTGAATGCTGATTGAGACTTAGGGGTTGACCTTTTGTGGGTCAGAACTCTAGCCTGTGGAAGAGTGAAATGAGGCATCTTGCGGTGTGTTTCAATCAATATTCTTAGGGCAGACCATTGATAGCGGGCATGCATGGCACTTGGGTGACCACGGTATGCAGTATTTCTTGCCTATCAGCCAGGTAGGTGGGTCGAGGGCCCCCGGATATTCAGGATTGAGTCTTCGTGCAGCCTTTAGAGCCTCCGTTTCGTCTGGTCTGAATATGAAACCAAGCCTTTGAAAGACTCGGATAATGTGCACATCTGGTTTTACATCCATATTCTTGTGGTCGACATCAGTGAAGCGAACACCAAAGCATCGTTCCAAGAGGAGCACTATCATTGACGCGATACCAGGTCCTACTCCATAAATGCGCTGAAATGTCGCTTTAACATGATTCGAGGTCTTGTTCTCCCAGATCTTTGACACGTCCCCTTGGTATTCTCTCATGACTATTGCTGACAACTCCTTCACAGTGTGGGGAGCATCGGTAATGTATCGAGGTTTTGCTGGAAGACTTCGGAAAATCTTCTCCAGTTTCTCAACGGGTATCTTCTTCAATGAGGAAGGGTTCAGATTTCCTAGGCGTTCTTTCAAATAGTATGGAATGGTCCAGATGATTTCGGACTTCGTGCCTCTGTCCAACACTGCAGCGAGGGCAAAAGCAAATGGGCTATTCTCGATGAGCACTGCAGCATCCTCGTGGAGAACTGGAAAGAGCTCCCGCGGTCGAATTCTCTTGCCAAATTCCAGAAGAGCCGCTACCTTTGGATCTCGGTCCTCAGGAGATATTGGAGGTTCATGGGCTTCTGCAAGTGGATATCTAAGAGATGCATTTGGTTTCGTTTTCGCCTTTCCAGCTTGGGAGACCCCCTTAATCCTTCGCAGGCTTCTAATGTATCCTTCGAGAAGTGACCTTATCTCTTCTACAGTTAGTCTGCGAAAAGCTTCATCCACGTTGCCAAACCCTCTGATCGAATCCTGGATTTCTCCGCTTACGACGACACTCCACGAATTGCTCGGATCGTCAAGCCTACTATATCGATCTGCAAGGTCGATGAAATATGATCTTACTTTGTGGGTGTGTGGTGGAAACAGCTCCAATAGGCGTTGTCCAATGAGTTGTTTCTCGTCAAGGTATTTGAGGGCGGCAATGATCGCGAGGGGCTTCTCTCCTCTGATGCCATATTTGGCTCTACGCATTAGTTCTGACACAAACTCCGCAACGGTAGCTTTCGCGAAAGACATGAAACCTTCCTCCTCTGTCAATTGCGCATCCGCTAACCATTAAAGCATGTCCCATTGGTCTTGGAAACTGAGAATCATTCTTGCCAACTCGTGATCTAGGGGAAAAGTCTGCGTCCACCAATAGCCGCTGTTTGCGTACGCTTTAGATTCTCGCTTCTTCTTCACGAAGTCGGATTTGAACAAAATTGGGACGGGTACCACGCATATTGGTCCCCTTACGCTTGAATAGTCGTAGATGATTGCGTGATCGTCTTTCCACTCATCTCTCCATGTGTGTGATCCGAATATGCCTTCCGAACTCGGAAGATCGTACGACATGCACGATCCGGTCCCCTTTGACCCACGTATTCCTTCCAGTTTTTCTATACCCCAATTTCGTCGGCTTCCATTTAACCATCTTCTCGGTTGGCCTTTTTTTGGGAGGAAAAGAGACTTCATCTGATCCAGCAATGGTGCCTAGCTTCGGCTTCTCTCGTTTCTCACTGATGATGGTGGACATACTGCATATCCTCTGATATCTCCTGAAATTCTCTAACCGCTCCTCACTGCTCAGCCTAGCTTGCGGTTGAGGTATTGTCGTAATTTGTGAAGGAGAGAACCCAAGTTCTACCAGTCTCGATCTCAGGATTTGCTCCACTCTTTTGCCGATGATTATGATTCGCTGGGGTTTCGAGTTGGAGATTATGTTCACTAGATGATTTTGCCAGCAGATCTTGATGATTCTGTTTTTGAGAGAGCTGCTCTTTACGCCGCTTCGATAGAGGCCCACTATGCTGGCGTCCAGCAACCATATCCCGCTCTCCTTCATCTTTTGTAGGACGTTGACTTTGTTGCGGAGTCTTTGGAAGAGAGATGGTATTCCCTTCTTGAGAATTCTGGGAAAACCTAGGTCGTGTTCGTTCTCTGCGACGCACGAACTGAATATCTTCCAGTATTGCCATGTCCCCTTGTTGCTGTTTATTGATGCGTCCAGCAGCTCGTTTTCCCCGTAGCCTAGACAATACACAAATCTCACGAAATGGAGTGGATAGTTTGGGATGATTTGGCTCAGGATTGATTTATTGCATTTTGTCTCATAGTCTTGTTGTGCAGTGTGGACATGAGATTCAGCCAACAACGCAACCTTGATTTCCTCAGGTTTCCAGAACTGCCGATATTGTTCCACTTGCCTGACAACTTCCAAAGAATCAATAAGTGTGGTATGTGGAAGGCACTTCTCAATTGCTTCATATGTCCTCTCAATGCTTGTGTCGATGGGGCTTTTCATTTTCAACTTTTCGAAATGTGGCATAGAATGCACCAAAAAGCCCTATGGGGCTCCAGCCATTGGATCAGCCCAGGTATCCGCTTGCGCCTGCAACTGAGATCGCCACTATCCCTTCGAGAGATATTTCGCAGGTTCCTGCGCGTTGTCCTTTGTACCCCTCACTTTAGCAGCTTTGTTTGTCTCTACTAGGAAGTTGACTGCTTTTCGCACGTATCCCCGACGAGATGCTTCTCTCAAGTACCCTTTTCCATTCCTTTTTCTGAACACTTGTTTGTCAAGTGCTTCGGTGATTTGTACAATTGTTTCTGGAGTGTTAGCAGTTCTGAGGTGATTCTTAACTGCCCCCAACACTTGATCAGTCGTGCCGATGTCCTTTACATAGGCAGGGAGCGCGCTCGGCTTCCTATCAGCGGATTCCGATGGAGGGATCTCATTCAACTGCTTTCTCTTGATGAAACTTGCACATTCCGCTCCAAAGTGGACTGGAAGTAGCCTCGGCAGATGTGGGTTTTTCGCACACCCGAAATACGTGTGCGCGCCGCCTGTATGTGATTCTAGTCTCTCACAGGACCAACATCTCGTTTCTGTTATTGGAACTCTTTGCGTATGGTTCTTTTTCGCTCTGTCACGTATTGGCTTCCCTTTTTCAGTTTCTAGTAAGGTAGCCAGCTTCATGCGGATCTCTTTGACCGTCCAGCCTAGCGGCACAAGCCCGACATTGCCCAGAGCGATTGATATGTCCGATTGACTAATGCTTAGACCCGTCACTTCACAAGCGAGATACAAGCATCCGCCGATTACCATATCCGGTTGCAGGTATCTTGGAATGCTGGTTTGTGTGCGTAGCTCCTTCTGACGAAAGGGTTGATACTCTTTAATGAACAGCAGCGTTCTCTCTACCACTTCCTGAGACAAGTTTAGATGTTCTCTGAGCCTCTCTCTACATTTCTCAAATTCCAGTACAACATCTCGACTTGAACCAGCAGTGTTAGGAGGCTTCCGCCTGTACCTATTTACCGCGTCATCTTTGTTCCATTTGCTCGTCTTGTCATAAAGAGCGAGCCAGGTATCATACTTGGCCTTTCCAGTGGCTACTATGAAATCCGCCCCAATCTTGCTAAGCACTGCTTGGACAGTAGCGACTGGACACCCGACGTGATTGGCAACTTCCCTCGTCGTGAAGGATGTTGACCGGCTGTCCACATATTCTATTATTTTTTCGTATTTCCATTTTGTTTCAGGCCTCTTTGGAGTTGGCACACTCACGGGTCTAGGTTCATGCTTGTCCTTATCCAATCGTCTAGAGGTTATTCTGTCCCAAAACGATACGGGGGCCGGGACATCCTTTCGGGCAGGAGCCTTTTTGGGCAATCTTTTCTTTTTCTCGATCTGTGTCCTCAGCTGATCGACATTGCTTATGTTGTGCGCCACACTGAGGTGTCTCACGAGATTCTTCAATTTCTTGCCGCATAGTGGACATTTCCGTTGTCCCGGTTTCCTTGAGTCTTCTGTAGACGATGCCGCTTTGTGACGCTCCTCTCTCAGCGGCCAGGACCTTCTGTTCCGATATGTAAGACGTTTTCCGCAGTTGCGGCAGAAGCGGTCCTTCAGGAACTCTTCAGTTGAATGAGACCGCCCACACTGAGGGCAAATATACATAATCTTCAACTTGCGCGTGTGCTCTATGTATTCTCAGCCAGTTGTCTCGACACGAGCGCATTGAGGTATCTCTCTGAAGCGATCTCGGGCGCTTCTGTCTTGAGTTTTTCATAGTCCCCCTTCTCGAGGCTCAGCGTAAGCACTTTATCTCCGATAGTACATGATACTGGGCCTTTAGGTCTGAGTCGCTTTGCTATGTTTCTTTTGAGCAGTTTGCTCAGCGATTTTCGTTGTGATTCGTCCTTCAACTTCTGGAGAACTGCATCCGAGAGGGGAATTACTATCACGTCGATATCCACAACCGGTCTCTTGGATTCCATGATTCTTTGCTTGAATTCTTCTATTGATTTCTGTGGATGCTTCAGCACATACTTGATGGCTTCTCGTGCATCCATGGAATTCATACTACCGACAGCTTTGGCTGTTTTCATCATTCGCTGGAAATCCTTGATGCGAGAGAGCTGATATGGAACCTCCATTCCGCGTAGCAGACCGTCTTGGATAAGCTTCTTAACCTCAGTGGGTAAACCATCGATCTCTGCGTATTGCCTGATCGTTTCATCACCCGCTCCCACTCTTTTCGCCACCCCCTCATAGGAGCCATAGCGGTCATGAAGATATCTGCAGGCTTGGGCTATCTCGAGAGTTCCAGATCGCTTCGTTCTTCTGCCAAGGTTTGCTATGAGGATGGCTAACGCCTTCTCTTCCGTTAACTCGTCTGACCGCACGGGATTGGCTATCCTCGCTTATTCTAATCCGTGTATCCTCTTGCAAGTAGCCAGTCGATAAGAGCCGTCTTAGCTACGTCCTCCGGGTCTAAATCTAGATCCTTCGAAGCTCTTCCTAATGCTTTCCCATACCTTGTCGGTACGTGAATAGTCAATCTCATTATTGGCGGGGGTTCCTTTGCCTTCTTCGTTATCTCTACTGGCTCCAAGTCCGGTTGATCGGTGGCGATCTCAAATGCTCGTTTCTTCTCTTCCCGTGGCATCTTCGAAATCTCTTCTGCCAGAATTACCGCCTTCTTTTCATCGCCTTCAACGATTTCAGGCCACATAGCATTGGTTACTTTGATGGCGTCTTGCCTGGTGATCTTGCCTTCTTCAACCATCTCCTTTACGGGTTCCGGCACTATGCGATGAGCCAAGTAGATCTGGACTGTTGCGTTTGCGACGCTCAGTTCGTCGGCGACCGCGTCAACCGATCTGTATTTGTCGAATAAAGCGTCACATGCATCCACCATATCTCGATATGGAAGGCTTCTTCTCTGGATATTTTCGCTCAGTGAGAGAACCTTTGCCTTGATTGGATCTATTCGCCCTATGACGAGGGCGGGTACCTTTTCCCAGCCTAATTCCTTGACAGCCAAGTATCTTCGCTGACCAACTATGAGCTCGTACTTGTCATCCTTTGCCATGACCACTAGAGGCTGTAGTAATCCTATTCGTCCTATGTTTTCCCTCAATTCAACGAGATTCTGCTCAACTTCTCTTGTTCTGACGTTTGCCCCACTCACAAAGATGCTGTCCGTGGGAATCTCCATTAACATTCCCCGAGCTGACAAATCATCACACCAACTGGATCAGTACTTCTATGCGATATACAAATTTTGCGTCTCTAAAATAAATACTGAGCTTACGAGGATCAATCATCACTTGTCTCTGCGGGCAACTAATTCTTTTTTCCTGTATTCCCTCATATGCTTGTAGAGCTTTTTCGCTTCGTCTGTCACTACCGCTATGCCACGCCCTTCAATCTTTTTTATCACCGGAACAGCGCGCGTTATTCGTTCTTTAACAATAGGATAATAATCGAATGTGACTTCTCTTGAATCGGCAGACCCAGCTAATTGCCAGAGTCCGGCAATTTCTACCTTTGCGGTATGCTTCCCCGGGGCGATATGCTTCAGGCTCAAAATCGATCGAATTGAAAACTCTTTTCGAGGTGCATAATAGTAAGGGATTCCCACGTAAAAGGACTTCACAGATTCGCCATCAAAGCACAGATCAATTTTCATACGGGAAAAGACACGTTTTGAAGGGGCCATCTTGAATTTGATGTGAATGATTGCATCTTGCCTTTTCACCCTCGTGTTAAGATTCGATATAGTGACCGCTTTCAGCCTATGCTCCCTCTGCGTGCAGGTCACGTTCACAATTGTAAACTGTTTCTCACTAATTTAGATTATGTCTTCTTCGAATTCGCATTCTTCTATCATCTGGGCGTCCCAACATTTCTGGCAAAACCCAGTCATATGATTCGAATTCTTCCTTGGAGATCTTCTTTCCGCAGATTTCACACTGGAATTCTCCGTTTTCCTGAGGCAATAGGCTTCACTTGTCTTCTTCTGCTTGCATGCATGCATTTTCGCTCCGGCGGATATGTTGCAATTGGATGGTTAGGAGATCACGACTTAACAGGAAAAACTCTTGATGAAGTTATATCATTAATCAGAAAGAGAAGATACGAGAATGAAGCAAGCGCAATTGATGCTTTTACCAAGTTCTTGACTCTCGAAGACGGGGACTATGTGAGTGTCAATAACACAAATGCTGGTCTTTTCGGCATAGATGTAATTGCTTCAGGCTACAAATATGAGAAATATAAACATAATACTGGGGCCGACGAAAAGGAGAGGCTGAACTGAAACATCACCTCTGCAACATCATCGAATACACCTTCTATTATCACAAACAGCAAGTCACCGAAAAGGAAGTCGGGCAGCTCGTAGACCTGCTAGAGAAGGGGGAAAAGTAGTCATGTCCTCCCATCTGGAGCCAAATAGGCGACTCACGCTGAAAACGCGGGTGGGGGGACCCCTCCCCCGCCGTCTCTCTCGGTCCCTGCATCTTCCCGCCCCTAGCCCATGGAGCGGTTTCTAAATGACCCTGTTCAAAACGCCAGAAAACCGCATCGTTCAGGACCCACGCTGGCTTCAGCCTCTATCTAGCCCGCCTGGTGGAAAGCCTCAGGGCCGCGAACCTTACCTGAACCGCATGGCC
>Ga0209636_10007456_pt1 | contig 11157 bp, 11 predicted proteins | sample DeeMarSWOR152_54_FD_187464 | JGI IMG/M metagenome (GOLD analysis project Ga0209636, IMG submission 187464) | Marine sediment microbial communities from White Oak River estuary, North Carolina - WOR-1-52-54 (SPAdes) (version 2) | ecosystem: Environmental > Aquatic > Marine > Intertidal zone >... | reverse complement strand
CCCTGAAATAGAGGAACTGGTCCCTCTGATAGCAAAAATAGCGGGGGTACGCCAAGCAATGGTATCGGAACAACGAAAGTTAGCCCAGCGAGGAAAAGTAGCGATGGCAGGCAGAGACATTGGCACGGTAGTCTTACCCTGGGCGGAATTGAAGATTTTCCTCACCGCCTCCACCGAAGAGAGAGCCAGGCGCCGCCATAGGGAATTATTGAAACGGGGAGAGAATTCGAGCCTGGAAATCGTCCTTGCCGATTTAAAGAAACGAGACGAGATGGATATCAACAGAACCATATCACCGCTTAAACCGGCTGAGGATGCCATAATCATCGACACGGAAAACCTTAGCCTGAAGCAAGTTGTAGATAAAATATATACTCTGGCGGTAAATCTATGACCCTCTCCCAAAAGATTATCTTAGTTACATGCAAACTTTTACTCAATATTCCTTTCTCCTGGAAAGTTGAAGGAAGAGAAAATATACCCTTAACTGGTCCACTTATTTTTGCAACCAACCATGTTCATCTCCTCGACCCATTTTTCCTCATATTTATCTCTCCGCGATGGATTAATTTCATAGCAAAAGAGGAACTCTTTCGTTCCCCTTTTTTGAGACCCTGGCTTCGCTTGGTTGGAGCGCTCCCCATACGCCGTGGAGGGAAGATTAGAGAGAAACAGAACATGCTAAGGAGCGCCAGAAATGTATTGGAAAAGGGATGGATCCTGGGAATGTTCCCGGAGGGCGGCAGAAGTCGCGACGGCAAACTCAGAAAAGGCAAACCAGGCTCCGTAGTTATCGCCTCGAAAACAAATGTCCCCATTCTTCCTGTCGGCATCGTCGGCACAGACAAGATTAACGTCATAAGCTGGCTATGGAAACGCCCCCGCATAGTTGTCAATGTTGGCAAGCCATTCAAGCTACCTCCAACCTCCGACAGGATGAGTAAGTCACAAATGCAATTATTGACCACACAACTGATGAGTGAAATCGCAGCTCTTTTGCCACCCGAGTATCAAGGCGCCTATGAAAAACATGAAGATTGAGAAAGCTGAGAAGCTGGGCCTATGCTTTGGCGTCAGACGAGCCATCAAGTTGTTGAAGGAGGCAGCTAGTAAATATGGGGGAATAGAGACATTAGGACCTGTAGCACACAATCGCCTGCTAGTGGAGGCATTGGCTAATCTAGGAATAAAGCCGATAAATCATCTCGACCAAGCCCAAGGCAGAATCCTGGCTATCACAACTCATGGCACAAGCCCGGCGATATTATCTGAGATTAAAGCCCGTCGCATCCGCATCATTGATACTACCTGCCTTATAGTCCGCAAAGCCCAAAACGCAGCCAAGGAATTAGCCGAGGCTGGTTTTGACGTCCTCATATTTGGAGACGCAAAGCACTCTGAGGTCAAAGGACTACTAGGTTGGGCAGGAGACAAAGGCATAGCTGCCCTCAACTCGAAGCAAATATATAGCTCGGGAAAATTACCATCACGCCTGGGCATTATCTCCCAGACAACCCAAACCCAATTTGCCTTTACCGAATTTGTCAGGCAACTTATGGAGATGATGGAGCCTAAGATTGAGGAAATTCGCCTTCTTAATACTTTATGTAAAGTAACACAGGGTCAACAAGAAGCTGCCGTAAAATTAGCTCGGGAGAGTCAACTCATGATAGTGATAGGCGGAAGTAATAGCGCCAATGCCGGACACCTTGTTGAAATATGCTCTCCTCTGGCAGAAACTCACCTGGTAGAAACAGCGGACGAAGTCGACACTTCCTGGCTTGTGGGTAATCACCATGTTGGCATTACCGCCGGAGCATCCACTCCAGATGAAGCTGTAGAAGAATTAATAGACAAGCTGAGGTCTTTATAATCTTCAGCCAAGCCTGGCATCCATCTGCCTGCCACCAATGAGGTGAAGATGAAGATGAGGCACCACTTGCCCCCCTTCGGGTCCACAATTTATAACCAAGCGATAACCCTTCCTGGCTATCCCTTCTTTCTCAGCCAGATTCTTAGCTATGAGTATAAGGCGCCCGACAAGCTTTTGTTGTTCTTCAGTAAGTTCAGCCGCAGATGTAATATGGGCTTTAGGTATAATGAGCACGTGTATAGGTGCTTGAGGCAAGATATCCCTGAATGCCAGAAAATCTTCATCTTGATAGACTATGTCGCCAGGCACCTCACCAGCAACAATTCGACAAAAAATACATTCTTCGGCCATAATCTAACTCCTTTAACACACTATACCTTCCTCACGTAAATGCTCAATCTCCGCCCGCTTATAGCCCAGTTCTTGTAATATTTCATCAGTGTGTTCCCCGGGAAGTGGAGATAAACTTCTCACCTTGCCTGGTGTGCCTGAGAGCTTAGGAGCTATGCCAACCTGTTTGATCTTGCCCAAGGCAGGGTGTTCCACCTCTATTACCATCTGGCGATGAAGCACCTGTGGGTCACTAAAAACCTCGTCCGGTGTATAAACTTTGCCGGCAGGGACATCATTACGGATCAGCAATTCAAACCATTCATCTCTGGTCTTAGTTAGGAAAATTTGCTTCAAATAAGAGTGGACTTCATCCCACTTCTCATCTTCTGGCTTATGAAAGGTGTGTTCGAGAGCGAAGTGATAGGGAATATATTCTTCTTTGTCTAGAAATCGGCACAGGTTCTCCCAAAAATGTGGCTCGAGGCAGCCAATGGTAATATATTTACCGTCCTTGGTTTCGTACACTCCGTAATAGGGATAGGCACCATGAAGCCACGATTCACCCCTCTTCAACATTGACCCATCAAAAAAGTAACCGCAATTTAACCAGGTCATGAGTGATACTGCTCCATCCATATAAGCCAAGTCCACATATTGCCCCTTGCCCGTCTTGTTTCTAGCCACCAAAGCTATTGAAATACCCAAAGCTCCATATAACGCAGCCCCCGCAAGGTCAGCAACCAGATTTAAGGGGATAGCTGGAGGCCTTTCACTGGACCCAATTAAGCCTAGAACACCAGCCATAGCTATATAATTGATATCATGCCCGGGAAAGGTACGATAAGGCCCGTCCTGGCCATAGCCACTAAGCGAGCAGTAAATAATCTTAGGATTTAGCTTACTTATAGTTTCGTAATCTATCCTCAAGCGTTTGGCTACCCCGGGTCTGAAACCCTCGACAATAACGTCTGAGCGCCGGGAAAGGCGGTAAAATATTTCTCGTCCCTCTTCCGACTTTAGATTAATCACGATGCTTTTTTTATTGCGATCAGGGGCATAATAAGCCGCTGCCTTTCGACTTTCTTCCCCTTGAAGCGATTTTGGTGGACCACTAAATTCAGTTATCCCTGGCGCCTCAATTTTTAGCACCTCAGCTCCCAAATCTCCCAAGAGCATGGTGCAAAATGCACCTGGGACCAATTTCGATAAGTCTAAAATTTTCACACCTTCCAAAGCTAACATATGTCCTCCCAAATCGATTAATTGCCAATTATAAGCTATTTGGACAGTCCTTTGCATTTTTAACCTGAATATGTTAAATTAGAACAAATATACCAACCTAAGGTGGGGTTTGCCCACCTTTTTACTAAATGTAAGAGATTAAAGGGGAATGGGAAGATGAAAACTGAGCTTAAGGCTGCGATTACTCAGCTTTCTGCTGAGAGGAACTTGCCTAAAGAGGTAGTCCTGGCTGCCCTGGAATCGGCGCTGGCCTCAGCATATAAAAAAAGCATGTCTGCTCTGGAACAAGATGTGCTAGTAAAAGTTGACCCTGAAAGCGGCGAAATAAATTTCTATACTCAAAAGGTTATAGTTGAGTCAGTTACCAATCCAAATCGCGAAATCTCCATCAAAGAAGCCCGAAAACTGCGAGCCACAGCACAACTTGGTGATGTAATAAATATAGAATGCACACCCAAGAATATTGGCCGTATCGCTGTTCAAGCAGCAAAACAAGTCGTCCTGCAGCGATTGCGAGAGGCGGAACACCGTATTGTTTATGAAGAGTTCACCGATAGGGAGGGAAAGGTTGTTAGTGGAACAATTCAATTCACCGAACCTAAACGAATTTATGTCAGGCTAAATAGAACGGAGGCGATACTTCCTGCGAGTGAACAGGTTCCCAATGAACATTATTATAGAGGGCAGCGACTTAGATTTTATCTTCTTGAGATGGTCCAGAGGGACAAAGAGCTTCAAATCATAGTTTCTCGCTCTCACCCCAACCTGATACGTGGCCTCTTCGAGCTAGAGATCCCCGAAGTTCACAACGGGATTGTGGAGTTAAAAGCCCTAGCGCGCGAGGCTGGACATCGAACTAAAGTGGCAGTGGCAACTACTCAAGAAAACGTTGACCCTGTAGGTTGCTGCCTTGGTCCTCGGGGCATAAGGCTCCAAAGTATCATTAACGAGCTAAATGGCGAAAAAATAGATGTAATCCAGTGGCATGCCGACCCTGGGGTATTTATCGCTAACGCTCTCAGCCCAGCTCAAGTAGCAAGCATTAAAACCGATGAGGAAAGAAACACGGCTACTGTGGTTGTCCCTGATAAGCAACTTTCTCTAGCTATAGGCAAAGAAGGCCAGAATGCCCGACTAGCAGCGAAACTCACAGGCTGGCGGATCGACATCAAGAGCGTCTCTGCTATTGAGGCAGAAAAGACTGTTATACAAGAGCCAGAAACAGCGGCCAAAGCCATTTCCCCTAAAATTAAGAAAAGGCAGCCACGTGAAGCAGGGCCAGTTGAGGAGATTGGAGCAGAAGAGCCGGTTGAAATTCCAAGCATTGTAGAAGCTCCATCTGAGAAGCCCGAAGAGAAACAGATTCGCTTTGCTGAGGATATCCTAGTGGAGGCGTTAAAAGCAAAAATACCAGACAAGACAAAAGACGAAGCTAAAGGTAAAAGAAAGGGAAAGGTGGTAAAGTATAAGAAGAAAGATGAACATTTTATAGATGATGAGAGCGAAGAGTAAGCATCTACCTCAGCGTACTTGCATAGCTTGTCGACAGACTAAGGAAAAGCAAGCCTTGATTCGCTTAGTGAGTACGAAGAAGGGCATTGCTGAGATAGATGTATTTGGAAAGAAGCCGGGCAGAGGTGCTTACTTATGCCCCAAAAAAAACTGTTGGGAGTTAGCGCTGAGGAAAAACCGACTGGATTATGCTCTACGAACAAAACTTCATGATGATAATCGACAAACCTTACGTGAGTACAGTCATAACTTGTTGGAGGAAAGCTAAACTTGGATGATAACAACCCTGGATTGAAAAAAGGCCTGCCTCAAGTTGAGCTTCCACCTTCCATAACTGTAAAGCAACTGGCCGACATACTAAAAGTAGAGCCTATAAAAGTAATTAAACAACTCATGCGCAAAGGCATCATGGCCAATGTTAACCAGACTATCGACTTTGACACTGCTAGCATAACAGCTGCAGACTTTGGCTATGCCGCTAAATCACCAAAAGAGCGTAGAGCCTTGCCTTCCCGGAAGGAAAGAGGAAAAGGAAAAAAGAAGGAAAAACTGTCAGTTCGCCCTCCGGTAGTTACTGTCATGGGACATGTTGACCATGGCAAAACCACCCTCCTTGATGTCATCAGAAAGACTAACGTAACTGCTCGCGAGGCAGGAGCAATCACCCAACATATTGGTGCCTACCAAGCCTTACTGGATGAACGCAAAATCACCTTTTTGGATACACCGGGACACGAGGCTTTCACTGTCATGAGAGCCCGAGGGGCGCAAGCAACTGATATTGTAATTCTAGTGGTTGCCGCTGATGACGGCGTTATGCCCCAGACTGTAGAAGCTATAAACCATGCCAAGGCTGCCAAGGTGCCCATAGTAGTTGCCATCAATAAGATTGATAAACCTGATGCTAATCCCGAGCGTGTAAAACAGCAGCTTGCCGATTTGGGTCTGGTTATTGAGGAGTGGGGTGGCGATACTGTCTGTGTACCCATATCAGCCAAGCAAGGACAAGGAATATCAGATTTATTGGAAAACATATTCCTAGTTGCTGACATATTAGAACTGAAAGCTGATCCTGATAGCGCCGCAGAAGGGGTAATCATTGAGGCAAAGCTGGATAAAACTAAAGGCCCTTTAGCTACCCTTCTTGTCCAGAAGGGTACCCTTAGACGAGGCGATGTTGTGGTAGCTGGCAATGCTTGGGGGAAAATAAAAGCCATGTTTGATGACAAAGGAAAGCAAGTTCATAAAGCTGAACCATCTACTCCAGTGGAAGTCCTCGGCTTAAATGAGGTAGCAAAAGCAGGAGACCTTTTTACTGTGTTTTCCGATGAGCATGAAGCACGAAGCACTGTTGAAAAACAAAAATATCCTAGACCACGTCTTATTCTAAGTTTAAGTGCTCTTTCCAGCCAAATAAGTGACGGGCAAATAAAAGAACTCAACATAGTTTTGAAGACAGACGTCGATGGCAGCATTGAACCCATAAAAACTTCTGTAGAAAGGGTGGGGACAGAGAAGACAAAAGCTAGAGTCATCCATGCTGCTAGCGGGAGCATCACCGAGAGTGATGTGCTTCTGGCCTCAGCCTCAAAAGGCATTATCATCGGTTTTAATACTCCTACTTCACCTGGAGCAACGCAGCTAGCTGATGTGGAAGCGGTGGGCATTCACCACTATAATGTAATTTACAAGCTAATAGAAGACGTGGACAGGACACTGAAGGGGATGCTTGAGCCAACCTACGCTGAAATGCTCAGCGGGCGCGCTGAAGTAAGGGCTGTCTTCCCCCGCGGCAAAGTGGGAAAAATAGCCGGAGTTTATGTTATGGAAGGAAAGGTATGGAGAGATGCCCAAGTTAAAATATTGCGCCAAAATAAAGTTATAGGTGAATCTCGGGTCTCCAGTTTAAAGCGTTTTAAAGAGGACGTCGCCGAAGTCTCCGTCGGCCTCGAATGTGGCCTGGGTATAGAGGGCAATGTCGATTTTCAAATTGGCGATGTCACTGAATTTTACCGAAAGGAAAGAATAAGCTAATAATACCCCCAGAATAGGAGATTCAAATGAGCAGGCGAAGTGAACGAACAAGTAAACTGATCCAGCGAGAAATCAGCGGACTGCTTGAGCGTGAGGTTAATGACCCTAGACTGACCAAGCTTGTCTCAGTGACAGAAGTCACCCTTTCCCCCGATCTTAAGCACGCCAAGGTGTATGTTAGCACCCTGGGTACCGAAATAAATAAGGAGGATTTACTGGCGGGCTTTAACAATGCTTCAGGATTCTTGCGCAAAGAACTTGCAGCTCACTTAAGATTAAAACAGATACCGCAGCTCAGCTTTCATTACGATGATTCTATTGAGCGCGGGGCGCGATTACTCAAATTGATCGGGGAGCTAAGCACCAATGAGGATGATAAAGCTAGTTCCCGTGATAGTTTTCGCATTAACAAAGGAGGTAATAATGGAACCAATAAACGTAGCCATAATAGGCGTCGGTAATTGTGCCTCATCTTTAGTGCAAGGAGTTCATTACTACAAGGATGCCAAAGAAGATGAATTTATCCCTGGCCTAATGCATGTTAACCTAGGGGACTATCATATAGCTGATATCAACTTTGTAGCTGCATTTGATATTGATAAAAACAAAGTTGGCAAGGATTTAGCCGAGGCTGTTTTCACCGAGCCGAATAACACTATTAAATTCTGTGACGTGCCTAAGACAGGCATCCGCGTTGAACGAGGTATGACCCACGATGGACTGGGCAAGTATCTGTCTCAAGTTATCACTAAGGCGCCAGGCTCGACAGCCAATATTGTAGACATACTCAAGAAGACCGAAACTGACGTGGTGGTTAACTATCTGCCTGTAGGAAGCGAGGAGGCAACTAAATGGTATGTAGAACAGGTGCTAACTGCCGGCTGCGGCTTAATCAATTGCATGCCTGTTTTTATTGCCCGCGAAAGCTACTGGCAAGGCAGGTGTGCCGAGCGGGGATTGCCTGTCATTGGTGATGACATTAAATCTCAGGTAGGCGCTACAATTACTCACAGAGTATTAACCAAACTTTTTCGTGACCGGGGTGTTAAACTAGAACGAACTTACCAGCTAAATTTTGGCGGCAATACCGATTTCTTAAATATGCTAGAACGAGAGCGCTTGGAGTCTAAAAAGATTTCCAAGACAAACGCTGTTACCTCACAGCTAGACTACGATATCGGTCACGACAACATTCATATCGGTCCCAGCGACTATGTGCCCTGGCTAGCTGACCGCAAATTTTGTTACCTGAAGATGGAAGGTCGCACCTTCGGCGATGTGCCTCTGAATCTAGAGTTGAAGCTAGAGGTATGGGATAGTCCAAATTCAGCCGGGGTAGTTATTGATGCCATAAGATGCTGTAAACTAGCCATGGACCGCGGCTTAAGCGGGACCATAGTGGGCCCTTCAGCTTATTTTATGAAATCTCCGCCAATTCAGTATTCTGATGAGGAAGCCCGTATAAGAACTGAAACATTTATTGCAGGACAAGAGCAAGAAGGTCCCATTTCCTTGCCCGAGCTGCACTCAATCGAGGTCAAGTGATAAGTCACTCTCGTGACAAAAATACTAGCTTCAAACAACGTAGGCTAAGAGACCAAAGCGAAACTTTAAGTTTGCCACGAGTTAGAGGTAGCAAGTTGCTCGAAGTTTCCCTCTCCACCATGTGGGCTAAAGGTAGATTTAGCCACATGGCAGAATTTGCTGCCAAAGCTAGAGAACTGGGCTTTACCCACATAGAAGCGAATACCTCAATTTCCCCACAAATGTTCAGTGAGCTTCTCAAGACCACAGTTCCTATTTCAAGCATTCATGCTCCCTGTCCCGCGGTATTGTCATCCAGAGGAATCCCCATAAGTAACATTTCCTTAAGTTCTCTGGACGAGAGCGAGCGAATGGAGGCTGTTAGCTTCACCAAGAAAACAATAGACCTTGCGGCAAATGTGCGCGCCAGGGCTATTGTCCTTCATATGGGTGAAGTGCCAATTGACCTGAGTTTACAAGATAGGCTGCACAAGCTTAACGATGGAGGCTATGCTCAAACCAAGGAGTATAGTCAAGCTAAAGAAGAACTAGTTTACCAGCGTATTTCCAAAGTTCCTCCTTACCTAGATGCAGCAAGAAAAAGTCTTCAAGAGCTTAGAGAATATAGTCGGCAAAAGGGTGTAATGCTGGGGCTTGAGACCAGATTCCATTTTAACGAAATACCAAATATGGACGAAATGGCAGAGCTACTCAACGAAGTATCAGAAAGCCTGGTTGGCTACTGGCATGACGTAGGGCATGCTGAAGTGCAACAGCAGCTTGGATTTAGCTTGCATGAAGAATGGCTTTCACGGTTCAAAGACAGAATGGTTGGTATCCACTTGCACGACATCCTTGGCATTTCCGATCACCATGCCCCAGGAAAGGGAAATATGAATTGGGAAATGGTGGCCAGATATTTACCTCCGGGAATAGTAAAAGTTTGCGAAATCGGCGAGTGGAATGAAGAGGAGCAAATGCAAGGAGTAGTTAAATTTCTTCAGAAGAAAGGCATATTAAACTAGCTGGGAAAGCTGAATGAATTTAATAGACATACGACGTAATTTAGCCTCTCGTATTACCAACCCCGTAGTCAGGATTTTGAGTAAAAGTGGGATAACACCCAATACTCTGACATTTATCAACCTGGCTCTGAGTATAGTTACGGCCTATGTCATCGCTATAAATCATCTTGTTCTTGGCGGAGTCTTAGTTTTAGTTTCAGGTTCATTTGACCTCCTTGACGGAGCCTTAGCTCGCTTCACCAAGCAAACTACAAAGTTTGGCGCCATTCTGGATTCCACAGTTGACCGCATTTCTGAAGCAGCGATACTCTGCGGTCTCTTAATTTTGTATTTAGATCGCGGAGGCGGCTTAGAAATTGTGCTTATTTTTGCCGTCCTAATTGGCTCTTTTCTGGTCAGCTATATTAGGGCGAGAGCAGAAGGACTTGGCTGGCAATGTCAGGTTGGCTTGTTTACCAGAGCAGAACGGGTTATAGTATTAACAATAGGGTTGTTGATAAATCAGATTTTTATTGCTTTATGTGTTCTGGTGGTCTTTGTCTTTACCACTGTAGTTCAAAGGTTAGTTTACCTATGGAAGCAAGGAAAAACTAAAGGTGATTAAGTGGCTGTTATAGCTATTGTGGGAGGGCAGTGGGGTGATGAAGGTAAAGGAAAGATAATTGATCTCTTAGCTGAGAAAGCGAAGATAGTAGCTCGTTTCTCCGGGGGAGATAATGCTGGTCACACTGTGATCAACCCTTATGGCGAGTTCCGGCTGCATCTCGTCCCTTCGGGCATTTTTTACCCACAGGTAACTTGCATTATCGGCAATGGTGTAGCTATTAACCCAGCAGTACTTCTTAAAGAAATAGATGACTTGCAAAACCACAGCGTAGGTATAAGTCGCCTTTTTATTAGTGCCCGTGCTCACCTGATTATGCCCTATCATACCCTCCTCGACAGACTGGAAGAAGAAAGGCGGAGTAAAGGAGCATTGGGTACCACACTCAGAGGAATCGGTCCTGTCTTCGCTGATAAAGTAGCTCGCTTGGGAATTCGTGCTGGAGATTTGTTAGATAAGGATGTATTTCTGAGCCGCTTGAAGTCAGCTCTGGAGCTCAAAAATATTATCCTGACCAAGGTGTACCAAGCTTCGCCTCTATCACTGGAGGAGATCTATCAGCAATATTGTCATTATGGGGAGCGGCTTGTCCCTTTCATCCGAGAAACTAGCTCCATAATTCGCGAAGCGGCGACAAAAGGAGAGCTCGTTTTGTTAGAAGGTGCCCAGGGAGCTTTACTTGACCCTGACTTTGGCACCTATCCCTATGTGACCTCTTCTTCACCGCTGGCCGGGGCAAGCTGTATCGGAGCAGGCCTGGGCCCAAGGGAAATCGATCGTGTTGTGGGCATATTTAAAGCATATAACACTAGAGTCGGTGCCGGACCCATGCCCACAGAGCTCAAAGACGAAATCGGTGACTTAATCCGAGAGAAGGCTCGTGAGTATGGTGCTACCACAGGAAGGCCACGAAGATGCGGCTGGTTTGATGCTGTGGCAGGTCGCTTCAGCGTTCAAATAAATGGCCTTAGTGATATAGCTCTAACTCACCTCGATATCTACGATGGTTT
>Ga0209636_10007454_pt1 | contig 11159 bp, 8 predicted proteins | sample DeeMarSWOR152_54_FD_187464 | JGI IMG/M metagenome (GOLD analysis project Ga0209636, IMG submission 187464) | Marine sediment microbial communities from White Oak River estuary, North Carolina - WOR-1-52-54 (SPAdes) (version 2) | ecosystem: Environmental > Aquatic > Marine > Intertidal zone >... | reverse complement strand
CGCTTTAAACGATGTTGTTATTTCTGCTGGAGAACCCTCAAAAATACTTTACACGCAAATATTCAAAGACGAAAAGCCGATTCTGAAGTGCCAAGCAGACGGGCTGATAGTGTCCACGCAGACGGGCTCCACTGGCTATTCGCTCTCGGCAGGGGGACCTGTCGTAGATAAGGAAGTAGACGCGTTCGTTCTAACCCCCATTTGTTCCCTAACAGTGTTCCACTCAATCGTCTTTCCAGCGGACTCCAAAGTCACGATCAAGGCCATCAGGCCAAAAAAGGTGCTTGTCTTAATTGACGGAAACTACCGACTTGCAACGGCAAAAGAGCCTACGTTGACAGTTACGCGCTCCAAAAACGTGACTTCCTTCATCAGGTTTAAGGACGATTTCTATAATCGATTGCGAAGCCGATTGCTGTTTAAGGGAACGGGATGAAAAATCCAGAAAAACAATTCATGCAAACGAGTCATGGTACTAGATACTTCCGCCTTTTTAGCAGGATTTGATCCTTTTTCCGTAAGTGAAGACCAAGCCACAGTGCCCAAAGTCAAAGAGGAAATAAGAAATAGGTCAATGCCATGGGTGCGGTTCAAAACAGCCGTGGAAAACGGAAAACTGAAAGTTAAAGCGCCTTCCGAAGACTTCTGGAACAGGGTGAAAGCTTCCGCGAACAGGGTTGGCGACTCTTTTTTCTTGTCAGAGACCGACATGCAAATCTTGGCTTTAGCTTTAGAACTTAAGGCAGCAGGTTGCACCCCCCAAATCGTGACAGATGACTATTCAATACAGAACGTTGCAACCCAGATGGGAATAGAGTTTGTGTCTCTTGCAACGTTTGGCATTCGTCGTCTTCTGGAGTGGGTTAGATACTGCCCAGCTTGCCGCAGAGAATACCCCGCTGATTACAATTTCACGAAATGTGCAGTCTGTGGCACAGCGCTGAAAAGGAAGCCTCGGCGAACAGCTAAAAACCTAAAAGGCACAAGTTAAGAAAACAGAAGAGAGGAAAGATTATATGAGTTCCCATAAGAAACAGGCAACCTATTTCAGAACGGCGGGCGCGCAAAACACAAAGGCGCTCTTAAAAATCGTTAAAGAATACATCAACAAAGAAAATATCGAAAACATAATTGTCGCCACAAACACGGGTGAAACAGGAGCGGAAGCCGCGAAAACCTTCAAAGGCAAAAACGTCGTAGTGGTAACGCACTGCTACGGCTTTCAAGCACCAGGAAAATTCGAGCTAAAAGAGGAACTCAAAAAAGAAATTTTGGCTAATGGAGCGAAAATCCATACGGCAACCCATGCCTTGAGTAGCGCGGAAAGAGCGATTCGCAAAAAATTTGGCACACTGGAACCGCTGGAGCTAATCGCTAACACGCTTAGACTCATGGGGGAAGGAACAAAGGTATGCGTGGAAATAACGCTGATGGCTGCAGACGCAGGGTTAATCCCCGCCGATAAAGACGTTGTTGCGGTTGCAGGAACTGGAAACGGTGCGGACACGGCACTGCGAATTAAACCCGCTAACGCCGCAAGATTCTTCGATCTGAGAATAAGAGAAGTAATAGCTAAACCAAGCGAGTTCTAACGCCTATTTTTCTAATGTACTACTCCAGAGAAAGCGACTACACAGATATGCGATATTAACCTTTACACAGAAGCAGATGCAACGGCTTTGGCTTACAAAAGCGTCAGAAACAATATCAAAATCAGCCCTTCAAACGCAAAAATTGGAACTACGATCTGCTTCGCCCTTTGAAGAGCCTTATCAACAAGCATCGACAATGATTCTAGTCGAGCCTTCCCGATTACTCTGACTTCAGGCACGACCATGCGCAGGCACCCAGCTTTACAGTGTTCCAAGTGTGCTGCTGCCGTTTTTGCGGCTTCCTGAATGTAACTGATCAGCGTCTCATGGTTCATGACTTCGCCGACAGGGTGGTAACCACGGCGTCCCAAGACTACGGCGCTTACTGCATGCGTGTCGGTTGTAAAAACTTCGCTTGCGTGAAAACCTGTAGCTTTAAGAGCTGAAAGGATTTCTTCGCGCAGCCCAGAAACCATGTTATTTCCGTCAATGACTACATAAGCGGTTTTCTGCTCAGCCACCTTCACCACAACTGCAGTGATTCCGCCGGGTCCCATGCCGTCTTTCAAACCAAATTCCTTAGGGAAAACGGTAGCAGCGCCAACCTCAAACGGGTAAGAGGGCAGAGAAACAGCTTTTTCAAGACATTTGGAAGCCACCGCGCGCAATGTTTCTAAAGACGCCTCTAAATCAACTGTGTCATCGATACTGTTATGGGCATTGACTACTATATTGCAGTTAAGTCCGTGTTTTTCTGCCTCTTCACGAACTATGCGACCCAACTGCTGCGGCAAGTCTTCGGTAGTTTTTGGAGCAAGCGTGAAAGAAAGAAAGACGGTGTTTTCAAAAACTTGGCATGAAGCAGTTGCGAAGCCATCAGTGACTTTAACGAAGGGCGATGCTTTACTAGCAGAGGCGGTGAATTTTGCAGAGTTTATCACATGACTTATTATTTTTTGGTTCTGGGCTTGTGAGGCTAAATCAAGCTCATGACCGAGAATCCCCAGAGGAACACAAGTGTCACAGCCAAACTCTTTTTCAAACTCACGCTTGAGCATAGACGGCAGAAGGCTGCTGCCAATATTCTTGAAGGGGCCGGGGTGAACAAGAGGAACTATAATCGTGGCCTTAGGCTTGTGAGAGTCGAACTTCAAAAGGGCAATTTCAATGTCCTCATTTTCACCTAGTTTTTCGAGGAAACTTTCGAAGGGTGCGTTGAGACCAGCCACCCAGTTGAGCATGAATGCTCTGAAAAGGGGCATAGAAGGCACGTCATACATGCGCCGTCCCAAACGATCTATGAGGAAAACAAACAAGAGAGCAGAAGCGCAGCTAACTATGGGGGATATAACCAAAAAAGGCAGAACTTGGAGAGGAATGGTACTATCGAGACTATTCCAAAAAACCACAAACACAGCGATACAAAGGAAAGGCTGAAGCAAAGAAGACACCAAACGTCGCAAGAATGCTACCGATGAAGTTGAAATAAACACGACAGCGCGAAAAGTCAGCACGGCGGCAAAGCCCAAAAGGCAAAGGTTAACCCACCACCACTGCCACAAATTGAACACAGCGCTGAAGATAACCCCAGGAATTATGAAAAACAGCCAGAGAATCCAACAGAAGAGGGAAAGTGCCACTGTTCTTCTCAAGACATAGATTGGGTCATTTCCAAAAACTGTTTTGCTCGTTACGTAATCAAAGAGGAGGGTCGTAGCGAAAAGGGAAACGCCGAAAAAGAGGCTGCTGATCAATCCTTCAACCGAAAGGAAAAGGGCAAAAGTAGAAGGTCCCACTATACCTATGCAGAGCCCAGCTATCGCGCCGACGGCTTTTCGGGATGATGGAAGGAAAAACATGGAAGAGTAATGTTTCAACGCGCTGTTCATGGAGTGATTCAGTGAATCCTCAGTCGCCATGTCCACCATCTCAATTTGGGTTCCTAATGAACTTGGATATGCCTATTAAAGTCTAGCTAAATTAAGGAAAAATTCTTTGCTACCGTTAAAACATATTCTTCTATAATCTGATTAAAAGTACGTTAATGTTTTAACATGAAACAATCAAAAAAAAGAATTGCATAATGCTATACCACATATGCGCCATGGATTTAATACCCGTTATTGGGGGGCAATTGCTTTATCTTTGAGGCACTGATTATAGTGATTCTGCGAAGTTAAGTCTATGCCAGAGCAAGAAATGCCTCCTTCCATATTTCTAATGCTCGAAAGAAATTTGGGCAAGAAAATTAGGGTCATTCTGGATCCAGCCTACGGTTTTGAAGGCACTCTCGCAGCCGTTACGCATGAGCCGTCTGGAATCTGGCTTTCAGACGCTGAAGCCGTTGTTTTAAGAGCAACGATTGCTCAGCCTATACCTCAAGTCGCAAGCCGAGAAGAAAGAAGCGAGTTATTCCTCCATCTCAATTCAGTTCAAAGAATAGAAGTCTTACATTCTCCACGGCGATAAAAGGCGCCTAAAACAGCCTTAGGCGGCGGGGAAAAACGATTGGGCTAGAACAGAGATTATTATTAGAGCTACCGCAAATATCACAAGAAGTTCTGGTCTAATTTTAATGCCTTCGGTTTCTTCCTCAAAAAATCGCAGCAGTCCTGCGCTCGCCGCTGGCATTGGACCACTTTCTTTCTTTTTCTTACTCATCTCAGTTTACCCGTTTTGTTAATCGAAGCGATGCAATCCTATAATTTTTTCTGTATTATTAATGTTGCGCATTCTTCTGAAATTCTTTGATTGGGCAACAAGAGCGCCATTTGAGAAATCGTTTGTTACGACAGCACGTCGAAGTTTTAAACTTTGGAAGAGCATAAACAATATAGCTAAAACTGGTGAGCAAAATGCACATACACGAGTTCCAAGAAATGATGCGCCACTTATACTTTCACAGAGATTCTGAACGCGGGGTAAAAGGGACATACGAGTGGCTTGCAGACGAATTCAAAGAATTAGGAGAGGCGCTTAAAGGAAAGAACAAAGAAACGACTGAAAAAGAGTTTGCAGATGTAATTGCATGGTTAGCCTCACTTGCTAACATAACAGGAATCGATCTTGAAAGAGCCGCAATTAACAAGTACAATCACAAATGCCCAAAATGCCAACAGTCACCATGCCAATGCACCTTCTAACTGACCAAGCGTTTCTGTCCTAAACCTGTCAACACCCAAAAATACGGGCGCTTGCCTTTTCGATTAACTATTCCTTCTTTTTCAAGTAGCCGCAAATGATGCATCACAACGCCATATGAAAGCGATTTTTCCTTTGCTATGGCTGTTGCGTCAGAGACTCGCTTTTCTAGAGCGTTCAGTATTTTAGTTCTGGTTTTGAGCCCCCTTTTTACGTTTTTCACATGCTCCAAGTAGGCGTTAGGATGAAAACTTTTTTTGATACTGCTTCACCAAATGATAGATTGCTGTTTGTATTGAAAAGCTTTAGTCTTAAGCGAAGTCTATAAGGCTAACTTGTTTTGGCTTTTTATTATCGAACATGGATGTGATTTCGTCTTTTATCAAGGCAATTCGTTGAGCGTAATAATTTGGTAACCCATATTTATCAATCAACTGTTGAGCTGCTTCAAGATATTTTTCGATGCCGCCGCGGTAAACCGTCAGAGTTAAGGGTCCACCACAGAGGGGACACTTGCCGCGCAGAGGCAAACGGCGAAAACGCTTGTTACATGATTTGCACCTGAAACTCTGAGTTGAGAAAGCGCGTAAGTTGCCAGCAATGTCTCGAAGGAAATGGGTGGTCAACACCTTTAAAGCGACGTGCCTCACATCCACAGCATCAATTTTTTCCCCTAACTCTAGTTGCATGTTTAATTTTTCAAGCATCGACTTAAACTGCTTGTAAGAGCTGACTGGATTGCCCATGTTTATGTTTGAAATAGGCGTGGTAAATTTGAACCCTTCAAACTGCCCTTCGGTTCCAAGCCTATGGCTGACAAGGTCCATAATAGAGCTAACCTGCTTAGCCTCGGCTCTTTCCAAAGTCTTTTCGTAAAATTCAAGAGGATACGCTCCATCAACGTCAAAATCATGGGCTTGCCGCTGCACTTCCTGAGTGTTCACAAAAGGAATAAGCAGCAAAGGCGCATCCATGATTCCGCCTATCTGCGCTGGCAGGTACCTGCGGGAAAAGTTCAGAAGCATGTCCAACGCCAGCATAACAGTGTCCTCATCGCCGTCGCAGTCTCGCCGTTTGGCTGAATGCCAGATAGGGTGGGCGTAGCAAACGTTGAGGTCAGTGAATCCGACGATGCGACCTAAGATGCTGACGCAAGTGTGGGGAGCCAAGCCCATAATCAGGTGCCCAACGAGGGCATCGGGGCTTTTGATGTTGTAGTAACTTGGAAGCTTGTAGACTTTGGCTAGGAGTTCGTCTATGAAGTTTGCGATCTGCACGAAGTACTCTGCTGCTTTCCGTGGGATGACGACATCTTGAATTTTAAGTTCACATATCTGGTCAGGGTCAGTCAAGGATGCACCGCACGCGTCATAAGAATAACCGAGGTGCCTAAGCTTTTCAACCGTCACTCCGACTTCAGCGGGCTTAAAGTGCGTCAAGGGTGCATTAGTGGCGTCGAATCGAATTGTTCCATCCTTGTAAACTGATAAATCGTGCTTTGCCCGCAAAATACCCTTTTCGATAATTTCAGGGGTCTTATCCTTATTGGTTAACCCTTTAACGCCCTTCAATATTTTTGGAGCAGGAACACCGAGCGAGCGGCACGCGTCTTCAAGCAAGTCCTTAAAGTTAATCGCCTGTCTCTGGTACGCCACAGCACTGGCTTTGCAAGTTGGACAGTTGTTATCCTTCAAAGGCCTACCACAACGTGGGCAACTCTTCTCAGCGATGGTTTCGCAGCCACAATCAGCGCACTTCACCTTGAAAGTAAAAGTCTTGCAGCTGGGACATTTGCGCTTAACAACATCAACGAACACTGGTCCTTTTTTTGCCGCTTCCATAAGGTCTCTATGGGAGCCCCCGGCTAAGCTTACTGGAAAAAGAACGTGAACCAGAGGCTTCATCTCCCGCCTCTTCGCCTTTTCAGGCCGTCCCATACGCGCACCCACAAACGTAGGCGCCTTATCCTTGATTTCAACGCCAGAAAGCGAACTAACCGCCTTCAACACGGATTCCACTTGGCTGTCTTCCACTGTTCGAGAAGTGCCATAGCCGAGGCAGAAAGCAAAAGCGCAGGCATCGTCTCCTTCTAGGGTGATCTTGCCGTCTAGAAGCCTGTGCGGCGCAAATATTTTTCGTAAAGCCTGAGCCACGTTCGGTTCCATTACTCCAACAATCTTGCAAATAGTACCAGTCTCAAGCGATACTTCGGAGCCTGACAGCCAGTTTCGCAGCATCTCAACCTCTTGAATTGACGACAGGTTTGACCAGAAAAACGTGAAATTCGGATGCAGAGGCACCTTAAAGTGCATGGATAGCAGGATTGCTTCTTTAGCAGTAGGCTTGTTGTAAAAGGGGGTCTCCAAAAAAGCCCCGAGTTTTTCCTCTGAAATCTTGGCGTTTTCAGCGGCCTTTGTCATGTTTCCGCCGAATCTTTCCGTGAGAGCCTTCTTTAAGTCTTTAGCCCACCATTCTTCAACATATCCCGAAGGAGAAAGCGCTTTGCTGGTGTAAAGGAAATCGCCGAAACTGATCAGGATGTCGCCTAAAAACAGAATTTTCTCAATTTTATCCTTTATTTGATTAAAGTTTTCAAGGGAAACACGAACTACTGAACCATCCTTCAATAAAACAACAGGGGACTCAAGAGCATCCACTGGCACTACGACACCGCCTTTTCCAGGGAGCTCTAGGCGCATTTGCGTGCCAGCAGCCAGAAAACGTTCCACCACAAGCATAGTGGCTGGGTGAATCCCCACCGCTGAAAGCCCTGTGTTTCGCGATCGGCCATACCTAAGCCTGAAGCCGCCGCGTCTGGATGGGAAGGAGAAAATGGGGCGTCCAGCGATTACGTCGTCCATGAATCCGGCAGACTTTTTTTCTGATTTTTTGCGAAATTCTCTAAGCCAATCCCAACCTTGAAAGCCAAGCTTTTCTATAATGGTTAGAACTTTGGGAGCACGCCCTACAACGCCGTCGTTGACGACTCGTAAGGCTCCGCCTCTTACACGGTTGGTCTCTACTCTTTCAAGATTTCTGAAGGTAGAAACTTCTATTGGATCAGATTCTGTTCCAGTGACCTCGACGGGAAGCCAATCAAGCGCTTTTTTTAACTCTTCATCTGAAACATGATATTGGAAGCGCCCCACTGAGCGTTCATATAGTCTTAGTTCCTCAAGGAAGCGGGAGATTTCTTCTGCCGTGGGTTTGTATCGGTCAAGTCCCAGCAGGCGGCGCACAAAATCTCCAACAACAAGAGTTAACGCTTGATCTGTTCCTCCAGCAGCTCTTATCGGTCCTGCAAAGTATATGGCGAGGTACCTAGTTCGATCATAGTTAGTCTTTATTTTTACTTGAGCCACTCCTTGTATTGGAGCTGCAGTGAGGCCTTCAGTGAATATTGCAAGGGCAGTGCGTATAGCTTGTTCCGCCGCGGCTTCTGGTTCCATGTGCCCGAATTTGCCGTAAACAATTTCTTCGGCAACTTTAAAGGCTATTTCTTCCCGTTGCAGTTTCGCGTTTAATTCGCGGATGCTGACCGCCACCTCTTTTGGCCCTACAAGCCCCTCTACGAGGTCAGCGATGTCTTTTGCAATGATACATTCGGTCTTCAACGAGGGGTCAAGCCCGTTTGACCTGGCGCTCTCACTTATGGCGTACAATTGCTTGAGTTGGTTCTCCAGTGTTTCGACGTAATTTTGATAACCAGTGCTCATTTTGCTGTTCAAGTAGCGGTTCCCTCCAAACATTGTTAACAATGCATTTATTTTGGTTTTCTAACATAAAAATCGAAAAAAGCCCTCAGCGAAGAAGCCACTTCGGCGGATTCAACTCAAAAAGGGCAAGGCGGTCAGGGCCTATTTCCTCTAATGCCATTAATGATTTCAGAAACTGTTTGTTTAGCATTAGTGCTTTCGATGACGTTCCCGGTGACTATGACGTCTGCTCCTGCTGAGGCTGCGGCTAACGCTTGCTCCTTAGTTCTTATTCCTCCACCCACTATGAGTGGGATATCGATGAAATGCTTAACCGTTCGGATCATTTCCGGGGGCACAGGGGTCTTCGCCCCAGAGCCGCCTTCAAGATAAATGAAGTGCATGCCAAGGTACTGCCCAGCAAGCGCGTGGGCAGCTGCGAGTTCTGGTTTGTTGTAAGGCACGGGGATGGCTTTGCCAACAACGCCAGCGGTGCCGCCTTCGCCTACGATTATGTAGCCCATAGAAATCGGTTCTAAACCATACTTCCTCACTAGAGGGGCGCCCAAAATTTGAGCGCCTATAAGGAAGTAAGGATCTACAGAGTTCAGAAGAGACATGAACCATATGGCGTCTGCGTAACGGCTTATTCCCGTTATATTGTTCGGGAAAAGGATTGTTGGAATTTTGACGGTGCGTCTAATGGCTTTGACCACGCCATCAAGGTGAGCCTGCGAAACAAAAGTTGAACCTCCAATCATCATGGCGGAAGTTCCGCTGGCTTTAGAGTTTTCAGCAACTCGTGCCGCTTGCGGAGGCGTTATCTTTTCAGGGTCTACAAGGGTTATGTGAATTGAGCCATCCGCCTTGATTTTTTCGAGGAGGTACTTTTCAACACGTTCAACCATACTTAAAACCCCTCCTGACTAAGCAGTCTTGGCGTTTGTTATAGATGTTCTTTTTGAAGGGCTATAAACTCTGTCGGTGAGCATACAATAAACGTCAACTTCACCTTGAGCAGGCTTAACTTGAAATTCTTCCTGAAAGCCACAGCTGCTGCAACCCGCCATAGCGCGACCTTCCTCTCTGAAAATTTCAACTCTAACAGTTTCTTTTCCACATTTAGGGCAAGAGAAGAACTTCGGCAAACGCTTCTTAGGGATGCGAACCACTTTTTTCCTTCTTCGCCCCATTACAACAGCCTTCTGCATTGCAGGTTTATGCTCCTTAATATTTATGCTTGCCCTTAAATACTTGCCTACGACCATAGAAAAGCAGAGATGGGATGCACAATTGAAATTGACCCCTTCTGTCCTGAAACTGGACTTACCTGAAGTTGAGAAGAGAATCAGACGTTTCATCAAAGAATACGTCAAGAACGCGGGAGCGGACGGCATAGTTCTTGGTCTGTCCGGCGGAATCGATAGCAGTACAGTAGCTGCACTTTCTAGCCTCTCAATTGGAGGAGATCACGTGTTAGGGCTTATGCTCCCAGAAAAAGAAACGTACAACTCCAAAGACATTAATGACGCAAAGTTTATGGCAGAAAAATTCGGTTTGAAAACGCAAATATGTGACATCACGCCTGTTTTAGAGAGCTTTTACAAGACAATACCCATATTTGACCAAGCAGACAAGCTTTGCAAAGGCAACATCAAAGCAAGAACCAGAATGATTTACCTATACTACTACGCAAATAAACTTAACAGAATAGTTTGTGGAAGCTCGGATAAGTCAGAAACCATGATGGGATACTTCACCAAGTGGGGAGACGCCGCCGCAGACATATCACCAATAATGGACTTGTACAAAACTCAAGTTCGCAAGCTCGCCGAGCACTTAGGCATTCCTCCTGAGCTTGCAGCGAAACCATCCACGCCCGCCCTTTGGCCCAACCAGCTTGCGGAAACAGAACTCGGCATAAAATATGAAACCCTTGACCTCATCCTTTACGGACTTGAAAGATTTATGACCACAGAAGAAATAGCACAACAACTAAGCGTTAAAAAGCCACTTATCGAAAAAGTGAAAAACAGATGGCTCGCAGTGGAACATAAAAGGCGATTGCCGCTGGCACCAAAAGTTGAATATAGAACAGTGGGAACTGATTTCAGGCTTCCGCGGCACGCATATTAAACCAAGAAGGGAAGAGAAATGAAAAAGAAAATCAAGTTAGCCCTCGCGCAAATAAGCAGCAAACGCGAAGACAAAAAAAGCAATTTGCAGAAAATCGAAGAGTTCACCATAAAAGCGAAAGAACAAGGTGCGGACCTGGTGATTTTTCCAGAACTGGCGCTGACCGGTTACGTTCTACATGACCAAATTTATGAACTGGCTGAAACAATACCTGGACCTTCAACTAAAAGAATAGAGGACTTGGCAAAGAAAACAGGGACTCATATAATTTTTGGCATGCCTGAGTTAAGCGAAAAAACAGAAGCTACAATATTCAATACAGCTGTTTTTGTAGGTCCAACGGGGTTCATCGGAAAATACCGCAAAATGTACCTTCCCACTCACAGTGTCTTTGAAGAAAAAAGATACTTCCGTCCAGGCTACCAAACAGCCGCGTTTAACACCGCCATAGGAAATATAGGGTTATTCATATGCTACGACATTTTCTTCCCAGAAATATGTCGCCTTACACGATTGAAAGGAGCAGAATTGATAGTATGCATATCGGCTTCACCAGCCGTACGCAGAAGTTACTTCGAGATTCTTACGGCAGCAA
>Ga0209636_10007453_pt1 | contig 11161 bp, 11 predicted proteins | sample DeeMarSWOR152_54_FD_187464 | JGI IMG/M metagenome (GOLD analysis project Ga0209636, IMG submission 187464) | Marine sediment microbial communities from White Oak River estuary, North Carolina - WOR-1-52-54 (SPAdes) (version 2) | ecosystem: Environmental > Aquatic > Marine > Intertidal zone >... | reverse complement strand
GATATTTCAATGCCCACATTTTCTGCGAAAAGAAGAAGATAGACTGTTAGAGTAACGCATAAAGTCAAACTTGCGATAGTTAAGCCTGTTTGAAGCTTCCTACGCAACAGATCGTTTATTGGAAAAGACGTCTCACTCATCCAAACTTTCCAGCTTTCCATCTTCCAGATACATCTTTCTATCTGCACTTTGGATTATTCGCTCGTCATGAGTCACAACAATAATTGTCTTTCCAGAATCTTTCAGTTTTCGAAGCAATTCTACGACTTTCAAGCCTGTTTTTATGTCCAAATTTCCAGTAGGTTCATCAACAAGAAATAATGGTGGGTCATTTGCCAGCGCTCGGGCAAAAGCAACTCGTTGTTGTTCACCCCCGCTTAGTTGATGTGGAAAATGGTCACTCCTTTGCTCTAGGTTTACAGTTCTCAATAATTCTACCACGCGATTTTCTATGTGATCGTCTGGCTTCCGAGCCCACTCCATCGGAAAAGCAACATTCTCAGCAACAGTCAACGTAGACACAAGATTGTAGGATTGAAAGACGAATCCCACATTGTTGCATCGGAAATCCGCCAAGAAATCCTCATCTTCAACATCAAGATCATGCCCGAAAACAACGACTTTTCCACTTGAAGGTCTGTCAATACCACCGATAATGTTTAGCAATGTTGTCTTTCCTGCACCCGAAGGCCCGCTGATAGCCACGAACTCGCCTTTTCCAACTTTGAGGTTTACATCTTTCAAAGCTTCAATGTTGACCTCGTTGATTTGATATACCCTGAATAGATTGGAAGTTGAGACTGCAGTTTTATCGATGTTCACTTTTAACCTCCATTTTCTAATTTGAAGTTTCCTCTGTCCCGCTTCACGATTCTCTCTTTGTCTGGCAGTTTGCTTTTCTGCCAGTTCTCCCAATCTATTAGTCTAAAAATCCATTTTTTCCCCAAGTGTGCTGCAAGCACTGCATGTTTGTACCGGTTCGATCCTGGGATTAACTCATCGAGGAATTCGAACAGTTTTTCGATTTGCTTTTTCGGAAAATAGGCGTAATACTTCGCATTTTTAACCTCGAAGGCATAGACATGCAGGTTTTTTCTTCCAATGACATCTGGTAAGGGATTGAGGCTTGGGTTGCTGACTGGAATGCGAACAGCTTTGTATCCATTTTTTTCCAGAAGTTTCACGAGAACGGCTTCACTGTAGAAGCCCCTTCGACGCCATCTCCGAATTTCAGCCTTGTCAACTTCCCTAATCACCAATGAGCCCTCCGCCCCCGGGAGTTCTAGAAACGAATGCTAACTATTTCCTTCTAGACTAGAAAACTAGAAGTTTCCTAGACTTATAAGATTTAAAGCTTGGGGGCAATAGCATTTGGCATGATAATTTTTGGATGCAAGACAAAAAACCTCCTATCCGCAAATGTTATATGTCAAGCTCTGTTGTCTTTTTGAGTGGTCTAGCAAGCAAGCAATCAACGTAGGGGGGTGATAAAACGGTTAGTGCAGGTAAGGGACGACTGTACAAGAGGCGAGACGAAAAATATCTGATTTATGTTCCGAAGGACTTAGCTGAGGACAGCATGTTCCCATGGAAAGGTGAGGATTCTGTGTTCGTGAAAATCAGCTTTGAACTAGGTGCCGAGAAGAAAAGATTGCTTATAGAGACGTGGGAGGAGCCAGAGCCTGAGAAAGCCTAGATTAGCGTGTTTCAGCAAACTAGCCTGTTCTAAAGCGTTAAAATTCAATGGATGTTAACAACTCACACAGGATCTGAATGCAGTCAGCGCAATACCACCTGTCAAGTTGTGGAATATAAATTGCATAGCTTTCATTTCCACAAATATCACATTTATGCCAAAAAACAGACAAAGCCTCGGATGGGAGAGTCTTTGACATTTTCTCTTGCTTCACTTCTCATTTGGAGTGCGACAAAGACTATTCATCCAAATATACTTTCCGTAAGAAACTTCCGCGAATTAGTGGCAAATGAAAAGATGTTAGCCTCTACAAGATCAACGTATGCCAACCTGTGAGGATCAGAATATCATTGTCGCCTCAGCCTTGCTTTTTGTTTGATACAGGACACACCTGACACGCGAAGACTTCTAAACGCATATAGCCCCCTTCGGGATTAGAATCCTCTCTCTATCCTGCCCAGAACGGGTGAATCTGCGAAAGGCACGCCGTTGTCTACTTGCGCTTGAAAGTTCGGACAGGAATTTTAATCGCTGGCTTTTCGACCAAACACTCTCTCAAGTAATCATCTAATGTGGCTGCTGGCACAACCTTGACTTTATAGTCTTTAACATCGATAGAATGCTCATAATTCTTTCTAGGGATAACTACCCTCTTGAACCCCCAAGCCTCAGCAGCCTTTATTTTCTCGTAAACTCCACCAACAGCCGTTATTTGAATAGAATCCCCGACACCAAGGTTTATCTCTCCAGTCATAGCCACATCCTGCCTTATCAGTTTCCCTTCAATAAGTGAACAAAGCAGCACCGCCATCGTTACGCCCGCTGAGGGACCATCCACACCATAGGATTGAGCGAAATCAATATGGGTCAAATAGTCTTGCGCTATGTCGACCCCGTATTTCTGCAAAATGACACTTCTGACTTTTACTATGCTGTCTGAAATGAAATTCCGGCCCTTGGCTATGCCAGTAACATTGTAATAGCCGTTCAAAGAATAGTTTCTTGGCAGTTTACTCTTCTTAGCCATATTAGCTTTCACGCACAAAACACTACCTGTCATTTCGCCACTGAATGGGTCTGTGACAACAGCCAAACCATGTATTTGACCAAGTTTAACTCCTTCAGGCTTGATTTCCAAAAGCTTGCCTCTCTCGTTTATTTCGTGTTCCAATATTTGCCTCTGGATCGTCTTGCAATGGTTGTCTATAGCTTCGCGGACATGTCTTCTTTCGACAACCTTACAGTCTTCATTCATTCCAAGGGTTGCAGCGGTTTTGATAATAGATATTAAGGGTCTAAACTTCGTCGTCAAAGCATCTTTCTTGTTGCTTCTTCGTCTGCCCTCTTCCACAATTTCCTTACATGCGTCTCTGCAGAAGGGTATGAGGTTGAAACGCCTGATCTCCTGCGTTATATATTGCACGTATTTACGCCTGTTCTCCAATGTGTTAGGCATGTCGTTATTCATTCTTACGACTTTGCCATAACCGTAAATCCGATCCATCAGAGCCGGGTGAATCTTATTTATGCTGTCGAAGTTCCCAGCTCCAACAAGAAATGTTATAGCAGGAACAGGCTCTGTTGAGACCGCCATTGCAGCTGTACCACCCCCATGCCACCGATCCCTCACGGTTATCGGTAGCTGCCCGTCTTCAAGCACCGTCAAAAGCGTTACGGCCTCTTCTGGATCGAGATTCTTTATTTCATCAATGTATAAAATGCCAAGAGACGCCCTATGCGCATCTCCAGCCGTAACCCTCTGATGTTCAGGCGTTCCCAACCCCCCAGTCTGGTATGGATCCCAAGCTACTGAACCGAAGATCTGGGCGCTCCTGTGCCCTGTCGCATCAACAAACGGTGCGTGCCCAGAACCATTGTCCACAATCAATTTCGGAACATCTGTTTGCTGTGCTCCCCCTATGCCCTTAAGGTTCACCAATCCGCCCAGTCTTGAGAACCACCATACGAAAACACCAAAGAAGATCAGGCTCCCACCAGGAATGAACGTCAGAGGTACTAGACCAACGAATTTTGCAATAAGGTAATCCAAGAAGTTGTTATCGTAGTATTCTTGAAGAGGCTCCCCTAAAAACATTGGGTTTGCATTCCATGTTTGCCAAGCTTGGAACATGAAGTAGAACCCCAAAGATATGAGAAGCAACCCTATCAGTACGAGGAATATTTGCAGTGCTTTGAAGCCTACTTTTGTGATGAATTTTCTTTTAAGCTCTCTTAGTTGTTCTTTTTGTAGGATTTTCTTTCCTTCACTTGCTTTATGAATTGAGATTTGGGGCTGGCTGGGCAGAGCTAGGTTTCTCCAGCATAAAACATCGAAAAGTTTTATGCCTTTTTCTTTGTAGATTTGAGTGAGTTTTTCAGCCAAAGCCCTTCCGATTAATGACTTTCCTGTTCCAGGATCCCCTAAGAGCAGAAGATAAGGTCCCGGACTTATCATCGATTTGGCTAAGGGTTTGGGATTCTCTGGGCTGCTCCAGCTTTCATACCATTCTGTTTTTTCAAGATACTTTAGCTTGTGCACCAATTCATCCAGACACAAGAAGCACTCGTTTAAAGCTTGATCCTGACCGATGACCCAGTTTATAAGGTTGTCATCCACAGGAAAACCCCTGGTGTCTTTGAAGTTCGCCCAATCCCACTTTACGCTAACAGTCCTTCCCTTAATCTTTCGTTCTATTGTTTCAACTTCGTTTCCAAAGTAGTTAGATGGCATACCCAAACACCCTTATCTTATGAAACCGAGGCGAGCCTTTCTCAAATAAAGCATGCTTCACAATAATTATAGAGGTTATTTCAGAGTCGGCAATATGATAGAAACGGATAGCAGAACAGCCTATGGTGAGCAAACTGGTCAGCGCAGACTCCGGTTTTGAGAGGATTAAAATAAGGGAAACTTGAGATAATATACTCTTTCACCCAATCGCCGATGAAGGATGTTCCTAGATGAAAAAGCGAAGCTCTACCAAAGAAGATATTATCAAACTCGTTCAGGAAAAAAATATAAAAATCGTAAACCTTTGTCACATCCCTCAAGATTGTCGTCTAAAAACCTTGAGTTTCACGATCAAAAATAGAGAAAGACTTCAAGACACTCTGGAGTTTGGGGAAAGAGTTGACGGTTCTAGCTTATTCTCCTACATTGACCCAAGCAAGAGTGACATTTACATAGTGCCTAGAGAAGAGACAGCCTTTATCAATCCGTTCAGCCCAACACCAACACTGAACATTTTATGCAGGTACCTCGATGAAAGTGGAAAACCTTTGGACATTGCCCCGGAAAACATCCTTTTGAAGGCAATAGAAAAGCTGAACTCTTCTACCGGTATAGTACTTAAAGCCTTGGCCGAACTGGAATTCTACATAATCAGCAAACAGGAAGAAAGCAGTTTCCCAACAGTTTCTGAAAACAATTATCAAGAGTCAATGCCTTTTGCCAAATTTGAAAACCTGAGGAATGAGACTTTAGTCACTCTTGCGGATGTAGGTATAGCTACGAAATATGGGCATGCAGAAGTTGGCAAATTCTACTGCAAAACCGGGTATGTAATGGAACAGCATGAAATAGAGTTCTTGCCACAAAATCTAGACAAGATGGCGGAAACCATAACTATTGCCAAATGGATCATCAGAAACATCTGCACAAAAAGCGGAGTCTGCGTTTCTTTTTCCCCTAAACCAGCTTTGGAACATGCTGGAAATGGAATGCACATCCACCTTTGCGGATCTAAGAAAGACAAGAACATGATTACAGATTCGAAGGGAAACCTAACAGTTGATGCAAAGCAAATGATTGGGGGAATACTGAAGTTTGCCCCGAGTCTCACAGCTTTCGGAAATACAACACCAGTTTCCTATTTGCGACTTATTTCCCGTAAAGAATCACCAGTGGATATTTGCTGGGGAACAAGAAACCGTTTGGCTTTGATTCGCATACCATTGTGGTGGAACTTCAGAAAAGACACGAGAAGAACAGGAAGCCATGCGCGAACCTTCGAGTTCAGAGCTCCCGACCCATCAGCAAACAGCTATCTCTTGTTGGCTGGAATTGCATTGGCTGTAGAATATGGACTGAAAAATCCCAAAGAAGCTATGAAAATCGCTGACGACTTGAAGATTGAAAAAGTTGGCAAGACAACCAAAAAGCGTAAGGTTCTTCCACTATCTTGCAGTCAATCTGCAAAAAATCTTAAGAAAGATAGGAACTATTATGAAGCAGATGGCGTTTTTCCGAAGAGAGTGATAGATGGAATAATAGGCAAGCTGGAGTCTTACGGAGATCGAGGCTTGCAGAAGAAGATGGCCAACAATCCAGAGGAAATTGAAGAATTGCTCTTGAAGTACCTAGATTGTTGCTGACGTGTTTGTGAATCTTCAGCGAGTGAGCATTTTCTAACGGCTTACCTACATTTCGTGAGCGGAGAGGCCGTCAGCGTTCGGAAGGCAAAATCTACTTCCATATTTTTTTATCGTCTTTCTTGGCGACCCTGCGTTTTGGTCTATGCGCTAAGAGCCAACGGATAATCTCATTGTACGTTTCGCCTTTACGGCCTATGCTTTTCAATTCGTCTAGTGTAGAACGCTTAACTCTTATGCTTGTGTATCTATCTTCATCACTCATATGAACCACGCATAGCCATTATGCATAATGCTGCACATTTATGTTTTTCTGAAACAAAATCGTAGCCTCTTAGAAAAACCTACGAAAATCTATGGACTTAGCACAAAAACCACCAAAAAAACCTTACTAGGCCATTTCTCACAAATTATCACAATTTCGCCAAAAATCTCCAAAAAATGCAGAAACCAATGAAATCGATAGACCTATCAGACAGGCGAAAATATGAAAGTGACGAAGAAGCTATAAGTGTGCGCCAAAGATTCGACAGGAGGATAACTATTTCAGAAGAAAAACCAGTGAAAGACTGGGATTTGGTTGATGCTTTTGTATACGCTTGACATAATGTAATGAGCTCAAGGTGGTCTCACCAGGTACTTTGATGTCAAGATTTAGCTGTTCAAAAACGTTTTTTCTCTCTTTTTTTCCATGAGCGCACAAATGTTGTCTTGTTTACGTAGTCTAAGCGGTTGATCTTGTTCTCTTGTTCAGGTGTGACTGTGACTATTTGGTGACTTTAGTGATTCTAGTATTACACCTGCAGGGATCATTCACCACCTTTCACCAGAGTTGTGGCGTATACGAAAGCATCAACACAGTGCCCTCTGTAGCACAATGACAAACTAAAATTCAGTGTTTGAGACCTCGCTGCATTGGTGCTGGCTGGGAGATTGCAAAAAGTTTTCAAAGAAAGCAAGCATATAGATGAACTAGTAATTATGACGAGTGCAGGGAGTGAAAGTGGATATGGTAGACTTTAAGGTTTTTAACACGAGATTTTCCTTTTCAACTAAAGGCGAAATAGAGTTTACAGATTTGACAGACAAGGTTCATGAGGCAGTCTCTAAATCTGGTGTTAGGAACGGTTTGGTCCACGTTTTTGCTCCTCACGCCACAGGGGTTCTAATCTTGACAGAGAATGAATATGGCTTGCTGAGTGACATTAAGGTGTTTCTTGAAAAGATCATTCCTAAACATGGACGTTACGGGCATCCTTCTAATGCCCATTCTCATTTGAGATCAATGCTTTTGCCTCCAGACAAAACCCTGCCGGTGATTGATGGTCGTGTCGAATTTGGCACGTGGCAATCCCTGATTTTTGTGGAAACGGATGTCTATCCTAGAAATAGAAAGATTGTCTGCACAGTAATCGGAACAACCTAAAAACATTGACAGTTCGACGAAAAACTCCTATGAACTCGAGCGAACGCGCGCTAGTACGGGTGAAAGCATGAAGAGAAAGCCTGCAAACATCCAAAGAATGTCTCCTATCCATACTGCTAGACAAACTTTTAGAATTAGGTCTGCAATTTCCGCGGGACCATACGCGTGTAGCCATTGTATAACATTCAAATAATTGGTGTAGGTCCACCAGACCCCGTAGACTCCCCAGAAAAAGAAAAAGCCGCCAAAAACCATTAGGGGAAGCCACAATTTAAGAACTCTAGTTTGAGATTTTCGCTCTCTTACGAACGCGATGATGCTGTAGGCTAAGCCCACAGTCAGAGGCAAAATGCAAAAGAGGAACGCATCCCGCATGTATTCCAAGTAGCGGTGTGGGTTCGCTTCCAGTATGGGAATAATGCGATACTCACCTAAATCTATGCCTATCCCAAGACCGCCGAAAAAGGACACTACGAACGCAAGCGATAGGATAAGTAAACCAACTTCAACATGATACAGCATTTTTCCTTCTCCACTCTTTATTTTGTTTCATCCTCCCAGTACCAAGGTCCTGACCTTTGAGATTAAGCTGAATAATGTTGCTTCAACATTTTGACCTTGTGTAGCTTTAAACCACAGAATTCCGATTATTATGAGAGTAAATATCAAAATGAATGCGCTGATACCGATAATAATCTTTGTTCGTTCTAGCACCTCAGTTCTCTGTTTTTCTGTGTCTGTCTCAACCTTTTTACGTTTTTCTTGCATCACCTCTTACCACCTTTTGTTCTCTTTCTGCCCTTCCTTTGGGGCTAAGCGCTGAACACGCCCTCAGAGAGTCAGCTCTGGCTTCTGGCTTACGGCGTATTTCATCAACAAGTAGCACTATTGTTAAAAATAAACTTAGCAGAACCAATGGAAGAAGGGGTGCAAAGGGATTAGGAATCAAACCGTAGTCGATAATTAGACCTCCGGTTTTCTCAGCCAGTTTCTTATAATCCCATTGCAGTTTCCGCAGCATATCACTCATTTGCTCATAGGCGAAGAATCCGCCGATAATAGTCAGTACTTGCACTGTAGCTATTAGAGAAAGCAACACAGTTTTTGTGAACTTGGACAATTTCATTCCTCATTTCTCCTCTTTCTCAAGTACATGCTAAATCTTCGCTTCTGCACGAACATGTCACTAGTTATTGGTGCACTCTTTCGTTTGTGGTCATAATTCCATTACTGGCATTGTAAAATCAAGGAAAATTCGGGTAGCATGAGAAGGGAAGTTTTCCTTGTTCGAGTGATGGATGCGATGGAGGGTGTTCGTTGGCAGCAGGAGGCTCCTGCTGAGACCCAAACGAATGCTTGAGGGCAGTCCTCCGATCGATATATCGCTCCGGTTGACTGACCAATACAGCTGAAGTTAATAAGATTCCTAAGCCAGAGACAATGACCGCTAGAACCAATAGTAGCAAAGTTCTTCTACTCAACCTTTCACTTCCACATCTAACAATATATAATACTCAGGCAATAATATAAATTTTCCACTGATGGCCCAATGGCTTCACAATGGTTGATGATACGATCAGCTATAGCTTGGCTAGTTCGATCAGCTCTCGGCATTGCGCGGGAATGATAACTCACCCGTCGAGGTGTGTCAACAGTCACATCTCGGATCCGCAAACTTACGTGCGCATTATCATCTTCCGGCTTCTGGCTTGGAGATCCTCCGGACCAGTACCACTCCTTTTCGGAAAAGTTCACATGAACGTATTTATGCGACCGCTTCGCCATTTTCTTACGCTTTTGCGACCATTGTTGTGAATAAATTTAGTAGCTTCAAGCATTTCCGTGTGTAAGGTTCGTCAGATTTTAGGTTTTCTTGTCGAAATCGGCATTTTCGGAGCATCTCCGACTGAAAACGTTGCATGATTCTTGAGAGAGGCTTATGCAACTTTCGAAAAGAGGAATGATAGGTATCGCGTGCATTCGCCCTTTTTGGAATTCGCGAGTGCTAGAGAGGCCATTCATAAGACGTTTTCACGTTTCTTCTCTGCTTGACTTTATAGTCCAGGTGTATGAAGAGCCCCGTTTGCATTTTCTTTTTTTGTTGATTTTATAAGCTTCGGCAGAGTTCGAGTCTTCTGAAAGACTACGTGTTTAGCGTATGTTCCGATTAAAAGAACAAGCGATCTTCGGCAGATTCTCCTTTTATTTTTGCCTGTTCTACGTGGGAAATAGGGAAGCGTAGAAACAAGATGCTTCCTGTATGTCCCTTTTGTTCCAGTCAAGTTGGGTTCATTGTGTCTCGTTTTCGCCTAGTGATTTTTTCGCTTGATCCTTCAGTTCTCTGATCTTCTCCACTGTTGACATGACTCTCTGAAAAAGATCCTTGCGTGCCTGTATTCCCTCTTTGATGAAGAATGCAGCCGCTTCAGATCTGCTCTTGAATACTTCCACCTCAACGAGGGCGTCGATTTGTTTTAAGTCGTCATCGTTCAGCCTTGTCATTACAACGTTAGATCTGCCCTCTAACTTCTCACTTAACTTCATCAGAACCTTTTCTTTGATTTTTTCTGCGTCCTCACCTTCGGGGCAATGCATTTTTATGATGCATTTCGTTTTCTCCTTTCCCATTTCTTCTTCGCAACATTCTTCTTCCATTTCATTCACCTCGCAACAATTGTAACGTGTATCTTGTAATCTGTAATGCAGATACTTAAACCTTTCGCAAGCTCGACTACAGCAGGTGATTGAAACGTCTCTTTGCGGTTTATTAGTTGTAAAGTCGTATGGCGTATTTGACACAGCCCCGTGGGTCCATTTGATGTATTTCGGTGGTTCAGCTTAAGTAGTACATACGAGAAGACACGGCTTCAGTATTGAACGATAAATTAATGTATATCAATGAAAATATCAGTGTAGAGCTTTGGTGGAAAGTGTCAGTTTTGAGAGAGATTGATTGGAAGGTTCTGTCTGAGCTTATGAAGAATGCAAAGTTGAGCGACAGAGAGTTAGCAAAGAAGATTGGCAGTTCTCAGCCAACGGTTACGAGGACACGAAGAAAACTGGAGAAAGAAGGATACATAAGAGAATACACACTGATTCCCAACTTTCACAGACTTGGATACGAAATATTGGCTGTCACCTTTTTCAAATACAAGAAACGTTTTGATGCGAAAAAGACTAGGAGGGCAAAGGAAATTCTTAGTAAAAGCTTCGAGAAGGGTCCTTTCGAGATTATTATGGCTGAGAGAGGAATGGGCTGCGGATACAACGCAATCATGATTTCTGTTCACGAAGACTACAAGTCCTTCATTGATCTCACTAATTGGGCTCATCAGTTTTACGATTTGGAACTTGGTGAAATGGACAGCTTCCTCGTAGACTTGGCTGACGAAGTTCGCTATCGACCCTTGACTCTCTCGTCATTAGCCACACATCTCTTAACACTCAAAGAAGAAACAAAATAGCTGTTTGTTTTCTGCTTTCTTTTGTGTTTGAATGTATCTTAAAGCAATAGAATGTTGTTTCATTGAATTTTCATGGCGATATTAGCGGCTAGGCTAGTCTTTCTCAGAAAACGTAAATAAAGCCAAGACTACAAAAGTAACCGAAATCAGCAAATCGTGGCCGAGGTGAGGTAGCTTGGTAGCCTATAGGCCTGTGGAGCCTAG
>Ga0209636_10007451_pt1 | contig 11167 bp, 8 predicted proteins | sample DeeMarSWOR152_54_FD_187464 | JGI IMG/M metagenome (GOLD analysis project Ga0209636, IMG submission 187464) | Marine sediment microbial communities from White Oak River estuary, North Carolina - WOR-1-52-54 (SPAdes) (version 2) | ecosystem: Environmental > Aquatic > Marine > Intertidal zone >... | reverse complement strand
ACATTGAATACTTCGATTTCGGCTTTTCCCCTGCCGTCCTTTGGGATAGGCGTATTTTTGTCGTAGACCGAAAATGTCAGACCCCGGTAAACACGGTCGTCACCTCCGATATTCAAATGAACCGTTTTTGTGCTGTCATCAACGAGTATTATTTTGCCGTCGGGCTTAAAAGCCGGGGCGTCACTGTCCGGCGGCGGTACGGAGAGCTGAAGCTGTGCCTGGATGTGCTCGATTCTATTTTGGGCTATTTGCAATTCCGCCTGAGTTTTGAGCAGTTTTTGTCTTAGTATTTTACTGTCGGCCCTTTCTTCATCCAACTGTGCCACAAGAGCCTGAACCTGCTGTTCTGAAGTTTGTTCGACCAGAGCTTTGAGCTCATCATAGTCCTGCATAACTTTGCTGACCTGCTGCTGATATTTTTCCTTCTCAGCCAGCAGCACTTGTTCTTTTTCAAAAGTGGCTGCTGTGGCATCATCAAACTGGTTTTGCAAGTGCTTGAGCTGTTCTTGCAGAGCGAGTGTCGTATCTGTGGTGTTATCCAGTTTTGTTTTGAGTTTTTCTATTGTTCGTACAAGTCCGGTGGCGTTTGGGTCGGTGTTTTCAATGTCGGGGTGTTTTTCAGCTAACGGTTCTAATGTCTCTTTGACTTCTCTGGTGGCGGTATCGACTTTGACCTCAGCGGATGTATCTTCCGGCAGGCCTCCGATGATTAAAGATACCATTTTGTCGAGATAATCGACCATTGTGCCGAGTGTGCTCTTTTGTGGCTGTTTTGCTCCAATTAGGGCTCCTATTTTTCGCTGTTCTGCCGGGGTGGCCATTTCGTTAAGCTGGCTTTGTGCAGCGGCTGCAGTTTTGCTGTGTCTTTCGGCTTTGACATAGTAGATAACCGTAAGGGTGGTTGTGAGAATAAAAAGCCCGACGAAGGCTATTAAAGTATAGAGCATAGCGTTGCTTTGCGGTCTTTTGCCTGCTGGCATAGTAGAACTCCTTAGAAATACTGAAAAAACAAATTGTTAAGGCCGTTTAGACCATATATTATCGTCAGAGAACCCCTCCAAGTCAACAAAAAAACCAATTGTTTAGCGTATAGCGTATAGCGTTTGGCGTATGGACTGTCCGCTGTCATCATTTATCCAAAGAGGTCCGGCAACTGGGTGATTTTGTGTATTACATATTGCGGGGCGGCGTCGGATTCTTCAACCAGTTCGGCGTGTATGCGAGCAGGGCGGATTATCTGGACGGTCATAAAACCTAATTTGTTCGGCGCGATAAAATCCTTGGCCTGGTTGTCAGCGACGTAAGCTATATTTTGCGGTTCTGTATTTAGTTCCTGCATAAGCTTTTCGAAGCCGGCAGGTGAGGGTTTCCAAAACTGTCTGCCGAGCTCTTCGGTATAAACTATACAGTTAAAATATTTTTCGATTCCCAATGCCTGCACCTTTAATTGCTGGGCCGGCAGGAAACCATCCGTTAGCAGAGCTAACGTATATTTGCCGCTTAGCTTGGAGAGGAGGTCCCCGCTGTCCTGGGGCAGTGTTATTTTCGGGACGTGGTTGCGATAAACCTTAATTAGCTTGCCGATAAGCTCATCGTCATAGTCGATGTCAAGCTCGTCGAGAGCTGTATTGAATGTCTTTGTGCGATTGCCGGCTGTGAATTGCTTCCAGAAAGCACCAAAAATGCGCTCGGCTGGCGGCGTTTCGGGCGAGTCGGCGAGAAACTCGGCCACGGCCTCAAAGCCGCTCCTGCAGTACTCGACTTCATCGTAAAGTGTGTCGTCTAAATCAAAAACAACGGTCGTTATCATAATTCGTTGCTCGTATTTCGTAAAATAGACGTAATATCCTATACAGTATAAGGTTGTTACAGTATAATTTTACGGATTATCAGGTCAACTGTCGATATTTTTAAGTATACTGATTATATGCATCTGTACGTCGTGCGTGATGAGGTGTAAGAATACCCAATACGGGAAGGTGAAGTTATGAAATTTTTGCAGATACTGCGTCCTCTGCACTGGACCAAGAATATGTTTGTATTCGCAGCTCTTATATTTGGAAGGAAACTTCTTGGTCCGATTGATGAAGTGCTCTTGGCGGTTGGCAGTGCCGTTGGTGGTTTTTTTTGTTTTTCTTTAGCGGCATCGGCCATCTATATCTTTAACGACGTAATTGACCGCGAGACGGACAAGCTCCATCCGGAAAAATGCAAAAGGCCAATCGCAGCAGGCAGCGTGACAGTTGGTTCTGCCACTGTAATGTCTGTTCTGTGTGCCTTAGTAGCGATTGTTTGCAGTTATTTACTTATTCGCGAGCTCGCAATTATCATCCTGACATATATCGGGCTGATGATTCTTTATTCGCTTCTGCTGAAACAAGCGATGATTCTGGATTGCGTAGTAATATCAATCGGATTTTGCCTGCGTGCCGTTGCCGGAGCTGTTGTGGTGGGAGTATTTATCTCACCCTGGCTGGTCATCTGCACGTTTGCCTTGTGTCTGTTTTTGGGTTTTAGCAAACGCCGCAGTGAGATAGCGCAGCTTCGTGAAAATAGCGAGTCATTTCGCAGGACGCTCGGCGGTTATACACCTGAGCTTCTGGCGCATATGCTGGATGTAACCAGCGGTCTTGCGGTGGTATGTTTTCTTCTTTATGCGATGGATGACAGGACAAGGGGGCTTTTCGGCACTAATAATCTGGTATATACTACACCGATGGTTTTGTACTGTATTTTTCGTTTCAGCGCGCTAATACAAAAGGGCAGGTATTCCGGCCCTATGCAGCTTATTCTTCACGATTGGCCGTTTCAGATTGGCTTTGTGCTCTGGGTTTTAGCTTGTATCGGAATTATTTACGCCAATAAGTTCGGTAACATTTTCGGAAACATCTGGGCCTATTGATTAAGCTCGTTGCTTGTTGCTCGTTATCTGAACTGCATTGTGCGTGTAGCGGATATGAACAGCGAGTTATGGCTGAACAAAGATTACAAAAAGTTCTGGCTGCGACGGGTGTCGATTCGCGCAGGAAATGCGAGAAGTTAATACTCAGTGGGGTCGTTTGCGTAAATCGCAAGGTGGTTGATAAGCTGCCGACTTTCGTTGACCCGGAAACAGACGTCATAACCGTAAATGGCAAGAAAATTCACGCAGCACAAAAAGTATATTTTCTTTTAAATAAGCCCAAAGGGGTGATTTGCAGTAATCGCGACCCGCAGGGCAGGAAAAAGGCGATAGATATCGTTACATCCAACGAGCGAATTTTTTGTGTCGGCAGACTTGATGCCGATACCACAGGAATAATTATCCTCACCAATGACAGCGAATTGGCAAATAGATTAACACATCCAAGATATGGATTGGCTAAAACCTATGTTGTCGGGGTCAAAGGGCAAATTCACGGCGAGGCGGTTGAAAAGTTAAAGAGAGGAGGAATCTGGCTGGCTGAAGGGAAAACCGCCAGGTCATCAGTAAAAATATTAAGACGCAGCCCTAAGGAATCGTTGATTGAAATTACTATTCGGCAGGGCCTTAATCGGCAGATTCGCAGAATGCTGGCACGGGTAGGCCTGCCCGTAAAAACGCTGACGAGAACACGGATAGGCAAACTCGATAACAGGGGCCTCGGTGTCGGTAAATACCGAAGGCTAACCAGGGCCGAAGTAGCATACCTGAAGAAAGTGTAAAACGTAAAACTAAAAAAGCAAAACTATAGCGCAAAACTTGAAATTACGTAGGTTTTCAATTTTGAGCTGTGATTTTTAGCTTTTAGCTTTAAGCTTTTAATTTTTTCAATCAGTACCAGTCTGCCCGCCAGAGCCAGGTGTTGGCGAAGTCTGCGAAATCTTTGAAGTTAACCATGCCGTCCAGGTTGAAATCGGCGATATTGGTGTAAAGGCCGGGTTCCCAGATGATATTGCAGTTGTTATTTGTCAGGCCTCCTTGACAGATAACGCGACCGCCAATCATATGGATGGTTCCGTTGTTACACGTTGTATGGCCGGTTATTAGTGTTGTGCCATCGCTTATTTCAAGTGTAGCATTTGGATCGATTGTCACATCGCCGATGATATTTGTCGGGCCGTTAAGCTCGATTAGGCCATTAGGGTCGATGAGAACATCACCGGTAATTCCACCGAAACCAACAAAATTTGCATCGTCGATTTGAATGATTGTTGCTGCTGCGAGAGTGCCACCTTGTAGCTGGATGTTTCCATTGGCATCATTGACGAGAGTACAGTCACCGAGCAAACCAGGATCCCATAATCTGTCCTCTTTAAAAATAACGGCACTGTCTGGTGCAATTATAATAGTACCGTTATTACTCATCTCTTTTGTTGTGGTCGCAAAAAAAGCACTCGAAATATACAAATTTGAACCGGGCATACTTTCCAATATCCCCTTAACATTGTTAATCACTATCTCATGCACGTGGATTTGCAAAGCTCCTGACGATGAGATAATACGTCCGCTATTTACAAGGGCGTTTTCAGTAAACACCGTTCCAGAGCCCCAGATAACCGCTCCTTCAGCATTTACAATATTCGCATCAGTCTCATTGCTTGTCACTAATGCGTTGTTCAGATGCATTTTACCATTATTGATAAATGCTCCATCAACACCCTCAACAAAAAAAACTGGACAAGGCGAGGATACAAAAACCGAGCCATTGTTGATAAAACTACCTTCTATACCGATATCACCTGTTACCTCGTCCATCACAATGAAAGCATTGTCTTCGTTAGTAAATGAGCCGTTGAATTCTATATTTTCGAGGCGAAGCACACCCTCATTTGTCAAACCTCCTGGATTAGTGAGGGTAAGAGTCGGATCATAGAAACTGTTCCAACAACCAAACAAAACTTCACCTGAGCTATCCAAGCTGTAAATTATACGATCCTGCTTAATTTCTACTTCGGCGTTTTGAATATGCACATCGAAATCTCCATCCGGCACAATATCGGGATCCCAGTTGTTTGCATCTGCCCATGAATAGCCATCACCACCCCCATCCCAGCTTACGGCAATTTGCTCAGCTTGTGAGTCTGACGCTCCAAATACTAATACAATGGCCATTAACATTAATACTTTTCTAAACATAATTCACCTTCCTTTCTCTTGTAAGATTTATTTTCAATTAGTACCAGCTTGCCCGCCAGAGCCAGGTGTTAGCGAAATCCGCGAAATCTTTGAAGTTGACGGTGCCATCCAGGTTGAAATCAGCAATGTTAGTGTAAATGCCAGGTTCCCAGATAATATTGCAATTGTTGTTTGTCAGGCCTCCCTGGCAGATAGCGCGGCCGCCAATCATATGGATGGTTCCGTTGTTACACGTTGTATGGCCGGTTATTAGTGTTGTGCCATCGCTTATTTCAAGTGTAGCATTTGGATCGATTGTCACATTGCCGACGATATTTGTCGGGCCGTTAAGCTCGATTAGGCCATTAGGGTCGATGAGAACATCGCCGGTAATTGAGCCGAAGCCTGCAAAATTCGCATCTACCGTTTGCGTAATCGATGTCACTTCCAGAGTACCTCCGAGCAAATTGACGTCTTCTAAATTCACTAAGTTGCAATCAAATGCCACACTACCTCCAGCACTGACTTTTATTGTCCCGTTGTTGCTCACATCGCTGGGCGCGCCGGCGTGTAACACATGTAACGACGTCCCCGCAGAATTTCCAAGAAATCCGCTGTTTGTTATAGCACCCCCACTGACAACCGTAATCGACCCGCCTATCGCATAAATCCTTCCTTGATTCGACAAATACTGGTCTCCATAAATTGTACCCCAGCCCTCGATGACCCCGGTGCTGTTATTTTCAAAAGACTCGTCGCCCGTACACCCCCCGCCATAAATCTTGATTTCTCCAGTATTTCGTACTTGACGGTCAACATTTAATTCTTCGCTTGTTCCAATCGTTACAAGACCATTATTTTCTAAATCACCATCGTGATTCACCTTTCCGTTGATCCGAATTGTCGCATCCGTCTGATTCTCGACGTCGCCACTAATATCACCGCCCCAGAAATCTAACACTGCTCCACTGACATTCGTCACATCACCACCGATCTCAAAAAGTGGTACACCCCAACCTGTAATGCTTAAATCCCCATAATTAACTAAGCCATTTGGATCCAAGGTAAGTTCTACCCGTCCTATGGCAGTTCCCAAGTCAACCTTCCCACTACAACGTAATCCATAAATTCTACGCGACTGTCGTAGGCTTACAGAAACTCCGCTGCCGCCGCTGATTGTTACCTGAAAAGAACCGTCGGGGACAATGTTTGGGTTCCAATTGTTTGCGTCTCCCCACCAATAACCATCCCCTCCTCCATCCCAGTTGATAGGGAACGCCCCGAGATTCGGAGACGCGGATACTAATACGATGGCCGTTAATATTAGTACTTTTTTAAACATAATTCACCTTCCTTTCTAAACAACCCCGCAATAAATTGCGGGGCTAAACATGAGATAGCTTTCAGCTACAGGCGGACTCGAAATTACATAGTGATATATTCGGTGCTTTCACTGCTCACCGCACCTCCTTTTCTTTTCGCCGATAATGTAATGAATATGGGTATAATGTCAAGAAAATTATGTTGTGGCGGAGTTTTTTTGCGATAAGGAACGTTTTCTGTGAAAAAGCTGGATTTGTGCTTGCAATTTTGCTATGAAAGGATATAAATTCAGTTTTTTACAGTAATCAAGGTAGAAATCGAAATACGAGAACAGGAGCGTATTGGATGTCGAGAGTTTGTTATTTTACGGGTAAGCGGACGGTGGCCGGCAGAAGCATTGCCCGGCGGGGTAAGGCCAAGTATCTTGGCGGTGTCGGCAGGAAAGTTACCGGTGTTACCAAGAGAAAGTTTAAGCCAAATATACAGAAGGTTCGGGCTGTTGTTGACGGTAAGGTCTGCAGAATCAAGGTCTCAGCCAAAGCTATTCGTATGGGGCTTGTTCAAAAGCCGACCAAACGAAGATACAGGCCTGCTGAGAAAGCAGATGGCTAACGAAACCATTTTTCCATAGACACTATTTACAGCGAGGTGGGTTTCGCCTCGCTTTTTATTTAAGCAGGAAGAGAAATGGCGGAAAAAATTGACCAGGCGCAGGTAAGGAAGGTTGCCAGGTTATCCCGTTTGGATTTAACCGAGGCGGAGGTTGAGGAATTTACGTGCCAGTTAAGCGCAATCCTTGACTATGTGGAAAAAATGAACGAGCTGGATACCGACAATATCGAACCGCTCGCACATTGTTTGCCAATCAGCAACGTTTTTCGTGCAGACTCTGTCAAAGAGTCACTGGGGACTGAGAAAACACTGGCAAATGCGCCGCAACGAAATGGAGAGTTTTTCAAGGTACCGAAGATACTCGATGATAGTTCCGGAGCATAATGGAAAATCTCGGTGTAAGTCTGAAAGTGAGGTACCAATGAGCAAGGCTGAAGAAAGAAACGATATAGGGCCGGACGAGCAGGAACAGCCTCCTACCGCCGGCTTCACGGATGCGGGACAAGGGCCGGGTGGTCAGATCGGTCGGTTCCGTATTGTGCAGGAGCTTGGGCGTGGAGGCATGGGAGTAGTGTACCTGGCCCACGATACCAAGCTTGACCGACTCGTCGCCATCAAAAGCCTTCCACCTGAGGTGATGGACAATCCTGAGTTTTTGTCTCGCTGGCAACGTGAGGCCCGACTGTTAGCTTCGTTGAATCACCCTAACATTGCCACGATTTACGAAGTGCTGGGAGAGGGCGAAGAGGCAGGCTATATGGTTTTCGAATATGTCGCTGGTGATACTCTGGCGGAGCGTATAGCACGTGGTAGGCTTGAACTGAACGAGACGTTATCAGTGGCGCTGCAGATTGCACAGGCCATGTTGGCCGCGCACGAGCAGGGCGTAATACACCGCGACCTGAAACCCACTAACGTTAAGATTACACCTGAATTGAGGGTTAAAGTGCTTGATTTTGGTCTTGCCAAGATGGTCAGCGGCCAACTGGAGGATCAGAAGAAGACTACCGACACCAGATTGGGCCGGGTAATGGGCACTCCGGGCTACATGAGTCCGGAACAGGCCCTCGGCAAGGTGACGGATCACCGCAGTGACATCTGGTCCTTTGGCTGCGTGCTGTATGAGATGCTGACAGGGAGCCGTGCTTTTGCAGGGCAAACCGTGTCGGACTCACAGGTGGCTGTCTTGACGACCGAGCCGGATTGGGGAGCATTGCCAGCCGAGACTGGGTCGGCATTGCGCGATGTTGTTCGCAAATGCCTTGAGAAGGACATAGAGCGGCGTTATCAATCGACAGCAGAACTCTACCAAGACCTTGTGGACTACCACGAAAGATTGATGGCGCCTTTTCCTAAAGCTGTGGACCTCCAGGCATTGTTCGGATTATTGAGAAGACCTCGAATAGCTGTCTGTGGCCTGCTTGTCTTTCTGGTGCTCTGTGTCACTGTTTTGTGGATTGTGCATCGCGGTGTGCGCGTGCGTTGGGCGAGAAAAGAAGCGATACCGGAAATAATAAGCCTGACTGAGCAAGACAGATATTTGGCTGCGTTTTCGCTGGCCCGGCGGGTGGAAAAGTACATCCCTAATGACCCGACGCTCACCAAGCTCTGGCCTCGTATGTCAAGGGACTACTCGATTTTGACCACTCCGCCTGGTGCGGCCGTATTCTTTAGAGATTACCAGGCCATTGACGGCCGGTGGGAGTACCTCGGTCGGTCCCCACTTGAGAACATCCGGTTCCCGCGAGGCCTTTATCGGTGGAAAATCGCCAAGGAAGGATTTGAGACCGTGGAGTGCATTGCCGCCGGCTGGACGGACGCCCCGAAGCCGCTTCATGTTGAGTTGTGGCAAGAAGCCGGTGCCCCGGCAGGAATGGTGCGGATGCCGGCCGCGACACTCAAGGTGCATTTATCTTATTTCGAGCATGCCGGAGCTGTTGAGTCACCGGCGTATTGGATTGACAAATACGAAGTAACAAACGAACAGTTCAAAGAGTTTGTGGATAATGGAGGCTACGAAAAGCAAGACTATTGGAAGCACAAGTTTATCAAAGACGGGCGGGAGCTGACTTGGCAGGAGGCAATGCGACAGTTCCGCGACAAGACGGGCCGACCTGCTCCGTCCACTTGGGAAGCAGGCACTTGTCCCCAGCGACAGGAGAAATATCCGGTCGCAGGAGTCAGTTGGTATGAGGCTGCAGCCTACGCAGAATTTAGAGGCAAAAGCCTGCCGACGGTTTATCATTGGTCAAGCGCCGCCTGTGTCATCGAAGCCATAGCCATCATACCCTTGAGCAATTTTGGAGCAGCGGGGCCGGCCCCTGTCGGAAGTCATCCCGGTATTGGAAGTACCGGGCTATACGACATGGCTGGAAACGTAAAAGAATGGTGCTACAATGCCACCAGTGAGTCAAAGGACCACCGCTACATCCTTGGCGGCGCCTGGCGCGAGCCGAGCTATATGTTCACCGATGGCGATGACCTGTCCGCGTGGGACCGGTCGCCGTTGAACGGTTTCCGATGCGCTCAGTACCCCAGTGGTGAAGGAGCCGTGCCTGCGGCTGTGTTTCGAGCCGTCGAGCGTCCTTTCGTCCGAGATTACAGTCAGGAAAAGCCGGTCTCTAACGAAGAGTTTGAGTTGTACAAGAGACTTTATGCGTACGACCGTGCAGAACTGAATTCCGCGGTCGAGTCGGTCGATGATAGCTCCGAACACTGGCGAAAGGAGAAGATTACGTTCGACGCGGCTTACGGTGGTGAGCGAGTGATTGTGTACTTATTCCTACCCAAGTCTGTTGAGCCACCGTATCAAACAGTTGTATATTTTCCTGGTGCCGGTGCTCTCCGTGATCCGTCGTTTGGCGACTTGCCGCAGAGTCCCTTTATAGACTTTGTTATCAAGAGTGGCCGAGCCTTGCTTTTTCCCGTCTTAAAGGGGACCTATGAGCGCCGGTTTGCGGAAGGGCTGCTCCCAGGTCCTATTGATCACCCGAATGCCTATCGAGATTGGGTTGTACAATTGTCGAAGGACTTGAGCAGGTCGATTGACTATTTAGAATCCCGGGATGATATTAGCCATGAGAAAATCGCCTACTATGGATTGAGCTGGGGGGCACGAATCGGACCGATTATGCTTGCAATAGAGGAGCGTTTCAAAGTGGCGGTCTTCTTCCTCGGCGGATTCCACCTTTTTCGCAAGCCTCCGGCGGTCGATGAGTTTAACTTCGCGAGACGGGTTAATATCCCCGTTCTTATGATTAATGGCAAGGAAGATTCCCTTTTTCCGTTGAACACCTCTCAGATACCGATGTATGAGGGTTTAGGAACTGACAAGGCTGATAAGGAGCATAAAGTGTATCCGGGAGGACACGGGTTATTGGGGATATTCACCAGACAGATAAGAGACGATGTTCTCGGCTGGCTAGACCGCTACCTGGGACCTGTTGATTGAAAGTTATCCAGCTTGATATATCTAATCGACATTGGATTTGCATATGCACCGTGAGACTAAGGAAAAAGAATTTTATGATTGGTTTCTTAAGCACCGTAAAAACAAAACGAAGAAGTGATGGTTGATTTGTGGTATGGAAGAGCTGAGTGCGAAGCAATTGCGCGATAAGATAGCTACCGGCCAAATAAGCAGCGTTGAGGCGACCGAGACTATTTTTAAGAATATAGATGAACGTGAGCCGGTAATCGGCGCTTATATCAGTACTTATCGTGACAGAGCATTGAAAACGGCTGCGGAAGTTGATAAGCGGATAGCCGGCGGTGAAGCGGTAGGGGAGCTGGCGGGTGTGCCGATTGCGGTAAAAGACAATATGTGCACAGCTTTCGGAGCTACAACCTGCGCTTCAAGGATACTTGAGAATTTCCACGCACCTTACAATGCTACGGCAGTTGAAAGATTGCTCTCAGCCGATGCGGTAATAGTTGGCAAGACGAATATGGATGAGTTTGCGATGGGTTCGAGCACGGAAAACTCGGGGCTAAAGCAGACAGTCAATCCGTGGGACACCGAGAGGGTTCCTGGCGGAAGCAGCGGGGGGTCGGCTGCGGCGGTAGCTGCGCAATTATGTTATGCGGCGCTTGGTTCGGACACGGGCGGGTCAATTCGGCAGCCCGCCAGTTTCTGCGGAGTAGTGGGGCTAAAGC
>Ga0209636_10007449_pt1 | contig 11169 bp, 9 predicted proteins | sample DeeMarSWOR152_54_FD_187464 | JGI IMG/M metagenome (GOLD analysis project Ga0209636, IMG submission 187464) | Marine sediment microbial communities from White Oak River estuary, North Carolina - WOR-1-52-54 (SPAdes) (version 2) | ecosystem: Environmental > Aquatic > Marine > Intertidal zone >... | reverse complement strand
CCGAGAGGTGCCGGAAGACTCTTCGGCGAGAACATAACAAATCAAGCACTGAAAAGATTTAACGCTAATATCTTGATAAGGGGACATGAGCCCTGCAGAGACGGTTTCAGAATCAACCATAAAGGCAAAATCCTAACCTTGTTCTCACGGAAAGGACCACCATACTCCAATGTATATGGCGCTTACTTGAACGTTAAGCTCTCCAAGAAGTTCGAGAACGCAGAGCAACTAATTCCCTTCATTCACAAGTTCTAAAATGGCTTCGTTCAGAAACTTGAAAATATCCTCACTCTCCAGTCACAAGCGCAAGATGGCTCACGATCCAAGAATCGATTTATTGGGCTCATTAACTACCTTCTTCGAAGGTCGCTATTTGAATGTGCACTTATCCATTTAACAGCACCTTGACAAAACGTTAAAAACGAGAGTTCAATAAACTCCGATTGGCAAAAAATCTTGAAAGGGATCTAAAATGTTAGTCGGCATCCTAACAAGGAACGAAAATTCTTGGAGCTCAACCCAACTTCGGGAAGCATTGGCCAGACGTAATATTCTGCACATTTACTTCAGGTTCCCACAACTGATTGCTCGTGTGGGCTATGAACCATACGTGAATGCTGGCAGCATCAGAATCTCGGAGAAGTTGGATGCTTTAATAGTTCGCCCCATTGGTCGCGGGTCTTTGGAAGAGATAGTACTCAGAATGGACATCCTATACCGCCTTGAACGTTTAGGCTTACTTGTTGTAAATCCGCCTCAAGCAATTGAGCACTGCGCTGACAAATATGCTGTTTTGGCGATTCTGGAAGATAACGGCTTACCTGTCCCTCGCACAGCAGTAACCGAAAACGTTGGCGAAGCGTTGAAGGCTTTTCATGAGCTGGGCAATGACGTCATTGTGAAGCCGATTTTCGGCTCAAGAGGAATAGGTTCAACAAGAGTCACGAATCCAGAAGTTGCCGCCACAATTTTCAAAGCTATAACGTTCTACCACGGCGGAGTCTACCTTCAAGAGTTTGTTCCCCACGGCTTTTCTGACATTCGCGCCTTTGTCATAGGCAACCGTGTTGTTGCAGCAATGAAACGTGTTGCAAACACATGGAAAACAAACTACAGCCAAGGAGCCAAACCAGTTCCGATGAAACTTGATAAGACACTTGAGGAGATGGCTGTTAAATCCGCAAGCGTTGTTGAATGCAAGATTGCTGGTGTAGACATTTTAGAAGGTTCCAGAGGGCCTCTTTTTGTTGAGGTTAACAGTCAACCGGGGTGGAGAGGCTTGCAGTCAGTTACAAGTTTCAATATTGCCGACGAAATTGTAGATTTCGTTCTATCAGAATTGGAAAAGTAGTTGCGAAGGCTGACAGTTTTTTTGCTTCCTTTTGGAAAACTAGTTGATTTTGAGAGTTAAATCCATGTGAGCAGCCAATTTGTCAGTTAATTGCCTTTCTTTTGAGCTTATGCCAATTCCCAGATCCTCGGCAAGTTTTGAGCCATAATATGCCGTAGCTAAAAGGGTGTTAGCTAATCTTAGGCATTTTAAAACGGTTTCTAGTTTGCCCGAATGAAGATAAAGCGTAACGTCATTCAGGACAAGAACTTCTGTGACGTTTCGAATGAACCTGTTAAGCAGTGGTTCCATGTTTTTTCTGTTCAATTCCGCGTAATGTAACACTTGTTTGGGTGAGGTGCCAGCTAATCTAGGCGTGTAAACATTTTCTGGTGAAAGATATTTAACGCCACCAATTACGTTCACGTAGTCTGTTAATTTTCCGCCAATTTCACCGACTCTTTGCGGAGCCAAGTCGATAACAGTTATTTCCTCAGGATTCACCAGCATCATTAATTCTCGGAGTAGTTGGGCTGCCACCCTGGTTTTTCCAGAACCAGCCTCGCCCAATATCAACACTTTCTTACCAAGAATTTCTTTGCCTTTCAATTGCGCTTTGTTTTTATTTTTCTCCAAACAAGGTCTCCCTGTTTATTCCAGCTCTATTTAAGACTAAAAGAATGATGAATCCTATGATGCTTCCTGGAACACAGCTTAAAGCCCAGCCAGCCCCCAAAATTAAGAAAGCAAAAATGAATCCTTCTCTGCTTATTGAACTCAGAATCTTTTCAGTGCCTAACCATGGAGCAAAAACAAGAAGTGAAAGTGGAACACCTATCAATAGTGTGCCTATAGGTTCTGAAAGCGCTGAGGCCAAGCGTGTCTTTTCACTGACTTTAAGGCGTTTAAGAATCGAGTACACAACACCCACAACTATTCCTCCTGGTATTCCGCCAGGAAATGCATAGAGAGTACCCATACCCAACGCGTTTCTCATTATTCCTATGAAGATCGCTGCAACGGCCGTCCAGAGAGGGCCTAGAAGCACCCCTAAAATTGCGTTGATCATATGCTGTCCGGGATATGCCTTTGTTCCTAGGAATTCAAACCAAGTACCAGATGCTAAGATTACTCCCAAGGCTGAGAAAACTATGAACAGAGCCAACTTTTTGACGTACACAACTCTTGTTTTCATTTTTTCACAATTTCCCTCGCAAGCTGTGCTGTATGTTTCGCTAAATCGTAGGCTTGCTGACCTAAAATAACTATCATGGGCTCTTTTCCAACGTCTCCTCTATGATAAATTACGTCTGGAACCTGTCCGATTCTATTGACGGCTTGCTTCACACCCCAGGGTACAGTCATTCCATCAACTTTTTTGACTTCTTCAGGCTCCTTTCCACGGTCGTAAAAGGATAGGGTCATACTAGTTTTTTCTAGGGTCTTAAGGATATTCTTTGAAAATTTTAGGTTAATCGCAGCCCTTTTGCTTTCGTCGTGCTTGATGATTTCAAGTATGTATCTGGCTAAGTGTGAGGAACACCCAAATTTTGGATTGCCAGCAGCCCTAACACCCTCGGATGTTTTTACGATTCTGCCCTCTATAGCAGCCACATCATTAATGCTTTCTGTGTGAGGAATTGCCATGGCGATGTTCATGCCAACTTCTGGCACAAGCATCGTAACTTCAGGGGTTGCCTCAAGTAGAATCTTGGCTTTTTCCAAATTCATCAAAACGTTGTATCTTGAAGATTCACGGTAAAGATGAGCCATCGGATTTACCGGACCATAACCTTTTCCAATTTTTGTCCCGAATTTTATGCCCAAAGTCACAATTTTCTTGGCTGTTTCAACAGCTACTGGTAATTCTGTTTTCTTGGCGAGTTCAGCAGTTATGGCTGCTGAAAAACTGCAACCAGTTCCATGTGTAGTTTTTACGTCAAGTCTTGGAGCGCTAAACGTTTTAAACTCGCCCTTGTAGTAAAGGATGTCGATTGCCTTGCTTCCTTCTAGATGTCCGCCTTTAATTACGACGGCTTTTGGTCCCATTTTAGAGATTTTCTCAGCTGCAATTTCTGCGTTTCTTAAGTTTTCAATTTTCATGTCAGCAAGTTTTTCAGCTTCAAACCTGTTAGGTGTTATTACCGTGGCTTCTGGTAGAAGATAGTTTTTCAAAGCATCCACAGCGTCAGGTTTCAAGAGGGGTACTCCAGACTTTGCAATCATAACCGGGTCAACAACCAGTGGAAACTTGTATTTTGAAACTTCTGAAGAAACAGTTTTGATTATTGCTTGTGTGTGAAGCATTCCAGTTTTTCCAGCGTCAATGCCTATGTCCTTAGCCACTGTCTTGATTTGTTCTCGAATCGTTTCAGGTTTCAAGTCTTCAACAGCCTTGACGGAACAAGTGTTTTGAGCTGTGACAGAAGTGATTGCTGTTGTGCCGTGAACACCTAAAGCTGCAAAGGTTTTGAGGTCTGCTTGGATTCCGGCGCCTCCTCCAGAATCGCTTCCAGCAATAGTAATTGCTACCGGAACTTTGCCTTTCATCTTCTCAATGCTAAACATTCATGTTCCTCTTAAAACTGAAACCCATTTTTGTCATAGGCACTGCGCTTCAGTTTTTAACGCCTCTTTCAGAATTTTTATGGCGCAATATTCAGAACACATTGAACATGTTTCCGGACTCTTCAGTTTCACTCGACTGCGAATTTTCGTGGCTTTCTCTGGGTCTAAGGCGTTCTCAATTTGTTTCTTCCAGTTAAGGTCTGCTCTAGCTTTTGCCATTGCTAAGTCACGGTTTGCTGCTTTAAACCCAAGTTTTACAATATCGACAGCGTGTGCTGCTATTTTCGTGGCTATTACCCCCTCCTTTACGTCTTCCAGATTCGGGAGGCCTAGGTGTTCGGAGGGTGTCAGGTAGCACAGGAAATCTGCGCCAGCGAGTCCAGCTATTGCTCCTCCGATTGCTCCGACGATGTGATCGTATCCAGGCGCTATTTCAGTTACTATGGGACCTAGGACGTAAAACGGTGCGTCTTTGCATGTGGATTTTTCGAGCTGAACGTTAGCTTTTATGTCGTTTAACGGTAGATGACCTGGTCCTTCAACCATGGCTTGCACGTTTGCAACTCTTGCTCTTTCTACAAGTTCTCCAATTGTTAACAGTTCCTGAACTTGAGGCCAATCTGTGGAGTCAAAAATGCATCCTGGTCTGAGACCATCGCCGAGGCTTAAACTAAAATCGTATTCTGCAGCCATTTCCAAGAGATAGTCGTAATTTGCGTACAATGGATTTTCTTTTTTGTGGTGAAGAATCCATGCGGCGAGGAAGGTTCCTCCTCGGCTTACAATTCCCATTAGGCGTGGATGTTTGGCGAGTCGTTTGACGATTTGTTGGGTTACTCCGCAATGTACTGTCATGAAGTCAACGCCGTCTTTTGCGTGTTTTTCTATGCTGCTGAAAATGTCATCTTCGGTCATGTGCATGATTGAGCCTTTTTTCTTAGCGACTTCTATGGCTGTTTGATATATGGGAACTGTTCCAATGGGCACATTAACGGTTTTCAATATTTTCCTTCGTATTTCATCTAGATCACCGCCAGTACTAAGGTCCATGATCGTGTCTGCACCATATTTAACCGCAATTTTTGCCTTTTCAATTTCCAACTCAAAATTGCACAAATCGGGACTGGTGCCAATGTTCGCGTTAATTTTGGTGCTTAATCCTTTGCCGATGCCTATTGGATGAACGTTCTCGCGTTGAGTGTTTCGAGTTATGATCACTGTTCCTTCCGCTATTCGCTGACGTATGCTTTCAGGCGACTGGTCCTCATCTCTGGCAACGATACGCATTTCTTCTGTTATTTTTCCTTCCCTTGCGGCTTTAATTTGGGTAGTCATTTTAATTCTTCACCTCAAAAATCAAAAAAGTCCGAGTTGGTCTCAACATGTGAAGGCTGAAATTTTGTTCCAATTCGTCACTTACTCCCTACGCCGGTATTACCCGGATCAGGTTTTAAGGGTCGACAGTTTCTGACCGTCCTCTCAGCCGGGTCACAATCCCAGCTCCCCCAAACCTTCCGAGAGTAACTGTTATTTATTGGTATATTTATGTTTCCTAAGGTCTAAGCATGTTTAGGATGTTGCAATAAATGAAGGAAGCGGTGCCTAAGAAATTTAACATTTTTGAAGTTGAAGATAAGTGGCAGAAGAAATGGGAAGAGATGGATGTTTATCGTTTTGACTGGAAGGATAAGAAACGCCCAACATTCAGTATTGACACTCCGCCGCCTTATCCTTCAGGTGAATTCCACATGGGGTTAGTCCTCAACTGGACATACTTTGACATAGTAGCCAGATACAAACGCATGAGAGGTTACAATGTTTATTTCCCTCAAGGATGGGACTGCCATGGCTTGCCCACTGAGGTGGAAGTCGAGAAGCTGCATGGAACTAAAAAGACTGATCTTCCACCAGACGAGTTTCGAAGGCTCTGTGAGAAGCTCGTGGGTAAAAACATAGGTGCTATGAAGAAAGCGATTACCAGTCTTGGCTGCTCAATCGATTGGACGACAGAGTATAAGACAATGGACCCTGATTATTGGAGACGCACGCAGCTCTCTTTTGTTCTTCTTCATAAGAAAGGGTTCATTTATCGTGGAACGCATCCCGTGAACTGGTGTCCCAGATGTGAAACTGCCATAGCAGATGCTGAAGTGGAGTACGAAACAAGAACGGCACAGCTACATTATATTAAGTTTAAACTTGAAGACGACGGCTTCCTAACAATAGCCACAACAAGACCAGAACTTATCCCCGCTTGCGTAACCGTGGCTGTAAATCCACACGACGAACGTTTCAAGCAATACAATGGGAAAAAAACTCACGTACCAACGACAAGCAGAACAGTAGAAGTCATAACCGATGACCTTGTAGACCCAGAATTCGGAACAGGCGTTGTGATGATATGCACGTATGGAGACAAAGCAGACGTGAAAAGCGTGGCGAAACATAAACTGCCCGTCATAACGTGTATTGATGAAAAGGGTAGAATGACCCAAAACGCTGGAAAATACGCTGGAATGACGACTGAAGAAGCTAAAAAAGCCATGATTGAAGACTTGAAAAAAGAAGGATTACTGGGAAAAATTGAACCAATCAATCAAGAAGTAAGTGTTTGCTGGAGATGCCATACCCCAATAGAAATCCTTGAAAAAGAACAATGGTTCATGAAGACACGCGTCCTCGGCAGTCAGGTGGAAAAGAATGCTTTGGAAACTATATGGTATCCTGACTATATGAAATACCGCCTAGTAGACTGGGCGAAATCGCTTGAATGGGACTGGGTAATATCGCGACAAAGGGTGTTCGCAACACCAATACCCATATGGTACTGCAAAAAATGCAACGAAATAGTTCTCGCCGAGCCAGATTGGGTGCCGATAGATCCACGCATGGAAAATCCAAGAATTGACAAATGTCCAAATTGCGGTTCAAAAGAATTCAAGCCAGAACGAGATGTCTTGGATACATGGTTTGATTCGTCCATAACGTGTGCGGTTCACGCTGGTTGGCCCGATAGAGAGAATTGGAAGCGGCTTTTCCCTGCTGATGTGCATCCTTCTGGTGTTGATATCATCCGAACGTGGGCATACTACTTGATGGTTAGGCACTTGGCCCTGTTCAACGAAAAACCTTACAAAAGTTGCTTGATCAACGGCATGGTTCTAGGAACAGATGGACGTTCAATGCACAAGTCATTCGGCAATTACGTGGCATCGAAAGAAGTTTTCTCGAAATATGGGGCAGACGCGACAAGACAGTGGGTGGCTAGCGGTGGAGCTACAGGTTCGGACATACCGTTCCGCTGGCCAGACGTCGAGTACGGCTGGCGTTTCCTGATTAAGTTGTGGAATGCTGCCTGTTTTGTGAGCAATCAGTTGAAAGATTTTTCGGTGAATGAAAAAGTCAAGTATGTTCTTCAGCCTTTAGATAAATGGATTTTGAGCAAGGCTGAGAAGCTGACGAAAAAAGTGACTGACGCTCTCGAGACATGTCAGTTCAACATCGCTACGGAGGAAATCCGCAACTTCACTTGGCATGTGTTTTGTGACTGCTACATAGAAGCTGTGAAAGATAAGCTGTACAAGCCGGGTTTCTATGGGGAAGAGAAGAGAAAGGCAGTACAATACGCTCTGTATTCGGTCTTGTACAGGATTCTACAACTTCTAGCACCAATAACGCCGCACGTAACAGAGGAAATGTATCAGATAATGTATGTTCAGGAGAAAGGCTTTAAGAGCGTACATCTGTCTCCTTGGCCAACCCTTAACGAGAAACGCATAGATGAAGAGGCGGAAAAGCATGGAGATTTGATAATGACAGTAATAACCGAAGTTAGAAGAGAGAAAGCTGAAAAACGTATGCCATTGAACAAGCAGATCAGAAAATTGACGATTTATGCTGGGGAAAAAGGCATAGCAGAAAGAATTATGGAAGCAAAAGAGGATATTTCTGGGACATGTAAGGTTGCTGAAATTGAGGTTATACCAGGAGAAGGCGACGGTAGAGAAGTCGCGTCTTACAAAGTTCGGTTTCTTGCTGAGTATTAAACGAAATTTGCAGGGATAGAGAATGAGAAGGGTCGGGATAATCGGATGCGGCGCAATTTGCACTGTAATCTCAAGAGCAGTTGAAAGAAGGGTAGTTGAATGTGACGAGCTCATTCTCTATGATCGTGACACAAGGAAAGCTGAAAAGCTCAAGAAGTTGCTGCACATTCCTGTCACGGTCGTGAAAAGCCTTGATGAGATGATCAAGCTTAAACCTGCCGTCATAGTGGAGGCCGCATCGCAGCAAGCCCTCAAAGAATACGCAAACAAAATCTTGGCGGAAGGCATTGAATTAATAGTCATGAGTGTAGGAGCCCTTTTGGACTTGAACGTAAGAAGCAGAAAAATCCATGTACCGTCTGGGGCCATTGGCGGCTTAGACGCCATTTCTAGTGCAGCATTAGCGGGAATAGACGAGGTTGTTTTGACTTCAAGAAAAAATCCTAGGTCATTAGATATGAAGAATCGCAAAGAAAAGCTTGTGTATGAGGGAACCGCTGAAGAAGCTGCTAGGCTTTTCCCAAAGGAAATGAACGTTGCCGCCGTATTGGCTTTGACTGTTCAGCCGAAAAAAGTGAACGTGAAATTAATTTCAGATCCAGAAGTGGATAGAAACGTCCACGAAGTCAGAATCAAATGGAAGCATGGCGAAATGCTCTTAAAATTTTCGAATGAAACACACCCTGAAAATCCAAAAACAAGCGCGCTCGCCGCATGGTCTGCCATAAACTTACTAAAAGAAACCTTGGCTAAAGAATGAAAAAACCCCAATTGAAGCCAAAACGCCTGAAGATAGCTGCGTCTATTCGAAACATTGGGCTTCAGCTGCTTTGCTTGATTTCTTTTACAAGTTTGTCAATTTCTTGTTCAGTATTGTAAAAGTGTGGCGAGACCCTTATTCCATGTGCCCTGGCAGAGACAATTATCCCTTTGCTGTTTAGCTTTTTAGCTACTTCTTCAGGTTTGTCTATCTTGAAATTGACTATTCCAGAACGATGTGCAGACTCTTCTGGCGTTTGAAGTTCCAAACCCAAATCCTTTACGACGTCTATTAGGTGATCTGTTATCTTCAGTATTCTCTTTTTGATATTTTCGATGCCCACGTTCAATATCATTTTTAGTGCTTCAGTAGCTCCAACAAGGCTCATGAAGCTTGGTGAGCCAACTTCAAAGCGGCTTGCAGTTTCTGAAAGCCTCAGGCTCCAAATGTCCCAAAAAGCTATGGTTTCAAAAACCTCTGGTTTTACGCTTGCCCAACCAACAAAGGGAGGTTCGAACTTCTCGACAAGTTCCTCTTTAACGTAAAGGTAGCCCGCTCCGGGAGGGCTTAACAGCCACTTGTAGCATGCGGACATGAGGAAGTCAAGATCATCTCTCTTCGTGTCTATGTGCATAGCTCCTGCCGACTGGATTGCGTCAACAATTAGGTATGCCCCGTGTTCATGGGCTATTTCGCTCAAAGCCCGCAAATCGTGTCGAAAACCGTTAACGTATTCAACGTGGCTTACTGCAACAGCCACAGTTTTGTCATCAACAGCCTTTTCAACATCGTCCAGCAAGATTTTTCCATCTACATTCTCCACGTAATGGACCTTCACGCCTAGGCTCTTCCGCAGCCAGGGATAAACCACTGAGGGGTATTCAAGGTCTGTGGTAACGATTTTTGAGCGTGGCGGGTAACTCAGCACGTTTGCAGCTATGTTCAAACCTACCGAAGTGTTTTCGACAAAGGCGATTTCCTCAGGTTTTGCCCGGATCAGTTTTGCGAAGAGTGGCTTTCCGCCGTCGTTCCACTCGATCGAAGTAGTTCCGAAATTCGAGAAATCGTTAACATACTTGCGGACGGCATCAGCTACGGGTTTCGGAAGCGGAGACTGGCCAGCATGATTCATAAATGTTTTATTCTTGGTTATTGGAAACTGTTCGCGGATCTTATCAATGTTTTCCATTCAGAATTCCCTTGGTATTATGGTTAGCACACTAAGTTGGTGGCATCAACTATTAAGATTTCGAGGTTTGTCAAAATGCATGAAGTGACAGTTGTCACAACACGAGGTTGCCTGCAGTTGAAATCGGCAAGATTTTGGGCACAGCCTTTTTCTAATTCGCCTATCTTTTTGATCGAAAGCTGGGGGTGAACCGTCCCGTTTTCCTCTGATACTCCACATATTCATCACCAAAGCGTTGCAGCAATAGTCTTTCCTCCTCAAAGGTGACGCGAAAGTATCCAGGGATCGCAACCAAGGGAAAAAGCGTGAACAAGTTGGGCCATAAGAGGAAGAGGCCAAAAAACATGAGAAAATAGCCTAGATACGAAGGGTGCCGAACATAACGGTATGGACCAGACGTGACAAGCTTTTGGTTCTCTGGCATCTCCCAAGAGACAGCATTTCTACCTCGCTCAACCAGGCTCCAAGTGAAAGCAAAATAGCCAAGTGATGTAGCAACTAAGCCCAGAATTTGTACATAAAAAATGAATGGGAATTGGAAAAGAAAAGGAAAATCGTACAGCCCGAAGATGAGCCCAGTAAGAACAAGAAAAAGATAAGAGAACACTTTTAAAAAGTAAACCAAAGTCCCGACAGCCGCTAAGCTTACAGAAAAACCTGAAGGACGTTCAACTTCCGCATAAACCTTTTCACCTCTTCTGAGTTTCCTACCTTTTAGAATGTTGTGCAGGTTGATTGAAAGGAAACACCCTAAGCAGACAAGGAGAAGAACTGCTGCAGCAGTTTCGATTAACATGGTTGCAGATAAAGAATTCAACGGTTTATAAGCATAAGTAAAAACCTAACGTTCGAGTGTATCCTTCTTATCTGAAGCATGCCCAATGTTTTCTAATCAGCCTCTTCAACTCACGAATCGTTTCTTCAACCTTTTCACGGCAACCTAGTGGCTCCTTCGGAGGAGCATAAGGGTCTTTAACGCGGATTTCTTCTAAACCAACAACACCGGCGGCAAGGGCATACCAACAAAGCGGCAAAACAGCAGCATTATATCCACTTCCAGGCATTAAAACAAGTCTCCCATTACAAACCTTTTCCGCAATCTCCCTAATAGTGCATGACAAATCGAAAAAACCTTTAGCTGTCAACCTCAGATTTCCAAGAATGTCTGCGAAATGTGGATCACTCCCACCATTCGCAATAATGATTTCAGGCTTGAACTCCTCAGCCAAAGGAACAAAAATCTCATCTAAAGCATAAATATATGTGCTGTCACCTG
>Ga0209636_10007448_pt1 | contig 11169 bp, 10 predicted proteins | sample DeeMarSWOR152_54_FD_187464 | JGI IMG/M metagenome (GOLD analysis project Ga0209636, IMG submission 187464) | Marine sediment microbial communities from White Oak River estuary, North Carolina - WOR-1-52-54 (SPAdes) (version 2) | ecosystem: Environmental > Aquatic > Marine > Intertidal zone >... | reverse complement strand
AAAGCCAATCTCCCCACCCAATGCATCTATCTCCTTGACTAGCTGGCCCTTAGCCTGTCCGCCCACTGCCGGATTGCAGGACATCTGGGCAATGGTTTCCTTGTTCATGGTGAAAAGGAGAGTCTTCTGCCCCATTCTGGCTGATGCCAAAGCCGCCTCACATCCGGCATGACCAGCGCCGACAACGATTACATCATATTCTTCTTCGTAAGTTAGCATATTGTTTCACGTGAAACAGATTTCTAGGGTCGCATTTATGCGACCCCACGGGTTGGATGAATCCAACCCCTACGGGATAGGTACAGGTTTCTAGAACAATTTACTTACTCAGCATTCAAGGTTTTTGCAAATTCCTCTCAATCTTCGTCAAGACATCCAGCATCTCTTTCAAAAGCTCCTGCTGACTGCGGTCTCGGGGTCTATCTTCTGTTGTTGTTGCTTCAGATTTGACCAGCAAAACCTTTTGCATCACGTCTTCTTTGATCCTGTCAGAGTTCTCTAAGCCGACTAACTTCCCTTCTGGTGAGGTGCTGGCGCCATGACCTGCAGTCTGGACATTCAAGTGTCCCAGTCCAAAACGCCGCTCAAACGGTCCCTGAAGTGTGTTTACGTTGGTAATCTTATGAAGAGGAATCGCCTTTCTTTTCTTCCAGAAAACTCCGCTCTCCAATCTCAGATCATCTGAAAAGAGCTCATATCTCAGGGTCTTGAAATAGGCAGGCAAATAAAACTGAATGAGGATGACCAGGATTAGCCCAAATAGTCCAATCACCAACGACCAAATGTCATAAAGCTGACGAGGATGTTGCTTCAAGACCTGTAGGACGATTACCGGCAGAACACAGTAAATTAAGAAGAGTATAAAATTGATTAGTGTATAAAGACTCTTCAGTTTCGGGTTAGGTTTGATCTCCATTATATAAAGCCTCCTGTTTATGTAAAACCGTGGCCCATTATTTAGATGGTCGAATTCATGCGACCCACCGGGTTGGATGAATCCAACCCCTACGATTTTCTATACCTTTCCCAATGCAAGACTTGAGACAACGACTTTTTGGACGGAGATGGAGACCATCTTACCGGTTCACCCAATGCGATCATCATAAGGATTCGCTTTTCCTCCGGGATATGCAGTAATTCTCTGAAATGCTCTTCATGGGGAGGCATTTGTCCCTCAATCCAACAGCTACCCCATCCTAAGTCTCTGGTTGCGAACAACATATTCTCTGTCGCGGCTGCCCCATCCTCTCTCCAATATTCGTTAGAGTCATCCATAATGACTGCAATTATGACAGAAATCCCGTCAAATTTACCGTCTTCATATGTTCCATAACCTCTACCTGCGTGAAAATGCTTTAAAATTTGGCCCAACATCTCCTCTTTGGTTATCACAATAAAATCCCACATCTGTCTGTTCATGGCGGAAGGAGCTAGCCGTGCCGCATCCACTATCTTCTCTAGATCGCTTTTTGGTATTCTCTTGGCAGTGAAAGTTCTAGTGCTCCTTCTGGCTCGTACAGCTTCAAAAACATCCATAAGCTACCTTTTTCACATTCTGTCTATTCAGTTTTTAAGCATGAATACGCAAATAAAGTCTGCTGTGAAGGATGACTATTTCTTCTTCACCTCGCATAGCACCGCATGAAACGGATTTAAAATCACCTCTCGCGGCTCCCAAAGGTGCTCTGGGCAATTTATACTTGTTATGAGGTTTGTCAACCCATAATCGCAGAACAGCATACTGGTCACGACCAAAATCTAAAAGCACCGGAACCCACATCTTGAAATCTTCCGGCACATTTTCCTAGCTAATCTGACAGCTCACCACATATTTGTCGGCAACCTTCTCCTCATCCAAGGAGGCGTTCTTGATCTGATCATAAATCCTCAGTGCCTCGTCGTCCTCTTGCCCAGGCGAATGGACCACCAGGGTGAAATGCAAGACACCCAGGATGAAAAGCAATCTGATGGACTTCATAAGCTCACCCCCCTACATTTGACTAGGTTATCGATCAAAGAAAGTTGCGCTTCAAGAAAGCTAATCTTCACCAACGCAATCAATATATGAAGAAATTGTATGAATGCAAAGCAACTTTTTTCAGCTTAAGGGTGGGTGCCAAATACAAATCATACACTTTTTGATCAAAAAAGACAAGACAACAATAAGCTTTGTTCCGTGGACCATGCCCAGATAATTTTTTGCTTCCTGTTGGTGTTCTTCACCAACGGGAAATGTAGGAGTATGATGGGCACCCTGTTTTGAGCAGAAAAGGAGATCTATTAGATTTGATTTGTTAAGGGGTGGCAGAATCCGGAAGAGGAAATTTTTTGTCCGAAGGCTGTGTCTGTCACGGATGCCTTATTCGTGACGTGGAAATGATGGGTGACGGGCGACGGCGTCCGTCACCAACCAGATCAACGGTCTTCACCTGTAGTTCTTTGATATTTGCGTAAAACTCCATCCTACATTTTCTTTAAGTCCCGAAGAATAATCTCCTTCAAGTATCTCACCGGCGGTGAGCCGTAACTTAAGAGTTGGTGGTTAAAATCCTTTTGAGAAAAGTCTTCTCCCATCTTTTTGCGGTAAGCTTTTTCCAAATCCAAAACCTCCTGCAGTCCCACAAAATAGGTGGAAAGCTGGGTGGAGGTGAGACATGCGCGCACCCATTTGCCTTCTGCCTCAGATCTTTCCTGAAACCCCTCTTCAGTCATCAGACGTATGGCCTCTTCTCTGCTCATACCCTGAGCATGGATCTTGGCATCCAGAATGGCATTGATGATTGCCCTCAGATACATCTTGATCTGGGTGAGTTCCATGCGGGGATCATAATTCAAGTATCCGGCGTGGATCATCATCCTCTCCGCATACATTGCCCATCCCTCTATGAAAGCTCCATTGCCGAAAATTGATCTTAAAACAGAGGGAAACTGATTGGCATAAAATCCCTGTACATAATGTCCGGGCATGGCTTCATGAATACAGAGATCTTTCAGCATATAGTTATTATACTCTCGCAGATAGGATTCTTCCTGCTCTCTGGTCCAATCCGCCGGTGTGGGCGAAACTCTGAAGAAGGATTTTAAGTTTTTATCTAATGGTCCGGGCGAATCCAGTCCAGCCACTGCCACCGCGCGTGAGAATTCAGGCGTCCACTCCACCACCAACGGATTTATACCGGTCAAGTCCACCAGATCTTTTTCTCTGACGAATTCCTCCAGCTCTTTCAGATTTTGGCGACAGACCGCCAAAAGCTCATCCTTTTTGGGTTGTTCTTTGGCGATCTCATCTAAAACCTCCTTTATCACAGAATTCTCCAGCTCCTTTCCTTTTTCTTTATGTTGGCGACCGGGGAGCATCTTCTCATGTAAAGGCTGGGCAAGTTCGAACATACGTTTTCGCAGGTGGACAAGTTCTTCCTCAGCTCTTCTTACTATTTCATCAAAAGAGAGATCTGACTGCAGAGTTAACTTCAGCTTCTTCTCAAAAAGCTCTTTGCCCAATCTGAAATCTCCGTTGGATCGGGGCAGAAGATCTTTTTCCAAAAACTCCTGATATTCCTGCAACGTTTTGACAGCCACCTCCATGGGATGCTTAAGGCTATCCTTCATAGCTGGAAGCCTCTCCAGCAATTTAGTCAGATCGTTTGTTACCAGATTAATGTTGCCCCGGTTTTGCTTTATGGCGGTTCTGGTTTGAACCTCTGGCGGATGTTTAAGATTGCCTCTGGCTTGCCGCACCAGGGCAGGTAACCGCTTAAGCCGCCCCAAAACACTTTTCAACCTTTCCCTCAAAGGAGCAAATTCGCGGGTGATCAACGAATTTATGGACTCTCCGATAAGATAGCTATACATCACCGGGCTGTTCTCATAGGGTTTCAATTCCTCATAGCGGAGCAGTTGATCGTTGATCTCATTTTCTAGGATTTTAAAATCGACCTTATTGATGGCATTAAGCTTCAAAGTGTCAACAGACTTCATCTTTTCCGCAAAAAGCCCCAGCCGCAAAACCTCTGCCTTAATAGCCTCGGGAGAATAGTCGTCGAGCAGATAGTCATATTTATGCTCTCCTATGTAAGTCGCCCAGACCGGATGAGCTTGATAAAAACCTTCCAGATATTCATTCACCAGCTCTTTGAACTTACGATCCTCCATATCTTTCCTCACGCAGTTAGAGAGAGATAAAAAAACCAGACAACAGAAAGCTAAAACAGCGCTGAATTTCCTCATATCTGATACCTCTTTTTAGCAAAATTTCAATAACAGTTGGGCTCTGTAATCTCGACAGTGTTAGTGCACCATCCTATTTTTGAAAAAACGGTCTCCAACTTTCCTCTTTTGGTTTGGGAGTTAAAAGACTTATTATTATCAGACTGGATACAGACAGAATAAGCGCTGGATAAACTGTAGGAACTCCAAAGGGCTTTTTCAAAAGCTCCCAACCTATGGTGGTCACCATACCCAAAGCAATGGAACAGACTCCACCCGTGGGAGTGGCTCTTTTCCATAAAAAAGCGGCTAAAGTTGCTGGGGTGATTCCCACGCCATACATGGTATAGGCATAAAGAGCCATAGCTAAAACCGTGGTGAAAAACTTAACCTGGACAAAAGCAATTATCCCCAGTCCTATCACTACCAACCTGGAATAAAGAACCATTCTTTTTTGCGAAACATTCGGATTTAGAAATCTCTGGTAAATATCCCGCATGATGTTGGTGGATGGGACCAGCAAGAATGAATCCGCGGTGGAGACGATCACCGCCACGATGGCAGCCAGTAAGACACAGCCAATCACAGGCGATAATCCATGTCGCACGGAGTGCAGGATCACTGATTCCGGATTTATGTCCAGAAAGATGCTGCTTCCAATTATGGCTAAGACCACAATCAGGGTCTCCACGAAGATGGTTCCTGAAATCCAGCCTAAGACTGATGCTTTTGCGGCTTTTTCGTCTTTGGCGGAGAAAAATCTCTGATACATGTTAGATTCGCCCAATAACAGAAGCATAGTGGGGAGAGAATAGCCTAATGCTTCCCAGATGGTCATGCTCCCTAGGACCTGGAATCTGTCCGCCGGAAGGGTAGCAGCTATGTTACTCCATCCTCCAGCCAATTTTAAAAGAAACGGGAAACCGATTACAAATCCCAGCAACAACACTACTCCGTTTACCACGTCGGTGTAAGCCACGGAGATCATACCAGCCAAGGCGGTGTAAGCGATGACGAAAACCGCAGTGAGGATTATTCCTTGATCCGTGGGAATTCCGATCACCATGTTCAGCACCATTCCTCCGGCTTTGAACTGGTAGCTCACGATGGCAGTGTAGGCGATGATGGTGGTCAAGCTTCCTAAGATTCTGGCATATTTGTTATATCTTATCTCTAAGATATCCGGGACGGTGAACTGGGCTAACTTTCTGGCGCGTCCGGCTATGAAATACAAAACGACAATTGCCACCCAGACGCCGGCGTCAAACCAAAGGGCGGGAAAACCTTTTCTGTAGCTTAATCCTGCGCCAGCGATGATGCTTCCCGAGCCGATCCAAGTGGCTAAAAGCGTTCCCACCAAAATTGGAGCAGACAGCTTTCGTCCCGCCACCATGAAATCGGTCTGGGTCTTAACCCTTCGGGAGCGGATTGCCCCTACACCGATTAGAATTAACAGGTAAATTAAAATCGCCCAGAAATAGAGCATTTTAACTAAAGTTCAGTTTGCCTTGCCAAGAAAATGTGTAGCGGAAGGCTTTAGCCTTCCTTTTTTGCATTAATCCCTCTCTATCCCCCTTTACAAAAGGGGGAATTTTATCACCTCTACAAAACAGCGAACTTTAATCCCCCCTTTATAAAAGAAAGGGGGATACAGGGGGATTATAAATCTTAATCTATCTTCTCAAGCATACCATTTGTTCCTAAGCGGATTGTTCTAAGGACCTTCGGAGTATCACCCGCCTGCTTCCCTGGTGGTTCGAACCGTAGGGTTCATGCCCTGGATGATAAGAGCGGGAGCATGCAGGAGCGCATCAGCTTGCTGACGCATGCAAAAGCAAGCTTTTGCACTCCAGAGAGAGAAGAGAAACCGTTACTTTTTGACCGATTCTTTCTCTTCAGATAAAGTTGGCCTTTTAGATTTCTTATATTTCGAAGCCGCTTTTACCAGATCCCTGAACAAAGGGTGAGCTTTGGTGGGCCGAGATTTAAGCTCCGGGTGAAACTGTACCGCCACAAACCAGGGGTGATCGGAAAGCTCAACAATTTCCACCAGCCTTCCATCTGGTGAAAGTCCGGACAGCTTAAGTCCGGCCTTAGTCAACTCATCCCTGAACTGGTTATACAACTCATATCTGTGGCGGTGTCGCTCACTGATGTTCGCCTCCCCGTAAGCCTTGTAAGCTAAACTTGGTTTTTCCAAAATGCAGGGATAAGCTCCCAGCCGCATGGTGCCTCCTAAATCGGTAATCTTCTCCTGATCCGGCATCAAATGGATCACCGGATAGGGAGTCGCCTGGTCGAATTCGAAACTATTGGCTTTCTCCAGATGGCAAACGTGACGGGCAAACTCTATCACCGCGCACTGCATTCCCAGGCAGATGCCCAGATAGGGGATTTTATTTTCTCTCACGTATCTTAGCGCTTCGATTTTCCCCTCTATCCCCCTCTCTCCAAATCCGCCCGGGATCAAAACCCCATCTACGTCCTCAAGATGTTGTGCTGCATTCTGATGACTGATCTCTTCAGCATCAATCCACTTCAGCCCCACTCTGGCATCGTTTTCCACCCCGGCATGCACAAAAGCCTCAATTATGCTTTTGTAAGCATCCTTCAGATGAGTGTATTTGCCACAAATTCCGATCCTTACTTGGTGTCTGGGATTTTTTATCTTCTCCACCATCTTGATCCAGTCACTCATGGCCAATTCTCCGCATTTCAGGTCAAGATGCCGGATGATCAACTTATCCAAACCCTCCTCGTGAAAAAGCACAGGCACCTCATAAATACAGTCCACGTCGAGGGCTTGAATCACCGCCTGGCTGGGAACGTTACAGAAAAGCCCGATCTTCTCCTTGATCTGTTTGGTCAATGGCTGGGCGGTGCGGCAAAGAAGTATGTTAGGCTGAATACCAATCTCCCTCAGCTCCTTGACGCTGTGCTGGGTGGGCTTGGTTTTAACCTCTCCGGCGGAATCTATGTACGGAACCAATGTTAAATGAATAAACAAGCTACTCTGAGGACCGCATTCCAATCCCATCTGTCTGATGGATTCCAGAAAGGGGAGGCTTTCGATATCCCCCACCGTTCCTCCAATCTCGGTTATAACCACATCCACCTCCCCGTCCCTTTTTCCCACCTTTTTTATCCGGTCTTTGATCTCATTGGTTATATGGGGAATGACCTGCACGGTGGAGCCCAGATAGTCCCCGCGCCTTTCCCGGGCTATGACCGCATCGTAGATCTGTCCGGAAGTGAGATTGTTGTCTTTGGTCAGATTCTCGTCGATGAATCTCTCATAGTGTCCCAGATCTAAATCCGTCTCCGCTCCATCGTCTAAAACAAACACCTCTCCATGCTGGAAGGGATTCATGGTGCCGGGGTCAACGTTTATGTAAGGATCGAATTTCTGGATGTTTACTTTCAGTCCCCTTTTCTTCAGCAAAAGCCCGATGGAGGCGGAAGCTATTCCCTTGCCCAATGAGGAGACCACCCCGCCGGTGACGAAAATATATTTCACTTTTTTTTGATTTTTCATCTCGTCACCCCTCCTTTCCGTGTTGTGATTTTTTCTAAATCAGCCGGTGCGTCTAAAGTTACAGGTTTGTATTGGGTTAGATAAACCTTAATCTTATATCCATTTTCTAAAGCTCTCAGCTGTTCTAAGCGTTCTAACTTTTCTAAGGGAGTCTGTTTTAAGGATGAGAATTTCATAAGAAAATCCTTACGGAATCCATATATCCCAATGTGTTCATAAAAAAGGGACGTTTTCAAATCCATTCCACTAAGAGCTCTCCTCCGACTGGAGGTCCGAGCCTGTCTGATATATGGAACAGCGTGACGGGAGAAATAAAGAGCGAAACCGTTTTTGTCCAGCACCACCTTGACCACGTTTGGATTCTTCAACTTAGCCGGATCATTTATCCTGGTGGCTAAGGTGGCCATCAAAACAGTTTTTTCTTTTAACATGGAGGAGGCCAAAAGATCAATGAGAGTGGAAGGGAAACAGGGCAGATCACATTGAATGTTTATCACCAAATCGCAGTTCAAATTCCTCGCCACCTCGGCCACCCGATCGGTCCCGGTGGGATGATTCCTCAAGCTTACGTAGGCTTCTCCTCCGAAAGCGAATACTAGATCAGAGATCCTGGAGGAATCCGTTACCACCATAAGGCGACCCAAACGTTTTGACTTAGCCGCACTTTCATACACCGTTTGAATTAAGGGTTTTCCAAAAATCTTCACCAAAGGTTTTCCGGCAAGTCTTTTGGAACCTAACCGGGCAGGAATTATGCCAATGATTTTTGATTTGCCCATTTGTTTCCCACAGAATCCTGCGAATAAAAGAGAGTTACAAATCAACTCGCATTCTACGAAACAAACGGTTGCTTGTCAACAAAAAATTATGGCAATCCTAAAATAAGGATCGCCATCTTATCAGAATCAAACTGCAAATCTTATTATCCAATCACCTTTGGCACCCTGAAGAACCCATCCTTTTTCTGGGGAGCATTGGCTAAGGCCTTATCTTGAGCAAGGGAAGGCAGAACTTTATCTTCTCGTAAAACATTTTTCAGAGGAATCACGTGCGAGGTTATAGGCACGTTGTCTGTGTTCAGTTCATTTAGCTGATCAATGTACTTTATGATATTATCCAGCTCCTTTTGAAACTTAATCTTCTCCTCTTGAGTAAGTTCCAATTTGGCTAAGTCAGCCACATACTCCACGTCTTTTAGGGTTATAGACATATTTGACTCCTTCAACTGGCAGGATGTTACAAACAAAGGATAATGGATATTCCTTTATCTGTCAAGATCAAAAAAATTAGGGGAAAACTTCAAAAAAGGTTAAAAAAGTGTCTTGAGATTCCACAAACTTGCCCCAAGGAACCTGCTTCTCTGGGTGTTTGCGATTTCTTGAAATCCAGATGCTCTTGTAACGTCAACACTTAATTCTGACAAAATAACATCGACAAATCTGCTTGGGAGACCTCGCTACCAGAAGATTTCGCTTGCCTTTTTCAGGCAGCTTGTTAAATTATAACAATAGAGCTTATAAACGATAGTATAAGACAGAGATGGGGAGAAGGGTAAATTACTGTAATTTGCAGGGATATTTCTGCTAATGAGGACAAAGGAATTAAAAGATTTTTGCAGGCCCAGAAAGTAAGGAGGGTATATGAATTTTGTTAAAGAAATTCGAGATGAGATAATCGCGATATCGCGAGAAGAAAATCTCAATAAAAACAAGGCATTTATTATCTGGATATTAGAACAATATTATAGTCTACCCAGAGAAGAGGCTATTAATGCAATAACCGATTCTAGTGCAGATAAGAGAATAGACGCCTTTATGGAAAGAGAAGACGCCGTAATAATAGTCCAATGCAAATTATATGACGAGGAAACAAAGGAGGTTGGAGAGAAAGAGATATCAATTTTTAAAGGTTGTCTCGATTGGTTGAAACAACCAAATGAAATTCAACAACTAAGTCTTCCGAGACTTTTTGATGCAGCAACTACTTTTGTAGAGAGGTGGAATGAAGGTGTAAGTGTTGAGTTGCATTACTTCGCATTTGGTAAATTTTCTGATGGGGCCAACCGCGAGAGAAGGGTCTTTAACAATTCTGAATACAGGGATAGAATTCAGATGCACTTTCATAATATAGACGATATATTAAATCTCTTTCAAGCCAACCTTCAATCTGTAAATCCGCTATCGACGGAAAGCATAACTTTTAACTTAACCAAAAATCAATTCTTTCTAAGGCAAGAGGGAAGTTTCCCTGCTTTAGTTCTTTCTATTAAAGGACGTGATCTAGCTTCATTGTACGCTGAATATGGTGATAGGCTCTTTGAGCGAAACATAAGATTATTTAGAGGTACTAGAAAAGGTAGTATCAATGCTGAGATGATTAATACGGTGCTGAACGAGTATGAAAGAAGAAAATTCTGGTACTACAATAATGGAATTAGTTTTGTTTGTTCTGATTTCAGTTTTGACGATGAAAAAGTTCCTACACAGGTCACTGTGATTGGACCCCAAATAATAAATGGTTGCCAAACAACCGTATGTTTGAACGAGGCAGAGAATTCATTAGAGGGCGAAACAAATATTGCAGAAGAGATTGACGTTCTAGCAAGATTTATCAAAGCTCCGATAGCCGATACAGAACTTATTACTTTATATACCAACTCCCAGAACCCTGTATCTTCAGCCCAATTGAAGTCAAATGATCCGATACAAAAAAGACTAAAAAGAGATTTTGACAATTACTCACCACCATATTTCTACTCTATAAAGGAAGGTGATTGGAAAATTCTGTCATCCGAGGACAAAAAGAAATATGATGGTAGAGTAATAGACATTATAAAAGCCGCTCAAGCAGTTTATGCATTTTTAAAAGACCCTGCCTTTGCAAGAAGATATAGAATTGAACTATTTTCAAAGAAATATCATGAAATATTCAAAAAGGATACGAAAATTGAAGAGATTCTGCTCCCATGGCGGATACTCACATACATTGAGGATAGAATTGCGAAATATCGAAAAGAAGAGTTTAACCGATTAAAACTGGACCCTGGTGCATTTGATGAGGAAAAGCCAAACGAGATTTTGAGGAAAGAATTTCTTATATACTCAAATCTCATGATTCTTTATTTCATGCATAACTTAATCCACAAAAGATATGGTGATTATACTCCTGGAATTGCGCAACGTTTATTGAATAATCAGTTGGAGAATAGAATTCAAAGCCTATTTGACTACATAGTTGCTGTACTTTCATTTACTGACAGAGTCGTTAAAGAAAGAAATCTTCCGCGGTTTTTAAAGAATATCGATAATATAAAGGCATTATATGCCGAGGTGGAAAAGGAAATTGAGAAAGATAAAGCCACCAAAAAAGATATTTTAAAACAGGTGCTCCCAAACTTATAATCTTGCCTAAGCGTCGGGCATTTCAAG
>Ga0209636_10007447_pt1 | contig 11170 bp, 7 predicted proteins | sample DeeMarSWOR152_54_FD_187464 | JGI IMG/M metagenome (GOLD analysis project Ga0209636, IMG submission 187464) | Marine sediment microbial communities from White Oak River estuary, North Carolina - WOR-1-52-54 (SPAdes) (version 2) | ecosystem: Environmental > Aquatic > Marine > Intertidal zone >... | reverse complement strand
AGGAGAACTCAGAGTGGACGGCACGGACATTCGCCGTTTCGACCTCGCCCAGTACCGAAGGCAGATTGGTCTCGTTCCTCAGGATCCTTTTCTCTTCTCAGGCACAGTGAAGGACAACATCCACTACGGACTTCCCCAAGCCACAGAAGAGCAAGTCTGCGAGGCTGCAATGCGTATCGCAGAAGGCACGTGGCTCGAGGCCCTCTCCAAGGGACTGGATACCGAGGTCGGGGCAAGGGGGGCAAGCCTTTCCATGGGCCAGCGGCAGTTGGTGGCTCTTGCCCGGGTGCTATTGAAAGATCCGGCCATACTGATCCTCGACGAAGCTACTGCCAGTGTGGATCCCTTTACAGAAACCCAGATCCAGGAAGGCTTAGAGCTGGTGATGAAGGGCCGGACAGCTATCGTGATCGCCCACCGGTTGTCGACTGTACGCCACTCTGACCGAATCATCGTTATAGAGAAAGGCCGGATTATCGAAGAAGGAACTCACCAAGAGCTGCTCGCCCGGGGAGGGCATTATGCGGAACTTTACAACACCTACTTCCGCCACCAATCTATGGAGTACGTGGAGAGCTTTGCTGCTGCTTCCCGTTAAACTTCTTTTTTTATAATTTGACACCTTCCCTCATTCCTTTATATACTTTCCTCAGACTTACAGGGATCTGGTAAGATAGCGAGGAATCATCATTGGGAATCAAGTGCCCCAAATGTCATTTTGAGAATCTAGACGATACCATTTACTGCGGCAAGTGTGCGACTCCTCTCAAATCCCCTGAAGATCCCCTTTCATCCCAAACGAAAACCGTCTTGACCCCTGCATCTATTGGCAGCACCTTAGCCGGAAAATACAAGATTCTGGATGAGTTGGGACGGGGCGGCATGGGCATAGTCTACAAGGCTGAGGACACAAAACTCCACCGAACTGTCGCACTCAAGTTCCTCCCGCCAGAAATGGAACGCGATCCCCTTACCCACAAGCGCTTCATCCGGGAGGCACAGGCTGCTGCAGCCCTGGACCATCCCAATATCTGCACAGTCTACGAGGTAGAAGAGGCAGAGGGCAAAACCTACATTGCGATGGCTTATGTGGAAGGTCAAAGCCTGAAAAAAAGACTTGTCTCCGGCCCATTTTCTATAGAGGAAACGCTCGACATTGCCATCCAAGTGTCTGACGGTCTGAAAGAAGCCCACAAACAGGGTGTTGTCCATCGGGACATCAAAATCTCCAATATCATGATGGATAAGAGAGATCAGGCCAAAGTGATGGACTTCGGGTTGGCCAAAGTGGGGTGGGAAGAGCAGGTGACAAAAAATGGGACAGCAATGGGGACCGTGGCCTACATGTCTCCGGAACAGATCAAAGGAGAAGAGGTTGACCTTCGCACAGACATTTGGTCTTTCGGAGTTGTGCTGTACCAGATGCTCACTGCGGAATTACCATTCAAGGGGGACTATGAACAATCTATGATGCATGCCATCATAAACCGAGAGCCTGTTCCGATGAGCACCAAACGGGCAGGCATTCCCCGAGGACTTGAAAACATCATCCTCACAGCTCTTGCCAAGAATCCTGCTGACCGCTACCAGAGCTTCGAGGACCTACAGGGAGATCTTCGGGCAATCGCTGAAGGTCTCAAACCAACCAAGGCGAAAATAAAGCCATCCAGAACAAGAATTTTCGGCATGAAATATGTGCATTTCTATGCCGGTCTTGCAGCTCTTCTGGTGATGTGTGCTGCAGCGATACTTCTCCTCTTTCCCGGACGTAGTGAAACCCTTGACTCCATCGCTGTCCTGCCTTTCAGGGACTTAAGTCCACTGCGGGACCAGGAACACATCTGTGAGGGAATGACTGAAGCCATCATCCGTAAAATCTCTGTGTCTTGTCCGGAGCTGAGGATCACTCCCCTTCGCTCTGTGGAACGCTTCAAAAACTTAGATATGAACATCAAGGACATCGGTTCAAAGCTAGGAGTCAAGGCCCTCTTGGATTCGACCCTCCAGAGAGAAGGAACCAATATACTTATTTCCTCTCAGCTTATCAATGTCCAGGGAGATTACATCATAAACACCTATAGCTACAGAGTCCATGTCGCAACCAAAGGATATTTTTCGGTTCAAGACGAAATAGCCATCAAGGTGGCCAGAGATTTGAGGGTAGAACTGTTCGAGGAGGAGATGGAGCTTCTGAAAGCAGAAGAACCCATCCATCCCGAAGCCTATGAATTCCTCCTAAGGGGAAAACACATCATCCAGAATAGCTACCTGTTGACGTACCAACAGGAGGACTTCGAGACTGCCGTGAATATGTTCAAGAAAGCACTGGAGATCGAGCCCAACTATGCCAGCGCTTACAGGTGGCTGGGAAATGCCTACCAGAGTATCTATGTCGAACAGAAGAAAAAAGAGTATCTCGATTTGATGTTTACAAATTATGAGAAAGCCCACCAGATCTCGCCAGAGCTTGCAGAAGTTAACCTCGGACTCGGGTGGGCCTATTTCTTCAAGGAGGACCTCGATAGGTCATACGAGAGTTTCAAAAGAGCCTATAAGACCGGTCCAAACAATTCCGAGATAAACTATGATTTCGGGTCTTTTCTCTACAGCATCGGGCTTTATCCCCAGGCCATTCCATTTTACCACCGGGCAATAGACTTAGATCCCAGCCACACATATGTCTATATCATGCTTTCTATTTGCCATCTTAATTCGGGAGAGATGGACAAGTCAGAAGCATCTCTCCAAGAATTGCTGGAAAAAGAGCCAGAGAACATCCGGGCACATTTCCATTACATTAGGTTCTATCTCTTTCAGAAAATGTATGATGAAGCCCATGCCATGCTCTCAAAGGTGAAGAACATATCACCGGATTATCCAGACCTTGAACCTTTCCAGGCTTGGCTGCTGGCAGGAAATGGTGAAAGAGAGAAAGCCATGACCATCATTAACAGTCTCCCTCACGATTCTTATGATCTCCCGAATATCTATGTTCTGCTGGGTCTGGAAGATGAAGCCATCCGCTGCATCAGTTACGGCATCGAAAACGGATTTCAAGAATTCTTCACATACATCTATACATATCTTTTTTTGACTAACAATCCCAGCTTTGACAGTCTCAGAGAAAATCCCAACTTTCAAGAGATTGTCAGGAGCGAAAAGGATAAATATGAGAAGAGGCTCAAAGAATTCGGCAAGACCGAAGGGGGGTGAGAAATGAGATATGCTGGATTCAATTTTCTATTGAAATTGAGAGGAGGGAGAAATGAAGTTTTTTTTAATTGGTTTCTGGATTGTCTTGGTGCTTCTCATCGCTTTGATCATCCTAAATTTGCTTGGGATATGTCCGCTGTGCAAAAAAGCTCCGCCACCGCCACCTCCTGCTGTCGATACAGATGTGATTAAAAAGGAAATCGAAGCAAAATACCAGAGCCTCAGCGATCTATTTGCTGAAGGCAACTTCGAAGATATCGCAGGGCTCTACAGAGAAGATGCTGTTTTCGTCGCACCAGGAAAAGCACTGATGCGAGGAAAAATGAATGCAAAGGATTTCTGGCTGAATCTGAAAAAGGCTGGCGTTGTTGATGTCCAATTCAAGATGCTCGAATTCTACGTGGAGGGCGAAGTCAGCTATGATCTCACCGAGTATCACTTTATCGAAGAAAGCATGGAAGGTGAGATCACCAACAGCACAGGGACTGTCATGACAGTGTGGAGGCATCGGGTTGAATGCCCCCGGGAGATAGAAGTCCAGAATTTCAATATGCTTGAGGAGGAAAAGATCGAAGAGGAGGTTCAATAGACCTAACTCTTAAGAATTTTTCTTCTACGATGTCGTGACAGAGAAGGAATTCGTCTGTTTTTCCTCTTCCCGAGTTCAAAGACCCCAGAAAAAAATTTTCTCGCATGAAAAAAATGATTCAGTGCGCTTAATATGGTAACATCTTTATTTCCATGATAAAGAAACACACGCGTTGAATATAATTGTATTTCATACTTTGCAAGGAGAAAGGAGAGGAGCATGCTGAAAAATATGAGCGTCTTTAGAGCATTTATCATTCTGGTTCTTTTGTCATATCCGTTTTCTGGTGCTGCAGCAGGGAACGATGCAGTTGTGGGCAAAAGCGGAATGGTTGTTTCAGTGGATGAATATGCATCCCAGGTCGGCATTGAGATTCTTAAAAAAGGCGGAAATGCAGTGGATGCTGCAGTGGCGGTTGGCTTTGCTCTGGCTGTGACCTATCCATCTGCAGGAAACATCGGTGGAGGCGGATTCATGATCATCCGATTCCCCGACACAAAAGAAGTCGTTGCACTGGACTTCCGTGAGATGGCACCAGGACGCGCCTCTGCTGATATGTACCTCGATGACGAGGGCGAGTATATCAAAGGAAAGAGCCTCTATGGATATCTTGCCGTTGGAGTTCCCGGGACTGTAAAAGGTTTTGAGCTTGCCATGGAAAAATATGGAAGCCTGAACTGGGAAGATGTCATCGGGCCTGCTGTAAAGCTGGCAGATAAAGGATTCAAGCTAACTAAAAAAAGGGCCGATTCATTCAACTGGCTGAAGAAAAGGTTTAAACACGGCACCGAAGAATTTTTCCATATTTTTTCCAAGCCGGACGAATCGGAATTCAAAGAAGGGGACATTTTCATCAATAAGGATCTTGCCAAGTCTCTGAGGCTGATCGCCAAACATGGTTCTGATACTTTTTACAAAGGACAGATTGCAGAATCGATCGCCCTGGACATGAAGAAGCATGGCGGCTTGATCACAAAGGAAGACTTGGGAAGCTACGAGGCATTCATAAGAAAACCGGTAACAGGAACCCATCATGGATATCAGATTATTTCCATGCCACCTCCTAGTTCCGGCGGCACCATCCTTATTGAAATGCTGAACATACTTGAAGGTTATAATCTCGGACAAAGGGAAAGATATGCACCTGAGACTCTGCACTTGATCGCAGAAACCATGAAATTTGCCTACTTCGACAGAGCCAAATACATGGGTGATACAGATTTTGTCGAGGTGCCGGTCGAGCTTTTGACATCGAAGGGACATGCAGAGGAAATTCGAGAAAAGATCGATCCGAAAAAAGCAATCCCGAGCAGGAAGATAGGAAAAGAAATTCTCACCCTTGAAAAAGCGAAAGACACCACACACTTCTCGGTCATAGACAAAAAAGGCCTGGCTGTGGCGACAACTTACACCCTGAATGGAGGATTTGGCGCTGGAGTCGTGGCCGAAGGGACAGGAATCCTGCTGAACAACGAAATGGACGATTTCAATGTGACGCCCGGATACACGAATAATAAGGGCTTAATCGGGACAAAGCCCAATCTCATTGAACCTCACAAGAGGATGCTCAGCTCTATGTCTCCGACCATAATCTGTAAAGACGGCAAGGTCTTTATGATAACTGGAAGTCCTGGAGGCCGAACGATCATCAATACCGTTTTGAACGTGATTCTCAATGTTATCGATTTCAACATGCCGATCCAGGATGCTGTGGATGCCCCCAGAATGGATCATGAGTGGATGCCGGATAGATTGAGACTGGAAAGAGAAGGCCTTTCGAATAATGTAATCGAAGCGCTCAGAGCCATGGGCCACACCATCGGAAGATCTCGCTCCTGGGAACAGGGAGATGCCCACAGTATCCTGATCGATCCCGAAACAGGGCTCTATTATGGAGCTGCAGACAAGCGCTCTGAAGGCTCAGCCATCGGATATTGATGTTCTATTCTTTTCTTTGATATTACTCTTTCAGGATGCTAATGGATACAAATTACGGGAATTTGTGAGGAATTTGGAGTAGGTCCAAAAAAGAAATTTCTATCAACTCAAATGAAGAAAACAGTATTATGACACTGGCGAATGAACTGGGATTATATGAAGACATGCGCCTCTTGATCTCCAAGAGTTTTAATAACCTTAAGGACAATCTTGAAATCCTGGGAACCGATAAACTGCCTGCAAAAACTATAAACGGGCATCAAATGGTTCTGGCTAAATGGGACGGAAAATGGCACCTTATCAACGTGACGGTTTATAAACGCAGGGCCGAAGGAGAAGAAAAATTTGAGATCATGGACAAAATAGACTCCATGTCCATTACCCCCGAGAACATTCTCTATAAAAAACTTGAACTTCCCGCCATGGCTGAAAATCAGAATCTAAGCAAACTGGTGGTGCCCGGGATCGGCAAGGACCGCTACGATGACCTGGGCATCCATAATTGGGAGGCGGCCATGCAGTATGGGATTTCGATTCCCAGAGAAAAATTCGAGGCCTTAATCAAAGACTAGCGCCTATTTGCAATAAACGGTAAACACAGGAACTTGGATGTGCCAAAAAAAGCTCTGGAACATCCCAAAAAGACAATCAACAGGAAGAAACATCAAGGATCGTATACAGTAAAAGGCGCTGATCTGCATTACCTCATGGGAGGAAAGGAAAATGGAGAAAGAAAGAGTGAGCAAATGAAAATGTTGATTTTAAAGGCCTCCACGGTTTTCATGCTTCTGTTCGGTTTGATTCTCAATCAAGGTTCCATCAAAGCACAGGAGGATGGGGATGATGTTGTCCTAGGCAAATACAGAGTCATGCATTCTGACATTTTGAACGAAGACAGGCTTCTCCTTATCCATCTTCCCAGGGAGTACGAGGAAACCCGATTGAGCTATCCGGTCTTGTACCTTTTGTATGGACAGGATATAAATAACTATTTTGCAGATGCGGTTATTACCTCTGAAAAGCTAGGCTCTACTGGAGAGATACCGCCTGTGATTGTAGTCGGAGTGGCCAATACCAACAGGTACAGGGATAACCTGCCTGTAAAAATCAGGGACCGCAGTGATAGCGGAGGGGCAGATAATTTTTTGAGATTCTTCGAGGAAGAACTGATTCCTTTTATCGATAAAAACTACAGGACGAAAAATTTCAGGATCCTCACAGGACCCCAGGCTGGTGCTGTTTTCGGTCTTTATGCCCTGCTGACAAAACCAGACCTTTTTAACGCCATACTGGCAGAAAATCCCTTTATGAATTCAGAGAATTCAGCACTTCTTTATCCCAAGGCAGAGTCGTTTTTCAAGAATACAAAGTCATTGAAAAATTTCCTTTACATAAAATGTGAAAAAGATGAGCGCCCTCAGGACCTGGAATACACGGAAAATTTCTCTAAAGTCCTTGAATCCCATACACCTGAGGGATTTCGTTTCCAGGTGGAGATCAGGGAACCCTCTGGATATTTCATAGCTCCTCTTCCTTTTAGAGAGGGGCTGAGGACATTGTTTGCCGGGCATAAACTCCCAGAAAACTTCCAGACAAACACTGTGAATGACATCATCGATTATTATGAAAAGCTCTCAGAGGAGTACAGCTTTGCTGTCGATCCTCCTTCGCTCATGATGACATTCGAAGGCGACAAATTGAGCGAACATAGAAAAACAAGTGAAGCCATCGAACTTTTTGAGTTCCAATTAAGTCTGTACCCAAAATCTTTAAATGCGCTCTGGCGCCTCGGCGAAATATACAGAGGAATGGGGGAATTCGAGAGATCGAGGGAGTACTACAGGAAATTTCTGGATATTCGAAACACGGATGTGGCCATGATCCAGAGCAGACTGAACCAGGTGGAAAGAATCATCAGCAAATCGGCTGCCTACCGCATCGAACAAGAAATCGATAAAAACGGGATTGAAACAGGAATGGCAAAATACCGGAAGATAAGATCTGATCCCGAAAACACGCTTTACTTCGATGAAAGCGAGTTTAACGCCATGGGATATAGACTGATGGGCAAGGGAAAAATCAAAGAAGCCATAGAAGTTTTCAAACTGAATGTGGAATTGCACCCGAATTCTGCCAATGTTTATGACAGCCTGGCCGAAGCGTATATGAACAATGGTGACACCAAGAACGCGATCAAAAACTACAAAAAATCCCTTGACCTTAATCCCGAAAACGACAATGCAAAAGAGATGCTGAAAAAGCTCGAGAAAAAATGATTTAGGAGTTCACTCACAAACCTCGAGAAAGCATTGAACAGCAAAACTAAGGCCAGCCGCGGAAAAAAGACAGGAAAGAGGATGCATCAGGCATCAGTCTCCAGAAAAACGGCTGCTGCAAGGATCAAAGAAAGGCCTACCCCTTACCGAAAGATCGAGATCAACAAAGAATTCCGGAAGGCCCTTGACCTTCTCCAGGAAACCTCAAAAAACGTCTTCATCACCGGAAAAGCCGGGACCGGAAAATCCACTCTTCTAGAATACTTCCGCCAGAACACCAAAAAGAAGGTTGTGGTCCTGGCTCCTACCGGAGTTGCGGCCCTGAATGTCAAGGGACAAACCATTCATTCCTTCTTCAAATTCGAGCCCGATATTACCCTGGATAAAGTGAAAAAAGTGGACAGAATCCTGGAGATGAAAACCATTAAAGAATAACGATTCTTACCGATCTCTTCGCGACCTGAGAGGCCAGAAATATCGAAACTGCAAGATCAATTTCCAAGCGGCCGTTTGAAAGGAATTCTTAGGTTACGTAAATCAAGTATTGGCAACAGATTTGGCAAGAGCGCTTTCTCACTCCCTGCATCTTTTTGATCTCTTCTATTCCTCATACAATACCGTAAGGGAATAATAAGGATATTGACTACAAGTGAATCAGACAAATTAAGCGAAATAATCGAAGGGATGAAGGTCAAACAGCCCTGAATATATTGACAGCCATTTGGCAAATTGCTATCCTTTCTCTGCACAATATAAACATATAAAGGGGTCAGCTTGCCCATCCAATGTCCAAAATGCCAATTTTCCAATCCAGACGGCACCCTTATCTGCGGCAAATGTGGCACCAGCCTCTCCTCCCCTGAAAAAGCTTTCGGCTCTCTCACCGAAACTTGGGAAACTCCCAGAAAAGAATTACCTACGGGATCCACTTTTGCAAGCAGATACCAAATCATCGAGGAGCTCGGCGCAGGAGGCATGGGTAAAGTCTACAGGGTTCTCGATAGAAAACTGAATGAAGAAGTCGCCCTCAAGCTCTTAAGACCTAATATTGCCACCGACAGGAAAACTCTCGAACGATTCAGCAACGAAGTGAAACTCGCGCGCAAGATCATTCACAAAAATGTTGGGCGCATTTACCACCTAAGCGATGAAGGGGGAACTCATTTCATCACCATGGAATATGTCCATGGACAAGACCTGAGGTCACTCATTAGACAAGCAGGCCAGTTGACAGTCTCCAAAGCTCTATCCATTGCCGAACAGGTCTGCGAGGGATTGGCCGAAGCTCACAAACTGGGTGTTATCCATCGTGATCTAAAACCCAGCAACATCATGATCGACAACGAAGGCAATGCCCGGATCATGGACTTCGGGATTGCCCACTCCATAAAAACAGAAAGGATCACAGATCCAGAAATAATCATCGGGACACCTGAATACATGAGTCCCGAGCAAGTCGAGGCAAGAGAAATCGACCAGCGATCCGACATCTATTCTTTTGGCATCATTCTTTATGAAATGTTGACAGGAAAAGTGCCTTTTGAGGGAGAAACGCCCATCAGCGTGGCTGTTAAACACTTGACAGCATCACCCCAACAGCCTAGGGAGCTCAACAAAGGAATTCCGGAAAGCATCAACCGGTTCGTCATGAAATGCATGGAAAAGGACAGGACCAGAAGATATCAAAGTTCAAAAGAGCTCCTTTCAGAAATCACAAAAATCGGCAAAGGCATCCTGGGCAAGGAAAAGGTTCTGCCAAAAATCAAATGGCGTTTTGCTCCAAACTTAAGATGGATTCTTCCTCCCCTCTTTGTGGCTCTGATAATCTTTGGGGGCTATCAGATCTGGAAGAACTTCATTCAGCCAAGCCCTAAGTACGACAACTTCATCCTGGTAAAGCTATCAGCAGATGCCCAATCAAGTATCGATAAAAATCTCATCGACTTTCTCCTCCAAAGGTCTTTATCTGCATCCACAAACCTGAACATACTCGTTCAAGAAGACATCCCTGTCTATAAAAAAAAGACCGAATTGGTAGACGCCATTCCCAGAAACCCGCTTCTGTCTATCGATGTGGAGGCCTATCCCAAGGCGTCTGGATTTACTCTCTCTGTCTCCTTGAGAAACAAAAAAAAATCCTACAAACAGAGCTTCGAATGCAAAGGCTATCTGGATTTTATCTCTGACAAAATCGAAAGGATACATTCTTTCATATGCGAAAAATCTGATGGCCTGGTAGAGAGTATCGACCAGAACAGAAAAGTTTCCCAGATATCTTCAGGCAACTATGATGCCCTGAATCATTTCATAAGGGGTGAGGAAGCCTGGAAAAAGCTGGAGCTGAATGAAGCCTTCTCCGAATACAAAACAGCTATCGAGAACAGTCCTGAATTCAGTCTGGCTCATTTAAAGCTTGCTGAGGTTCAGCTCTTCAGAGGAGATCGAGAGGATGCCAAAAGCAGTCTCCTCCAGGCCCTCGAAAACAAAGACAGGCTGATCGAATATGACTTCCACAGGCTGGAAGCACTCCTGGCACGCATAGACTCCCAAGCCGGCAAAGAGCGGCAGCACCTTGGAATCCTGACAGAAGCGTTTCCTTTTAAAAAAGAATATTTGTATGAATTCGCGGAGTCCTATTTCTACCAGGGAGACGCAGAAGAGGCCATCAAGCATTATATGAGAGCCTTGGATCTGGACCCCGTTTATGCCAAAGCTCACAATCACATTGCATTTTGTTATTCATGGATCGGAAACCATAAGTTGGCAGAGGATCATTTCAAAAAATATGTGGAACTGGACAAAACGGCCAACTCATACGACAGCTTGGCCTCCGGATGTATGTTTGCAGGGAACTACAGGGAAGCCGTCGAAACAATAGAAAAGGGAAAAGAATTGGATCCGAAACTCGATTATCTCTACACAAATCTGTGCAAAAATTTCATCCTGACCGGACAGCTCACCAAAGCGGCTGAATCCATTGACCAGCAGGAAAAAATAACGGATAGAGAGATGACCAAGACCAATGCCAGGTTTTACAGAGCGTTCATTGAATTCTCGAGAGGCAGCCTCGATAAATCGCTCCAAGAATTGGCTCCTGTACTCGAATTGTATTCAGATGAAATGTATGCCAACAGGTTCGATGAATCACCTATCC
>Ga0209636_10007444_pt1 | contig 11176 bp, 9 predicted proteins | sample DeeMarSWOR152_54_FD_187464 | JGI IMG/M metagenome (GOLD analysis project Ga0209636, IMG submission 187464) | Marine sediment microbial communities from White Oak River estuary, North Carolina - WOR-1-52-54 (SPAdes) (version 2) | ecosystem: Environmental > Aquatic > Marine > Intertidal zone >... | reverse complement strand
AATCCCAAACCACACCCGGAGCCTATCTTCAAGATACTCGATTTTTTCGGGATTGAGCCGGATGAGTGTTGTTATATAGGTGATTCTGAGGTTGACTTCGAGGTCTGTCAGGCGGCAGGGGTGCCCCTGATCGCTTACAAGAACAAGTCGTTAGGGGCACCTATACACATTGAAAGCCTAGTGGAACTCAAAGAGATTCTCAAGAAACGGTGAGAAATCCCCTCAGGGTATCTCGTGGTGGGCTCTTAAAAGCGGGCTGGATTCCGGGATCGACGTGCCCGCTTAAGGTCCTCACACAAGATGATCATGGTGCTAAAATCGTTAGCGTGGCAGTTCCGCTGTAGCCTCCACCCGAAACCGTTATCGTCACAGTAGTGTCACTACCCACGACTGCTCCGCCCGTTAGGAGGTTTGACACCGAGGTCTTTCCGTCAGCATTGGTGACAGTGAGGACGGGGTCTGTATATGTTGCAGTACCAAGAACGCCAAAACCAGTCAGAGCCGTATTGCTAGTTATGAAGGTCAGCTGCACACCACTGATATCATGGGGATCCACCGCGCCGTCATGCAGGTGTGCGTGTACTTCTATTCCAGTGTAAGGCTGTCCTACCTTGCTAGGGATAATAGTGACATCAATTGCGATTGGAAATCCCACTCTGGTGACACCCGGGTAAGAGTCGGTAAGCGCCCTTCCTAAACCTCTCCCCTGTGTTGCAGCATACAGGTTATAGGGTTGCCATATACCAGGCGCACCCCACGTGAGCCGTGTGTGGGCTACACCCTTAACAGCTGTTCCGCTGGAGGGAGTGCACGTGCCATCTGGTTCACGGTTTCCCGTTGGCACAACACCACAGATCTGCCCACGTTCGGCATTACCAGCAACGAAATCCAGATTGATTTCATTTCCGCTAAGGGTGCTAACGAGTGTAACACTTCCATTTGCAGGTGTGTCGATAATATATCCACCCTCATCCTCACCCTCTTGGATTATAAGCGTATCAAATTGTTTCACACCGGCAGTTGGAAAATCGGTGCCGGCTGAATTAAAGGTGGCAGTTGCGCTTGTCGCTCCATTAGCGCCGTTAATTTTATAACCATTGGGCGCGTTATCCACCACGCCAAAGTATATAGCAGTATTGTTAGCAACCGGATTTCCGTACTGATCCTGAACAAGGGCGCTGATGATTTGGCTAATGGTACCATCCCCGTTATCTTCAAGCCCGGCATCCTGGTAGAGCGTTATGTTAAAGGGAGGGCCAGACTCGATGCCGATCACCGGGCTTGTGGCCGTTGCTGTCTTTCCACCCTGGGTGCAGGTAACGCGAACCGTTACGGATCCCGGATAGGTACCGCTGGAAAGGACGGCATTTGCTTCTCCGTTAACAGTGGATTTGGTGGAAGTAGAAGGTACTGCAGTTTTCCCATCGATGTTTTCACCGCCGTCCGGACCCAGGAGAATCGTAAAGGTAATGTTGCCTATTACCGTTGCCGTGAAGTTGAGACCGGAAGCCGTCGTCGTCATAGTCCGATTAAGGGTTACCTGGGTATCGCTATCCACACTGGAGATGGTGTACACGCCGTTATCATTGCCGCTGTTGATAGTCAGGGTGTCACCAGCGCTAAATCCTCTGGTTTGAAATTTGGCAGTAGCAGAGGTGAGTGTGGCCGAACCCGCTGTGGTGGAACCGTCACTCACCGTATAGAAGTCATTGATGGGATTGCCGGTTTCGTCCTTGACCTTTGCATTAATGGTGGCTGTTTCGGTCCCCCCGGTCCCCTTCACCTGGATGCTGGTGACTGAAAGACTCAACACAATGTTATTTGGCAAACCCGATGATTCACCGGTTGTAGCGCCATAGGAGACCTGAACACCTCGGTTTCCGGCGGCGTCTTCATAACACAGACCCCCAACACAGATGTCTACCGTAGCCGTTTCCACCCGATTGTCGGCTAAAACAGCAATCCTTGCGCTCCCGTTGGAAGTAGTAACGGTTTTTGTCTCCACGACAGGGATAGGTTCACCGGGGTCCGGGCACTCCGGATAGTTATCCCATATCCACCCTCTATCGATGGAAAATACCACTTCGGTTCCGTCTGCAACAGGGTTATCATTCATATCCACTACCGTGGCAGCTATTCGTGAAGAATCGTCGGGGCAGGTTTGAAAGACAGCCGGGATGGTCTGTGGGTTGACATCAGCGTATATTCGCAAAGGGGGCCCAGCGATAAAATTAACCGTTATGGTGTCCGTCAGATTACTGGTACTTGCCCGGATAATGGCAGCATACCCTGCCTTAGTTGGGCTGGTCAAAATAACAGAGGCAGCGCCACCGCTGGTCTGTGCGCTCGTAGCGCTCAATGTACCGTAATTCGTGTTATTGACAAAAGCCACCGTTGTTCCATCAGCTACCGGGTTCTGTGCACTATCCAAAACAGTAGCGGTAATAGTCGTGGTGGATATACCATCGGCTACAACGGTTGTAGAACCTGCACCCAACGATATTGAGCCTACTGTTGATGTGGCCTGTGCAGTGGACTCTACATTCACTGTTTGGGTAACGCCGCCGGATGTAGCCTTTACAAGTGCTGTTCCTGATGCAGTGCCGGCAATCAGAGAGACCGTCAGAACGCCTTCATCATCAACTGTCCCCCCAGTATAGAATGTCCTGCCGTTGGCAAAGCTGCCAAGAGTGGTAGAAAAGGACACGAGGGTTCCCTTGGATACCGGGTCCCCAGCGCTATCCTTTAATGTGGCTTTAATAGCCGAAGAGCTTGAACCATCTGCGGGGATGCTGGTCGGGTCGGCTTCGAGTGCGATGGAGGCAGTCTGGCCCGCACCGAGCTCACCCTCAGTTGGACCTTCCGCGCATGAGACAAAAAGGGAAGAGACACAGACAATAAGAATACCTATAAGGCCACAGTGAAGATATGCATTTTTCATCGTATCCAAAGCTCCTTAACTCATTTCATTTTGAAAATAGCAAGAAGAATGCCAGATAACATAATCCCGTTTGTATTCCGGAAGGGAGTTATTATTTCATTGTTATTACTATTAAAATGTTCTTTAAGCCCAACCCGATAGAAATTGCTGGCCGGGGAGTCCTGTAAAATCATTTATCATATGTAAGTCAATTTTATAGTTATATAGACCTCCTTCTCCTCTACAAGCTGCTACTGGATTTGTTGTAGCAACCGCTTTGCCTCACTTCCGTAATTCCCTTCAGGATCGATCTCCATAGTTCGCTTCAATTCTTCCGTTGCCTCATTATTTTGGTTTAACCTGAGATAGAGCCGTGCCAGGTTAAAATGAGGGGCTGGATAGTCAGGTGCGTGATGGATGGACTTTTTGTGGGCCTCGATGGCTGCCTGAAAGCTGTTTATGGCCTCATAGGCGAGGCCTAAATTCGTGTAGCAAATAGCGTAGGAAGGTGATAGCTTCAATGCTCGCCGATAGCCCTCTATCGCCTTGTGATACTCTCCCTTGTTGTAGTAGGCCAGCCCCAGGTTGTTATAAGAAAAATGTGGCGTTTTGTAGGTAATGTTACTCACCGCTTTCTCAAAACACCCTATGGCCAGATCCCATTTTTCGAGCAACAGGTACAGGGTGCCCAGGTTGTTGTAGGCCTCAGAAAAATCCGGCCTCAGGGCCACGGCCTTTTTGAAATGGACAAGGGCCTCTTCATATACGCCCAGGTCTCTGTAAGTCAGGGCCAGTTCATTGTGTATGTCGGCATTTTCAGGGTCTAGTTTTGCTGCCTCCCTCAGGTGTTCGACACCAGCCCTTAGGTTGCCTTCCCGGACGTAAGAAAGCCCCAGGTCTTCCCTCGCCCGTGCCTTCTTCTTCATGAGTTCCCTATTTCCGGCACAACCGATACAGAGGGTTAAGAGGCATATAAGAGGTACAATGGTTCTGGCCTTTATGAATTTCATACAACAGCCTTGAGGATTTCCTCCCTTAGTCCCTATAGTTTTTCGGCCGTACGCTCGATAACGTTTGGTGTCAAGAATATCAACAGCTCACTTCTCTCACTGGCTTTTTTTTGTGCCTTAAATAACCACCCCAGAATAGGGATGTCTTTTAGCCAGGGAATTCCCGTCTCTGCTTCAGTCTTTGACTCAATAAATATGCCACCGATAACAACGGTATCCCCGCTTTTGACCATCAATTTGGTCTTGATGGTCTTTTCTGTTTTTCCGCTTTGATCTGGATATACTACATCATCTTTGACCTCGATATCCATGGTGACATAGTTGTTGAAACTAACAGTGGGCGTCACGGTCAACTTCAGAGTCGCGGGCAGCTCTTTTATATCAGTCGTTTCTGCCTTCACGATCTCCTTGTAGATGATATCACCCCTGCTGATCTCAGCCTTCTCACCGTTACTGGCTATTACCTTGGGGGCAGAGATAATCTTTGCCTTGTCTTCGGCCTCAGCAAGGGCGAGAGATGCATCTAGGGCCAGTCCTCCCAGTCCGCCCTTGGTCACTCTGGCAAAACTCAGGCCAATGTTGGGAGTCCAATCCGTTGGAGCAGTTGTGGCAAAGCTGCCAGCATATCTATATCTTCGAGGACCGGCGCCCGATGGGAAGTTTTGATCGGGGTTTTCTGGATACCAGAGGGGGGTTCCGCCCCAGGGCGTGTCATATGGCTTTCTTCTCTGCGCCTCAATCGCGCTCCATCGCACACCTATGTCGCGGCTAAAACCGGTTGAGGCGTCCACAATCCTGGCCTCGATCATGATTTGCTTGACCGGGGTGTCAAATTCCTTGACAATACTTTTGGCCCTTTCAACGGTTGAGGCAATGTCAGTGATAATAATTGTATTTGTGCGTTTATCCACGCTAATGCTGCCCCGTTCGGTCTTGATATTCTCGACAAGAGGTTTGATGTCTGTTTCGGCCTTGGCAAAATCAACCGGAATGTACTCTGTACGAAGTGGCTCTAGTTCTTTCTCTAATTCCTTAGCTCTCTTCCGTTCCTCCTGTGCTTCCTTTATCCTTTCCAGTTCAGCCTTTCGCTTGTTTTCCTCCTCTTGTTCCAGCTGCTTTATCTTTTCTCTGGTGGTTACCCAGATGATATTGTCCTCTTCTCTCTTGCCGAGGTCATTTGCCTCGAGCACCACATCCAGGGCCTGATCCCAAGGGACATCCTTTAATCTCATAGAGACCCTACCCTTCACCTCGGCCCCCCAGACGATATTCCGCTTGCTGACCTCTCCGATCAATTTCAGGATGTTCCTTACGTCGGCGTCGGCAAAATCCATGGTCATCCTGGCTCCCGTATACTCCTTTTTGGGAGGCCTAACAGGCCTGATAGGCGGTTTTGCCACAGGGGGCACCTCCTCTGGCTTTGCAGCGACCTCAGCAGGAGGTAGACCAACCGCAGGCTTAACCTCAGGGGGCACCTCCTCTGGCTTTGCAGCGACCTCAGGGGGCACCTCCTCTGGCTTTGCCGGGGCCGTAACCAGTTTGGCTGGGGTTATCTCTTTGGCAGGGGGTTTGATCGAGGTCTTATTAAAATCTAACCTTATCTCCGTGTCCGTCTGCATCAAATGGTAAGGGACCATTTCCTTTAACGCTATTTCCAGGTTAACTCTCTTTTCCGGGGCTTTCACAAGAGGCGTGATTCGGCTGACAACCCCTTCAAATTGGGAGGAGTCTATATATCGAGTTAATTCAGGGATGATGGTGGCCTCCTCTATATTCAGGAGCAAGGTAAGGGTGTTCTTCCGGCTCAATTCATATTTCGCCTTCTTGCTGGTGGTGACCGTGACCCTTGATTTGCCCTTGGGCAGCATGAAAAAATCGATTCCAAGTATCTCATTCAGTCTTGTTTTGCCTGGCAAAAAGAACCGGCGGGGCTCTTCCGGGCCTATTTCCTCTTCTTTAACAGGCTTAGCAGCAACTTGTATCTTCGGAGACAGGAGGAGCTTTATTGTTCTATCCTCTTCCTGCACATTGTATTCCACATCCTGAGATAGGGTGGCAATAACCCGCGTGGATACAGGCTTTTCCTCAGCTATCTCAAAATGGATCTCTTTTACGATCTTGCCGTTGATGACAGCTGGACCAGTGAGCCCTTGAACCGGGAGCGCATTGATACCCACGACGAGGCGCAGTGGTTGAACAAGCTTAAAGGCCGCATAGGGGACCAGCTTTGAACTGGTTATCTCGATGCTAGCCTCTCTGCCCTGGGGGTCAGAAATGACGTTTACCGATTGGATCTCAGCAGGCCTCTCTTCTACCACCGGAGCTACCGGTTTTTTGGTCGGTGCTTGGGCGCAGCCAAAGATAAGACAGATGAGGGAAACGGTGATTAATAAACTAATGATTGTACTTCTTCTCATGCCTGTTCTATGCAGCATGCAAGCTCTCCTCTTTTGATTGACAATTTGTTACTATTCAGCCACTAAGACACCAAGTTCTATTTTCATTTGTCAATTCTTTGTGTCCCTGGCCCAGACCTGGCTTTCTCAGAGCTTCGAACCATATGAAGTGGTCGCGCCAGGGCGGGCTTTGTGCCTTGGTGGCTATCTGGCCAATTGCGACAATTTTTAATTGTTTCGGCTAATCCACTTCCGGGAGCCTCATAGAGATGTCCCTTATTTTTTCTTGACCTCTGATGTCGCTATAAGACTCCCTCACCACAACCTCTTTGTCCATGATCTTAATGACTTTCCCCCCTTTTCTCCCTATGGGGGTCCCTACCTTAATGGTATGGCCATCGCCTTTTGAATCCCGAACGAGAGCCCAATTTTCTTCCCCAGTTATTACTATGGCCGACAGGGTCAACTGGGAGATTTCGAGGGTTTCAAGATAGGTCCTCGGTTTTCTTTCCTTTTCCTCTAACTCCTTTCTTACAACAATAAAGGATTTGAAAGGATCAACCTTGTCAGTGGGATCATAAGAATAGGCCGCTGGTTCCTTGGCTTTTTCATCCTTGGTTTCAATCCCCTCAGCCTTGGTCTTTTCTTCTGCGGGTTTTTCCGATGGTTTGGTGATCTTTTCTTTCTCTTTTGTGATCTTAATGGTAACCTTCTTCTTCGCCTGAGCAGTGGTTATTCCTAAAAGAAAAGGAATAGCCGCAATACCGAACAGTAACAATAAGGCGATCTTATTTTTTCTTCTTCGTGCTCGCACCTTCAGCCTTTTTTTCCTCTTTGAACCTGTAGGTTACGGCCTTGCAGGTAGTCTTAAGATAGGTGCTATACTCTTCAAGGGGAGTCATGATGACATTGACGACGTTAACGATCCTATCCAGCTTTCCTACCTTGTCGAAAAATCTAGCCACATTGTGATAGGTTCCCCGCACCTCCACGCTTACCGGTATTTCTACATAGAATGTCTTGGAAACCTCCCGTTCCGGACTGAACAGGAGAAATTCCAAATTAGAATCATTTCCCAGCTTGGTAATGTTCTTCAGGAGGCTAGGGATTTCACTGGTAGTGGGCAAGAGCCTGAGGGCGAATTTTAAATCGTCTTGCGCCGTGGCAAGATCTGTTTCAAGCCTCTTCAAGTTCCTGGCCCTGACCGTGGCAAGCCTGATTTCCCTGTCCAATCTATCCAGTTCGGATTTTATGTTTTTCATTCGAGCTGTTTTTGGCATGTAGACCAGATAGATAAAGAGGCCCGCAAGGAAAACAATCGTCCCCGCGAAGATCAGGACCCTGTGCAGCATCTTCAATTTGGATATCTTGTCAAAATAGACATCAAGATCAACTGCCATGGCTGCTATTTTTTTCCTTTCCCCCTTCTCTTTTTCTCTGGTTCCGGCGGTGGCTTTTCTTTATAGGCATAGGTCTTACAGTTGAGGGCGAAATCCTTGAGATTTAGATTCAGTTCTTTCACATTCTTTTGTTTCGTTTGGACTAATTCAACGGACTTTAAACTCTCTGTGCTTTCCAATCTATTCATAAAATCAGCAACTGTTTCGTTATCCATTGCTGTTCCTTCCAAAGTCAGAACCCCTTTTTCTTCTTTGAGGCTCGTGAGCCATAACTTGTCTTTTGGGACACTCGTGGCTATATCATCTAAGAGCTTAACTGGCCCGGTCTTGACCTCTTCTAGACTCTTAATGGTGTTTAATTTGACTTGAACCTCAGCGATAGTCTTCTTCAGCTTTGCTATCTTGATGTTGGTATCTTTAAAGGAAGCCAGTTCCTTCTCCTTAGCATCTTGGTTTTGTCGTAAGGACTTTACCGCGCTGCTAAGATTGATGAAGTAGTAGCTCATTACCGCGATGAGGAATATGACAGAGAGCAGATAGACAGTTACCTGTCGCCGTATATTTTCCTTTATCCTGGCAGCCCTGAAAGGGAAGAGGTTAATCTTGATCATCTATCACCTATGCTCCGCAGTGCAAGACCAATGGAGATAACAGCCATAGGGGCAGCGTAATTTAAGTAGGCCGTATCGAATAATTTTTCCTTTATTTCCAGATTAGCAAAGGGATTCATCACCTCTATCTCTAGCCCTGTTTCCATGCCGAGATACTTGGTGAATCCCGGAATCAGGGATGAACCTCCGCTAACGAGGATGTTTTCAACTCTTACATCTGCAAAGGTAGTTCCTACAAAGTCAAGGGCCCGCTTTATCTCCTGAGCCCAATTTGTAACTGTTGAGGAAAACATGTCCTCAAATATGGGCCGCTGCTCTTTTTCTATTGGTTTACCCCCCAATTTTATGCTTTCCGCTTCTTCATAGGATATATTCAACCTATTCTGTATCCCACTGGTGATTTGGGTTCCACCGTAGGATGAGTCTCTGGTAAATATGGAGTTGCCATCTTTAACAACGTTTATAGTAAGCTGTTGAGCACCGATATGTACCAGGGCGTGGCACCCGGATTGTTCATGATCGCTGATTTCGAAGGCATTTTGCAGGGCGAAGGCATCAATGTCTAAAACAACAGGATTAAGCTCTGTTAAATGAAAAAGACTCATATATTCCTCAACTATATCTTTCTTTGCAGCCACTAAGAGTACATCCATTAACTCTTCCTTTCTCTCCCCCTCTTCTTCTGTCTCCGACTTTTCCTCCTCCGAGGAGAGTATCTGAAAATCCAGATTTACGTCACTGATGTCAAAGGGAATGTATTGTTCCGCCTCACTCTGGATGCTTGCTTCCAAGTCTTCCTCTCCCTTTTCGGGGATTGTAATCTTTTTGACAATGACCGAATATCCAGAGATAGATGTGGCCACATTTTTGTTCTTAATTCCTAGATTTTTAAGGAGGTTCTTTAGGGCGGCAGAGACTATCTCCATTTCCTTTATAGAGCCTTCCATAATAGCATTTTGGGGAAGGCCTATCATGCCGAAGTTCTTTAGGATCATTCCCTTATTACTGTCCTCAATCTCGGTAATCTTGATAGAGTGTGATCCAATATCAATCCCAACTACTTGATTTTTCTTTTGTATAGGCATCGTAGCGTTAGTCCCTTGAAGATTTATTAATCATCAGAAAAGATCTTGCCTTTCTCGCTTAGATTATAGCCGAGGGCAAGAATAATCTTTCTTTTTGTCTCCATCCTACAATCTTTACCCCTTTCAATCCTGTCGATGGTAAGTGGAGACACACCAGCTTTTCTGGCCAGCTCTGCTTTACTTAGCAAAAGCTCTTCTCTTATCTTCTTTACCGCGTTTTGACCCACTATCCATTCCTCCACAATGAAATTAGCCAACAAATAAGAAAAGTTTCTTATATTAATACATAATATGGATTAATTTGTCAAGTATTTCTAATAAATTAAATACAATTACCACAATTTATAGATATATAGTGGTAATTTTTATTAGTACCACAACATATGGTAAGATGTGAGGAAAATGTTGATAAGGTACCTGAAATTAATTTTGATTAATCTCTGAAATCGCTGTATTGAAAAACTGCTTTACAAGAGGCCGATTCTTACATTACATTTGATCATCTCTTCCCAACAATTTGGCAAAGCCAGGTGAGGTTTCGGTCAACAGATGTGTCAATCGAGGAAATAGTCAGAGTTATAAACCAAGGGGGCGCAACCGAATAACTAATAACGGATGGATGCAGAGACAAAAAAACGGAGACAAAAGACAGGGGAAAGACACAAGAAGAGCCTTCTGAGGGAATATGTAGAGGCAGCTATAATAGCTGTTCTTCTGGCTCTCTTCATCAGGGCATTTGTAATCCAGGCCTACAAGATCCCTTCAGGGTCTATGGAGCCAACGCTTCTTGTCGGTGATCATATCTTGGTGAATAAGTTCATCTACGGTATAAAGGCGCCGCTTATTAATCGGACCATTATACCCCTTGGCAAACCAAAAAGAGGAGAGATCATTGTTTTTATCTATCCGGTAGACAGGAAGAAGGACTATATAAAGAGGGTAATAGGTCTCCCTGGCGAGCGGATTGAGATTAAGGGCAAAAAGATCTTCATTAATGGCAAGCTGTTTGATGGCCCATACGGTGTATATAGTAGCGGTCCACGAGAAAATGGCAACTTAGGTCCAATTTTGGTCCCTGATAACGGCCTCTTCGTTATGGGAGACAATAGAGATCATAGCTATGATAGTCGATACTGGGGCTGTGTCCCTTTGGAGATGGTCAAAGGTAAGGCTATGATTATTTACTGGTCCTGGCCTCACTGGAGGAGGTTTGGACATTTGATTAGGTGAGGTTCGTCATTTGTCATTGGTCATTTGTCACTGGTCATTTGTCATTTGCGGGAAAAGAGGGAATACCAATGACAAGTGACAAATGACCAATGGCCCATAGTTACGATATGAAGGAAAATCTGCTGCGATGGTACGCCCTTCATGCAAGGAGCCGGCATGAGGATGTTGTGTTTCGTGGACTGAGGAGAAAATCAATCGAGGCCTTTCTTCCCAAGATACAGGTTATGAGTCGGCGAAAAGACCGAAGGAAACGGATATATGTTCCCCTCTTGCCAGGCTATGTCTTTGTACATACAGATCTGGACCCATATCATTACTGGGATATAATCAAAACCTATGGTGTTGTGAGGATGATTGGTGTCAAGGGAAAACCTGTTCCAGTCAAAGAGGAGGAGATGGCATCACTTCAGGTATTGGATGGCACTGACAGGACTGTCAGGAATCAGGCCTACATGAAAACCGGTGACAGGATTATGATTATGGAGGGGCCTCTAAAAGGACTGACCGGGTTTTACCTTAGGCAT
>Ga0209636_10007443_pt1 | contig 11176 bp, 11 predicted proteins | sample DeeMarSWOR152_54_FD_187464 | JGI IMG/M metagenome (GOLD analysis project Ga0209636, IMG submission 187464) | Marine sediment microbial communities from White Oak River estuary, North Carolina - WOR-1-52-54 (SPAdes) (version 2) | ecosystem: Environmental > Aquatic > Marine > Intertidal zone >... | reverse complement strand
CTCATGAAAAGCTTTACATTTGCTTTATATAGTCTATATGTCACTTATCTTTAGTTAAACAACATCAATCAATCTCGTTTCTGCTCCCGTTTTGACTGTACCTTTAGAGGTCAAAAAATGCTAGATCTATAATGCAAACTTAAAAAGGTTGATATGGAATAAAAGATTAATGACAATACATCTACTTAGGATAAATCATTCTTAATTCAACTTAAAAAGATAATCACTTAGAGCATTAAAGAAAAGAGGTGCGGATTTATTTTGGTGGAAGAATCGAAAGTGCTCTTAGAGATTGAAGACCTTTTTCTCCTCGAGGGGTTTCAAATTGGAAACTTACCCATCTTCTGTTGCTTCGCTCTAAGTTTAGTATCTTAGTTGTCTTGTCTCTACTCTGCTTACAAAATCATTTTCTTTTTGAGTCTGCTTCCTTTCAAAGTAATCCTCAAACAATTGTCTTGAAAGAGCTTGGTCAAGTTGATTCACTAGTCTCTGATTTCACTGGTAGGCCAAGACGACGTAATAGTGCTGGTATTACATATAATACAGAAAATCCTGTGAATACAGTCACTATTGCAGTATAAGGAAGTTCAATAAGGTAGAATAATATGAAATGATACTCATAATTTGTTAGTCTTTCAAGATACATTACAGGAATAATTGAGATAATGCAAATACCGATAATCCAGATCGTTAACCCAAGGATTATTAACAGGAATAATTGTTTTACTGATACTTCTTTTTCCTCTTCAGCATCTTTGCTTATCTTATTAATCTTAAGATTTTTTGGTTTAAACAATTGAAAAACATCTCTGTTTCATGCTTTTTGGCATGATAATAACGTAAATTGCTATTCATTATAGTCAAGATGTACCATTCACAGAATTTAAAAAATGTGATGAATGTGGAATAATGAAGAAATTTTTTCAAAAAGTTCTAATATCATTTCGATTATTTTTATAATGATTTCTCTTTTCTTATTATGGTACCAATTATTCATAGATTATGTTCATCATCCATTCTTGAATTGGTTATACTTGGTAATCATTTTGATTTGCTTAAATGTTATCAACTTCAGTAGAATGACTATTAGAATGACCTTTGAGAAAATTGCTGTTAAATATAGAATAATTGGTCATACGCTGCTCTAGGAGCTTTTTATAAGTTAAACCAACGTAAATGAACATTTTATATAGTATTGAATTACTTCATTCGCAAGTCAATAAAAACATCATCTACTTTGATTCTTTTTAGGGTTTTTTTCAGATTGTTGATTTTCAAAGGGATTAAATGTAATTCTTAGTAAGAGTGATCAAATCACTTTACGAGCAGCTGTAATAAGAAAGCCTTTGTACGATGATATTTCATAATTCAAGATACTAGCTGCTTCAAAATCTTTTTTAAGTTCTTCCTCACTAATTGTTAAAAGTCCGAATGTGCTAGAAATCATATTGATAAATAATTCTATCAAGATATGATCTACTTGGGGTAATTTATCACCTGTTATTATTATTAACCGTCCGTTTGGTTTTATAACTCGTAATGCTTCTTGAAGAAGATTCTCACGAGATAACCCGAAGAAGCTATCTGCCTTAAAATAAGGGCTAATGATTACTAAATCAAAGGTGTCGTTTGGCTCTCTGATTTTCTTATGAAGGATTTCTGTTCGAATAAAATCTGTTCCTCCCTTGTAGTATATGTCATATACCTCATCATAAACTATAGCATGAACATTCTTCGCAATCTCATCAGTAATCGTGAACATTCGGTCATATGTCATTTCAGATGAAATGACAAGCAAAGACTCATATGGCTTCTCTGTTACTCCAATGATCTCTTTGTAATATGGCAAAACTTGGGGAATAACATTTTTCCTGAAATCCATAAATCCTAAAATAAGAGTTTGACCAGCCTGATTCAAAATAAGATCCGTTTTTGGTTTAATTTTAATTCTTGTGATTTGGCCATTCTCATTCCGCTGACAGGAGATCAGTTTCTTTTTTTCTAATTTTTTAATCGAGTTGTAAAAGCTGGAAGGTGAAATTTTATCATCTACAGATAAGCGTCTGTTTAGCTCTTGGAAAATTGTAAATCGGATTGTCCCATGTGGATAAACTCTCAAGAGAAAAAGAATAATTATCTGTGTAATTGTTAGATCGATATAATCACCCAGATCAATTTGGTTTTCTTTATTTCCCTGATCAGATCCATTACTCTGTTTAGGCAACTAATATTCCTCTTCTCACCATTACGAAACTTTATTAGTATTTGACCAGATTTTTAGGAATTAACTATGCTTATAGCTCTAATAGATAAGTTTAAAAGTTATTCCATTATTGGAATAATTAGTTTCAAAAATGTAATTGCAAGTATTGTGCAACTTACAGAACATGGGAAATAAGGAGATTTGTATATGTCTTCTCAAATAAAAATTGCTATCAGGGGATTATCCAAGTTCTATGGATCCACTCGTGGTATTGAAGATTTAAACCTTGAAATTATGAGTGGTGAAATTTTTGGTTTTCTTGGCCCTAATGGAGCTGGTAAAACTACTACTATTCGCTGTATGATGAATATTCTTCTCCCCACGAAAGGAAAAATATGGATCAATGGGACTCAAGTTAATAGAAAAAACAACGATTTGCGGAAAAAAATTGGATATATTCCCGAGGGATTGTCTCTCCCAGAAAACTATTCAGCCAAAGATTTCTTGTCGTATATTGAGAGTATGAGAGGGTCTTCCAGTCCTCGACGAGAAGAACTTGTCAAACGTTTTGACTTACCTGAAAAAAAGAAAATTGGCGAATTATCCCGAGGTAATAAGCAGAAAGTCTCTGTTATTGCTGGGTTTATGCATGATCCCGACGTGTTAATTTTAGACGAACCAACTTCTGGTTTAGATCCCCTATTACAGCAAGAAGTGTATGATCTTCTACTTGAAGCAAAACAACGTGGAAAAACCATCTTCTTTAGTAGTCATAATCTGGATGAAGTACAACGAATCTGTGATCGTGTGGGTATTGTAAAGAATGGGATTCTTGTGAGTGTTGAAGACATTGATAACCTAAATAAACAAGTTCCCCGTATTTTAGAGGCCCGCTTGCTTAAACCTGATCCTAAACGTCTTCAGTCTCTTGGTGACCACTTACTCCAAACTCAGGAGAATGATGTCCGTATTCTCATACGCCAAAACGACAAGATTTCCAATTTCCTTGAAGTACTCCTTCCAATGGAACCTGAAGAATTAGCTTATCCTCCAGCGAGCCTTGAAGATTATTTTATGCAGTTCTATAAGAAAAAGGAAAAGGTGAGGCCAAATTGAATTTTTCCCAAACAATTCACCGATTTTATCTTCATTTTCTTCGATATAAGACAATATTTTGGATTACTACGTTCTTTATCTCTATTGTCATTACTATTTTCGGACTGTTTTCTCCAAGTGATGAAGTTTTAGCAGAATATTTAACATTTATGGCCTTTCTAGGAAGCTATGAAGTTGAAAACCCTGGGTATTCATTCTGGATACTATTTATGGATGGTTTATTACTAGGTGCATATCTACAAGTTATTGGTATATTTATAGGAGCATATGTTCTTCCTCGTGAGAAAGAAGGGAAAGATCATTTATTTAGTACACCAAAATCGATTACTAAATACTTTATTGAGAATTCCTTATTACTCATTCTTCTTCTTGGTGTGATATGTTTACCGAGTTACATCATTACAGTCATATTACTCATCATCAATAACTCCATTGATACTATTTCAAGCGTAACAATAATATTTGTCCTAGCTATTGTGCTAGCTCTTTTTACAGGCACACTCACAGCTTTTGGTACAACAATTACTTTTTCTAGAAGTTCGGGGTATCTACTAGGTGGATTTTATTTTGTTTTTTCGATTTTCATTGATTTGACAAGAGATATTGAAGGATTAAAGGAACTCAGACATTTTAGTCTATTTTCGATGGCAGAACTCACTCAGAATAGTCTTGATAAAACATGGAACGAGGATTTCATTCTTTTAGCCTTAGTTCTTTGCCTTATATTGGTTATTCTTTCGATTATTGTGCTATTACGGAAAGATTATCTTGAAGGAGGTTATAAAATGTCGTCTCTTGAATTATCTCAAGACACCGTAAATAAAAGACGGAAATTCCTTCAAAAACTATTACTCATCCGAAAACCTGTTGATAAACTTCTAGAAAAGCTTGGCTGGAGGTTCGCGATATTCCGTGACCAATTACATGCGAGCGTAACCTATTTTACCATAATTCTCCTATTTATTACCGTGATATCTGCGTACATAATTGTGATCTATGGAAGTGCTGAAGAAGAAATGAGTACAATGTTAGCAGGGTTTAGCATGCCTCTCCTAGATGCCATAATGTACAATCATAAATTTGATCCAAGTTTAAACGTACTCAACTACTTTATAGCGTATGAACTCCTTGCATTTGGATGGATTCTCTTCGGTATTTTCCTTCTTATTGCTATCAATGATGTTTGTTTTAGGGATAAAAAGAATGGTTATTCAGAGATTACATGGGTAACTCCAAAAAGTGGAGCTCAGATCATCACGGGACGTACATTAGCAGCTATCGTAAGTTATATTATCATATTCTTCGCTAGCTTCATAGCTATTACTGTTATGGAAATTGTTTTCGGTTACACTGATAATATTGCTGATATTGCGATTACATTTTTCGCTGCCACTTGGGCGTATTGTATTCTCTTGGTTTTCTTCCTTTCACTTACTCTCTTTGTGCCTTACAAACATGCCCAAAAAATTCTGTTATTTGGGTATCTCGCCTCCATTCTTACACTTGTTCTTGGATTCATGAGTGATACTTCAGTTTTACAATTTTTAAGTCCATTTGGTTATTTCGATACACCAGGCTTACTTTTAGGTGATATAAATTTTGATGACTTATTACCTAGCGCACTGACCTTCTCAATAATTGCGATACTGTTTTTCATTATTACTATTAAGTATCGAGTACCAGCGAAGGACTATCCTGTGTAAATGAGTAAAAACCTCCAATTTTCCAAAATGTTTTTTACGTAAATTCAGTAATATATCCAACGATATACCAGACCTGTTTTAGAGCTTCTTGGAATAAAACTTCATCTAGGTTATTAGAATTCATAAAGAATGAGTAGAGACGAATTTATTTATAGATGAAAATATCACTCAGCAAATCACGGTGTTAAACTTGTTCTGTGTTCTTGAGTTGTTTGAGTTGTTGATAAATCGCGTCAGGATCTTCAATATCACGGAGAATCATTCCTCCGAGATTTCCTCGCGCTCCAACCATGGGAAACATAAAGCCCTTTGTCATTATGAAAATTGATCCTAAGTTATATCGCTTTTGCAATACCCTTTTTCGTAAATAGACTTCAGAAACATCGCTAAATTTGACGGTTTTTTGGAAAAAAAACAATTTTTTAGATGAATCCTCATTAATCTCTATATAAATGGAGGATCAAAGATAAATTGCTGCTTCTACTATCTCAGCTATATCCTTAATTTCTAGTGAAATAGATTTTCTTCGAGCGGTAATATGGAAATTCATTTGACATTGTGGACATGCTGTAGTTAAGAAATCCACATTGAGTGGAATTACATCTTCTTTTAATCTTGTAAGAGTAGAATCCATACTCACTTGATGATTAAATGTCCAAAGTCCACCTCCACCTCCACAACAGCGTGACATATTTCTGTTAAAAGGCATTTCAACAAGCTCTAAGTCAGGTATGGCGTTTAGAACATTACGAGGAGCATCGTAAACATTACTGTGCCTCCCTAGGGAACACGGATCATGATAAGTTAGCTTCTCATCAAATCCCCTTAGTTCTACTTCTCCGCTCTTTATCTTTTTTTCAAGGAATTGAGTTGAATGAAATGCTTTACAAGGTAGAGAGACATCAAGAATCTCAGGATATAACTTTGTAAATGTATAATAACACCCTGCACACGGTGTAATTACTGATTCAGCCTTCGTTTTTTCAATCTTTTTGATGAGTTCATGTGCCACTTGTTTTGCTTCATCCCATAACCCTGAAGTAAGTAAAACGTAACCACAACACCCTTCATCTTTTCCTAACATTGTAAAACTCTCATTCGTATGATCTAAAATGTTAAAGAAGGCCTTGGCAGTGTTTGGGGTTCTATTCGCTACCACACAACCAACAAAATAGAGATGATCAGCAGATTGGGGTAGTTTTGTTGTGTGTAGATCCTTCATCCATGCAAGACGACGCTCGACTGGAACAGCACTAGGATCTCCATAATCTAAGATATTTTTAGCTGTTGTTTGGAATACTGGTGGAGTCATGTTCTTTTCTACAATATACCGTCTCATTCGTACAATTGCCTCATGAAGATCTACATTTTGAAAACATTCTCCAAAACAACGCCCACACTTACTGCAAGTATATAAAATATCAATGATTTTATTTGTAAGATTTAATTCTCCCTTCATTACCCCTTTGATTAAAAGTCCTCTACCTCTCGCAGAATATGTTTCTATTCCATCAAAGGAAGGAGTGACAGTGCAATAATCGCTACATGTGGAAGATTGGAGGCATATATTTCCAAATTTTCGAATAAACAGTGTTTGTACAGCTAAAGCGAAATTTCGATAGGTTCCATGTCCAATACGACGAAGTTCAGCCAAATACTTATTTAAATCTGATTTTTGTGTTTTATTCGTGACATTTTTATCGAGTGTTGGAATTTTAACATCGTCTAACAATAAAATTGTATTAGAATTTGCGAAAGTAGATGGGAGAGGATCTCCCCTTTGAATTAATGTCACTTTCTCTTTTTTTACTACTTCAAAGATTTTTTCTTTCTGATCTAATGAATATACTTTGACCACAATGTCCGGTAATGGATAGACCTGATCCATGAAGATTTTTTCAAATGTATAAACGTAACGGTCTTCCAAGTCAGTTAGGACATGAATTTTTGTAGAGGTCTGTTTTAGCTCTTCAACGAGTGTTTTCTGAGATACCATGTTAGTGAAGCTTGAGAGTAGAAGGTTTTTATTAATTTCCTGAATTCATTATGAAAATCAGTAGATATCTCTCAATTTATGAATAGGATCGAAATTCTCATTGAGTGGATAGTTTGAGGGAATTTCGTCCTATTCTACTATTGTGAAAGAATGACACATAAAGTACTGGTGATAATAAATTGATTAATGATTTAATTCAAGTTGAGAAAAGTAATAACATTGGAAAAATAACATTTAACAATGGAGATTGGAACATTTTAAACATCGCAATGATGAAGCAAATTAACGAAGCACTTGAGAGCTTTATAAACGACCAATCTCTTAAAGCCGTCGTGATTGACCATAATGGAAGATCTTTTTCTGCAGGAGTTGATGTGGGTGAGCATATGGGTGATCTGGCTCCAAAAATGCTAAAAGAATTTCATAGTATGTTTAAAAAGCTAAATCGATTGAAGTGTCCGACTATTGCTAGTGTTAAGGGGGCAGCTCTTGGTGGTGGATGTGAGGTAGCAGTATTTTGCGATATGGTTTTCGCTTCCGAGAAAGCGAAATTTGGACAACCTGAAATTAAAGTAGGCGTCTTTCCCCCTATATCAGTATTGATATTCCCCTATCTGACAGGCCACAAGAAAGCATACGAACTTCTGCTTCAAGGAGAAACAATCAGTGCTAACGAAGCACATCGCCTCGGTTTAGTCAATCATGTGTTTCCAGTTGACTCGTACGAGCAGGAATTTTTTAAATTTCTTGAAAAGTTTAACAAACTAAGTACAGTTGTATTACAGCATACCAAGAAAGCGATTCGTCTGGGATTTGTAAACGATTTTGATTCTCAAATCGATAAAGTGGAAGAATATTACCTAAATGAACTTATGAAAACCGACGATGCGAATGAGGGATTGAAAGCCTTCGTAGAAAAACGTACTCCCGAATGGAAAAATCATTAGATCCCGCTCTTGACTCATACTTCCTTTTAAAGGTGAAGATTCTGTCACAGTCAGAAGTTACAATAACATATCTGGTCAATCTGGATTTCTTATACAAGATGAAAATACAAATCTAGTGTTAGATCCAGGAGAAAAAATAGATCCTAGTATACCAATAGACATCATATATGCCACGCATGACCATTTTGACCACGTGAACGGAATCAAACCAATCTTGAAGATGAATCCAGGAGCGATGCTTATAGGGAACAGTCAGGTAATTAAAAAGTTCAAACATTTGACAGAAAACCTTCAAATTGTGGAATCTGAAAAGAGTATAGAGTTAAAATCTTGGCGCCTATCATTTTTTAAGTGTAGACATGGAATATTCTCCAATGTAAAGAATTTAGGTGTGATAGTTGAAAATTTTGGGTTTAAATTTGGCCACGTAGGAGATGCAGTGGAATTCAAGGCATTTTATCAAAAAAACTTAGATATATTAGCACTTCCTATATCAGGATTCTTTGCTGCCTCTCCTATACGTGTTGTTCGCGAATTAAATGAATTTAATACAATTCCTAAAACAATTATACCTATGCATTGGTTATTCAGACGACCAAAAAAATTTTGTCAGAAATTAATAAAAAAATTTCCAGATACAAGATGCATCATTCCAGAAAAAGGTAGAAAATTAAAATTTTATGGAATGGAAGAATTATAATTGGACTTGATTTCACAGATTTTGATACTCGAATCGATCAAATCAAAGGATATTACCTGAATGAACTCATGAAAACCAAGGATGTGATGAATGAGGGATTACCAGTATTTCCTGAGAAATGCTAGGGTATGTTTCGTTTGTTCTTTTTTCAGTTTAATTTTATTGTAAATGAAAAAATATTCTCCGATATTACGAAGAATTATAGTGTCGCAAGAATTAAAAATCAGATTTAAATTCACAACAAGTTAAGGGATTAACATGAAAGCAGCTGTTTTTGAAAAAGTAAAAACCCCTATGAAAATTGATGAAAATTATCCTTCTCCTGATATTTCTGGGAAATCAGGTCAAGTGATATTAAATATTGAGGCGTGTGGTGTTTGTCACACAGATTTGGGATTTCTAGACCATGGTGTTCCAACTGGAAAATCTCCACCACTGATTTTAGGGCATGAAATGTCAGGGAAAGTAGCGGAAATGAGTGATGATGTCACCTCCTTCAAAAAAGGTGACCATGTTCTTGTTCCTGCTGTGATATCCTGTGGGAACTGTTTCTATTGCAGAACTGGGCGTGAAAATATTTGTTTAAATCAGATATTCTTTGGGAGTAATGTTGATGGAGGTTTTGCAGAGCAGATAATGGTTCCAGCAAAAGATATTTTTCATCTTCCTACGCAAATTCCTTTAGAAGAAGGGTGCATCATTTCAGATGCAGTATCAACCCCCTATCATGCTGTCAAGAATCGTGGACAAGTAAGACCAGGAGATTGGGCAGTTGTAATTGGATGTGGAGGAATAGGATTAAATATTGTTCAGAATATAAAAGCAGCTGGAGGCTTACCCATTGCTCTTGATATTATTCCTAGAAAATTAGAGGTTGCGAAGCAACTTGGGGCTGTCGAAACGATCTTAACAAAGGACCTAGATAAGAAAGACATTGTCAGTATGATAAGAAAGATCACAGGAGGAGGAGCAGATGTTGCTTTTGAAGCAATAGGGCACCCTGCCACTTTTGCTCAAGCTTTTGATAGTCTAAGGAAAGGAGGAAAGCTAGTTGCAGTTGGATATTCTCCAAAACGTTGGGATGGTTTTAGCATTGGTCGTGTAATGTTTTATGAAATGGAATTGGTAGGGAGTTTAGGATGTCGTACTGTAGATTATCCACGAATAATCGAGTTAGTTAAGAATAAGACATTAGTCGTTGAACCTTTAGTAACAGGAAAATATCCTCTTTCTGAAATCAATGAAGCATTTGATCTCATGCGCCATGGTGAAGGAATTCGTACAGTTATCTTGTGTCAAAAGTAATCATCAATCTCACTATTCTTCGGATTTGAAATATCATGAAAGTAGGCATTATTGGTATTGGACATAGTAGATTCGGTAGACGAGATGATGTTACCGTCCAAGAACTTGCATTTGAGCCTTTTGTCGAAGCCCTAAATGATGCAGGAATTCAGCGGAAAGATATTGATGCAACCATTATTGGAGCTTCTCCAGTTTATATGACTCAACGAAGTATTGCAGGACCAATAACTGAATATCTTGGTTTAAACCCTCAACCCGTCTGGCTTACGGAAGCAGCTTGCAGTAGTTCTGCGGTAGCTTTACGAACCGCATATGCTTTAATCTCTGCTGGAATGCATGAAATAATTTTGGTGTTGGGTGTGCAGAAGATGCTAGAAAATCCTACATCGGAAGTCCTGAAAATTATGGGACGTAGTGGCGATGTTCAGTGGGAAGCTCCTTATGGTACAACTTTTGCTAATTATTACGCAATGTATGCAAATTCCCATATGGCTAAATATGGCACAACATCGGAACAATTTGCTGCTGTGGCTGTGAAAAATCATCATTATGGAGCAATGAATCCACTAGCAATGTTTCAAAAGGAGATTACCATGGAGACAGTTTTAGAATCAAGAATCATCGCTTCTCCGTTACATCTTTTTGATTGTTGTGCCAATGCTGATGGTTCGGCAGCTCTTGTTGTAGTAAATGAAGAAAAAGCCAACCAATTGTCTGATACACCAATCTGGGTCTCTGGCCTTGGTGCCGCTTCTGCACCTTTTTCTTTATTAACCCGTCCAGAACTGGCTACATTATCTAGTGCAGTTGAAGCTTCAAAAATCGCATATACCCAAGCTAAAGTTCATCCCAGTGATATAGATATTGCAGAAGTTCATGACTGCTTTACTATTGCTGAAATTATGGCATATGAAGATTTAGGATTCACAGAAAGAGGGAAGGGAGGAGAATTTGTAGAGGAAGCTTATATTGGGGGAAAAATTCCTACAAACATCGATGGTGGTTTGAAAGCGAAAGGACATCCTGTAGGAGCCACTGGTTGTTCACAGGTTGTTGGAATTGTTAAACAACTTCGTGGAGAAGCTGGGAAGAGTCAGGTCGATGGTGCAGAGATTGGATTGACCCATAATGTTGGAGGACATGGTCAATATTGTGTTGTACATATTTTCTCACGATGAGGTGTGAAACGATGAAACAATTTGGGTA
>Ga0209636_10007442_pt1 | contig 11177 bp, 10 predicted proteins | sample DeeMarSWOR152_54_FD_187464 | JGI IMG/M metagenome (GOLD analysis project Ga0209636, IMG submission 187464) | Marine sediment microbial communities from White Oak River estuary, North Carolina - WOR-1-52-54 (SPAdes) (version 2) | ecosystem: Environmental > Aquatic > Marine > Intertidal zone >... | reverse complement strand
TGAAACTGGCAAAAGAAGTTGGCGACGTATCTGGCCTAGCGTGGCTTGCTGGAGAAATGGCAGTAGCCTATATAGACATGGGAGAGATACGGCAGGCCATATCCATGTTAGAGGAGGTTCTAGCATTAGATAAGAGAACCAAGAATACCGCTCACATCTCTAACACACTAATAGGTCTTGGGCAATGTTACCTTTGGTCAGGAGAATTGAAGAAAAGCCTTCAAAACTTAATGGAGGCACTTGACACCGCACAAGAAGCTGGAGAATCGGTGCGTGTTGCATACGCTACTCTACAGCTTGGAAACTTATTTATGGAAAAAGAGGATTTCCTAGAGGCGGAAAAATACTTTAACGAAAGCAACATGATACTTGGCAAAGAAAACACAACTTGGCAAATTGCAGAACTATTTCCCGCCCTCTCAAGATTGTATCTAAGAAAAGGTGAAATCCAAAAAGCCAAAGCGCTAATCGAGAAAACCTACGAGCTTGCAACTCGAACGAAAAGCAGAGCACTTATCTTTTACGCTGAGATTTTGAAAGCAATGCTTCTTAGAAGACAAGAGAAATGGGAACAGTCCATACAATATTTCGAAAAAAGTCTTCAGGAGGGCAAATCCCTAAACGTGCAAAAATGGTATGTCCATTTGTTCGCTGAACTCCTATACGAATACGGTTCAATGTATCTAGGTAGAAATGAAAAGGGTGACAAAGAAAGAGCCCGCTCGATTCTAAGCCAAGCACTGGAAATATACAAAAAAATGGATGCTAAAGGGAAAATGGAAGAAATCTGGTCAATGATTTATCCAGAAGCTGAACGTCAAATGTTCAAGCCTGAACCTGTAGCAGAGGTTATAGTTCCAGAGTTCATTACTACTGGGAATAAAGATCTTGACGACTTGTTGTTCGGCGGAATCCCTAGAGAGTATGCAGTCATATTAAAGTCACCTTCATGTGACGAAAGAGATTCGCTAATTAAGAGTTTTCTTGAAACAGGGGTAAAAGAGGGGCAAGTGACCTTTCATGTTGTTGCAAAGGCGAGTGGAACAGAAAGTCTTGCAGGAGATTTTCAGTCCAATTTCTATCTTTTCATATGTAACCCTGAAGCAGATGCAATCATAAAAAGCATGCCAAACGTGTTTAAGCTGAAAGGTGTGGAAAACTTGAACGATATTAACATTGCTTTAGCCTCGGCGTTCCGTAAAATAGACAAAGCCCCTACGAGGACAAGAAGAGTTTGCATTGAAATCGTTTCCGACGTCCTATTGCAGCATCACACAGTTCAAACTAGAAGATGGCTAAACGCACTTATCCCAAAATTAAAGTCCGAGGGGTTTACCACTCTTGCAGTAATGGATCCTGGAATGCATTCTCCTCAAGAAGTGCGTGCAGTTCTAGATCTTTTCGAAGGAGAAATCAATCTTTATGAGAAAGAAACCAAAAAAGGTTCAGAAAATTTCCTCAAAATAAAGAAGATGTACAATCGGAAATACTCGAAGAACGAACTGCATCTGCAAGAAGAAAGACTACACAAATGAAAGTTAGTCTATTCTCTTCTTTCAACGACTAGTGTGCAATTCGTGGCTAAAGCAGCTATCACGCCTAAAGCCGCAAGCCAAGGAGCAAGCACAACACCAATAATCCCTACAGTCACTGGTATTTCAAGCAAAACCTTTCCCTTTTCATCCTTAACAATTATTCTAGTCACGTTTCCTTCATGAAGCAACTCTTTAACTTTTTCAATAAGATTGTCAGCGGATACAGAGAACTCCTCTTCAACCACTTTGGTGACTGGAGTCCCACAAGCATAACAGAACTTATCATCTTCTTTCAACCTTACGCCGCATTTTTGGCAATGAGGCAAACCATTTTTCACCTTCTGAAAAAGAGTCTTAATGCACATTTAAAAACATTATGAAGAAAAGAACTGATCGCTTATTAGGTAATAGTTTATTAATTTTGAAACGCATCATTGAACGATTAACTTATTCAATCCGTTAAAGGAGATGTAGAAGATGCCTACTCGTCAACCAATTGTGTGCGTGCTTGGTCACGTTGACACTGGTAAGACCTTGCTTTTGGATAAAATACGCAAAACAAGCGTTCAAGCTCGCGAAGCTGGAGGGATTACACAGCACATCGGTGCAAGTTTTTTCCCTGTTGACACACTTAAGCAACTAGTTGGTCCTCTGCTTTCAATGGTTAAGGGTGAAATTGAAATTCCAGGATTGCTTGTTGTTGACACGCCGGGACATGAGGCTTTCACGAATTTGCGTAAGAGAGGCGGCGGCGTGGCAGACATAGCGATACTTGTTATTGATGTTTTGCGGGGTTTTGAAGCTCAAACTCTCGAAAGTATAGAGATTTTGAAGACACGTAAAACGCCTTTTTTGGTGGCTGCTAACAAGATAGACCGAGTACCAGGATGGAATTCTTATCCTGATACACCATTTTTGAAGGCTTACAAGATGCAAGGTCGCTATGTTAAGGAGGATTTGGACAATAGGATCTACGATATTATCGGTACTTTTTCCCGTTTGGGGTTTAGGGCGGACCGTTTCGATCAAATGAAGGATTTCACAAAGACTGTGGCGATTGTGCCTACAAGCGCGAAAACTGGTGAGGGCATAACTGAGCTTCTCATGGTTCTTGTGGGTTTGACCCAGCAGTATTTGAAGAAGCGTTTGCAGACGACAGAGGGACCAGCTAAAGGCACGGTTTTAGAAGTTAAAGAAGAGCCTGGTTTGGGTTTAACGATTAACACCATCATTTACGATGGAGTTTTGCAGAAAGAAGACTTAATTGTTGTTGGCGGTAAGGAAAAGCCTATTGTTACGCGAATAAGGGCGATTTTGGTCCCCAAGGCTTTGGATGAAATCAGGGACCCTAGGGACAGGTTTTCCTCTGTTGATTCTGTTTCCGCTGCCGCTGGAATCAAGATTGCGGCTCCCGATTTGGAAGGAGCCTTGGCTGGAGCACCACTGTTTGCTGTACCGCATGGCGAAGATCTGGAAAAATATGCTAGGCTTGTTTCTGAGGAGATTGAGAGAATTAGGATTACGACGGATGTTGACGGAGTTGTCTTGAAGGCTGACACTTTAGGCTCATTAGAGGCTATTGCTGAAAGCCTGAAACGAAACGATGTGCCGATTAGATTGGCGGACGTTGGTGATGTTTCAAAAAGGGATATTGTTGAGGCGGGCGTTGTCAAGGAACACGAACCTTTCTATGGTGTGATTTTAGCCTTTAACATTAAAGTTTTGCCTGATGCTGAAGAAGAAGCAGAAATTAAGAGCGTTCAGATTTTCCGTGAAAACATAATCTACCGCCTAATGGACGATTATCTGTTGTGGCTTAAGACTCAACGAGAGGCAGAGTCTGAGCAAGTGTTTGAAAATCTTGTTATGCCGGGAAAAATCCGCATTCTGGAAGGCTATGTTTTCAGAAGGGCGAAACCAGCAATAGTGGGCGTAGAAATCTTAGCTGGGAGGATAAAGTCGAAATACACGCTTGTGAGGGCTGAAAATGGTGAGGAAATAGGTGGGATACAGCAGATTCAAGAGAAGGGAAAAGTCCTGTCAGAGGCTCGGCAGGGGATGCAGGTGGCTGTATCAATAGACAAGCCGATGGTTGGGAGACATATATTCGAGAAAGATGTGTTGTATGTGAAGGTACCGGAACGACATGCAAAGGTGTTGCTGACAACGTTTATGGATAGGTTGACATTGGAAGAGCAAGAGGCAATGAACGAATACGTGAACTTGATGAGAAAGAAAATACCGTTTTGGGCAGCTTGAAAATTCAGGCGAGGACTCGAAATCTTAGTGTACTATTTTTTCCTGCGTCTGATTTTCTTCTTTAACTTTGCAAACCTTCGCTTCTTTTCCTGCATCCTGCGCATGTCCGCATGTATAGGTCTGGGGATGTTCGTTCGTGGGAAGTAAATGTCTGTTTTTCCTTCCAGTGGCGCCATCGGATATCGTGCCTCCTTCTTCTGATATAGTCTAACATAAAAGAAGTAGAGAGTGAAGGCTATTGTCCCCGTGGCAATCACGCACATCCAAATAGATTGTACAAGAATCCCACTCACAAGCAATAGTCCTTCAACAACAAAAATGGCAGATATTCCAATCATCACAACTAGGTTTCTCCCTATACCCAACAGATATCCCGGATAATCTTTATGAGAAGTACTTATTACATCTTGTGTTACCATCGACACATGACGATATTTTAAACCAGAAAAGTGCGAAGCCCTTTAACAATGTCCACATGGCCTACAACGGAAGCTTTATTCCAACATCTGTTTTCTTTGCTTTTTCATAGATGAGAATGGCGGTTGCCATGTCTTCTATGGCTAGGCCTAGGTTCATGGACATAATGCGTTCTTTAAGGTTCTCGCGGCCAAGTTTTTTGCCGTTCATAATTTCGCCTAGATCTGCGTATACTTGTGGTATGTTGGAGAAGTATCCTACTTTTTTATAGTAGGCTAGTTGGTTGTGGTCGTCTGTGCAAAATTTGTTCATGGAATGCATGGCTTCTGGTTTCCAGTATGAGTCAAAATCTAGGGCGCAGGCGAAGCCGCTGTCCTTAAACCATGATGCTTCAATTATGGGGTGTGGATGTTTCAGTATTGGGCCAGCGGTTACGATTATGTCGCAGTTTTCAACAGCTTTTTTAGGCGAGGTAACGGGAACAACTTTCAGTTCATGTTTGGCGGTCATCTCTTCTACGTAACGCTCAAGGTTTGTTTCGCTGATGTCGTAGGCTTTCACTTCTTCCAAGTTTTTGAACACGACTGTTAGGGCTTCGAGGTTGCTTCTGCCTTGAACGCCGCATCCGAGAATGCCTAAGACTTTTGAGTCTTGTCTAGCTAGGTGTTTCGCTGCAATGGCGGTCGCTGCTCCGGTTCGTTTGGCTGTTATCCAAGTGCAATCCATAACACAGGTGGGGAAGCCTGTTTCAGTGTTGTTCAAGATGAGTAGTCCTGATATGTATGGTAGACCACGTTTGGGGTTTTCTGGGAACCCGCTCACCCATTTTATGCCTGCTGACTTCATTTTGGGTATGTATGCTGGCATGGCGTGGATGAAGGCGTCTTTTTGAGGGTGGATACCGTGTTTGGGTGGAACTTCAGTTCGTCCTTCTGCTTTTTCAATGAAAGCTTTTTCAACGACTCGGATAACTTCTTTCATAGGAATGTTTAGATTTTCTATGTCGTGTCGAGAAAGGTACAGAACTTCTCTTAAAGAACTCATTATGGGCACCTGATTCCAGTGCTGAGGAAGGCTAGCATTTTTCGATTCTCCACGTTAATACACCCTCAATATTCATTTTCCTTTTCGGAAAAAGGGCAATGTTTTCTTTGGTTGACAGAAAGAGCGGATAATGTTTTAAATGTTTTATTGACCTATCTGACTTCCTTGATTTCCATACTGCGTGGATGCCGCAGTATTCTCTTGCCGTCCATCTTCTTCGCTGCGGTCTTAAACCTTGCTTTCAGCTTGTCTGTTTAGCCAAACGAGCAACAATGTTGCTGCTGCCGATATAGCTGCCGAAACTATGAAGCCGTATCCCAATCCATATTGAATAATCGCACCTGCAGCAATTATAGGCGCTATTCCCTGTCCAATGTCTATCCCCATCATGTAAAGCGAGTTTGCAAGTACATTTCTAGAAGGCTGAATGTACTCTGCAATGAGCATGGAACCTACAGGAAAAAGTACTCCTTGGACTGCGCCAATTAAAGCGAAAATCACTGCAAAAACTAGATTATTTACAAAAGTGGCTAAGGCAAATGAAAATGATGCTGCAAAAATTGTGGCAAACATCACAAGCATTGGTTTGCTTACTCTTCGGACAATTCTCCCTATGGAAAGACGTGTAACAGTCGTGGCGATGTAGTACAAGAGGAAAAGCACGGAAACAAGTTCGTCGCTAAAGTTAAGCTTGTCTTTCGCGTAAAGTGGGGCATAGGCTAATATCACTCCAAAAAGAACAAAAAACGCGAAATTTCCAATAAAAGCCATGTCAAACATCCTATTACGCGTAATAGCTGAAATCTTACTCTTTAGGGCTTCTCTGCTCACTGCCACACCGATAATCTGCCAATTTTTCTCAATTGAAGAAACCTTTTTGTTAAGAAGAAAAGCTGCAAAAGTTCCGATGAAACCCATCAAACAAGCAAAATAGAAAGTGTTTTGAACGCCAAACAACGGAATAGAAAATGTAGTGATGGCTGGTCCAGCCAACAAGCCGAGACTTAACGAAGCAGTATAGGTGCCAACACCTTTGTCTCTTTCGATACTTGAGATTGTCAAAGCAGCCAAAATCAGAGACGCTGTTCCGATAAATGCATACGCAAAACCTTGTGTAGCACGCAACACAATTAACATGGCAATGCTGTCTGTTAAAGGGTAAAGTGCTGGACAGATGGAGAAAATTGCAAAGGCAACCAGCAAAAAAGTTATTGTCTTTTTCCCGCCTGCAAACACACCTAAAGAAAATTTTGCAACAGCAGACGCGATGAAGAACATAGCTGTTACTAAACCAACCATCTCAATAGACGCGTTTAAACCTTTCACATAAATTGAAAGTATAGGCGCAATAACCGAAGAACAAGCTATGTAGCTGAACCCCATCATACACATGATTGAATGCGGTGTTAGTTGCAGTCTTTTCAACAGATATACACACGCTGTCTCGAATTTAGCTGGTTAGACGGGAATATCTAAATAGAAAATCCCACCATTTTTCGTCCTTAACTTTCTCGCCTTCACAGACAAGTTCATGCACATGCTTCATTATTGCATGATGCTTCTTTTCGTCGCTAATTATGTCCTGAAGAATGAACCTTACACGTTTATCCTCTGTCTTGTCAACAATTTTCTCGAAGCCCTCAAGCATTGCGCGTTCAACTTCAACATGCTTCTCAATAGCTTTACGGAATTTTTCATCTTCCCCTTTAAACTGTTCTTTTGAAGGAGTTTCCAACAATTTTAAGATAGCTCGTAACATATGCTCATGTTTCGTCGAGTCCAAAGCAAGTTGATATAGTAGAAGCCGAATAACCGCGTTGTTTGTCTTGTTTATGGAATCATGCAGGAGTCTCACAGCTTCCTTTTCATTTTCAACGCGTTCTTCAATCATCATCTTAAACTCTTGTTTGTCTATCGACAAATCAATCCCTCAGTTATTTTAAACCCTACTTTATTTAAACATTTCAAGATTCTCTCGTGATGCAGTTTTCATATTTCTGTATGTGAATCTGTATTTTAGGAAGTTTTAAATCTTGACGAAGAATATGTGAAATAGTGGTTTGATTTGACTGAAACTGTAATGGTGCACAAGAAAGAAAGTAAAACTGTGATGGACTTATGTTTTGATGTCAAAGGTCAGACGGCAATCGTAACTGGCGCTTCTAGCGGTTTAGGTGTAACTTTTGCTGAAACTTTAGCTGAAATTGGAATAAACGTTGTGATTGCCGCAAGAAGATACGAAAGGCTTGTCAAAATAGCTGAAGAGCTATCGAACAAATACAACGTGAGAGTTATCCCAGTCAAAACAGACGTGAGTCAAGAGGAACAAGTAATCAACATGGTGAAGACTGCTATAGAAAAATTCGGATCACTAGACATTCTAGTTAACAATGCTGGAATTGCAAGTTTAAGTCCATCCATTGACATGAGCCTCGAAGAATGGAAAAAAGTGATAGACGTCAACTTGACCGGGGTCTTTTTATGCGCCAGAACTGTTGCACGAGAAATGATTAAGAGGAAAAAAGGAAAAATAGTGAACATCGCTTCCATTTATGGAGCCGTAGGCGACATATTTCACGCTGCGTCTTATTATGCCTCTAAAGGAGCGGTCATAAACCTGACAAGAGCCTTCGCCATAGAATGGGCACCTTACAAAATAAACGTGAACGCGATTGCTCCAGGATTTTTCCCAAGCGAAATGACAGCGCCAATTTTCCAAGACGAAGAAGCCTCAAAACACATCCTTTCCAGAACACCTTTAGGAAGAACAGGAAAACCATCAGACTTGAAAGCAGCGCTTATATACTTAGCCTCTCCAGCATCTGACTACTTGACGGGACAGACAATATTCGTTGACGGTGGATGGACAGCGCTCTAATAAAACTTTAATGTTTCCTAATTACCTATTCGGGTTCGTCACTCTAGTATCTGAAGCAAGAGCGCGCTACGCGTTAGACTTAACCAGGATTTGCATTGGCTTATCTCTTCCGTTTTTGCGGGTGTCCGGCACCGAGATTTGTTGAATTGCTTCCAAAGGTTGTGTTGTAAATTCTGCCGAGGCTTGTGCAAACTCTATGAGCAATACGTGCATTTTTTCAAGAAGTTTCGCGATTTGTCTCCCTTCTCTTGTTAGGGCGTAGGTTTTCGGACGTTTCCGTTTAAAGGCAAGTTTTTTGCCTCTAAGTTTTCTTAGATATTTGTAGGTTCTCCTTAAGGAAATGTTTGTTTTATCAGCAAGCTTTTTGGCTGTTATGCCTTCTTCTGGAATATCCTCGTAAACGCGCTTTTCTGTTGGTGAAAGCCTTTCTTGTTGGGGGTTTCTTTTTGTTTTGAAGTAGAAGATGTAACTGTTTTCATGGTCTTTTGTTATGAGCTTTGTCTCTTGAAGACGTTTAAGGACTCTCGATAGGCTTTCAGTCGGGATTAGGAATTTTAGTTCTTCATATGTTTTAGGGCTTTCAGATAGTGCTTTAATTGCTTCTTCTTCATAACATTCAGAGTGAGGTGGCAGAAGCTCTCCAATGGCACTGAAATCATTTATTGACTCATTAAGCTTGCAGCCGAGCAATGTCGTGTGGTACTTGTTATGGTTTTTTTCAACTAGCCCAACCTCTATAAAGGGATTAACATATTCCTCTGCGATTGTTCGTCGACTATGATAATAGCCTAATTTTTTCAGTTTTTGTTGAAGTCTAACCATGGAATATCGTCCGTTCGAGAGCATTTCCAATATTCGTAGGCGTCTCCTGTTCTTCAATGTATTTAGCAAGTTTGTTACGAAGTTGGGATTTTTCATTTTTTCGTCTAGTCTTCTGAGTTCGTTCTTCAGTTTCCAAATGTTACATCTTGTTACACATTTGATTGGAGTTAATGGGTGACAGTATTCGCAAGTTTCCTTCGCTCTTTCCAACACCTCTACTACGCTTGTTTTTTCTTGCGCCCATTGTAGTAGTCTTAAATGAATTTTGGTTTTCATGGTGCCGGACTCCGTTGGCGTACGTCATAAGGAACTGTTGGAGACGCTTTCAGAAGTGGGTTGAGGAGAAAGGAGAAAATGGAGTTTCTGTAAGGTTGCGTCTCTCTCAACTCCTTATGACATACGTCATAATTAGTATGACATACGTCATCCTTATATACCTTTTCCCGATAACTTAGAGAGTGTGATCGATCAGTTGATACTTCCATGCGAGATCGCCGTCAAATCAGTTGTGCCAGCAATAAAGGCAACGTTGGCAACAGAACTTGTGCAAACATATGGTTTCAAACAAGACCATGTAGCTGAAATGTTGGGGATATCCCAATCTGCGGTGAGTAAATACACCCGACAAGTCAGGGGGCACTTGATAGAAATCAGCAACATGGGAGAAATTAAGCCATTAATAGCTAATATGATGAAGCTACTAGTAAACGGAAACCCTAAAAGAACAGAATTCTTAGGACTCTTCTGCCAAACTTGCAGGACAATACGTGAGAAGGGACTTATGTGCCAGTTCTGCAAAAAGACAGATCCAATGATCACAACAGATGTGTGCTATTTCTGCTTACATCCTGAGCCAACTGGATGAGGAGAGAGAGCGGGCGCTTCTTGCCAACAGCAAGAATGTGTGTTCTGTCTCAAAACGGTTTTCTAGGAGGGTAACGCACATATATGACGCATGTCATAACGGTTAAATATGACCTATGTCATATTGTTGAAATGAGAGGAAGTAGCAATGCGTAGAAAGAAATCTTTGCTCTTAGGAATATTGTTGATATCAATAGTTGTCGTAGTCGTTTATGCTGATGTGAAATATTGGACGAAGGAAACGGTGGATGACACTGTCCTGTCAGAACCTGTGGGAACCAAGGAACCTGAAGGAAAAACGGAGGTTCTGACTCGATATGAAACAGAGAACTATTCAAAATCTGCACAAGCTCCTGAATGGTTTGTCATAGAGGGATTGGTTGAGAACCCAGTAAATCTGACTTATTCTGAGCTGAGGAATTTTCCAATGCTATCCGAAGTAACTATGCTTCATTGCATAGGTTCTGGAGAAGGTGGAATGAGCGTCACGTATAACTGGACTGGTGTGCCACTCTTTTACCTGCTAAATATGGCGGAAATCGTGCCAGGCAATTATCGTGAGGTCGTTTTCAACGCAATTGACGGCTTTTCAAGCAGCGTTCTGCTTACGACAGCGATGGATCCTACTTCAATTCTAGCTTTAGAAGCAAATGGAACCGACTTGGAACAAGTGTCCGACTTTGGAAGTGGCTACCGCGTTGTGTTTCCATGCAAGTGGGGTTACAAATGGGTGAAGTGGATAGAAAAGATAACCGTTGTTGATTACGATTACAAAGGATATTATGAACAGTACGGACTTTCCGACGAGGCCATTAAGCCAAACTGCACTATGCCATCAACTAACCCATCGCTTAGAACATTTAATGCAACAAACCCGCAAGAGTACACTGTTCAAGTCTTGAGTAACTCCTCAATAGAATCCTTCAGTTACGAGTTTGACAAAATGATTTTCAATGTTACAGGAACGGAAGGAAGCAGCGGATACTTCTACGTTACGTTTCCAAAAGAGTTATTGGCAAGCCCGTACCAAGTCTACGTAGACGAGAACATAGTGAATTATAGTCAAACCGAAGCAGGTGACAACGTTTATCTTTATTTCACTTATACACACAGCGGACACAAGATTGAAATTGACGGAACAATATCACTCGAAAGCCAAGGTGGCAGTTCGCGAAGGCCAGTCAAAAAATAGCCTTCCAAGCCAATATCTCCTTTTTCTAAACCCTGTATGGTGCCTTCAAATTTCTGGAATTTTGATGTCAAAGAACACCAGCGCGCGCTAGCTCGGTCAAAATCATTCCTTCTAAGTCTATCGGCGGTTAAGTTCGTCAGCTTGGAAGTCCTTTGAAAGTTCCTCG
>Ga0209636_10007441_pt1 | contig 11177 bp, 8 predicted proteins | sample DeeMarSWOR152_54_FD_187464 | JGI IMG/M metagenome (GOLD analysis project Ga0209636, IMG submission 187464) | Marine sediment microbial communities from White Oak River estuary, North Carolina - WOR-1-52-54 (SPAdes) (version 2) | ecosystem: Environmental > Aquatic > Marine > Intertidal zone >... | reverse complement strand
ATTCCCATGCAGGCAATAAGCCATCGCGTTAATGGTGAAATCCCTTTTCTCGAGGTCCTCTCCGATGGTCGTCCCATCCATCGGGCTGAAATCGAGGGTATCAGTTCCCACGAGAATTCGGTAAATCCTCTGTTTCTCATGCTTTCCCATGGAGAAGAGGTGCCCCTTGAGCTCAGAGGCGAGCTTGTGAACAATACTCATGTCCCGTTGGTGAAGGATGAAATCGTAATCCCCTCGACTCCTGCCGAGGGCCAGATCCCGAATGGCACCTCCAACCAGGTAGAGCTTTACCCTTTCCCGCTGCACGATGGAGGCGAGCTGGTTGAGTACTCGATCTCCATGGATCCTCTCAATGATTTCCTGGAGTCTAAGCATAGGACATGTCGAGGTGAAAAAGGGGGCATTTTGTGACACGGATTCTCCTGACCAGGTTATGGTAAACCGGGGTGATTGTCAACGGAACCGTGCCCGGAGTTTCCGGAAGCTTGACTTTCCGTCATTCTATGTGATACTTGTTATAAATTTATATTTTCCCTCTATCTCTTCCACCTTAGCCGAGGAGGGCTCGATATGCCAAGGGAGATTCTCGTTGCCGACCCCAATAAGGCGGCCCATAAGGCCTTCGAGGAGATATTCAAGGGAACCGATTATGACCTTATCTTCTCCGAAAACGGCGAGGATGCCCTCTTGAAGATGAAATTGTTCAAACCGGTCCTCGTTATTGCCGATGTTACCATGTCGGATAAGGGTGGGAAAGAACTCTGCCAAATGCTCAAGGGAGACCCTGATCTGAACAAAGTTCCCTTTGTCCTTTTGGGAGGCCCTTTCGATGAGGATATCGAGGAGGAGAAGAGCCAGGTGCGGGCCGACGGAGCTATTACAAAACCCCTGAAGAAGGAGTCTATCCTGAAACTGGTGGATGGATTGCTGACGGGTGAAAGAGTTGAGGGGACAAGGGAGGTTGAAGAGGGAATCTTGGAGTTACAGCCCATGGATGAACTAGCCGAAACGGCGATTTCCGGGGCAGAGGAAGAGGTAATCGACCTTGTGGATATCATCGAGGAACCAGAGCCCAAGGCTGAAGAGGCATTGTTGGGGACTCCTGGGGCAGCCGTGGGAGGCGAGGAGACACGGGAGCTGGAGGAAGCGGGGATTTTTGCAACGGAGGCCCTTGCCGGGTTCGAATTCCCCGAGGATATTGGGGTGAAGAAGGGCGAAGAGGCAATTCAAGCCCCGGAGATGGAGATCCCCGAACCGGAGCCTGATTTGGGCCCGGTTTTGGAGGAGGAGCCGGCTAAGATGGAGGCTAGGGTTTCTTCTGAGGAGGAGATGGTCGGGCTGGTCGGCCTCGAAGAAGCTGCTGAACCGGAAAGAGCCGAATTTGGAGATCAAGAGATTGCGGGGGTGCTTCCCACCGAAGAAGTGGGAGAGCTCCCCCAGGATTTTTTCAAGGAGGAGGCCACGACAGAGGAGATCGAGGAATTGCCGTTCGAGGAAGCAGCTAAACCCGAGGGATTGGAGGTGGGAGTTGAAGGGGTTACGGAAGAGCTTCCCACCGAGGGGATAGGAGAGTTGCCCCAGGATATCTTTAAGGAGCGGGGTTTGGAAGAGGCTTTGGCAGAGGAGATCGAGGAATTGCCGCAGGAGGGAACCGCTGAGCTTGAGGGATTGGAATTGGGAGTTGAAGGGGTTACGGAAGAGCTTCCCACCGAGGGGATAGGAGAGTTCCCCCAGGATATCCTTAAGGAGCGAGGCCTCGAGGAGGCCTTAGCGGAAGAGATCGAGGACTTACCGGAAGATCTCTTGGGTGGGAAGCATCTGGAAGAGCCCGCCGAGCAATGGAAGGTGCGGCTGGATGAAGGGGAGGAACTTGAAGGATTCGATTTGGGAGGGGAAACCGAAGCACGAGCGGAGGAAGAGGAGATCCTCGAAGAGGCATTAAGGGAGTTGCCCGGGGAGGCGCCCGAGGATGAGAGATTGGAAGAGTTCCCCGAAGTGGAGTTGCCCACCGAGGAGCTTGAGGGGCCGCCGCGAGAGGCTTCTCAAGAGATGGATCTAGAGGGGTTGGCGGAAAAGGTGTTGAAGGAAGAGGATCTCCAAATCTTTGGTGAAGAGGGCCTGAAAGAAGGGGAATTTGAGGAGTTTCATGAGGAGGTATTCAAGGAGGGGGAACTGGAGAAGTTAGCCGAAGAGGCAACAATGGAGCGGGAAAGCGAGGGAATTCCGGAAGGTGCTCTGGCGGAGGCCATTGAGGAGTTTACCGGGGAGACGGTGAGGGGGGGAGAGCAGATAGGCGTTCGACTCCCGCGGCAGGGACCGATGCAAGACGCCATCAAGGAATTGGTGGAAGGCGTGAGCGCGAAAATTATTCCTCGGTTGACAGAGGCCATTGCCGCCGCTGCCGCCGAGAAGATCGAGAAGGCGGTCGAGAAAATAGTACCTGAAATGGCGGAAAAAGCCATTCAAAAGGAGATAAAGAGGTTAGAGGACCTCAAAAAGGGAGATGACTTTGATGTGTAGTGCAGTTAGTGTTGCCGGGGCGGGAGCTCGCTATGGAACCGCAAAGCTTGAGTAAGGCGTATGAACCGAGTACCGCAGAGGATAAGTGGTATGCATTCTGGATGGAAGGGGGGTTGTTTCGAGCAGATACACATTCCACCAAGGCCCCGTTTTCAATCGTCATCCCACCGCCGAACGTAACCGGCTCCCTCCACATGGGGCATGCCCTCAATAATACCTTACAAGATATTCTGATTCGGTTCAGGCGTATGCAGGGTTTTAACGCCCTGTGGATGCCGGGAACGGATCATGCTGGGATTGCTACCCAGAACGTGGTTGAGAGGAAGCTCGCAGAAGAGGGGCTTGATCGGCACAGCCTGGGGAGGGAGAAGTTCGTCGAGCGGGTCTGGCAGTGGAGGGAACAGTATGGCGGCGTGATTACGAAACAGCTTCAGAGGTTGGGCGCCTCATGCGATTGGAGTCGAGAGCGGTTCACCATGGATGAGGGACTATCCGAGGCGGTGAAGGAGGTTTTCGTCAGGCTGTACCACGAAGGCCTCATATACAAGGGAAACTACATCATAAATTGGTGTCCCCGGTGTCGAACGGCCCTATCGGATTTGGAGGTTGAACACGAGGAGGAGGCCGCGAAGCTTTACCACCTTTTGTATCCCCTTAAGGATGCTGAAGGAGCGATAACCGTGGTGACTACTCGGCCGGAGACGATGCTGGGGGATACTGCTGTGGCGGTGAACCCTCAGGACGATCGGTATGGGCACCTCATCGGCAAAAAAGTCATTTTGCCAGTTTTGGACAGGGAAATTCCCATTATCACCGACGAGTATGTGGATATGGAGTTCGGCACAGGCGCCTTAAAGGTCACGCCGGCCCATGATTTGAATGACTTTGAGATTGCTTTGACCCACGGTTTGGAGATGGTGAAAGTCATCGATGAGGATGGCAAGATGGGCGCCGGAGCTGGACCGTATCAGGGCATGGATCGGTTTGAGTGCCGGGAGAGGATCGTCAGGGATTTTGAAAGCGATGGAACGCTCGTGAACGTGGAGGATTATCGGCACAATGTGGGGCACTGTTACCGATGTAAGACCATCATCGAGCCGACCTTGTCGACACAGTGGTTTGTTCGAACGAAACCACTGGCAGAGGTTGCCATTGAGGCGGTGAGGGAGGGTCGAACGAGGATCATTCCGCAGGCTTGGGAAAAGACCTATTTCGAATGGATGAACAGCATTCGAGACTGGTGTATTTCGCGACAGATCTGGTGGGGACATCGAATTCCCGCTTGGTATTGCGAGAGGTGCGATGAGATTATCGTCTCGAAAGATGAGCCTGCCTCTTGCAATCAGTGCGGCGGCAAGGAGTTCCGGCAAGAGACCGATGTCCTTGACACCTGGTTTAGCTCGGCCTTGTGGCCCTTTTCGACGTTGGGTTGGCCCGAGGAGACGGAGGAACTGAGGATTTTCTATCCCACTTCGGTCTTGGTTACCGGCTTCGACATCCTCTTTTTCTGGGTCGCCAGGATGATGATGATGGGGTTGAAATTCATGGGGGACGTTCCCTTTCGGGACGTCTATATCCATGCCCTGGTGCGAGATATTCAGGGCCGCAAGATGAGTAAATCGAGGGGCAACGTCATCGATCCCTTGGTGGTAATGGAGGAATACGGAACGGATGCCTTTCGATTTACCCTGGCGGCTTTCGCAGCCCAGGGAAGGGATATATGTCTTTCGGAGGAAAGGATAGAGGGATACCGCCACTTCGCCAATAAGGTCTGGAATGCCTCCCGCTTCTCGTTGACCAACTTAGCCGACTTTCAGGGAGTCGACCACGGGATTGACCTTCGGAAAACGAGCCTCCCCAACCGGTGGATACTCTCGAGGTTCAACGAGACGGTGAGGGAAGTCACGGAGGCATTAGAGGAGTATCGATTTAACGATGGGGCTCAAGCCATCTACCATTTCATTTGGCATGAATTCTGTGATTGGTACTTGGAACTGATCAAGCCGGTTCTCTACGGAAAGGGCGATGCCCGGGAACGGAGCGTCACTCAATATGTCCTGATGAGGGTACTGGATGGCAGCTTGAGGTTACTCCATCCCTTTATGCCTTTCATCACGGAGGAGATTTGGCAAAGGCTTCCCCACGGGGGTGAGAGCATTATGGGAGCGGATTTTCCTCAATACGAAGAAGGCCTCAGAGACGGGGAGGCTTTGCGGGATATGGACTTGGTAATGAGGACAATAGGAGGGATCCGGAATATCAGGGGGGAGATGGATATTGCCCCCAACAAACAAGTAGATGTGCTCTTGTTGGCTGAGAAGGACGATATCCGGGAGAGACTGGAACAACACCGGGCATACATAACCATTCTCGCAAGGGTTGGGAGCCTCTCCTTCATTACCCCGGGGGAGAAGCCCCGGGATGTGGCAACAGCCGTGATTGGGGGTGTGGAGATTTTTATCGCCATGGCGAAGGATATGGATCTCCAGGGAGAGGCGAGAAGGCTGGAGAAGGAGATCCGAAAGGTCGAGAAGGATGTGGAGTTTGTGGACCGAAAACTATCCAACGATGAATTTATCTCCAAGGCGCCTGCTGAGGTGGTGGAAAAGGTGAAGGCCAAGAGGAAGGCATTGCTGGTCAGGGATAGGAAGCTCAGGGAAAGCCTCGGGAAAATCCTGAAGGCTCAACAATCAGCGGGCAGATAGAGGCAGGGAGCGGGAGATATGAAGATACGTGTGAAGGATGTGGAATATGTCGCCAGGCTGGCTAGATTGACGCTCTCGGATGAGGAAAAGGATGAGTTTGCGGTCCAGTTGAACGATATCCTGACCTATATGGATAAGTTGAACGAGCTGGATACGAAAGATGTTGAGCCTACCTCCCACGCTATCCCCGTAAAGAACGTCTTTAGGCCGGACGAAGTCCGTGAGTCCCTTCCCCGTGAGCCTTTTCTGGGGAATGCGCCAGAGGCGGAGAAGGGTTCTTACAAGGTTCCGAGGATCATCGAATAGATGGGCGGAATCCAGCAAGGGCCCAGATCATGGAGTTGACTCAGTTAACAATCCATGAAGCCCACGAAGGGTTGATGAAGAAGTCCTTCTCATCCCTGGAACTAACCCAAGCCTTTTATCGTTGGATCAAGAGTATCGATTCCAGGGTTTCTGCCTACCTCAGCTTGACCGAAGAGGAGGCCTGTCAGCAAGCTCAAGGGGCGGATGAGAGAAGGGCCAGAGGAGGGGAAGTATCGGAACTAACCGGAATCCCCCTTGCCCTGAAGGATATCCTTTGCACGAAATCGACCAGGACCACGTGCGCCTCCAAAATATTGGAGCACTTTCTTCCCCCTTATGATGCAACGGTGGTTCGTAGACTGAGGGGGAGTGGGGCGGTCTTCCTGGGGAAGCTGAATATGGATGAGTTCGCCATGGGATCATCTACGGAGAACTCCGGCTTCGGCATTACCCGAAATCCCTGGGACTTCAACCGAATTCCGGGAGGATCCAGCGGCGGGTCAGCTGCAGCTGTTGCCGCCGATGAGTGTATAGCCTCTCTGGGGTCGGACACCGGTGGCTCTGTGAGACAGCCCGCGGCCTGTTGTGGGGTAGTGGGGTTGAAGCCGACTTACGGGAGGGTGTCCCGTTTCGGGCTTGTTGCATTCGCCTCCTCCTTGGATCAGATCGGGCCCATAACGAAAGACGTTACCGATTGCGCCATATTGATGGATGCCATCAGCGGGCATGACTCCAACGATTCCACCTCCGTGGATATTGACGTCCCGGACTACAAAAGCGCTTTGATCAACGATGTGAAGGGGATGAAGCTGGGCATCCCCAAGGAGTATTTCGTTGAGGGAATGGACCGGGACGTTGAAAGAGCGGTATGGGAGGCCATTAAGCTCTTGGAGCAATGGGGTGCTACCATAAGGGAAGTCTCCCTTCCTCATACGGAATATGCTGTAGCCACCTACTACATCATCTGTACTGCAGAGGCGAGCTCAAATTTGGCTCGGTATGATGGGGTTAAATACGGTCACCGCGCGAGGGGATGCGATGGTCTCATAGACATGTATGCGAAGACGCGGGCCGAGGGGTTCGGACCCGAGGTGAAGCGGAGGATCATGCTGGGGACCTATGTACTCTCCGCGGGATATTATGATGCGTATTACAGGAAGGCCCAGCAGGTGAGGACCCTCATCAAGGAAGATTTCGACCGCGCCTTTGAGGATTACGATGCCCTTATAACTCCGACCTCCCCCACCCCCGCTTTCATGATCGGTGAAAAGGTGAAGGATCCCCTCCAAATGTATCTCTCGGATATTTTTACCATCCCCGTCAACCTGGCGGGCATTCCGGGAATTTCCATTCCCTGCGGCTTCAGCAGCGATGTCCTGCCCATAGGGCTTCAAATTATCGGAAAGCACTTCGATGAGGAGAAGATCCTGCGGCTGGCCTATACGTATGAACAGCGGACCGATTGGCACCTGAGGCGGCCCCAACTCGGTTGAAATCGCCGGGTAAAGTCGCTCTTCGCAGCTCCGCTTCAGCGCTTTCTAGTCTGTTGCCCGAATTTCCTTCCGCTCAGAGTTCGTTTTTCCAGTTTTTCTGGGATTTCCAACTTTGAACTTTGACATTGACTCTCGTGTCCGTGCGGTTCGTGCTCGTGATCCGTGTCCGTGTCTCGTGTTTCGTACCCAATCATTTGGCATTTGAACTTTCCATTTTTAACCAAGTTAAACAATTAAAGCAATGAAACCAAGCAACTAATTCACTTATGTCATTTATCATTTGTCATTTTACCTTCCGCCTCCAACCTTTCCCTTGAAGTCTCGAAAAAACTCGCTCTTCGCCGCTCAAAAATCTTTTTTCTAGGAGAAGACCATTGTCCCTTCGCTACAATACTTCCAAAGTGACCCTTTCGGGGTTCGCGGGCGGGGAATACTTACCCCTTCCGGTCTCTAAAGGACCGGCCTTCCCCTTCCCGCTCGCCCTCGATGGGTACCCCACTTTTCCAGCAAACTTCGCTCAGGGACAACGGTCTTCTCCAAAAGTTCAGGAAATTGTAAGGGAAAAAATCTTTGATTCGCGCTCAGAGCTCGTTTTTCCGCTCTCAGAGAGATTCCTCCATTTGGACTTTGACATTTGGCATTTGAGCTTTGACATTTGTCATTTTACATTGGTCATTTGGATTTTGGACTTTGAAATTTGCCTTCCGCCTCCACCCTCAAACCTCCAGCCTCCAACTCTCTTTCCCCTTTCCGACTGCAACACCGCATGACCGCAGCACTGCAGCACTGAATAACGCCCTCCAGGGAACCAGGGCAACGACCTGTCCCAATCCGACACGTTTCCAACAGATTACGCCAGTCTTTTGACCAGCTGGGCGACGCCCTTTCCCAAGTTGATGCACTGTTTTCGATTGCCCGCATCGGGTTTTCCGATGGCCACGGGACCGTAATGAGGCCCCATAGGGCTTCCCTGGATGATCATGCCATGGACCAGAAGCGCCTTCAGGATGTCTAAAACCGTGGTCTCATTTCCGCCACCCAGGATCCCCGAAGAGGAGAAGGCCCCGCCTATTTTGCCCGCCAACTTTCCGTGATGCTTGACGCTCCTGTCCAAGAGGAGCTTAATCTCTCCCGCCATGGTCCCATAGTAGGTGGGGGAACCGATGACGATTCCATCGTATTCCAAGAGTTCCTCGGCCGATACGTCCTTGACACCCTTACACTGGACGTCAACGCCCTCTGATTTCAGGCCCTCCTCAACGGCCTTGGCCATGGCCTTTGTGTTTCCCGTACGGGAATAGTAGATGATGAGAACTTTAGGCATACTTCCTCCTTCCAATGGCTTCACCCCGTTACAAATTGGTGGATTCCCCCAGCCAGCTGAGGTATGTCTTGGATCCTAGGACTATGGGGATGGCTATGATTTCGGGGATTTCGTAGCTATGCATTTCCTTGACCTTGCCCTCTACCTGCTCGAATAGAGACATGCGAGTCTTGATGAGCAGAAGGAATTCCCCCTCGTCCCAGATTCTTCCCTCCCATCGATAGATGGACCGAAGGCCTGGGACGATGTTGACACAGGCGGCCAGCCTCGAATCCACCAGGGCCCGGGCGATACACTCCCCTTCTTCTTGGGAGCCCGTTGTCACCAGCACGAGCGCGAATTCCCCTTGGTTTGTTCTTCTCGCCATAACGCTTCTCCCTATGATCCCGTGATCGATTTCATCCTTTCCACCGCATCCGGTGGGGTTGTCGTTTTTTACCATGTTATGCCAAGGGATTCAAGGAGAAGGCGACACTCCGGTTAACCCCTTGACAAGGCCGGGGTGGTGTCCTATTTTGATTCCGCTGCAGGGGAGGGGCATCCATGATTCCCTTACGCGATACGGTCCAGTCAAAGACGTACCCCATCGCCAGGAACGCCCTCATTGCCATCAATGTCCTCATTTTCCTCTGGCAATTGGGCCAGGGGCCGTATCTCAAGGGCATCTTCGACCTGTATGGCATGGTTCCGGTTCGATATTCGAACTCGGAGATCGCGGGACAATTCACCTTTGTTCAGCAGATGATTCCGTTCTTCAGCTATATGTTCCTCCATGGGGGATTCCTCCATCTGCTCGGCAACATGTGGTTTCTGTACATTTTTGGGGACAACGTGGAGGATCGGCTCGGGCCATCCCGCTTTGTCGCCTTCTATATCCTCAGCGGTATTGCCGCCGTTTTGATCCATCTGGTGACCAACTGGCATTCCCGTTTGCCAACCATAGGCGCAAGCGGGGCCATTGCCGGCGTTATGGGAGCCTATTTCCTCCTGTTCCCTCGTTCGAAGGTTCTCACCATGGTTCCCATATTCTTTTTTCCCCTTCTCTTTGAGTTGCCGGCCGTCTTTTTCCTCGGGTATTGGGTTCTCATCCAATTCCTCTACGCATCAATGAGCCATGGACAGGCGGGCGGAGTCGCCTGGTGGGCTCATATAGGGGGATTTGTCTTCGGCCTGGCTGCCATTCGCCTCTTCTTGGCCATGCCGAGAACCGGGATGAGCCGGAGGCTGGCCGGTTCCCTGCAGCGACGAAGCACGCCACGGCTTCAGCACATCCGCCCACAGCTGGAGAGGGATCTGGACACGTATGGAACCATTATGATTACCTCGAGGGAGGCCCTTTCTGGAGCTCGCAAAGTCATCGCTATTCCGTACAGCAGGAAGACGCTCGTGGTTACGATTCCCCCCAAAGCAGGCGATGGAAGCCGCCTCAGGCTTCGGGGGATGGGCCGGAAATCCCGCGATGGGAAACTCGGGGATCTGTACCTGACGGTGAAGATCGCGCGGATGGAGTTTTCTTAAGGGGCGAGGCCTTTATTTGAAGCCTGAGAAGACCTCGGCCGTGATTTCAAGGGCCCTGTCGATATCTTGGGAAGTCACATCGAGATGGGTTACTGCCCGAATCAAGGTCTTGCCGAAGGACAGCATCAAGACTCCTTGCTGCTTTAGGCACCCTGCTATCCGGTCAGGATCGGTGCCCGTCTGCGATACGTCGAAAACCACGATATTGGTCTCCACGGAATTGGGATCGATCTCGACCCCATCGATTTGAGAAAGCCCTTGAGCCAACCTCTTGGCGTTGGCATGGTCCACCCTCAATCGATCGGTATGGTGATCGAGGGCGTAGATCCCGGCGGCGGCGATAATGCCCACCTGGCGCATCCCGCCGCCAAACATCTTTCTGAAGCGATGAACCCGGTCTATGAACTCACGAGATCCCGTGATGAGCGACCCTATGGGGGCTCCCAGCCCCTTCGAGAGGCACATACTTACGGAGTCGAAGTATTGAGCATAAGTATCTGGAGGAATCCCCGATGCCAGACTGGCATTGAGGAGCCTTGCTCCATCAAGGTGCGTGGCCAGCCCATGTCGTTTCGCTACGTGGTAGGTCTCCTTTATCCTCGCGATGGGATAGACCCTTCCTCCTGCCCGATTATGGGTATTCTCCAAGCAGACCAGCCGAGTGGGCGCGAAGTGATGATCAGGGGGCCTGATGGCCTCCTCGATCTGCAAGGGGTCTAAAACCCCCCTTTCCCCTCTCAAGGGATGAAATTGGACACCGGAGAGTGCAGATCCCCCTCCCCCCTCGTAGTTGAAGGTGTGGGCCTCTGATTCAATGATTACCTCATCTCCATGTTGGGTATGGGCTCGGATGGCGAGTTGGTTGGCCATGGTGCCCGAACAGACGAAGAGCGCCTCCTCCTTTTTCAGAAGCTTGGCCACTTTTTCCTGGAGGGCGTTGACGGTGGGATCTTCCCCGAAGACATCGTCTCCCACCTCCGCCTCCATCATCGCCTTTCTCATGCCGGGAGTTGGTTTGGTTAGCGTGTCGCTGCGTAGATCAATGACCTTTTTCATAGGGATTTCCCCGTGGACAATTTCCTTGTTCGTTGGGGCCAATATACACGCCTTCCCCCGGATGATTCAAGGGGAAAAAGGGTCTGAGAGGAAAGGCGAAAGACGTTTGAGGTTAGAGGAGAGAGGTTGGAGGCAAGAATATCAAATGTCAAAGTTCAAATCCAAAATGACAAACGGCAATGAGTTGGTTGGTTGTATTGGTTTCATTGGTTAAACTGGTTAAGAATGGAAATTTCAACTGTCAAATGATTTGGT
>Ga0209636_10007440_pt1 | contig 11178 bp, 16 predicted proteins | sample DeeMarSWOR152_54_FD_187464 | JGI IMG/M metagenome (GOLD analysis project Ga0209636, IMG submission 187464) | Marine sediment microbial communities from White Oak River estuary, North Carolina - WOR-1-52-54 (SPAdes) (version 2) | ecosystem: Environmental > Aquatic > Marine > Intertidal zone >... | reverse complement strand
GGGACTCTATGGTCTATGATCTTCGATTTAACAGAAGGAACAGTAGAAATAAGTTTTGGTCCACCCTCACATAATAAATGGAATGTATTTGATTTTGAGACGTTGGAAAACACAGAAGGTTATTTAACACAATTCCCAGAGAGTCTCATTGAATGAATAACAGTTTTGAGTTGTAACAACAAAGTAAGAATTCATATATATAAGGACAGTATGATAACGTGAAGTATGGAATCAATATAATCTGTTTTATTGGTCGAACCCAAAAGAAGGGAATTGAATTTCATATTGAATGTGCAGAAGCAGCTGAAGATGCAGGATGGGATGGTTTTTTCATCTGGGACCATATTTGGGGTTTTTGGGATAATCACCCATTAAAAGTCTTAGATCCTTGGATAATCCTGTCTGCTGTTGCAGCAAGAACTGAAAGAATAAAAATTGGCCCTATGGTGACCCCTTTGGCACGTAGGAGACCATGGAAAGTCGCGAGAGAAACTGTCACTTTGGATCACTTATCAGGAGGCCGACTGATACTTGGGGTTGGATTAGGGGGTAACTTTGAGGAATTTGGTCTTTTTAATGAGCCAATGGATCCAAAAATCAGAGCTGAAAAACTTGATGAAGGTTTAGAGATACTCATAGGGTTATGGGGAGGAAAACCTTTCTCTTATGATGGTAAACATTACAATATCAAAGAGGTAATATTTATTCCTAGACCAATTCAGGAACCAAGAATTCCCATTTGGATTGCTGATATTGGCCTAATAAATTACCTTTTTATCGTGCTGCAAATTATGATGGTGTTGTCCCTGCAGCAGAGTTTGGTGTTGATTTTGGTCCTGACAAGCTAAATATTATAAAGAAGAAGAGAGACAATCTTGAAGGATTTGAAGTTGTAGGTGGTGGTACAACGACAGGCATTGATACATCGCAAGATACTGAAATCGTTCAACCTTGGCATGAAGCTGGGGCAACTTGGTTTATGGAACACATCAATGATTGGATTGGTACTGAAGAAGAGCTTCTCACACGTATTCAAAGAGGCCCTCCCGATATTGATTAAACAATAACTTTTATTGGTAGCTGATTATAGTGTTGGATTCTGTAGCTTTAGTGAAATATGAGAATGATATCAGAAAGACTCTATCCACTGGTATTGGGCTTATTGATGGATTTAAAAACTTGCAATCGCCTGTCCTAATCAAACCAAATATTTGTACGCAGACAGATAAGACTGGTTTTGCAGTAAATGATGTTCGGGTAGTTGAGGCGTTAATAAAACTGATTCTTAAAGAGAACCAAGATCTATCCATTAAGATTGTGGAATCAGACAGTGTAAGCAAGTATGCTGATGAAGCTTTTATCAAATTTGGTTACAGAAGTCTAGAAGAAAAAATGCAAACATCTGGTTTTGATGTATCCTTAATCAATCTTAGTCATTCCCCTACAGTTGAAATCAATTTCAAAGGAAGTTATTTTACAAATCCAAAGCTTCCGGAAATCCTTGTTGGTTCAAAGTTTTTAATTTCTTTAGCTATAGCAAAAACTCATTTTTTAACTTTCTTAACTGGAACTTTGAAGAATCTTTTTGGTCTACTCCCTAGAAAGGATCAAACATTCTATCATCCTCATATTAACGATGTCATTGTTGACATAAACAGGTTAATTCGGCCTAGTCTCTGTATTGTTGATGCTAGAGTAGGTCTTGAGGGTTGGGCAGGGCCAAAATCAAGACGTTTAGATAGATTCATAATAGGAAGGAAACCTGTGTCAACAGATGCCACTATGGCTAGGATTATGGGATTTAAACCTGAAGAAGTTCTTCACTTGGTCGAAGCAGAGAAGTATGATCTAGGTTCGATGAATCCTACTGTTCTTGGGGAGAAGATTGAAGCTTCAACAGTAAAATTCAACCCTCCATAAGTTTCTATTAATTATATAATGCAGCTTCTTGGGTTTTATTCCTAAACTTTCTTTGCTTCTTTTAAGAAATCGAGGGCTTTCTCTTCAAATGGTATAGTGGATCTTAGAATTGCTGCTCCTAGAAATTATGTAGATCTATGCATCCTGACCATAGTAGGAACACACGTTAATTTTCCTTCTTTTGAGGCAAGAAAAGTATTATTTTCTAAGACTGAATCTTTATGATTTCTTTCCATCATCTTATCGAAAGATCTTCTCTTCATTCTATATTCACGTACTAATTCTAAATGAATTAAGGTAGTTACCATTTTTTATCCCTATTTTTAATATTATTCAATTTTTGTTCAATAATTTTAGTTATATTATTCAAAAGTTATTGAACATAATTTATTAATAAACTTTGTGATTGTTGAAAGTTATTCAATTATTTTTGAAAAGATATTCACAAATCTTATATAATAATTAGTGATTTTGCATTAATTGAATTTCAAATTGAAATCTACTAATAATGATGATATAGCTCAAGATTTCCCTCTTGGTTCACTAGAAGGTATCATCGATCTTTTAAAAGCTACTGCACATGATACACGTTTACAAATTTTAGTCTATTTATCCAATTCTGAAAAATCCCTTCCTTATTTACACGAACACATTAAAGCTAAGTTTGCTAGCAAAGGAAAAGTAAGTAAAACTGCACTTGCTCATCATCTAAATCAACTTATAGACACAGGATTAATTGAAAAAACGGCCCGAGGAATGTATAGCCTTACTGAATACGGTTCAGTTTACATTAAACAGATGAGAACAGTTTTAGAAACATATAGCGTGAGAAATCAAATTCTTTCTGAACCTGAAAAGCAGAAGGAATTCACACATGTATCAGATTATCTTAAAGCAAGTTCTGAAACTTCAGAAAATATGGTTAGTGTGAATCCTCTGTATCAGAGTGGATGGAATTCTTATATCTCTTCTGTTTCTGGAGTACTAGAATCTCTTGGCGTTAATGATGACTATATTCAATTGAGTGGACATTCAGCATATTGTTTTATATTTAAAGTATCCATAGGGGCAATATCTTTCTTGGGAGAAGGAATATTATCCGATAAGGCATGGGAGGAGATTTACAAGGGAACAGAAAGTTTTGGGTGGAAAATCAATGAGTGGAAGTCTGAACGAGTATATCCCCACATGTGGAACTTAACTGGAGAAGATTTTGAGACAGCAAAAGAAATGTTTTATCGTATTCGTTTTATAATTGATGAGTATGATACTCCAGTAGTTTTGTGGGGTCTTCGTGTTCCCAATTTTGGTATCGTCAAGGGTTACGACGATGATAGTTATATTGTAAGCACCTATTATCGTAAAGAAGCTCTTAAAGACACACCAGTAAGATATGACTCGATTTATGCTCATGGATCATTTAAATTTCTTTATTTTACTAAAAGTGCTGATATTAAATCTGTGGAGGAAGAGGATAAAATATCCATCTTAAGAGCTATCAATATGGCTAAAGGAGTAAATGTTACACCTGAAAATACTATACTTGGGTATAAATATATTTCAGGACCAAAGGCTTATAATGAGTTTGCAGACATTCTTTTGAATTTTGACACAACAATACCTGATATTGCTACTGGATTTCATGGTAGATATTATCAAGATGCAAAAGCAGTTGCTACGGATTACCTTGAACGACTGGCACGAAAATATGCTAGTTTACCACAAGGAGAGTTATTACTTAATGCTAGTAAACAATACCGTGTGATAAAAAACATTTTTGAAGAATTTATGGTTCTTTTCCCTTATTATAACATTAAATCTAATAAATCTAAAAAAGGAATGACCGAAGAGAAGAGGAAAAAGGGAGCTGACCTTTTGTTAAAAGCAAAGGATTATGAAGAATCTGGCATTAAATATCTAGAACAAGCTGCTAAGCAATGGAAATCTTCTTCAAGATAATCAATTATTGGACTCTTATTTAATTTACACCATTCTATTATGGTTATAACCTCTAAACATACGTAAACAGATTTATGCACAAACTTTCGGAATTTATGGGTTTTCTGAATATTATAAGGCCTGTGGAGATGTAGAGAGTCTTCATCACGCACAAGACCTTTTTTGGTTGATAGAAAAATATAATTTTGACGAAGAAAATAATGGTTATATTGAAGCATTCGAGAAAAAATGGTAACCGTTGTAAGATATGCGACTAAGTAAAAAAGATGCTAATTAACCAAAATCAATGAATACTCATTTACATATTCTAGAAGCCTACACAAATCTATATCATATCTGGAAGGAAAAAATACTTAATAAGCAGATTGAAAACTTATTGTGGATTTTCTCAATAAAATAATCGACCAGAAATCTCATCATTTTCAGTTATTTTTTGATTTAAGTTGGGGGTAAAGTCCTCAATAATTTCATATTCTCATGATATTGAAGGATCATGGCTATTTACTGAAGCTGCTGAAGCACTAGGAAATGAGAAATTATTGAAAGAGATAAAAAATGTCGCCATAAAGTTAGTTGATAGAACTATGAGGGAAGGAACAGATAAAAGTAGTGTTCTCTCATCTATGAATGTGATAAAAAAAACTAGAGATATAGATTTTGATAAGCATTGATGGTTCAAGCCGAAGAAATGATCGGATTAATAAACGCTTGGCAGATAACAGGAAATCAACAATATTTGAAGAAAATGGTTGATATCTGGTATTATATTACAAAATTCATTATTAATGTTAAATATGGAGAATGCAACGCCATAATTAATAAATTCAACCAAGTTATCACAACAGGGGATAGAGTTGGATTCTGGAAAGGCCCCTATCATAATACAAGGGCTTGTATAGAGGTTATTAATCGTTTAGTTTAGCGGAAATTACTGCGATTATGTCAATCTCAATCTTTATTTCCTCGATTGGTGAAAAAGCTTGGATTGTAACGCGAGTAGGTTCATATCCAGCCTTGAAAAATTCTCGATATACTTGATCCATCTGATTAAATTCATTAGCATCTTTCATAAAGATGGTAACCTTCACGATATTATCCATTGAAGTCCCCGAAGATTCTAATAAAAACTGTACATTTTGTAATGCTTTTCGTGTTTGCTGCTCAATCGTTCCAGGGATAATATCACCTGTTTTCAAATCGCAAGATAATTGGCTAGAAAGAAATAATAAATCCCCAGCTTTAACAACATGATTAAATGGACTTTTTGGCCTCTTGATGCCATCAATAGTGACGATTTGTTTTTGCATTCACTAATCCACCAATTAAATCTGATAATTTATTAAAATCACTTAAACAGACAAATATAACTAATAATCATTGAAATATTTTTTAATTCATAACATTGGTTGTTCTTAAACCAACAGATATTGGAGATTACCTTTAATAGAATGTTTAAAGGAATTTTTCCTACATAAATATCAAGAACCTAAACTTATGTAAGCTACTGACATTTAAAATAACTTACTAGTTCAAATAATATAGAAAAAGGGTGAAGAATTATGCAAAAATTAGAAAATGTAAAGGGTCAATTACATTATGCTTTGAACATGGCAATGAAGACATTAGATAAAGCAATTTTATTAATTCCCGATGATAAACTCAATTGGAAACCTGTCGAGGATGCAAAGACCACAGCGGAGCTTTGTATTCATATTTATCGAGATTCATTAATCCTTACAGTTGGGACTTTGAAAGGTGAGGCTAATAATGAAGATTATGATATTATTCCCTTCGATCCCCAAAAAATAAATTCGTCAAAAGAAATTGTAGAGTACGGAGGGAAGGTTAAGCAATTTATTCAAGAAACGGTTGAAAAATTATCCGAGAAAGATATGGATAAACAAATTACCTACAACTGCTGGGGGGGTGTTAAAATGGGGGGATTTGGGTCATTATCAACGATCCTTGAGGAAACTATTCATCACCGAGGACAATTATGCCTATATTTACGTATGATGGGAATTAAGCCTCCATTTATTTATGATTTTAGTTGATCTAGCAAAAATTATATTGTTTCAACAAATCAATTCAATAATCAGATTTAGGATATCCTCTGTTAGGGATTTAAAATGAATTCAAAAATAAATACTGTGACTGGTGAAATCCAACCAAAGGAAATGGGTTTTACCCTACCACATGAACATATATTAGTAGATTTTATTGGTGCTGAAGAAACAGGAAAACATCGATACAATCCTGAAGAAGTCATTAACATAATGTTTCCATATCTACTAGACATCCAAAAGCTTGGTGTAAAAACTTTTATTGATTGTACACCAATGTATCTCGCAAGAGATGTTAAGATCCTAAAAGAATTGGCAAATAAAACCAATCTGAACATTCTTACAAACACAGGCTTATATGGTAGAGAACCATATATTCCAAAACATGCTTACAAAGAATCTATTGAAGAATTAGCAAATCAATGGATTCTAGAAACAAAAGAGGGAATTGAGGACACGTTAATAAAACCAGGTTTCATAAAAACAGCTGTAGATGGGGAAGAATTTACTGAAATCGAGAATAAACTCATTGAAGTAGCTGCAGTAGCATCCAATGAAACAAATCTTACAATAGCGACTCATACATGTTTTGGAGAGAAAGCACTACAAATCCTGAAGGTCTTAAATGATTATAATGTTAAGCCACAGAAATGGATTTTTGTCCATGCAAACATCGAAGAAAAATTAGAACTCATTTTACAGGTTGCTGAGCAAGGAGCATGGATAGAACTTGATGGGGTCGGACAAGAAGGCCAAGATGAGAAGATACTCAATATTCTTGATATATTGATTGATCAGGACTATGAGGATCAAATCTTATTGTCTCAAGATGCAGGTTGTTACTTTGTGGGAGAACCCAATGGTGGTGAGATAAGACCGTTTAGTCCTTTCATAACCGAATTCATACCTGTCTTACGTGACCGTGGAATTCAAGACGAATTGATTCAGAAATTCACTATTAATAATCCTGCATCAGCTTTTTCGATATGATTACTAATTATGCCTACTTAAAAGCATAAAAAGAGACAACCTTCTGTTATCCTATGTATCATGAACATCATAAACAGATTATAAACAAGCTTAAGCAACATTTTATGAACGATCCGAATATTTTAGCACTTATTATCAATGGTTCTGTAGCTCGAGGGTCAGCTGGCCCTGAATCAGATGTTGATTTCGTATTAGTGGTAACAGACCTTGAGTATGAACATAGAGAAAGTAATAACGAAATCCATTTTAATTGTAATGAATTTTGTATTACTCCTTGCACTGAAGTAAATGGATCAACAAAAACCGAAAGAATGCTGAAATGGCTCGCTAAAAACGGTACTGATGTTGCTAGATATGCTTTTATTGAAGCAAATATCATTTTCTCCAAATTACCAGACTTAAACAAATTATTAGAGCAAATTACTACATTTTCTACTCATGATAGTAAGGATAAATTAGAAAGCTTTTACAGTCAAGTCAAAATGCATTATTCGTATCTTGAGTATGGATATTACAGTCAAAATACTTATGTTTTAAACCAAACAGCAGTGCTCCTAGCATTATTTGGAGGGAGAATGATCTTGACTCATAATAATATGTTTTATCCTGGTCGAAAGTGGTTTATGACCCAGTTAGAGGAAGCAGAACAAAAACCTAAAGATTTTATTTATTCTATGAAGGAATTATTACAGTTTCCCAATTTATCGAATGCAAAGGAATTTTGCGACATATTGCTTAATTTCAGGGACTGGCCAAAGCCACACGAAGGATGGTTTAATCGTTTTGAAAATGATATGAAAAACCACTGTTGGAATGCAATTGATTAGAATACTACCCAGCCATTGATGCTACTATTTCCAAGAGTAGCCTAACAGAAAAACCAATCACCAACATCACAAAACCATAACCAAAGCAAATGAGGAACACAGGTAAGAATGCATCAGATTGTGTTACATCCAAGATAAGATTTGTAGGGAAGTAAGATAAAACTGCAGCTCCAATAACAGCAATTAGAATTGAACCACCAATAAAAATTATTATTTCTACAATTGTTAATGGTTCATCTTTGGGATCTATTTCGGTTTCTTGGGCACCATCCGTTATTTTTGGTGTTTTATCAATATCGTTCATATCTACTATTCATCCTGCCAATAATTCTTTCTTTTTCTCATTATTTTAGTTCTGGGAAAATAATTTGGAAATATAGTATTTAGTGAATACCATTTCTATTAAGTTCCTTAATAACCATTCTGTGCTACAAAGTTTGTTCGATATTTTTTAGGATGTATGAAATTGTGGAAATAAGAGAGATAAATCATGATCTACAAAGAAAATCTTGAACTGGCGTTAGAAAATGTTGGACGTTATGAACAATATAAATTTATAAGAGCATGGGGGATTGTCAATATAATCGTAGGGTTGACAAGGTTTTTCTTGGCCTTTATCATCGAAATTCTTTTAGTCTGGTTTGTTAATCGTGATCTGTTTAATTTTTCAAGATCTGGTGCAATTTTATTGGGATTCTTGAAATCTTTCATTCAAATTTTTACTCTTATTTCATTAGCTATCATATTCTTCTATAGCTATATTTCTGTAAAAAAAACCATTTTTACAGAGAATCAAATAATATCTCAAAGAATGATTAATCTTGGTTTAGCTTTGATAATTTTATATTTATCTGTATTTGTTTTCAAAATTCCTGGGAGTACATATCGAATAGACTTCATAGGCGTTATTCTTTGCTATTTTTTGCTTAATATAAGAACAGAAAATGATTTTAAGGAAGTATTATACCAAGGAATTACCCTTTTCCTTGTTCTAGTCTTTAATTTTGTCTGGCAATTTATTTATATCCTCACATTTTTGGATTTTAATATTGATACGCCACGTAGTTCAAACGATTTAGCTATTCCAGTCTTTATGTTTTCTTATTTTATTATAAATTTCGTCATAGCTGCGATTTATGTTGGAACTGGATATATGTTAATAAAAAAGGCATCGAGAGTATTAGAAGGAGAAAATAATTCTTCAAGGGTTTAAAATGACAGAATTGGGCGAAATACCAGACGAATTCGAGATTTTCATTCCAACAGTTCGTTTGACTATAATGATTCTACTTTATAATCACCAGAAAGTTACTTTCACTGAACTTCAAAGACTTCTAAATCTAACAGCAGGAAATCTTGATCATCACCTTAAAAAATTAGAAAACTCCCATGCCATCAGGATGTACAAAAAAATTTTCCCACAACGCCCATTAACTGTTATTGAAATCACAGAAACAGGAAAAAAATCATTTCAAGAGTATATTACAATACTTAAAGGAATATTAAACCAGATTGATACGAATCAATGATCTAATTTTGGCTTCCTGATTTGTTAAAAGAAAAACACAAATTAAAATGCCATATTTCCCTATCACTAAATTGTAAACGTGATTTCACAATATTTTCTTTATCTTTTCAGCTCTATTATGTAATCCACGTCTTATGGTCTGTTCTAATAAGACTTCTAATAGTGGGGCTTTTATACTATGATTTTTCCAGTTGATAAATTGTAATTGCTTCTCTGCCAAAAAACCAAAATCTTTCTGTATCTGTGAGTCTTTATCCTTGAATACTCCTCCAATCCATTCTATTCTACTGTGTAAGAAGGCTCTCCCAAACCATTTACAAAACCATCCTTTCGTGTCAGCCACAGGTTCATAAACGTAATCATTTAGAAGTATCCCCAATTTTAAAGCACTTTCATGATCAGTGACCAGATCAATATCACGCAGAATAATTTTTACACCGTATAACGCCAAAGCACAACTCCCTGTTACCCACCAGTGGAGCGACTCAGATTCTATCAATTCTAAAAAGGCCAATAATGCTTTTTCCCATGGAATAAGAATCTCATTAGCTGCTTGTTTGAGCATTTCTTCTGCAATTTCCTTGAACCGCTCAAAATACTTTTCTAAACGTGGAATATCTTTGGAAAAACTCCTCCCAAACCCTTCCTCTAATTCAGGATATTGAAGTTTTCTTAGAACTGCTCTGTAATTCTCATTAGATGTATTAATTAGAAATATTACTTCTTCCCCTTTATCTTTCCAATTAATTTCCAAAGACATAATAACTCACAATGTTAATAGTATGAAAGATTATTTCCATTAAAGTGGAGCTCCATAATTAGATTTCAAGATAAATTACAGTGGTGGCCCATTCCTCACTATCTGTTGAATATTCTTTGAGGAACCACGACCAGGATAAATACATTCAACTATCCATGTCACCCCAGCATCTATATAATCGTTTATCCACTGATTTTCTTCTTTTTTAGCTGATGTAACGACAGGGTGTATCACATCAAAAGACTCTGAGGTTCTTCGATGAAGCTGAATATACTTAATGATTTCTTTGATGTCATCTGTCCACAATGGTTCTTCAAATCCTTCTCTAATAGGGAAAATCCCATTAAATTTTGCTGCTCGTCGAAATGGCCGTTTATTTGGCCAAGTGCCCCCAACCCAGATAGGAATTGGCTTCTGTACTGGCTTGGGAATGAATTTAACCTCGTTTATCTGAAAGAAATCGCCTTGATAAGAGAACGGCTCACCAGTCCATAATCCTGTCAAGACATCAAGTCCTTCATCTAATTTTTTCCCGCGAACTTGAGGGTCTCCATCTTCACCAAAATCACGGAATTCAGTATCCATTCCTAACCCAATTCCTAATATTAATCTTCCATTAGACAATCGATCTAATGAAACTGTTTCTCTAGCGACTTTCCATGGTCTCCTTCGCGCTAATGCAGTTACCGTTGTCCCAATTCTAAGCTTTTCTGTTTTTGTGGCTATCCCTGCCAAGACTATCCATGGATCAAGTATTGGCTCATGACTGTCTTTATTTAGATGCATATGATCCCAGATGAAAAAACCATCCCAATTACTCTCCTCTGCTAGTATTGATAGTTTCATATAATCCTGAGGGTCTGTAAAGACTCCATGATTAGCAATATATACACCAAACTTTGCCTTAATACTCATCTTAGGCACCTATAAACAATAAACAAAAAATTACTTTTAATTATGAAGATAGGGGTAATGAAGGAAAATCTTGAATTTAAATTTATAAGAAAGAAAAGGAGAGAGTGGAAAATATTCAATTATGGGCCTTCTTTTTTTAATCTTAAAATGGTGTATTAATCCACTTCCACAACGATATGGTGAACAGCATCATCTTCTAGCTCTTCCAGATGTTTC
>Ga0209636_10007436_pt1 | contig 11180 bp, 8 predicted proteins | sample DeeMarSWOR152_54_FD_187464 | JGI IMG/M metagenome (GOLD analysis project Ga0209636, IMG submission 187464) | Marine sediment microbial communities from White Oak River estuary, North Carolina - WOR-1-52-54 (SPAdes) (version 2) | ecosystem: Environmental > Aquatic > Marine > Intertidal zone >... | reverse complement strand
ACACAGTACTGGTAATCGGCAGCGGTATCTCCGGTCTGCTCCATATCCAGCTGGCTCGAGCGAAGGGAGCGGGAAGGGTCATTGCCACAGATATTCAGGAGTACCGTCTGGAAGCTGCGAGTCGATTCGGAGCCGATCACGTGATAGATGGGAGAGAAGATGTGGCATCTGTGGTGAGAGGGCTACACGACGGCCGAGGTGCAGATCGGGTAATCGTCAGTACCGCAGCGCTCTCTGGAATCGGTCAGGCATTCGAGGCGGTCGACCGAGCGGGTACTGTTCTTCTGTTTGCACCGACAGAGCCAGATGTTGAGGTTGGACTCCCTCTCTACGATCTCTATTTCAAGGGTGTGAAGATAGTCTTTTCGTACGCAGCGGTGGAGGAGGATATCGAAGAAGCGATTCTTCTGATACAAAGGAAGAGAGTCCGGGTGGGGGACATGATAACCCACCGGTTTGGCCTGGGCGACATAGAGAAGGGCTTCGCCCTTGTGAATGAGGCAAATGAGTCGATCAAGGTGATCATCGAGCCCCAGAGATAGCTATTGGCGATTGGCTATTCGCTATTGGCTGCTGGCTATTGGCGACTGGAAGAAGACGCTTTACGTAACTTACACTGCAACAGAGACTTGTCGAATAATTACGGCAGGGTCAGAGAGGCAGATTTCGAGCCGGAGGTTGCGCGCTGTATTTGTCTTCTGCCTCCTCGCATTCATAGGACTGCCGTGACACGCCTGCTGTGTCCTTTCTACCCCAGCAACCTATGGACACCGGCACGCACGTAACTATTCCACACACGTGGCGATCAGAATGGCCAGATGAGGGGGATTGCGAAGGTTGCGACTATCCAGAATATCAGGTTGAGTGGTCCCCCCACCCTGAGATAATCGAGGAACCTATAGCCGCCCGGAGCGTATACCATGGTGTTGGTTTGATATCCCACTGGCGTTGCGAAGCTCGTCGATGCGGCAAAGGTAATGGCGACCAGGAAGGGCCGGGGGCTCACGTTCATCGAGGACGCCAGGGACAGAGCAATGGGCGCAAGCAGTATTGCTGCTGCATTATTGGACATGGTTTCGGTGAGCACCGCCGTAATGAGATAGAGCGATGCGAGTACTGCAAGGGGGCCGAGGCTCGTGAGAGGGTTCAGAACTGACGTCGTCAGCCAGCTTGCCGCTCCGCTTTGCTGCAATGCAAGACCCAGAGGGAGAATGCCTCCCAGAAGGAATACCACCTTCCAGTCAATGGCGTGATACGCCTCCTCTATGGTGAGGCATCCACCCAATACCATGCCGATCGCACCGATGACGGCCGCAATCAATATTGGGACGACGTTGAACGCGGCCAATGCCACCACGAGAATCACCAGGGAGAGAGCTGTAACGGCACGATCCTTCCGAACATGCAGATCTGTGAGTTCGTTCGTGACGATGAGGTCGCTCGACTTCATCAAGCGGGCTATCTCTTCATCACTCCCCTGCAAGAGCAGGGTGTCACCGCTCTCCAGATGAATATCGACGAGTCGATCCCGTAAAATCCTGCCTCTTCTCTGTACCGCAAGTACGAAACATCCATACCGACGGGAGAAATCGAAGTGTCGCAGCGTACGACCCGCCAAGCGAGACCTGAAAGGAACAAGAGCTTCTACCAACCTGACCTCGTCAGAACTCAATTCTCTGTCTGTCATCTCGGCATCGGCCACCGTCTCAAGACCCAGTGTGTCCTTCAACTCCATGAGGCTATCTGCCTTCCCATGGAGAAGGAGTACATCCTCTTTTCTGAACTTCGTCTCGGAAGCTCGCCAGGTTGCCTTCTTTCGGCGCAGAAGTTTGATGAGACGCAAATCCTTCTCGTGAGGTTTGACTTCGTTCCAGGTCTTACCGATGAGTTTCGAATCCTTAGGAACTCTTAGTTCTGTAAGGTAGTCTGCAAGACGGTACTCATCCACTCTCCGTTCTCCCATTTTTCGTCTGGGGAGGAGCCAAGGAGCTACTACTAAGAGATAGACAGTTCCAGCTGCTACCATCATGAGCCCAAGGGGCGCAAACTCGAAGAGCCCGAAAGCGGCCATGCCGGCGGAGATGGCAATCGCATTTACCAGAATGTTCGTAGATGTCCCGATGAGGGTGCAGACTCCGCCAAACTGGCTCGCAAAGGACAGGGGCATGAGTACACGTGATGGGGGAATTCTTCTGGAATTAGCGAGAACAATAGCGGCTGGAATGAAGACGGCTATGGTCGCCGTATTGACCACGAAGGCAGAGAGGAATGCGACGAATATGCACAGAGTGAGGAGCAATCTGGCCTCGGTTTTTCCGGCCAGTATATCCATACGGCGCACCAGCCACTGTACCAGGCCTGTACGGACGAGTCCCGCACTCAGCACGAACATGGCAGCGACAGTCGCGGTTGCAGGACTCGCAAAACCGTAGAGGACCTGGTCTTCGCTGATGAGACGCAGCCCCACCAGAGCGAGCAGGATGCACATTGCTGTCACGTCTATGCGGAGCTTCTCGGTAACGAAAACCACCATGGCAGCTCCCACGACGATGAGGACGAGTATGGCGTCTATGCCAGGCATGTGAAAGTTGGCCAGAGGCCAACTGGTGGCGGGAATGTGTGGGAATCGAACCCACCGTCCCGGGGATCGGGACTGCTGGATTTGAAGTCCAGAAGGGCCACCAGGTCCCCATCCATTCCCGTGGTACATTATACCCGCAGGAGCCTCACCAGTCAACCCATAAAAATAGGGACACTTCCCATTTTTCTGCGCGTTCCTGCTTCGTTTTCCGAGCGCGGTGTGCACTGACCCTTGCGTTGAGGTCTATAGTGGTGAAGAGTGAAACAATTCTGATCGTACCCTTGGTCTGAGACAACCATCCCCGGAATGCGGCCTGTATGGCAGAGGAAAAATGGGAAGTGTCCCTATTTTGGGCTGTTGACAATCCGACTCTGACATTGTAAGGGCTATAGTACTCGGCGCTTGACGCAAGCCCTCGGGGGATTAAACTCAGAATAGGTAGAGCCCAAAAGTGAGCACAGAACGGTGAGGGTTGACAATGGGAGTGAACACATTATATTGAAGGACTGGCATGTACAAAGAGACGATAAATCTTCCGAAAACTGATTTTCCGATGAAGGGAAATCTCCCCACAAAGGAGCTGGAAATCCAGGCCAGATGGGAGAGGATGGGAGTATACGAGGAGACACTGAAGGCGCCCTGTCCGGGCGGAGCGTTTGTGTTCCATGATGGACCTCCGTACTCCAATGAGAATATTCATCTGGGCCACGCGCTCAACAAGATATTGAAGGACATCGTGTGCAGATACAAGAGAATGCGGGGCTACAGAGTGAAGTTCATCCCCGGCTGGGATAACCATGGACTACCGATTGAGAGGGAGATTACGCAGAGGTATCCGGGGCTCTCATACAAAGAAGTGCGGAACAGGTGCAGAGGGTTTGCTGCCCGCTTTGTGGAAGTCCAGAGAGCACAGTTCATAAGGCTCGGGGTGAGAGCGGATTGGAAGAACGCCTACCTGACAATGTCCAAAGAGTACGAAGCCTCTGTACTCAAGGTATTCTCGAAGCTCGTGGAGAAAGGATACATCTATAGGGGCCTCAGACCCATTCACTGGTGTACTCAGTGCAGGACTGCACTCGCACTTGCCGAGATAGAATATGCTGAAAAAGAGTCCTATTCCCTCTGGATTAGATTCCCGATGAAGGAAGATCCTGGAGGGATTTTCGCACTGGATGGGAAACCTTTGCCGAAGGAACGTTGCTATGCGCTCGTATGGACGACCACTCCGTGGACCATTCCTGCAAACCTTGCGCTCGCGTTCCACCCGGAACACAGCTACGTCATAACGGAAGTCGCAGGAGAGTACTATCTGCTTGCCGAAGACCTTCTGACCCCCAATTTCGGAGAACTTGGGTTTACAGGCTACAGAGTATTGAAGACGGTCAAAGGTAGCCAGATTGAAGGCACCATGTTCACCCATCCAATCTTCGGAAGAGATTCTGCAGGGATTCTCGGGGACTTCGTCACGCTGGACCAAGGAACCGGAGTTGTGCATGTGGCACCAGGACACGGGAAGGAAGATTTCGAAGCAGGTGTGAAGTACGGGCTGCGTGCGTTGTGCCCGGTCGATGAAGAGGGGAAATTCACGGAAGAAGCTGCACAGTTCGCAGGTATGACTCTGGCTGCGGGAGATCAGGCAGTGATCGATGAGTTGAGAAATCGCCGGAATCTCCTGAAGCTCGATAGAGTCGCACACTCCTATCCGCATTGCTGGAGATGTAAGACTCCCCTCGTATTCAGAACTACTACGCAGTGGTTTATGAATGTGGACCATGAGGGCCATCGTGGTCGGGCTCTCGCTGCGATAGGAGGTGTGAGATGGGTACCCAAAGAGAGTCTGAACCGGATCAGCAGTGCTGTAGAGACAAGGCCTGATTGGTGTCTGTCACGTCAAAAGGCTTGGGGAGTTGGCATCCCTGCATTCTACTGTGAGGAATGTGGAGAAGCCTTACTCCGGGCCGATCTGATTGAGAGAGTCGCACACAAGGTGGGTGAGCACGGGTCAGACATCTGGTACGATTTGCCCGCCCAGGAGTTCCTGCCCGGAGATTTCTCGTGCCCGAAGTGCAAGAGCAAGAACTTCAAGAAAGAGACGGATATTCTGGATGTATGGTTCGATTCCGGAGCGAGCCATCTTGTCGTGTTGAAGGACGATGAAAGACCGTGTGACCTCTACCTGGAGGGGTCAGATCAGCACCGAGGGTGGTTCAACACTTCTCTCATGATCGGGATCGGTGTGAACAACGAACCACCGTACAAGACAGTGGTCACAAGTGGCTGGGTACTCGATGCAGAAGGCAAGGCAATGCACAAGTCCCTGGGCAATGTGATCTCTCCTCTTGATGTCATAGAGAAGGATGGAGCTGATGTGCTCAGATTGTGGGTGTCCAGCTCCAACTACTTCTCGGACGTCAAGATATCAGAAGAGATTCTCGAAAGGGTGAGAGATGCATATAAAAAGATCCGCTACACTCTCAAGTTCCTGCTGGGCAATCTGTATGACTTTGACCCCGCGGCTGATCTCGTTCCTTATGAAGAACGTTGTGAGATCGACAGGTGGGTACTGCACAAGCTCAGTGACCTCATCGAGAAAGCGGAGGCAGCCTGTGAAGATTATGAGTTCCACAGGGTGTATCATCTCATCTATCAATTCTGTGTGGTCGATCTCAGTGCGTTCTACATCGATGTACTGAAGGATACGTTGTACGTATCCCTGCCATCTTCTGCGAAGAGGAGATCTGCGCAGAGTTCCATATATGAGGTGGTGAAGGCGTTGATGAAGCTGCTCTCTCCGATCACACCTCATACTGCAGAGGAGGCATGGATTAACCTGCCCGGGGAAAAAGAGAAGGCATGTGAACTCTCTCTGTTCCCGGATGGAATGAGGTATCTGGACAGGGGGACCTTTGTGAAATGGGAGCAGTTGCTCAAAGTCAGAGCAGATGTGCTGTACGCCTTGGAAAAGAAGAGAGAAGAAAAAGTGATCGGGAATTCTCTTGAAGCCAAGGTGATACTTCATCCACATTCCGAGGAATTGTGGAAGTTACTTCTTCAGTATGAGGAGAACCTTTCGATGTTGTTCATCACGTCTCAGGTCGAGATCGCGGCCAGGGAAGAGCCTCATCGGCAAGATTTTTACTCCTCCACCGAGCTGAATCTGGACGTCGAGGTGAGGAGGGCGGAAGGGGAAAAATGTGCCAGGTGTTGGCTCTACTTTGTGGATGTGGGAGAGAACGAGAAACATCCGCACCTGTGCAGAAGATGTTCTGAAGTGATAGTTCGACGGGAAGGGGGTGGTTGAAATGCTGTCTGACAAGAAACTGAAACAGTTCGAGAGGGTACTGCTCAAGCTGAGAAAGAAGATTCTCAAGGAGCTGGACTTCGAGGAAGAAGCGATAAGTCTCCCCCAGAGAGAAGCGTCTGGCGACATATCTGCATATGGGGTGCACATGGCTGAGCTTGGAACAGACGCAGAAAACAGGGAGATCGCTGCATTCCTTGCCACGACAGAAGGAGCAATGCTTGCCGACATCGATGATGCGCTGAGAAGGATAATGAGGAAGGAATACGGAGTATGCGAGGTCTGTGAGAAGCCGATATCTGAGAAAAGGCTCAAGGCGGTGCCTTATGCGAGACTCTGCAAGGAATGTCAGGATATGAGAGAACGTGTCTAAAATCAAGACCTTCGCGATTTTTGGAACGCTCTCTTTCCTGAGTGACCAAGCCACGAAGTGGATACTCATCGATCAAATTCCACCCCATAAATCCGTTCCCGTCTTCTCCTCTTTTCTCAAATTCACCCACGTACGGAATCCCATGGCCGCGTGGGGACTTCCCATCGGTGGCACCCTCTCGTTGATCGTTTTGCCACTTGCCATCGTGATAGTCCTATTGGTCTATCGACTCAGGGCGCACACGCTGAGTGAGAAGATCGCTCTGTCAATAGTACTTGGAGGAGCAGCAGGGAATTTCGTCGATCGCGTAAGGTGGGGATATGTGGTAGATTTCATCGACATCGGAATAAGAAATGTGAGGTGGCCGGTATTCAATCTGGCAGATGTGTATGTAACATTAGGTATTTGCCTTATTGTCTATGACATCCTGAGAAGAAGATGAAGTTCCTCCCTCTTCTCATCCTCATCTCACAACTGCATACTCCAGCTCCCAGGCCCGTGAGGTATTACGCGGACCGCATCACATTCTTCATTCAGGAAGAGAAGGTGATTCTCAAAGGAGAGACAAGAATCACCCATGGGGATCTTTCGGTGGAGGCGGACAGTGTCGAGTACGAACTCAAAACGGAACAACTCAGAGCCTACGGGAAGCCGATACTTCGTGACGGTGATGAGACGATCGAAGGAGACTATATGGAATATGATGTAGGGATCGGGAGAGGGACGATCTTGAATGCGAAGACTGAGATACGCGGAGGCCATTTCAGGGGTGCAAAGGTGAAAAGAGTGGGCGAAGACGTACTGAACGTGAGCACAGGGAGGTTCACGACATGCGATCTTGATGAGCCGCACTACTATTTCAAGGCCCGGAGGATGAGGATATACGTCGACGATATGGTGTTGTGTCAGCCAGTGATACTCTACATCCAGGAGATACCGGTTCTCGCTGTTCCCTTTTGGATCTTTCCAATACGAAAGGAGCGGCACTCTGGCTTCCTGACTCCACGAGTGGGCAGGGATTCTGAGGAGGGAAGATTCGTGAAGAACCTCAGCTACTATCAGGTGATAAACGACTATGCCGATGGAACACTGACCGTCGACTACATGGAGCGTGTCGGATTCAGAGTGATGCTGGAAGGGATTTACCTGGTAAAGCCGTGGGTGAGCGGAGGCGCCGTCGGTTCATTCGTGGAAGATAGAAGATTCAATAAGAGCAGGTGGAATCTCGATTTCTCTCACCGGCAGTACTGGGGTGATGGCTACAGTCTCCTCGCGCGGGGCAATTTCATCTCTGACCGCACGTATTACAGAGAGTACAGTGAGGACCTCTCTGAAAGGATGACACGCACAGTCGATTCGTACGTGGCATTCTCCAAATCATATAGGAGCTTCGCGTTCTCTCTGGTCACGAATGAAACGAGGAATCTGGAGCTGAATACACAAACCGGTGTGCTCCCTCAGGTCACCTTCTCCCTTCTTCCGGTCGAGTTGGGGAATTCCATCTATATCTCGCACTCTGCAGTTCTTGTGAACCGATATGCTTCGGGAGTGTCACCGACCCAAAACGTGAGGAACACCCTCAAACTCAATATGAAACAGAGATTGGGGTGGTTGAATGTGACCCCATCAGTTCAGCATGTTGAAACATGGGTGCGGGACCAGCACAGAGCAGGAACGACGTCTCTTGAGATCGGCGCGAGCACAAATATCTATGGCACCTCGACGAGAAAGATCGGGTGGCTTGAAGGAGTCCGTCATGTGATCACGCCATCTGTGAACTACGCACTTGGCCTCAAGCGTGAAGACACGACTGAGCGTCTTGGATTCGCGATCAGGAATTCTGTGCAGCTGAATCTGGCCAGTCTCGGAAAGGTAGACCTTTTCACGACTACCACCTCAGGTTCTTACGACATGAGAAGGACAAAGTGGACGCCCCTTGTCACGCGGATCGAGATGAGCCCGGTTCCCAGGCTGGCGCTTTCATGCGACTTTGGGTATAACGTCGAGGAAGGGAAGGTCGACTACGTGAACCAGACCTCCCAGACATCTTACAGAAAGGAAAACGGTGAATCATTACCGTTCAGTCTGGCTCTGACGCAATCCTATCATCATCGAAGAGGAAGAGATCCAGAATTTCAGGTGTGGGGCGATTTCACCTTCAACCTTACAAAGAACTGGTACGTTTCATATCGTGGGAGATATGATGTGATAGGGAAGAAGCCGGTGAGCCACTCGCTGAGGGTGATCAGAGACCTCCACTGTTGGGAGGCAGAGCTGAACGTCGAGTCAACCAGAGTGCACTGGAGATACGATTTCAAGATCTCAATCAAAGCCATTCCTGAAATCAACCTGAAGAAGGGATTCTTTTCCCTTTTTCTTCCCTGAAACCGCTTATTTTCTGGAGATTTTCTTGACAAAGTTTTGAATGTGTGATAATTTCTCGGAAAATCACGTGGTGCTGTTTTGGCAATGTTTAAGCGGGATTCGGAGACAGTCACGACCTTCCAGGGTGAAAAAAGAGAAGAGATCCCATGCCGTGTTTCCAAATCCGCACATGAAAGGGGGTGACGGAGGATGAACAAAGCTCAGATTGTGAGCAAAATGGCGAAGGACGCGAAGATCACGAAGAAACAGGCCTCGAAAGCTGTTGACAGTCTCTTGGACGGGATCGCGAAGGCTTTGAAGAGAGGTGAGAGAGTTGGTTTTGTTGGCTTCGGATCATTCATGGTTCGGAAGAGAGCAGCCAGAAAGGCAAGGAATCCGAGAACCGGAGAGATCATCAGGGTGAGACCGAAAAATGTTCCAGTGTTCAGGCCGGGTGATAAGCTGCGGAAGACGGTGAAGTGAACAATAAAGGGGGCTTAAGGCCCCCTTTATTGTTGAGTGGAAAGATGAAAGCAGGGTACTGTACGATATCTGGAGAGCCAAACGTCGGCAAGAGCACTCTACAGAATCGCCTGCTCGGACGTAAGCTCTCAATAGTGACGCCGAAGCCTCAGACGACGAGACACAGAGTATCGGGCATACTCACCGGTCCGGAGTATCAGATAGTCTTTCTGGACTGCCCCGGTATCATTGAACCTCACTATGAACTGCAGTCAGTGATGATGAAGAGGGTGAAGCAGGCGCTTGAGGATGCTGACGTGCTCGTTTTCGTAGTGGACGCGACTGTTGAACCCTGCGGGAGAGAAGAGGCAATAATCGGTACACTGAGAGACTACCGGAAGCCCCTTCTGCTGGCCATTAACAAGATAGATTTGGTGAAGAAACACACTCTGCTTCCGTTAATAGACCGGTATCAGAGAATTCATCAATTCCAGGAGACAGTTCCCATGTCTGCCCTCACGGGAGACGGCGTGGGAATACTTTTGGATCTCATCATCAAATATCTTCCCTCTGGGGAGGCCTTGTATCCTGGGGAACATCTGAGTGAACACCCGGAGCGGTTCTTCGTCGGGGAAATAGTCAGGGAAAAGGTGTTTCTCCTGTATGCCGAGGAAGTGCCCTATTCCACTGCCGTCGTGGTAGAGGAGTTTGTCGAACGTTCCGGAAGAAAGGACTACATCAAGGCGACAATCTTCGTTGAACGGGGTTCCCAGAAACAGATTCTGATCGGGAGAGGAGGTTTGGCTTTGAGGAAGGTAGGGGAGGAAGCGAGGAAGGAGATAGAAGAATTCCTTGGAAGGCCTGTTTTTCTCGAACTGTGGGTGAAGACTCGCAAGCACTGGCGGAGAACTGCACGCGATGTGAAGGAATTTGGATACTAAGAAATCCCGAGTCCATTGACAAGAGTCGTCAACGAAGATTGTGCATCGGGAGAGAAGTGATGAGTCTGTCTGCGGCCACTGGGTTGACTTATCGAGCAGAGGACTATATGATAGATCATGCCTTTCAGACGCCGAGTACGTGTGGGAGACCTTCTCCAAAGGGAAATTTCACAGATCATAGAGAGGGAACTGAAGGACCCGAGGATAGGGTTTCTGACGATCACAAAGGTGGATTTGAGCGTGGACCTCAGGTCGGCGCGCGTGTACTACTCAGTCTTGGGTAATGAAGACGAGAAGGGCAGAAGCGCTGAAGGACTGAGAAGTGCGAAGGGGTTCATAAAGAAATTGCTCGGGCAGAGGACAAGATTGAAGTACTTGCCGGATATCGAATTCGTGTTCGACGATTCTCTCGCACGAGAGGAACATCTGGAATCCATTTTGGAGGAACTGAAGGATGACGAAGCTAATAGCCGAGATCAAGAAGAGGAATAGCTTCCTCGTTACCGCGCACATAGATCCTGATGGTGACTCTATCGGGTCACAGCTGGCTATGGCCAGTCTCTTGAGGGAAATGGGGAAACGTGTGCTGGTGGTGAATGAGCAACGTCCGCCAAGAAAGTACCGATTCCTTGCCCACGCAGACGAAATCGTGACCAGAATACCAGATGGATTCACATACGAGACTGCCGTGATTCTTGATGCTGCTTCGCTCAAGAGGCTCGGACGGGTCTCAGAGTATGTGCAAGGGAAATTCATCATCAATATCGACCATCATCCGACAAATCTTCGCTTTGGGGATATCAACTGGGTGGTGCCCAGGGCCTCATCGACGAGCGAACTGGTCTTCAGGTTGGTGAGGAGAATCGGTGTGAAACTGGGGGGAGAGAGAGCTTCGCATCTCTACACTGGTGTGCTGACTGACACGGGAGGGTTCAAATTCCCGAACACTACGCCAGATGCACTCCGGATGGCCTCGGTACTCGTGAAAGAGGGAGCAGACCCGTCTTACATCGCGACGCAAGTATATCTCAGCAAGTCTATCGATGAACTGTTTCTGCTTTCGAGGTTGCTGGCGACGGTTGAGGTGCACGGTGGTGTGGCAACCATGCAACTGACACGTGGTATGATGAAAGATACGAAGCTGAATACAGAGGGATT